>Ga0306922_10001035_pt1 | contig 24355 bp, 16 predicted proteins | sample sta12Cox44000082_FD_203758 | JGI IMG/M metagenome (GOLD analysis project Ga0306922, IMG submission 203758) | Lab enrichment of tropical soil microbial communities from Luquillo Experimental Forest, Puerto Rico - statoxic.12C.oxic.44.000.082 (v2)... | ecosystem: Environmental > Terrestrial >... | reverse complement strand
TTCTCTTCGGCTGGCTGTCGGACCACATCGGCCGTAAGCCGGTGATATTGGGCGGCTTCCTGCTGGCGGCAGTCACGTATTATCCGCTGTATTCGTGGCTCGGATCGGTCACGCAGCCAGGCAATATAAACTATCCGATCGCGATCATCATCATCGCGATTCTTGTTGCCTATGTAGGGATGGTCTACGGACCGATCGGCGCGTTCCTGGCAGAGTATTTCCCCGCGAGGATCCGTTACACATCGGTATCCGTCCCGTACCATATCGGCAATGGCTGGGGCGGCGGCTTGGTGCCGTTCATTACCACAGCGGCGTACCAGGCGACGGGTAGTCTCGCCTCTGCTCTGATTTACCCGATCGCTGTTCCCGTGGTATGCTTTGTGCTCGGTCTATTCCTGATGCCGGAGACTCGGAAGATGAGCATCTGGGAGCCGGAGGCGCAAAGAGCGTAATCGGCAGCCGAACCTGGCACTGAGATCGTATTCAAGAAGGAACGTCGTTGAGTGCCGCCGTTCTCTTGTCCCGAACCGCAAAGAAGCTGACTTCGTTCCGGACGGATCACCGTGACTACCTAATAGGACATCATAGCGACTCGCGCCGTCCTCGCCATGCGATCGAGGGCAGTTGGAACGTTGCCGCCGGAAGAACACGAAAAGCGTCTGGCGGCGCAGCGGACAATTCCGGCCAGGATGGCGCGCCTAAAGGCGAGGCTCTCAGATGAACATCGACCCTATCGCGGCAGCGATCATCGCGATCCTGTTCGCCTTGATCTTCGCCGCAGTCCAACTCGCGATCAACTACGGCAAGCCGCCGTCGCCGCACAGCCGCAGCGACACCCATCGGCGCGGCCTGTGAATCAGCACCGAAGCGGGACCCTGGCCAAAACAGCAGCAAGTCACTGAAATCGTCGGCTAAAACGCCTGAAGTGGGGGTCCCGATCGGCGCCGATCGGGGACCCACCCGAAACAAAAAATGGGGCGACCAGCGCGCTGGTGCTGATGCCGGTGACGAGCTTGGAGGAGGGACGGGTGCCGCTTTCGCTCCATCCGACGAGGAGTCCGGCCGCAAAGGCGCCATTATCCGATCCTCCGGAAACCGCGAGGTAGTTCGCAGGCGGCAAAGATCGGCTCGGCGTTGCGCGAGCACGCGAACCCCGTCGCGCCCACACCGGAACAGCGGCATGCCATGGCGCAGCACGCCGCCGCATTTGGCGTGGGGCTCCGGCGCCTTGAGCTTGAACGACGAACCGTCGAAGTTTTCCGGCACCGGCCCAGCCATAGCAAAGGAGGGAGACAGCCCGTAGGCGCCGGCCGCCACGGCCACGCTGCTTTTCAAGAACTCGCGGCGGCTCCACCACGGACGGACGCTATATGGGCGGGTCATGACATTTCTCCCCTTTGGATCTATTCTCGTCTGAGCGCGCCGCGGTCAAATTGTCTTGGTCCCCAGCAAAATATGACCGAGCCCGCAGGTGTGACGGTTGGAATCTGGTCTCGGTCACGTCCTGTCGAGCCAGAACGTATCCTCCCGACCGTGTCGTAGACGCCAAAAGCGCCTTGCGGCCCGAGGACCGTAAGCCGACATTCACCGGATTCCGCGTCGTTGCAGGCTAGAATCACTTCCTCGGGCATCTTGCGCAACGGCCGAAGCGCATCTCGCCGCACAGGCAGCTGCCGCGCAGCGCTGTCATTCCGCCGCGTCCTTGGCCTGCTCGTCGAACACGTTATAGGTCCGCGCCTGATAGCGGATCATGTAGTCGGTGTAATAGGTCGTCTCGTATCGAGGCGGGCGGCCGGGGCCGACGCAGGTCGGTACGGCGGCGATCGGCCAATCGATCTGGGCGTCGCAGAAAAACGCCAGCGCGTAGCGCTCGCCGCCGGTGCGATTGACCGCGCGGTGCGGCGTTGCGAGGAAACGGTCGTTGGTCCAGCGCAGCAACAACTGCCCGCCATTGACGATAAACGCGTCGGGGACGGTTGGAACGTCGATCCAATCACCGGCCTGGGTGCGGAATGCGAGACCGGGTTTTGCGTTCTCGCCGCCGAGAAGGATCGTGACTCGGTATGGTCCATTCTGCAGCGCCACGGCCAGCGCGCCCAGGTGATCGGCCGCGTCATCGCCGACGACAGTAAAGGCGTCTATCTGCCGCGCCAGAAGCTCATCGGCCACGGCAAGGCGTTTCGGGAGCAGTGAAAAGCTCGGCTTCACTCTTTGGCTTGGCCCTGCAACTCGTCGAACACAGCGTGATTGACGTCGCGCGCTGCGGCGGCGAGGCCGTCGTAGGGCAGGTCGGCGACGCTGACGAAGCCAACGTGACCGTTCTCGCCGTCGAGAGTGCGACCGGTCAGCGGCTCGTCGACATATTGGAACCAGTGCGCGCCGACGAAATCGGGGTTGTCGGCGACGGCGCGCAGATAGCGGGCATAGGCGGGGCCGCGTTCGTTTTCGGCGCCGACCCCGACGAGCCCCTCCCAAAAGAGGCCGCGATCGGTCGAGCCGAAATGGAACTCGCCGATCAGTGCGGGCTTACCGAGCGCGTGAAACCGCGCCCATTCGTCGTCCGCGGCGATCGAACGCCGGTAGCGATTGAAGCTGACGACATCGCACCACCGCGCGCAGGCCTCGACTGCCTCCCTGGTTTGCCAGGCAAACCGGCTGCCCAAATAGAGATGGTCAGGATCGTACCGCCGCAAGGCCTCGGCGACCGTGCGGAAATAGGCCTCGGCAAACCGCCGACTGTAGGCAGCCAGATCGTTGATGACTGCCGGATTGGCGAAGGCCGGCACCGGCAGCCTGAACCCGGGCGCGCGCAGCGCATCCCAGGAGGAGAGCGGTATGCCCCAGGCTTGCCCAAGACGTTCGGGCTCGCGATAGGCCTCGACGAGGTAAGCCACAAAGGCGGCCTTGGCTGGGCTTTCCACGCCGGCGGCCAAGGCATGGACGGCAAGTGCATAATACTCCTGCGGGTTTGCCGGGGACCCCCGCCCCCACGACAACTCATTATCCACAAAATAGCCGATCAGGTAGGGATCCTCCCGAAACCGCGACGCGGCATTCTGCGCCATTTTGTCGGCGGCGGCAGCGAAGCGGAGGCTGAACGAGTCCGGCATCGGTCCCCACCAGTCCTCGCCGGAGCTGACCTTGGCATACTCGCCTTCCAGATAAAGGGGTACCGTATAGGGCAATCGGTGCATGAACCACAGATTGGGATCGCTCCAATTGCCGATCGTGTTGAAGCCCCAAGCTTGGAGCCGAGCCATAGCCTCCTCGCGCCAGCGCGCCCGCCAGTTGGCGCCGAATTTGCGTTGCAAATTTGCGGTATAGAAATCGAAGGCGCGGCCATGATCGAAAGCGCGGCCGCGCTGCGCGCCGAGACCGCGACGGTCGTCACGCTCGCTCCAGTGGGCGGCGAGCTCGCCGTCCTGGGACGGCAAGTCGCGGAACATGAACTCGCGGTCCTCTACATAGGTCGCGCCTTGCGGCTCGACGACATCCATGCCGATCGAGAAGAAGGGGTTTCCGTCGGGGGTGACGAGCCACCATCTGCCCGCGCGCCTTTCGGTACGGAAGAAGCCGGTAGCGCGAAAGCTGCCGCCGGTGTCGAGGCCGCCGAAGCGGTCGCGCTTCGGCGCGTTTGCGAGCCAGACGGCGAGTTCGTGCGCCTCTTCGGTACCCCTGGCGCGGAGCATTTCGCCCGAGCTTATCTTTTCGGGCCAAGTTCCTGGACCAAACTGGCCGAAGCCGTCGACGATCCCGACATAGGCACCTTTGTCCGCCTCACCGGGAGGCGCGGCGCGGAGCGGCCCCACAACCATATGCGCCGGGGTCGTGGGTCGCGCTATCCCGAGCCGGACGGAGGAGACATGGGAGGGATCGACCGAACCTTCGGTTGCGGTCACCGGTGTTGTGCCGGCGGCGACAGGGGCGGGACCCGCGATCATGCCCATGGCGCGGGGCGAGGGCGCGTCGATCCAGATCGCGAGATCCCCGGCCCCGTGGGGCGCAATCGCCACCTTGCCGTTCAAATCGCGGCCGGGCTCGCTTTCGATCCGCAGCAGGAGCGTGACCGCTTCGGCCTCAAGGTTCTCGACCGGGATGAGGAGTTTGCTCGTCGCCACCCAATCCCATGAGCCTTCGGCCGGCCGGAAGAGCACCGCCGGCAGCCCCTCATTGGCAAAGACGATGTGCAGCCGCCCTCCGTCCCGCCCCTCGATCGCCGCGTGCGACGTCTCGACGATGAGATCACCGCTCGGCGGAGTGCCGGCCGCCCCTGAACTCACCAGTGCGGTGGCAATTACCGCGCCCCGCCACCATGCGCGGCCTATGGCGCTAGCTCCTGCACAGCCCTTGCAGCGCGCTTCTCCCTCACACGCGCGCGAAGAAAGTGCCGAGAGCCGCGGAATGCCTTGTCTATTCCTTAACACCGAGCGGGGTTTTGGCGGAAAACCGTCCAAAAAATCGGGGTTTCGTCGGCATCTTGCGGGGTAAAAAATGCCTAAGGAGTGGTCAAAAATGCCTAAAGAGACGTTTTTCACGGCGATCTCCCGTTGGAGAGTGGTCTCGCGGCGCGCGCTAGCGCAGGAGCGCGGGGTTGTCGGCGAGACGCCGAACCTCGCCGCCCGGCTGCAGTCCCTGTCCGCGCCGAACACGCTGGTCATTGCCGAGGCGACACGCCGGCAGATCGGTGGGCTGTTCGATCTGGAGGATCTCGGGCCACAACAACTCGCCGGCTTTGGCGAACCGCAACACGCCTGGCAGGTGTTGAATGAGAGCGATGAGGTAAGCCGCTTCGAGGCACTGCGTTCGGGGGAAACGCCGCTTGTCGGTCGTGAGGAGGAGCTTGAGCTGCTTCTCCGCCGCTGGCAGCAGGCGAAGGCCGGAGAAGGACGGGTGGTCTTGCTATCCGGCGAGCCCGGGATCGGCAAATCGCGACTGACGGCGGCGATACTGGAACAGCTGGAAGAAGAGAAGCACACTCGTTTGCGCTATTTCCGCTCACCGCATCACCAGAACAGTGCTCTCTCGCCGGTGATCGGACAATTGGAGGGTGCGGCCGGGTTCACCCGTGACGACGATGCTGAAACGAAACGCGACAAACTGGTAGCCCTGCTGGGACCGGCAGCCGAGAGCGGCGATCTCTCCGTGCTGATCGAGTTGCTATCGCTGCCGGGCGGCGACCGTTTTGACAGCATCTGTTGTCCCTTATCGAACCCGGTTCGGACCGCGATCGGTACCTTCGGCGGGAGCCTGAAGGACATTCCGGCGCCCGATCTCGAAGCGGCCGCCATCAAGGCCGCTGTCGCACCCGCCGTGCTCGGTCCTGAGGAGATAGGGACCGTCGTCATGGGCAATGGCATTTAGGCCAGCGCCAAGATGAACCCGGAACGCCAGGCCGCAATCCATGCCGGATTACCGGTCTCTGTCCCGGCGCTGACCGTGAACCGCGTTTTGCGGTTCGGGATCGCGCGCGGCCGCTGGGGCTACCGCATGGGCGATCGGCAGCCCTATGACAGCATGCAGCGACACAGGCGGGGTCGGGTGATGGAGGGGTATGTGATGGACGGTGGTTCTACACAATGCGCGCATGCTTCAGCACTGCTTCAGTAAGCAGGCTCTCTGCCGGTCCGACTGGACAGGTCCTCTTGAGCGCCAAAACCGTCCATCAATTACAACGCGCCGCTCGCCGAGCCGCCGGGATGATCTGTCGGGTTGCCGAGCAACTGGCTGCGGTATCGCCGGGGCGAGAGATCGAACCAGCGTCTGCAGGCGCGGAAGAAGCTGCTCTGGTCTGCGAAGCCGAGCAGGTAGGCTGCCTGCGCGAGCGAGAGGTGGAGCCGACGGAGGTACTGCTCGGCGAGCTCGCGGCGCGTGTTGTCGAGCAGCTCGACGAAGGAGGTAGCTTCCGCCTCAAGGCGCCGCTGCAGCGTGCGCTCGCTCATGCCGAGCTCGCCGGCGACCTGGTCGCGCCGTGGCTCGCCGTCGGGCAGCCGGCGAATGATTATTTCGCGGGCCCGGTAGCTGGTTTGGGAATGGTCGAAACGTCGGAGGTAATCGCCGGCGAAGCGATCGTGCAGCTCGGCGAGCACCGGGTTTGAGGTCGGCAGCGGCACGCGCAGGTCGGCGTCGGCAAACAGCATACTGGTGCTTGCCGCGTCAAACGACACCCGGCAGCCAAACGCGTCGCAGTAGTGCGCCGGATCCACCGGTGTGGGGTACGGCAATTCGATCGACAGCGGATGCAACTCGCGCCCGCTGATCCAGTGGCAAAAGCCGATCACCGAGACGAGGATGAACTCCACGCGCTGTCTCGGTACCGGCCGGTTGCCGCCGAAAAGCTCAAAGGTCACCCGGTACCCACGGCACTCCCCGCTCAGGGTCATCATCAGCGCGTCGCTGAGGATCAGCAGGTAGCGGATCAGCCGCTCGAACGCGGCGAGCAGGTTGGCGCAAGACATCATCGTGTAGCCGACCACGTCGAAGCTCGCGGGCCTGGCCACCAGGTGCTGCGCCAGCCCGATCGCCGGATTGCCCGATTGCTCTGCCGCGACCTCCCATAACCGGCTGATCTTCTCGGTCGACACGCGGGCAAACGGATCGTCGAGCGCTGCAGGGTCGATAGCGGCCGCGGCCAACAAGGAGCGCACATCCAGACCCTCGGCGGCGAGCACGCTCGCGATGCCCTTGACCCAGACAGCGGAAGTCGTCCGCCCCCGCATCCTTTGCCCTCCTCCCGAGAGGGATGGCCTTGTCGGGCCAATAAATTGGCCGCCTCGGTCAATGACGTGCCGTCGCCCAAGGCCTACCCTTCTTATTGTCGGGGTGCTGCAACCCGGACAACGGAATCGCCGTCTCTCGCCACGATGAACGGGAGCATGCCATGGAACCGCAAATGTCGCCAGCGAACCTATGTGGTGATCCGCTGCCGTCCTCGAAGCAAGACGCTGGAACAAGGGCGAAGCACTGGCTCGCCGCCTATGGCGAGCGGGTTCCAGCCGAGATCGATCCGGACGCACACGGCTCGGTGGTGGAGTTGCTCGAAGGCGCCATGAAACGCTACGCCGACAAGCCCGCATTTCGCTGCTTCGGCCAGACCCTTACCTATGCCGACACCGACCGGCTATCGCACTGCTTCGCCGCCTATCTTCAGTGCAAGCTCGGCGTAGAGAAGGGCGAACGCATCGCCGTGATGTTGCCGAACATCCCGGCCTTCCCGCTCGCGATGCTGGGGATCATCCGCGCGGGTGCGGTCCAGGTGAACGTGAACCCGCTCTACACGCCGCGTGAGCTCGAGCACCAATTGAACGACGCCGGAGTCGAAATCATCATCGTCTTCAGCGGGGTGTCCGCGACGCTCGCCGAGATCGCCGGCGCAACCCGGGTCAAGTACGTCATCACCGTCGGCCTTGGCGACGGGACCGGCGTCGAGCTTCCGAGCCCCGCAGCGGACACTAGGCTCGATAACGCGGTGCGATTTTCGGACGCTCTCGCTGAGGGCGCGGGTCTGGGCTTAATGCCGGTGCCGTTGAGCGGCGGCGACCTGCTCTTCCTGCAGTACACTGGCGGGACCACCGGGCTTTCGAAGGGCGCCGCGCTGTCCCACCGCAACCTCGTCGCCAATACCGAGCAGTTCAAAAGATTCATTGGAAACGCACTGCGTCCTGATGAGGAAGTCGTGGTCACGGCGCTGCCGCTCTACCACGTGTTCGCTCTGATGGTGAACTTCATCTCCTGCTACTCGGTCGGTGCCGAGAACTGGCTGGTCCCCAATCCGCGCGACATTGACACCCTCGTCGACATTCTCAGGGAGGCACGCTGCAGCGTCTTCACTGGGGTCAATACGCTGTTCGGCGCGCTGCTGACGCAGCCGAGGATCGGGGAAGTGGATTTCTCCAACCTCCGCTTGGCGATCGGCGGCGGCGCTGCGGTGCTGCCCATCACCTCCGAAAAGTGGAAAGCCCTAACCGGCAAACACATTCTCGAAGGCTACGGCCTATCGGAAACATCCCCGATTCTCACCCTCAACCCGGTAACCGGGGCAGGCTTCTCGGCGACGGTCGGTCTGCCCTTGCCGTCCACTGACGTCAAGCTGCTAGACGACAACGACAACGAGGTCTCGGTCGGCGAGGCCGGGGAGGTCTGCGCCAAGGGCCCACAGGTGATGAGGGGTTATTGGCGGGATCCGAAAGCCACCGCGGCCGCTTTCACTACGGACGGCTACTTTCGGACCGGCGACATCGGCGTCTTCGACGCTGCGGGCTATCTTAGGATCGTCGACCGCAAGAAAGACATGATCCTCGTCTCGGGCTTCAACGTTTACCCGAACGAGGTCGAAGCGGTCGCTGCGACCTGCGCCGGGATCGCCGATTGCGCCTGCGTCGGGGCGCCCGACGAGAAGACCGGCGAGGCGGTGAAGCTCTTCCTGGTCAAGGCGCCGGGGGCGACTGTGAGTGAGGCCGACGTCATCACGCACTGTCGGCGGCAGCTTGCGGCATACAAGGTGCCCAAGCAGGTGTGCTTCCTGGAGGTGCTGCCCAAGTCCCCTGTCGGTAAGATCCTGCGCAAGGATCTGCGTGAGCTCCCATAGAGAATGACCATGGCGATACCTGGCTACAGCATCACGACAGCCTCGCAGTTTGTCGGCCGCGCGCTTGGGATTTCGGACTGGGTAGCGGTAGACCAGGACTGCATCGATCGGTTCGCAGCATGCACCGGTGATCGTCAATGGATCCACGTCGATGTCGATCGGGCGCGACGCGAGGGCCCGTTCGGCGGACCGATCGCCCACGGTTACTTGACGCTTTCGCTGGTGGCTGCGACGGCAATGGAGCTTGGCGTGATTCCGCCTGACGCCGAGACTGGGCTTAATTATGGATTAGACAAGGTCCGTTTCATCGTACCCGTCAAAGCAGGCTCGCGGGTGCGCAATCACGTACGTCTGCTCTCGGTTGAGCCGCAAGCCGGCGGAAGGATCCTTCTCAAACTGCAATGCACGCTGGAGATCGAAGGCGAGGCGAAGCCCGCCCTCGTCGCGGAGATGTTGTGCATGCTGATGGGCAAGCGCGATGCGGCTTAAGCGAGGAGCGCTGATGACTAGCGAAACCGGTGAAACGGATCTCGCAACGATCGACATCCGGCATCAGGCGGCGCAGCACACCTTGGCGGCCAATCCGCTGGTCGGCGTCCGCGGCCAGGACATCATCGATGCGGCGAGCGCGCTGCTTGCACAAATGGCGCGCAACCCTTGGGCGGCCGCACGAAGGCATCTGTCGTTCCTCGGCGAACTCGGTCGTATCGCGAGCGGCGCCTCCGAGCTTGCGCCTGACGAGAAGGACAGGCGTTTTACCGATCCGGCGTGGCAAGAAAGTGCTGCCTACCGCGCTCTTGCGCAGTGTTACCTGGCCTGGGACCACGCGCTCGACCGTTTGGTGGACGACGTGAAGCTGGAGGAGCGCGATGCGGCGCGCGCGCGCTTTGTCGTTGCACTCCTCGTGGATGCGATGTCGCCGACCAATTCGCTGGGAGGCAATCCGGCGGCGCTTAAGAAACTCGTCGACACGGGCGGCATGAGCTTTGTGCACGGCCTGGAAAACTTTTTCGGCGACCTGGCGCGCAACGGTGGCCTGCCCGCACAGGTCGATACCAGAAAATTCGCTGTCGGCAGGAACCTCGCAACGACCCCGGGATCAGTTGTGTATTGCAACTCGGTTATGGAGCTAATCCAATACCGGCCCATTAGCGAGACGGTGCACGAGCGCCCGCTTCTCTTCGCCCCGCCGCAGATCAACAAGTACTATGTCTTCGATCTGGTGCCTGACAAAAGTGTCATTCAGTTTGCCCTTAAGGGCGGCCTGCCGACCTTCGCCATCAGCTGGAAGAACCCCACACCCGAGGAGAGCCACTTCGGGCTCGACACCTATGTCGGCGCCCTCGAGGAGGCCGTGGATGTGATGCGCGAGATCAACGGGAGCGAGGATGTCAACATCTGGGGCTCGTGCTCGGGCGGCATCACGATGTCGGCCCTCCTCGCGCATCTCGCGGCGCGCGGCGAACGCAAGGTCCACAGCGCAACGGTGGCGGTCTGCGTGCTCGACATGGCAGTGGCGCAGAATACGCCCGCCGGGATCTTTGTCACCCCGGAAACGATCGCAGCAGCGAAAACCGCGTCTCGGCTCAAGGGTGTGCTCGAAGGACGAGAACTGGCGCGCATGTTCGCTTGGTTGCGGCCCAACGACCTGATTTGGAACTATTGGGTCAACAACTACCTGCTCGGAAAGGCGCCGCCCGCTTTCGACATCCTGTACTGGAACAGCGACACGACGCGGCTTCCGGCACAGCTGCATGCGGACTTCCTGGACCTTATCGGCACCAATCCCTTTGTGGAGGCCGGCCAGCTCCTGGTCCGTGGGACGCTCCTCGATATGCGCCACGTGACAATGGACAGCTATGTTATCGCTGGCATTACCGATCACATAACCCCTTGGCAGGGGTGCTACAAGACCGCAAGGCTCTATGGGGAGCAACCTACCTTCGTGCTCGCCAATAGTGGCCACATCCAGAGTCTGCTCAATCCGCCCGGGAATCCCAAGGCGTTCTTCTGGACAGGCCCGGCCAGCGAAGCCAGTGCGGAAGCCTGGCTCGAGCGGGCGTCGAAGCACTCTGGAAGCTGGTGGCCACACTGGTTGGAGTGGATCAAGGCGCGCTCGGGTGAAATGACACCGGCGCCCGCTGCCCTGGGCAGCAAGAACAATCCGCCGCTCGACGACGCGCCTGGCCGATACGTCGTGGAGAACTAGGTGGAAATCAGCCTGTATGACATCTCGGGGCAGACGCTGCGTGTCGGTATTCGGCGCCGTGATGACGCGCTCCCGCCGCTGCTTCTCTTCAACGGAATCGGGGCCAACATCGAGCTGCTCGAACCCTTTATCGACGCGCTGGACGGGCACGAGACGATCACCTTCGACGTGCCGGGCGTGGGCGGCTCGCCCGCGCCCGCGCTACCCTACCGTCCAGGAGCGTTGGCGCGGCTGAGCGCCCGGCTGCTCGATCAGCTGGGACACGAGCAGGTCGACGTGCTGGGCGTATCCTGGGGCGGGGCGCTCGCGCAACAATTTGCCTTTCAACATGCGAAGCGTTGCCGGCGGCTCGTTCTTGCCGCCACCTCGCCCGGCCATCTGATGGTGCCCGCAAAGCCTACCGTGCTGCTTAAGATGGCCAGCCCTCGCCGCTACAAGGACTGCGAGTACATGAAGCGAGTCGCCGGGGACGTCTATGGCGGCGTGCTGCGCCGCTCGCCCGAGCTGGTGCACCGGCATCTTCTCCATGTCCGATGGTCGAGCGACATGGGCTATTACCTGCAGCTGATCGCGGTGCTCGGCTGGAGCAGCTTGCCCTGGCTCCGGTGCCTCCCGCAGCCGACGCTTGTGATGGCGGGGACCGACGATCCGCTCGTGCCCGTCGCCAACGGGCATATCCTGGCACACCTCATTCCGAAGGCGCGACTGGTGACCATCGACGACGGGCATCTGTTTCTCGTCACCAGCGCGGGCCGCTCCGCAGCACTCATTTCGGATTTTCTGACTCAAGATCCCGCACACTCGTGAGGAATTGTAACCATGGCGACCTACAAGGCTCCGCTGCGCGACATGCGCTTTGTTCTCTATGAGCTGCATCGGGGCGATGCTCTCGCCCATTTGCCCGGCTTCGAGGAGATGACGCCGGATCTCATTGACCCGATTCTCGACGAAGCGGCCAAGCTCTGCGAGGAGGTTCTGTTCCCACTCAATCGTCCCGGCGACGAGCACGGGTGCGTCTTCGAAAATGGCGTGGTGCGCACGCCCAAGGGATTCCAGGAGGCCTATCGGACCTTCCGCGAAAGCGCCTGGACGTCGATCGCCTGCGATCCGGCATACGGCGGCCAGGGGCTACCGCATTCTGTAGCCACGCTGATCGACGAGATGATTTGTTCATCCAACCTGTCCTTCGGGCTGTATCCCGGTCTGTCATACGGCGCGTATGTGGCGCTGCACGCCCACGGATCGGAAGCGCTCAAGGACATCTACCTGCCGAAGCTGGTGGAGGGTGTGTGGTCCGGCACCATGTGTCTGACCGAGCCGCACTGCGGCACCGACCTCGCCCTCTTGCGCACCAGAGCGGTGCCGCAGGACGACGGCAGCTACCGGATCACCGGGACGAAAATTTTCGTATCAGCCGGCGACCACGACCTGACCGAGAACATCGTGCATCTAGTCTTGGCCCGCCGGCCGGATGCGCCACCGGGCATCGGCGGGGTCAGCCTGTTTCTCGTCCCCAAGTACCTCGTCGGTGACGACGGCTCGCTCGGCGCCCGCAACGGCGTCGCCTGCGGTTCGATCGAACACAAGATGGGCATCAAGGCATCGGCGACCTGCGTCATCAACTTCGACGATGCGACTGGCTGGCTCGTCGGCGAACCGCACAAGGGCATGCGCGCGATGTTCACGATGATGAACACCGAGCGCCTCGCCGTCGGCATCCAGGGTCTCAGCCTCGCCGAGGCGTCTTATCAGGGCGCTGTCGCCCATGCCCGCGAGCGCTTGCAAGGTCGTGCGCTATCCGGCAGCAAACATCCGGACAAGGCTGCTGATCCGATCATCGTCCATCCGGACGTCCGCCGTATGCTGTTGACGCAGCGCGCCTACATCGAGGGCTGCCGGGCGCTCGGCGGTTGGGTCGCGCACGCGCTCGACGAGCAGCATTGCAACCCTGATCCCGATCGACGGGCCGCCGCCGAAGACCTGGTGGCGTTGCTCACGCCGACGGTGAAGGCGCTCTTCACCGATCTCGGATTCGAGGCCACCAACCTCGGCTTACAGGTGCTCGGCGGTCACGGCTACATCCGCGAGCAGGGCATGGAGCAACATGTCCGCGACTGCAGGATCACCCAGATCTACGAGGGCACCAACGGCGTCCAGGCGCTCGACCTGGTCGGGCGCAAGCTGCCGGCCGATGGCGGCCGCCTGCTGCGCCAGTTCTTCCAGCCGATCGCTGGCTTCATCGAGGAGGCGGCGGGAGACCTCGAGTTCGCACCGTTTGCCGAGCCGCTGGCCAAGGCGTTCGATGACCTGCAGCGGGCCACGGCCCAGATCGCCCGCGTCGGCAAGTCGGATCCAGATGAGGCCGGCGCCGCAGCATCCGACTACCTGCGACTATTCGGCTTCACCGCGCTCGCCTACATGTGGGCGCGTGCTGCCGAAGTGGCGCTGCCGAAGGTGAAGAACGGCGCCGACCGCGACGGCTTCTACAACGCGAAGCTCGGCACGGCTCGCTTCTTCATGGAACGCCTGCTACCGCAAACGAGCGGCCTTGTTGCCGCCATCATAGCTGGGGGCCGCAGCATGATGGAGTTCGACGACGCGGCGCTGTGAGCAGGCGGCGGCCTGATGCCATCTCGGTTGAGCTGCTTCAGCCGGGCGTGACGAGCAAAATAATGGAACGCCGCAGAGCGCGGCGATCACAGTGCCTCAGGCAACCACGACCTGTCGTCTGCGCACACTGGAGCGTCGTGTGTCCGAGCTGGGTCCCAACCGTGTCCCGCGCTCTCGGACTTCTGGCAACCCCGCGACGGGAGCGCATCGAAAACGGAACTCGCGAACGCTGAACCTGGCGCAGGTGATCGGCGTGCCAACCTTGGTGGTATGGGGCGAGCGGGATGTGGCGCTGGACCCGATCTGCCTGAAGGGCACTGAACGCTACGTACGAGATCTGAGAGTGAAGCGGCTGCCCGGTGTATCGCACTGGGTGCGGCAAGACGCACCACAGGTCGTAAACGAGTTGCTGCAGGAGTTTTTGGCTTAGCTTTGTTGCAGGTGAAGCGCCGAGTTTTACCCTTTACGCGCGCGTAAAGGGTAAAACTCGGTCCGACACGTGCATCGGGAGGCAAACGCGATGGCACCCGAATGTAGCAGCAGATCTGGCGGCAGCCAGCACGGCTGCTACGTGCCCTTGATCGTGATATCTTCGAACGGAGCCGTATAAGCGAAATCGGTAATCAGGCCGAACCCGGATTCGCCCACCCGCGGTCCGACGCCGTTGATAAAGCCGAGTTGCCAAATCGGCGCGTAAATGGTCCGGTCCACGAGCATCTGCTGCATCTTGTCGAGGATCGCAGCGCGTTTCTTGTGGTTGAGCTCGATTGCCTGCTGCTGGTAGAGCGCATCGATGTCCGGGTAGCTGCCATAGACATAGGCGCCGCCCTTCACGACAAAGGCTTCGAAGCGTGTCGCGGCGTTCCCGAAGGCGCCGCTGCCGCCGAGAATCACGTTCTTGAGCTTTTTGCCCGAATATGCCTCGACAAAAGCGGCGCGCTCGAATGGCCGCAGCTTGAGCCGGATGCCGGCGGACTGGAAATTGTCGAGCACCGCCTCGGCGACATTCGAATAGGACGAGTCGCAGTAGAACTCGCCGGCATCGAAACCATCAAGATGTCCGGCCTCGGCCAGCAGTTCTTTGGCCTTGACCGGGTCGTAACTCGGCAAGGGCGGTTGCCAGAAGAAGTCGAAACTATAGGGAATGATGCTGCCGGTGATCTTCGAATAGCCGAGCGTGATCGCATCGTTCAACGCCTCACGGTCGATCGCCAGGCTGGCGGCGCGCCGCACCCGCTCGTCGTTCCAGGGTGAGTTCGGGTCCCACTGGTCGGCGAAGTAGACCCAGAACGGCGCCGGCGGCACCACTGGCTTCAGCGTCAGCCCCGGTGTGCGCTGCAATTCCTCGGCAAGCTCTCCGCGGATCGAGTAGACGATGTCGACCTCGCCGCGCTGCAGTGCCGCGAGCCGCGTCGTCTCTTCGGGGATCGACTTGAACACCAGGCGCTTGACGCTGGGGGTCTTGCGCCAATACCCGTCAAACGCGTCAAGCACCAATTCCACACCGGGCCTGAACGAGACGAATTTATAGGGTCCGGCGCCAACGGGCGCTTTCTTGAATCCGTCGTCGCCGACATTTTCGACGTATTTCTTGGGCACGATCCAGCCGGCTCCGGTGGCGGTAGCGTAGAAGGTCAGAAAGTCGGGCCACGGCGCCTTGAGCTTGAAGCGGATATGCTGAGGATCGGGAGTTTCTATAGCCGCGACCCGGTTCTTGATCAGATCGTGGGAGGTGCCGCGATAGCGCTCGAACGAGAATTTTACGTCTTCGGCCGTTACCGGATCACCGTTGTGAAACTTGGTACCGTCGCGGACGACGAAATCGTAGGTAAGGCCGTCCTCGGACGCCGAAAATGACTGGGCGAGGCTCGGGGCCATCGGCTTACCCGGCATCGGCTTGACCATGCCGTCATGCAGCGCGTAGAGGACCATAAAGGGGGTAATTATCCCTGGGGTCTCAGCAGGATCGAACCAGGTCGGGGCGAGCGAGACGTGGATGCCCCAGGTCAGCGGACCCTCCGGGGCGGCTGCAAAGGCCAAGTGGGGCGCAGCCGCGAGGCCGAACGCCGCGAGAGCGAGAGCATCGCGGCGAGTGACGGCAAATCCGTTCAGGCCGGGCTGACGTTTCCCACGACGATTGGTAAATGAGCCCATCTTCCGCCTCCGTTCTGCGGCTCATTTGTTCGAGCCTTAAGCGGAAGGTAGGACAATTCTCGACGCGAGAAAACATTCATCGGTCTTCGGCGCCCACTGTTACACCCCCTTCAGCGTGATGTCTGCGCGAGCGCGCGCTTTACAGCCTGACGCGCGCGGAAGGCTGTAAAGCCCAAACGGTCGACCGCGCAGGTGCGGTGTGATGAGAGAGTTTGAGCCCGCTGGGCCGGTGTCCTATGCTACAAGGAACCACAACCAGTAGGCGCCGGCATTGCAGCGCCTCACGAACGGGGAAGGAAAGCGGCATGATCAATCTGACCAGGCGTTCGATACTTCGCAGCTCCTTGGGCATCGCCGCGGCCGGAGCCCTCGGGCGCCCATTTATCGCCAATGCGCAGGCCAAGACTGCGACAGTGTGGTGGGCACAGGGCTTTGCGCAGGAAGAGGATGTCGCCTTTAAAAAGCTCGTCGCCGATTACCAGAAGGCGAGCGGGAATACGATCGACTACACGATCATCCCGTTTGCGCCGATGCGCCAGAAGATCGTCTCGGCGATAACCAGCGGCGTCGTCCCGGACTTGTTCACGAACAACCCGGTCGAAATTCTCGCGCTCTATGCCTGGGAGGACAAGCTGGTCGACGTTACCGACATTTTCGAAACACAAAAATCGCAATACTCCGAGACCGCGCTGCTCAGCAGTTACTGCTACAACAGCATCGAGAAGCGGCGCAGCTATTATGCTGTGCCCTATACCTGCGCCGTGCGGCCCAACCATGTATGGCGCCCGCTGGTCGAGAAGGCGGGTTATACGATGGAAGATGTCCCGAAAAACTGGGACGCCTATTACGACTTCTTCAAAGAGGTGCAGAAAAAACTGCGTGCTCAGGGCACGCGCAATATTTACGGCATTGGTTTTCAGATGAACACGACGGGCAACGACTCGAACGCGTTGTTCGATTATCTCCTGATCGCCTACGGCGGCAAGGATATCGTCACCAAGGACGGCAGGCTCCACGTCGACGATCCGCAGGTGAGGGAGGCCGCGATCAAGGCTCTGACCTATGCGACCACCGCCTACAAGGACGGCTATGTGCCGCCGGGGGCGATCAACTGGAACGACGCTGACGACAACAATGCTTTCCACGCCAGGCAGATTGTCATGGATCTCGACGGCACAATCTCGACCGAGGTAGCGGTGCTGTCACAAGGAAAGAAGGAGGACTACGACGACATCGTGACGATGGGACTGGCGCTTTCGAATGACGGCAAGCCGGTACCGAGCGAGTCGTTGCATACCGGCGGGATCATTCCGCAGGGCGCGAAAAGCGTCGAGGTGGCGAAGGATTTCCTCAGCTTCCTGATCCAACCGGAGGTCCTCAACGAGTATCTCAAGGCCGGCCTCGGTCGGAACATCCCGTGCATGCCGGCGATCGTGAAGGGCGACCCGTGGTGGCGCGCCGATCCGCACCGCGCCGCCTATGTTCAGCAAGGTCTGCTCGGCCCGACGGTGCCAAATTTCTGGGTGTTCAACCCCGCCTACGCCAGCGTCGAAAACGAGCATGTCTGGCCCACCGCCTGGGCCGACATCATCAGCGGCGGCATGGCGCCGCAGGTGGCCGCGGACAAGGCCTTCAAGCGGGTCGAAGAGATCTTCACGAAGTATCCGATCGTCCAGGGCTGAACCCGAGACATAGCAGTGTTGACACGACGTTCGTTGCTTCGCGGTTCGCTCGGGCTCGCCGCCGCCGGGGCGCCGGCGCCGCTAAGCACGGGGGTTTCTGCACCCTCGCGCCCGCGAGGCGGGACTTTTTGGCACGCAGGACGGCCGCGCCTCGATAAATTTTCGCGCGCCATCTCAGCTAATTAAGGCACGAGACGTCAGAACCCCACGATGTTTGAGGAGGGCTCAAAACCGGGCATTGACCCAGAGAAATTTGATTTCCGGGCCGCTTCCCGCAGCGTTGGGGAAGGGCTCGGAACGTGCTCGGGGCACCTTAAAGTCGTGACGGGCGATCTGGGCGGGCGCAGGCTGAGCTCGGCTCGGAGGAATGCACGCGCCGCCCGTCCTCGTAATCACTGCCGAATGCGACCCGCTGCGCGATGCACGCGCCAGGTGGTAAGAAATCGGTGTACGCGGCTTAGACCTCGGCGGTTTTTTCGCCCGGGTGGGAAAGGTTATCCTAAATTCTAGTCGCGATCGCGTAGAGGGCAGAAATATGGGGGTAGGAGCAGGTCATTTGGTTCAACGCTTCTATCACGAGGTCTGGAACAAGGCGGACGAAACTGTCGCGCGTGAGATTCTGCACGCCGGTCTTCGCTTCAAGGCGTCTCTTGGGCCGGTGCGGACCGGGCCGGAAGGGTTCATCGATTACATGCGCTCGATTCATGCCGGTCTGGCGGGCTACCGATGCGTCATCGATGATAGAGACGGATACGCGGGCCGCCGCACGTCTGCACTTTCGCGGCACTCATCGCGGCCCTTTCTTCGGTATGCCCCCGACGGGCAACGATATCGAATGGATCGGCGCGGCGTTCTTTACGACGGATGGCCGCCAGATCACTGATATCTGGGTGCTCGGGGATGTCGATGCCGTCAAGCAGCAGCTCGGCGTCGGAACGACATCGTCATTTGCGCCGTGATCTTAACATCGTGAAGTTGGAAATATGCACTTGTGTGATTGTCCCCTTTCAATAGTCGATGTCCGGGCGATTGATGAGAAGCGCATATAATAATACGTTTGGAGATGGTTCGTTTGACATTGAAAAAGCGGCCTGCGGGCCGCTGTCGGATAATGATTTGCTCGGCGCGCGCGGTGCTACTTGGGCGATTTCGCCTCAAGCTCGCGATGCCAGTTGCGCTCTGCCTCGGCGGATATCAGCGTGCGGCCGCCAGCTTTCATGATGCGCGGCCCGGTGCCTGCCTTCAAAAGCTTATAAAACAGTCCGCGGCTGATTCGATTCCGCGCCAGAAACTCGGAAACCGTGTAAGCCGCGACATTGGGAATCGTTGGTTCGATCAAAGCTCCATACTCCATAAATGAAAAACCCGGCAATCGATTGGCCGGGCGCAATGCAGCGGCGGGGGTCGACCTCGCCGCAATTCCAGATTTAGGGGAAGCCCCGAAAGGGCCATCTCCGCGCGGACTCGCGGAGAGCTATCACCATATGCCTGAATTCGCGGCCACTGTCAAGGATAAACAGAACATAACATAAACGTACTGCGCGGATCAGGTCACCCCGCCTCGACGATGCCGAGCCGCGCCGCCGCGCTGGTGTCAAGCAACGCCGCCCGAGTGAGCGCATCGGCATGATCGCCGATGTATCGGGAATAGGTGCGCTCAATCATCCTGATGCTGGTGTCATGGTTGACCGCGACAACGCGCACCGGGACGCCTGCGAGCGCTAAAGCAAATGTCCGCCTCGCCTGCCGACGCGCAGCCGGTGTTCGATCTGATCTGCCATCAGGCGAGGGCCCTGCTCGGCACATTGAGTGTGGGGCTGTTCGAATATGACGGCAAATTGGTGCATTACCGAGCGCAAAGTTTCAGCGCGTCGTACGCCGATCCCACATCAATAGCGGCCTATGATGCCGGGTGGCCCAGGGTTCCGGACCGCGGGTCATTGAGCTGCCGGGCAATCTTGGACGGGGCAATCGTTCACATACGAGATATGGACGCCGAACCCGGCGTGTCTGCGGAAATTCGCGCGCTCGGGTACAAAACGCAGGTCTCGGTCCCGTTGCTGCGCGATGGCCGCGCGATCGGTGCGATCGCGACGATCAGTCCACGGGTCGACGGCATCTCCGACACACAGATCGAGCTTTTGAAAACCTTCGCCGAGCAGGCGGTGATCGCGATCCAAAGCGCCGAAACCTGGCGCGAATTGCAGGTTCGCACGCGCGACCTCGAAGAGTCGCTCGAATATCAGACCGCGACCAGCGACGTGCTCAACGTCATCAGCCGCTCGACTTTTGATCTTCAGCCGGTGCTCGACACGCTGGTCGAGACCGGGCAGCGGCTCTGCGACAGCGATAATGCCTCCATCGCGATCCGCGAGGATGACGTGTTCCGCACTGTCGCCACGCGCTCACTCGACCCGGCCTTTGACGCCTTCCTGAGAGCGCGGACTTTTGCACCCGGCCGCGAAACACTGGCCGGCCGAGTCGCCCTCACCGGTGAGGTCGTCCACATCCCGGACATCACGACGGACCCCGACTGGCGGCTTCCCGAATCGGCCACGATCGCCAAAAATCGGACTGCGCTCGGCGTGCCACTGCTGCGTGACGGTTTGGTGGTCGGCGCACTCGCCCTGTCGCGGCAGCGCGTCGCACCGTTCACCGAGCGGCAGATCGAACTGGTTAGGACCTTTGCCGACCAGGCGGTCATCGCGATGGAGAATGCGCGGCTGCTCGGCGAATTGCAGGCCCGCACGCGCGACCTCGAAGAATCGCTCGAATATCAGACCGCGACCAGCGACGTGCTCAACGTCATCAGCCGCTCGACCGCCGATGTGCAACCGGTGCTGGACACAGTGGTCGACACGGTCGTCCGGCTATGCGGCTCCGACCTCGCAGTGATCGCATTGCGCGAGGGCGAGGTCTACCGCTTTGTGGCGAGCAACCAGGCGGTTGCGGCGGAGGCCGAGTTATGGGCGGCCTTGCGCCAGCAAACAATTATCCCCGGTCGCGAAACCGTCGCCGGCCGGGCATTGCTCGAAGGCAGAGTCGTGCATGTCGAGGACTTCGCCGCCGACCCGGAGTTCGCGCTGCCCGAGACTGTGAGGGCCGGGATACATACCTGTCTTGGAGTGCCGCTGCTGCGCGAGGGGGCCGTGCTTGGCACGATTAGTCTCGCGCGGAAGCGGGTCGAGCCGTTCACTGCGCGGCAGATCGAACTGGTGCGCACCTTTGCCGACCAGGCGGTCATCGCGATGGAGAACGCGCGGCTGCTCGGCGAATTGCAGGCGCGGACGCGCGACCTCGAGGAGTCGCTCGAATACCAGACCGCGACCAGCGACGTGCTCAACGTCATCAGCCGCTCGGCCTCCGATGTGCAACCGGTGATGGACACATTGGTCGAAACGGCCGCGCGGCTTTGCGGCGCCGATCGTGCAACAATCTTCACACCCGAGGGTGAGGCCTACCGCCCTGCGTCGAGTTCGATCAGTGCGGCGGAGCCAGAGTATTGGGCGATTGTGCGCCAGCGAGCCATTGTCCCCGGTCGTGAAACCGTCAGCGGGCGGGTATTGCTCGAAGGCAGGGTGGTACAAATCGCGGACATCCTTGCCGACCCGGACTTCGCGGTTCCCGAGGCTGTGGCGTCCGGGACCCGCACCATGCTTGGGGTGCCGCTGCTGCGCGAGGGGGCCGTGCTCGGCACGATCAATCTCTCGCGGAAGCGGGTCGAGCCGTTCACCGAGCGGCAGATCGATCTGATTCGCACGTTCGCCGACCAGGCGGTCATCGCGATGGAGAACGCGCGGTTGCTCGGCGAATTGCAGGCCCGCACACGCGACCTCGAAGAGTCGCTCGAATATCAGACCGCGACCAGCGATGTGCTCAAAGTCATCAGCCGCTCGACCGCCAATGTGCAACCGGTGCTGGACACCGTGGTCGAGACGGCGGCGCGGCTGTGCGATGCCGGCATGTCGGCGATCGCGATCCGCAGCGGCAGTCTCTACCGTTACGTCGCCACTTTCTCCGTCAATCGCGAATTTGATCAAATGCTGCGGACGATGACGTTCGCGCCCGGCCGCGGCAGCCTCGCCGGGCGCGTCGCGCTCGAACGACAGCCGGTCCACATCGCCGACATCACCGCCGATCCGGAATTCGCGGTGCCGCAGGCAGTCGTCACGCTCGGCAAGGCGCGAACCGCGCTTGGCGTGCCTCTGCTGCGTGATGGCGAGCCGATCGGCGTGATCAATCTGATGCGAGAGCGGGTCGAGCCGTTCACCGAGCGGCAGATCGAACTGGTGCGCACCTTTGCCGACCAGGCGGTCATCGCAATGGAGAACGCGCGGCTGCTCGGTGAATTGCAGGCCCGCACGCATGACCTCGAAGAATCGCTCGAATACCAGACCGCGACCAGCGAGGTGCTCAACGTCATCAGCCGCTCGACCGCCGATGTGCAACCGGTACTGGACACAGTGGTCGAAACGGCCAGCCGGCTTTGCGGCGCCGATATCGCAAATATCGCAATACGCGAGGGCGAGGTCTACCGCTATGTGGCGAGTACGTTCAGTGCAGCGGAGCCCGAGTTATGGGCGATGCGCCGCCAGCAAACAGTTGTCCCCGGTCGCGACAGCATGACCGGGCGGGTGGCGCTCGAAGGCAGGGTTGTGCATGTCGCGGACATCAGCGCCGACCCGGACTACGCGGCGCCCGGGGCTGTGGCGGCCGGGGTACGCACCTCCCTTGGAGTGCCGCTCCTGCGCGAGGGGGAGGTGCTCGGCGTGATTGGTCTCGGGCGGAAACGGGTCGAGCCATACAGCGAGCGGCAGATCGAGCTGGTACGCACCTTTGCCGACCAGGCGGTCATCGCGATCGAGAACGCGCGGCTGCTCGGCGAGATCCGCCAGCGGCAGGCCGAGTTGCGCGTCACTTTCGACAACATGGGCGACGGCGTCGCCATGTTCGACGCCGAGCAGCGGCTCGCGGCGTGGAATCGCAACTTCCAGCAGCTTCTCGATCTACCCGACACGTTCCTGACCGAGCGGCCGAGCCTGGCCGACTACATTCGCCACCTCGCGACGCATGGCGAATACGGCGAGGTTGATGTCGAAGCCGAAGTGCGCCGTCTGATCGAAGCGGCCAGCCGACAATATTCGACCGAGCGCACGCGCCCCGACGGCCGCGTCATCGAGGTGCGGGCGAACCCGGTGCCGGGCGGCGGGGTCGTCATCAACTACAGCGACATCACCGAGCGCAATCGCGCCGAGGCCGAGATCCGCGCGGCGCGCGACGCGGCCGAGACGGCCTTGCACGAATTGGAGGCGGCGCAGGCCGATCTCGCCCGCGCCCGGGACGTCGCCGAGGAAGCGACGCAAGCCAAATCGATGTTCCTCGCCAATATGAGCCACGAGATCCGCACACCGATGAACGCGATCATCGGGCTGTCGAACCTCGCCCTGATGAATGCGCCCGACTTCAAGCAGCGCGACTATCTCTCCAAGATCCACACCGCCGGCGTGTCATTGCTCAGCATCATCAACGACATCCTCGATTTTTCGAAGGTCGAGGCCGGCAAGCTGACGATTGAAACGATCCCGTTCTGGGTCGATGATGTGCTGGGCAACGTCAATACCTTGATCGGGCAGAGGGCCAGCGAGAAAGAGCTGGAACTGGTGTTCAGCGTGGCTCCCGACGTGCCGCAGGGGCTCTTGGGAGACCCGCTGCGGGTGAGCCAGATCCTGACCAACCTGATCAGCAACGCCGTCAAGTTCACCGAACGGGGGCACATCGAGGTATCGATCACCCGGCGCGATGAGCGGGACGGCCGGGTGTGCCTCGAGATCGCGGTCGCCGACACCGGCATCGGCATGACACCGGAGCAGAGCGCCCGGCTGTTCTCGGCGTTCAGTCAGGCCGACGGGTCGACCACCCGTCGCTATGGCGGCACGGGGCTGGGCCTGACCATCGTCAAGCGACTGGCCGAGATGATGGAAGGCGACGTCGAGGTCGAAAGCCAGGTAGGGATCGGCAGCACCTTTCGCGTCACCTTGTGGCTCGGCGTCACCGCACGGCAACGGCCGCGGCAGGCGATGCCGGTCGCGATCGCCGGTATGCGGGCGCTGGTGGTCGACGACAATCCGCTGGCGTGCGAGATCCTGACCCGCGGCCTGCGGGAACTGCAACTGCGGGCGGAAAGCGTGGGGTCGGCGCGCGAGGCCTATGCCGAGCTCGACCGGGCAGCGGCCGGCGACCCTTATCGGGTGGTCTTTATGGATCACTGGATGCCGGAGATCGACGGCGCCGAGGCGACGCGGACGATTCTGCGCGACAAAGTGGGCCTGCGCGAAGAGGCGGGCGGGTTGTCGCCGCAGATCATCATCGTGACGGGTTTCGCCACCGAGGCGGTGCGTCAGGCCGCCGAAGCCGCCGGGGCGGTCGGGTTCCTGACAAAGCCTATCACCTTGTCTTCGCTCTACGACATGCTGGTCGAGACCTTTGCCGGCGGCGGCAGGCCGCGGTCGGCGCTGCCCGAGGCGACGGTCCCGAACTTGACCGGCATCCGCGTGCTGCTGGTCGAGGACAATGCGGTCAATCAGCAGATCGCGGTGGAGTTGCTGACGCGCGCGGGCGCTGGGGTGAGCATTGCCAATGACGGAAGCGAGGCAGTGGCCGCGATCACCGGCATGGTGCAGCCGCCGCCCTACGACATCGTGCTGATGGACATGCAGATGCCGGTGATGGACGGCCACGAGGCGACGCGGGCAATCAGGTCGGATCAGCGCTACGACAGCTTGCCGATCATCGCGATGACCGCACAGGCGATGGCCGAGGAGCGCGTTCAGTGTCTCGCCGAAGGCATGAACGACCACATCACCAAGCCGATCGATCCGGATCTCTTGTACCGGACAGTGCTGGCGTTCGCCGGACAGCGCGTGGTGCCGCGCGCCAGCGCCGCGAGCCAAGCACCGCGCGATCCGCCACATGATCCGGGGGCGACCGAGGCTGCTTCCACTGGGCTGACGGGAATTGCCGGGGTCGATACGGTCGACGGCCTGCACCGGGTGGGCGGCAACGAACGGCTGTACCGCGCCATGCTGCGGCAATATGCCGAAGACCAGGCCGACACGC
>Ga0306922_10001031_pt1 | contig 24373 bp, 23 predicted proteins | sample sta12Cox44000082_FD_203758 | JGI IMG/M metagenome (GOLD analysis project Ga0306922, IMG submission 203758) | Lab enrichment of tropical soil microbial communities from Luquillo Experimental Forest, Puerto Rico - statoxic.12C.oxic.44.000.082 (v2)... | ecosystem: Environmental > Terrestrial >... | reverse complement strand
GAATGCCAGTAGCGGCGAAAATCGAATTTCTGTAGTCCTTCAGCGTACTGGCCGCTCAGAGGTACGGCCGGTTTATCGGAATTTGATGGAACGGTCGTTCCCGTCAGATATTGGGCAGGATCAATCACGGCAAAATATTGGCTGGAAGCTTACACCAAGAAGCGCACTCGGAAAGACCAGCGTGCAAAAAATTTTCAGCTAAAAAATGCTTTCGCCGACGGTGATGGTATCACCTGGGAGGACAAGAAAGCCTCCGCCGCTTCCTTTCGTGAATCGCTTGGCATTGACCTTGAAAATCTGATCGCCATTGGCGTTATGCCGTCGTACCGTGATTCTTTCCGGCGCAGCGATGCGTGTGTATCCGCCGGCTATCGCGATCGCTTCCAGTAGATCGATGCCTTCTGGACTGCCCTCGGGCATTTCGTAACTACCGGGCCGATTTACCTGGCCCAACATCGCAAAACGTCGCCTTGCGAAGCCTAGCAGGCTGACGTTTACACGTGGATTAACCAGATAATCGCGACGATACAGCTCCGTGAGCTTTGAAGCTGCCTGGGTCAGAGTCAAGCCCGCCAAATGGACTGACCCCAGCAAGGGTACGCTCAAATTGCCCTCGGGGTTGAGCCTTCCATTTGTCCGCAGATCTTCCTCACCAAAAACCTCGACTGACACCTGATCGTTCGCACTCAAAATATAACCAGTGGGTGCGCTGGCACCCAAATTTGACGGAGCCGCCGATGCAGCCGCGGGTGAGGCGCCAACGGCGGGTTGGGACATGGCTGTGCCCGGCATTGTTTGGGATAACACGAAGGCGAGAGACAAAGAGAGCGCGAGCGCAATCGCCGACCACTTTCCCCGTGCCCCAATTCTAAAATCGGTCAGATTCCCGCTAGAACCTGAGCGTAGCCCTAACGCCGACCTGATTGTCATCGAAACTGAAGCCATCGATATTACTATTGTCCTCGCGGTGCAGGTAATAGACCCCGGCGCTCAACCACCTGGTAATCAACACGTCAAGCGACGGTTCAATAAACCAGTAATCATCATTCCGCGGCGCGCTGACGTCACGGTCAGTGGCGATGTAGTCTGAATTTTCATAGCCGGCGCCCAAGCCAAAATAAAAGCGCCGAAATAAACGCTGCTGAAACCGGCCCGAAACGTATGTGCCGCCGAAATCCTGATTAGCCAAGAACCCGGAATTGTAAATCCGCCGGCCAGCCGCGAACGTGATATTGGTACCGCTGAAGGGATTATAAATCGACCCGACTTCAAACACCGGCGAGGTGTACGTGCCGCGGTTGCCGTCGAACTGGCGGAATTCAACCCCCGCCGAAGCATACAAGAAAAATTTGCTTGTCACCTCATAATTGAGGCGCGCGTTCACCTGTTCGAAACTTTGGTTAGCAGTCGGATCGTCCACCCAGTCGTACCCGAGAGTGCCGCCAATGCCGACCGAGACCTTTGGCAGCCAATTGTAGTAAACATACAGCCCGCTGGAAATCATATAGGAACTGATGTGATCGGGATAGAAGTAGATCGAGGAATCAAACTCACCCTGCAGATATACTTTTCCAGTTAGCTGATAATCTGCCCGCGCGCGCGTGTTGAAGATGTTGACGCGCGTACGGCCGCCCGCATCCGTGTTTGCCCAGAGCCCTGTCGTATCGACGAAGCTGTTGAGGTTTGCCGATTCCAGTATCGCGATATCCTCGGCCAAGCTGAACGTCCATCGGCCAGAGCTGTACCCGCCCTCGAGGTGAATCACCTGGTCAAACGCGTCTTGATCTGAGTGGTCTACGTACAGAATAGCGCTGGGCATGTAGTCCAGCCGGAGATAGCTCTTGTTGCGCCCCTCGATGTCACCGACTCCAAGGGTAATCCAAGGTTCAATCGCGACATACCAATCTGAAACCCTATTCGTATTGGTGAGAAAGATGTTGTCATCCCACACACCTCGCACTGTCAGTCCGAATTTGTAGTAAATGCGACGTGGTTCACCTGACTCAATCGGTTCGCCACCTGGAAATACGTCCCTGCCATATACCACGCCGTTCGGACCCGTCGCTACCGGCGCCGGAGCAACAGTCGTGTACCCTCCAGTGTAGTTCATTGACGACGACAGCGGCTGGGACGAAGACGGAAACGCCTCCTCGGAAGAAGGCAACGGCGGCTCTGACGAGGGTAATGGCTCCGCCGGAGCGGAGGGTAACGATTCAGGTACAGCCGGCAATGGCTCTGGTGACGTAGCCGGCGGTGGTTCCACTGACGAGGTAGGTGGCTCAGCCAACGAAGGCAGGATGTCCGGCTCAATCGACTCCTGCGCTTGCGCAGCAAGAACAGCCACAAAGAAAATGCACGCAACGAACGCGACGATGGGACTGGCGATAAGCCGGGCACCGGCGGTGCGAAGCGGAAATGCAGCAAAAGGGTGAACGGTCAAGGCATGATCCGGGGTCATTTGCGGCGAGGGTAGAAGGTTGCCCGAAAGCCGTCAATCAAAAAAACATGAAAAATCACTTAAACGAAGAGTCACATTTCCAAGCTGTTGTGTCGTTGTCCATGTGTGGCGACCACGCGAATTCGGCTGTCAAATTTGCTTTGGGATTGTTCGCGTAAGATTTTACCAGTTAGGTGAACCAACGATTGAATCCGCCAGCAACATGCCCGAAGCCGAAAAGACGCTGACCATTAACGAGATTTATCACTCAATCCAGGGAGAGAGCACCTGGGTGGGGTCGCCGTGTGTGTTCGTGCGGCTGACCTTCTGCGATCTTCGCTGCAACTATTGCGATACAGAGTACGCTTTCTACGAAGGAAGAAAACAAACTCTAAAAGAGATTGTCGAAGCAGTGGCAGCGTTTCGCTGTTCCATGGTTGAAATCACCGGCGGTGAGCCCTTGTTGCAGAAGAACGTGCTGCCGTTGATGTCGATCTTGTGTGATGCAGGGCATACCCTTCTGCTCGAAACCAGTGGCGCGCATGATATCTCGAAAGTCGATCCCCGCGTTCACCGGATCATGGATTTGAAAACACCGGGCAGCGGCGAAGAAGACAAGAATCTTTGGCCCAATATCAAGCATCTTACACTGCGCGACGAGGTGAAATTCGTAATGGGATCCCGCGAAGATTACGAATGGTCACGCGAAAAGGTAGAACGTTACGATTTGCCGGCACGCTGTCGTGCCGTGCTGTTCTCGCCAATTCTCGGAAGAGTCGATCCGCGCCAAATCGTGGAATGGATCCTGGCTGATAAACTCGATGTCCGGTTTCAACTTCAGATGCACAAATTCATCTGGAGCCCAACACAGCGCGGAGTTTGATTGATGCGCGCGCGTTTAACGAAAGATTTTACGTTTGAAGCAGCACAGACTTTGCCCAATGTCCCGGAGGGGCACAAATGCCGCGGGTTACATGGGCACAGTTTCAAGGTCGAAGTTTCCGTCGAAGGCGAGGTCGATCCAAAAGCCGGTTGGGTTTACGACCACGCGGAGATCAGCGACGCGATGAAACCGCTGCTGAAGATGCTCGACCACAGGTATCTCAACGACATCGAAGGCTTGGAGAACCCGACGATTGAAAACGTGGCAGAATGGTTCTGGAAGAAGTTGGAACTTCAATGTCCCGGCCTCTGCGAGATCGTCGTGCACGAAACACCGACAGCGCGCTGCATTTATCGCGGCAAATAGCAACGAACAACAGTTTGCCTGCGTGCCGTAGCCTCGGCGACGGTATGGGCAACCGTCGTTCCCGAACTTACAACTCGATGGCGTAACGCTTCATCTTGTTGTAGAGGGTGGGGCGCTGGATGCCGAGAAGTTCGGCGGCCTTTTTCTTGTTACCGCGGCACTCTGCGAGCGCCTGTAGAATGGCGGTTCGCTCCAAGTCGTCGAGAGTTTGTACGCCGCTCCGCGGTAATGTGCTCCGCTCGGCCTGTTGCAACTCGGGAGGCAACTGTATTTCTGTCGGGAGCTCTTTTACGCCGATTATGCCCTGTCGCGCCAGCACCACCGCATATTCAATTGCGTTTTGCAATTCGCGAACATTTCCCAGCCAAGAGTAATCGAGCAGTTTTTGAAATGCATCAGGCGAAATCTCCGGCTCCGGTTTGCCGAGTGGTTGAGAAAATTGTCTTACGAATTGCGCGATCAGCGGTGGGATGTCCTCCTTGCGTTTTCGGAGCGGGGGCACTTCGATTTGGAAAGTGTTCAGCCGATAATACAAATCGGAGCGTAGCCGGTTTTCCGTGAGCGCCTGGGCAATCGGCCGATTGGTCGAGGCGATCGCGCGGAAGTCTGCTTTCATTGTTTGCGTGCTGCCGAGCTGCCGATACTCGCGCTCCTGGAGCACGCGCAAGAAGCGCGTCTGCAAATCTGCCGGCATATCGGATATTTCATCGAGGAAAAGCGTGCCGCTTTTTGCCGCTCCAATCATTCCCGGAAAATCCTGCATCGCTCCGGTGAACGCTCCTTTCACATAACCGAAAAGTTCCCCCTCGATCATTGTTTGAGGGAACGCCGCGCAATTCAGCTTCACCATTGGTTGTCCCGCGCGCCGGCTCTGGGCGTGAATGGCGTTGGCGATCACTTCCTTGCCCACACCGCTTTCACCTACGATCAGGACGTTGGCATCCGAGGGCGCCATCGCATCGATCAATTCCTCGATCTCCTGCATCGGTTTGCTCTTGAAAATCGGCGTAGGCCGCGCCTCCGCGATCTCCAGACGCTTTTCGAGCTGCTCGGTTCTTACCCGGAGTTCTTCGGCTTTCCGCAAGAGGAACTGCTTTTCCAATGCCTTCTCTACCAGGCTGAGCAGTTCCTCGGGCGCGTACGGCTTGCTAATGAAATGGTAGGCGCCACGTTTGATCGACTCGATGGCATTGTGCAAAGAGTCGTGCGCCGTCAGGATAATCACCTGCACCTCCGGCAACTCGGTCTTGATCCGATCCAGCATCTCCAATCCGTCTGCATCGGGCAGTCGGAGATCGAGCAATACGAGCGTTGGCGATTTCAATTTCAGCACCTTGAGTCCTTGTGCGGCAGTGGGCGCGGTCTCCACTTGATAACCGTGCCGCTTCAGCAGCGCCTCGAGCGTCATCAGCACAGGCCGCTCGTCATCGATTATCAGGACACGGTGATTTTCTGTTTTCATTCAAGTGCGCTGCTCGTACTACGCACGACCAATGGGTTCTAGTTGTTCAAAAAGACGTGGAAGTGACGCTTCAAGCAAACCCGGCTTAAAGGGGAAGCGCAAGCGTCGTGATGAGCGCTGAAACGTTCGGATGATATTGAGCATGCAGTTTGCCGCCGTGGGCCTCTACGATAGCGCGGGCGCGGTTCAGACCAAGACCATAATGGCGTTGAGTGATTTTCCGAATTGGTTCGCGCCCCCAATTTTGCGTGGGCAAGTCAAAACGATCCTTTGGTTCATGGAGAGTAAAGAGGAATCGGGTGTTGTCGATTTTGGTTTTCGCCAGAAGCCGGCCTTTACCGCGGTCATGCCGGAAAGCGTTGGCGAAAAGCTCGGTAAACACTTCCTGCAAAAGTTGTGGATCAACATTCAACATCGCGTTGCCAGGCTGAATCTCCCAGTTGATTTCTGTGTTTTGCTTTGGGAAATCGTTGCCAATCTTCCTGCGCAAGTCTTCCATAAAATCGGTAGCGCGGTAGGAAATCAGATTGGGTTTGACCTCTCCGACATCTCTGGAAAGCCGTTGTAAAGTCGCAGCCAGCCCTGAGACCATTTCGCGCAAACGTTTAATCTCACCGAGAACTTCTTCGTTCTTTTCCAGCTCCCCGACGTAAGCAGACTGCAATTCGATGGCGTTTAAATCGTTGCGCAGATCGTGACTGAGTTGCCGGATAAAACGGACTGCGTCATTCCACGAGACGCTTGGAGAATCTTTTGCATCCTGCGGAGCCTTCTCTCCCATGAGCGATACACTAACACTATTGTGACCGCTCACATGTGCTCGATCACGTTATCGCCAAACTGCGAGCATTTGATTTCAGTCGCGCCCTCCATCAAGCGCGCGAAATCGTATGTGACTCGTTTGCTCGCGATCGCGCCGCTTAATCCTTTAAGAATGAGGTCGGCAGCTTCCGTCCAGCCCATGTAACGGAACATCATTTCGCCTGAAAGAATTACCGAACCGGGATTCACCTTGTCCTGATTGGCGTATTTTGGCGCGGTGCCATGAGTGGCTTCGAAAACTGCATGGCCGGTGATGTAATTGATGTTTCCTCCCGGCGCGATGCCGATTCCACCCACTTGCGCGGCCAGCGCATCGCTCAAGTAATCGCCGTTCAGATTGAGCGTTGCGATGACGTCAAAATCTTCCGGACGGGTTAGCACTTGCTGAAGAGTGATATCGGCAATTGCGTCTTTGATCACAATGCCGGCGCCCGGTTTGCCCATGGGAATCCTGCACCAAGGACCGCCACCGAACTCTTCCGCCCCGAAATACTTTTTTGCGACTTCGAACCCCCAATCGCGAAACGCGCCCTCGGTAAATTTCATAATGTTACCCTTGTGCACCAGCGTCACGCTTTTGCACTGGTTCTGGATCGCATAGGAGATCGCGCTGTGAATGAGGCGCACACTGCCCGAGCGGCTGACCGACTTGATCCCGATTCCCACGCAAATCTCGTCGCTTTCCGGCGCGCCGACCATTTTCCAAAAGTCCTGCGCTTTTTCTTTTGTGCCGAAACGGATTTTGTCGAATTGCTTGGGAAACTCCTTTTGTAAAAAATTGAGGATCTTTTGCGCCTCAGGCGTGCCGGCGGCGTACTCGATGCCGGCGTAAATGTCTTCCGTGTTCTCGCGAAAGATCACCATGTTCACTTTTTCCGGATGCTTGACGGGCGAGGGGACGCCTTTGAAGTACTGCACCGGCCGCAAACAAACGAAAAGATCCAGCAACTGCCGGAGCGCAACGTTGAGCGAGCGAATTCCGCCGCCCACCGGTGTGGTCAGCGGGCCTTTGATTCCAACCAAATACTCGCGGAACGCTTCCACTGTGTCGTCCGGCAGCCATTCATCGAATTTGTCCTTCGCGGTTTGGCCGGCGAACACCTCAAACCACGCGATTTTCTTTTTCCCGGCGTACGCTTTTTCAACCGCAGCATCGAACACACGGACACTTGCTGCCCAGATATCGGGCCCGGTCCCGTCTCCGCGGATGAACGGGATGATCGGTTGATCCGGCACATTCAATCTGTCGGTTCTGGTGATTTTTTCTCCGGCGGGCGGAGCAACATCTTTGTACGGCATAAGACGCAACTGTATCGGCAGGCGTGCCCTGAGCAACGCTGAATGACTGCCTGCTGCCACCTCGCAGAGTCAGGATTTAGTGGCCTGGCCAGCTAGAGATGTCGCCGAGCAGGACTCAGTCTCGCGCGAATCGACCTAACGAAATGGTGATTTCGGGAAAGCTGCGCAGAATCTCACGATCAAGCGACCACGCTCACAGCCGCCTGGCCCGCTGAAGGGGCACTCGCCTTGCCTATGCTCCGCTTCTAGCCGCCGCCTCTCGGCGGTTGTTCCGGCGAAACTGGCGGTTGTTGTGGAGTAAGCGGACTGATTATGCGCGGCTGCACGAACTGATTGGTCGGCGGACACTCTGGCATCACAATTTCCTTGCCCTTGTATTCTTTAAAATCTTTTCCGTCTTTCCCGTAGCCCCGCACCCGCCGCACTGGCCTCGCCGCCGCCGTCGCAGCTGTGATCCTGTCTGCAAGATCCGGACGAGCTCGGATCGCTCCGGCTACAAACGTGCGAACCTGGCTCGGAGGGTAACTCACAAGGAGCGAGTTGAACCCTTGCATGAACTGGTCGGGGGTGGCGGTGGCGATGCTGGCCGCTCCCGTCGCTCTGACCGCGCGATCCAAATCGCCATTCGGGGCCGCAACTTGACGCTGACTTTGAATTGTCTCCTCGATCAGCGGCTGACTGGGCAGCTGACGAAAGTCCTTAACAAGGGGAGAAGAGAGTTGCTGTTGAAGGTCAACCTCAACCGGGTTTTCCAATCTCATGGCGATCGGATCGTAAACAACCATTTGACCTGCCTGCACCAATAAAGTCTGCCCCATGCCGCCGTAACTGATGCACGCGCTTCCTTCAAGCACGGTAAATTCTACGATCCCGCTAGGGTCCACATTTCCTAGAATGGTGGTGCCTGTGATTGCGGCTGTTACGGGGCCCATCTTGATTTGTGTGTTGTTGCCGCCGGCTTTCTTTGGCACGTAAAGCAAAAATTGTCCGCTGCCCATCTCGATTGTTCGCGCCCCTTGTCCCACCGTAAAAGTCGTCTTCTCGCCCAGACGCGTGATGGTTTTATCCTTAAACGTCAACTCGCTCCGAGATTGGACCCCAGTGTGTACTGCCGCGCCTTGATGAACCGTTTCGTTTACGGCCACGGGACGAGCCGCGGCATTTGCCGGCACGACTTTAACGTCCTGAACGACTTGCGTAACCTGCGCCTCTTCGAGCTCAGCGGCAGCGACCCCGCTTGGAAGCCAACTCGCGAGGGCGAGTGCGACTGGCGCTACGAGTGAAATAGAGCGGCATTGGATGTTCATGGCGGCATTTATAGTGTGTGCCAAGGGTCTTGTGAAGTCTTTTCTTTGGCTTTTTTGCAGAGGCCAAATTAGACGCAGGATGGCGCCGTGTTGCCAACGCTCCCGATCACTGCGCGCGCGACGGCCTCGGACCGCTTTCCGGGTACGCTTGCGTTCTCGAATCGGCGGTCGATCTTCCGGGCAAGCGCGATGAAGGATTTTCGCCAAATGAAGCAACGCGGTGAGAAAATTACCGCGCTGACCGCCTATGATTATCCCATGGCGCGTTTGCTCGATGAAACCGGCATCGACATCATCCTGGTGGGCGACTCGTTAGGCATGGTGGTGCTTGGTTATCAGGACACCACCCGTGTGACGCTGGAAGAGATGTTGCATCACACGCGCGCCGCGGCTCGTGGGGTGAAACAGGCATTGCTCGTGGCCGATATGCCAATTAACACCTATAACACTGCGGAGCAAGCCGTGGCGACTGCCAGGAAATTTGTCGATGCAGGCGCGGAAGCGGTGAAGCTCGAAGGCGGTGTGAGTCACGTTGGGCCGATCGAAGCGATTACAGATGTAGGCATCCCGTTTATGGCGCACATCGGCATGTTGCCCCAAAGCGTGCGCGAGCAAGGTGGCTATAAAATCAAGGGCCGAACACAGTCGGAAGCCGAAGCTCTGCTGTCTGACGCGCGCGCAGTAGAAAAAGCGGGAGCATTTTCCGTGGTGCTGGAGATTGTGCTCGCCGACGTTGCGAAGCAAATCACAAACGCGATCGGGATACCGACCATCGGCATTGGCTCAGGCGAGCATTGCGATGGACAAATTCTCGTCACGCACGATTTGATCGGCCTGTTCCCCTGGTTTACGCCCAAGTTTGTTTCTCCCGAGGCACGTGTTGGGGAGGAGATTCGACGCGCTGCCAGAGCTTTTATCGACCGAACGAAGAGCAGCGGGAAGATTTGATATTTTAAGTCACATTTCAGACCCACTGTTTCATTAACACCTGGCTTTAGATAGGTGCAAGAGGGAAACCAGTACGCTTAGCCGTTTTTAACGGCTTTCACAGTGAGCTGAAGCCGTTGAAACGGCTCGACCTTCCCGGCCGAAGAACACCGGACTGAAGTCCTGTGTTACTGAGAGGTTCAGACCAGATCAGCATCGCTCGCGTCTTCAAATGTGATATGTTGCAACTCACATGAGGGTCTCCGATTTAGAGGATTTTGATGAGTTCGAGACCGAGGGTCTGCTCACGGGCAACAAAGAACGCAGCTGGTTCTGGTTCGGATTGATAATTTCGCTGGCAATACACTTTGGGCTCTGCGCTTACTTTTATCGGACGCGTTTTCAGTCTACGGAAACGGTGTTCACCCCAAGCGAGCAAACGCCCACATTCAAGGTCAGGAGCATTACTGAATCGAACCTCGACAAGAGCAGCGTCGATCAAACAAATTCGGCCGCGAAACCGAACCCCGACAACACGGATGTGCAATTGCCGGACGAGAAGAAATCATTCGATCAATTAATGCAGGACATTCAGGCGAGCGCGGCACTCCCGGACGACATGCGGGATGTTTTGCCTGATCAACCGAAAGTGGAACAACCGGAAGTCAATTCCGTGCTCAATGAAATCGAACGCTCCACTGCGCAGACGCTCGCAAACGATCCAAACGCGCTGCAGGAGCAATCTTTGCTTAACAATAGCTCGACATCAGGCCGTCCGCAGCCGGCTCTTAGCGGAACAGAGCTTGCCACGAGCACAGCGATCAAGCGGCCGAACACGTTCACGAGTAAATTGCCCGGCGACAGCGCCGGCCCAAATAAAGGGCACGCTCCCGGTTTTAGCGATTTGGATCAGTTGCTGGCGCAAAAAGGTCCGCTCGGATCAGGGACAAAATTGCGTCTGCCGGACGATCAACTTTTTGAATACGACAGTGCAGAATTGCGGCCGGACGCGATTGCCCAGTTACAGAAACTTGGCACGCTCATCCAGCGCAATCCGAAAGCGACATTTACCGTGGAAGGCTACACCGATTCGTTCGGCACGTTCGAATACAATCTCGACCTGAGCCAGCGCCGCGCCGACAGCGTCAAGCGATACCTTGTCGAGGCGATGCGTATTAACCCGGCGCAAATCGAAACGCACGGTTTCGGCGCAACAAAATTCCGAGCAGCACCAGGCGGCTCAATTGAAGAGCAAAGTCCCAATCGCCGCGTGGAAGTCGTGGTGCACACCAGCGAAGGGTAACGGCGGAATTGCGAATTTGCTGTAGCGGCGGTCTGTGATCGCCGACAGCGCTTGGGAACAAACCTTTTCGGCGCTCACAGAGCGCCTTTGGGCTTTCACGAACCCCTGGAGCGTTGCCCCAGGCTATTGATGAAAGCTGCGCCTTTGGCGCTAAACTATATCCCCGCGTCGCGAACAGCACGCGAAGGGCCTGCAAGCTGCGGAGCAACTCATTCTACGGTCACGCTCTTGGCGAGATTGCGCGGTTTATCGACATCGCGGCCGAGTTCGACGGCGAGTTGGTACGCGAGCAGCTGAAGCGGGATGACAGTCAGGATGGGCATGACGCAATCGGGCGCCTCCGGCAGCACGATGACTTCGTTGGCAATTCCCTTGAGATGCTTCGCGCAATTTTCGCTGGTCAACCCGATGATGGGCCCCTTGCGGGCTTTGACTTGCTCGATGTTGTTCAGGTTTTTTGAAAAGACCGAATCGTCCGGCGTGATAAAAACCGAAGGCAGATCGGAACGAATCAGCGCGATGATCCCATGCTTGAGCTCGGCGCTCGGATGCCCTTCAGCAAAGAGATAGGTGATCTCCTTCATTTTGAGAGCGCCTTCGAGCGCGATCGGATAATTGAACTGGCGTCCAAAGAACAGAAACCCGTTTGCGTTCACATATTTTTTGGCAATCGCCTCAATCTGATCGTTCAGATCCAAAACGGCTTCGACTTGTTCTGGCAATGCCTCCAGTGCCTCAATCACGCGGCTTCCTTCAGCCGCGGAAAGATTGCGCATCCGTCCGAAGAGCAGCCCGAGCAGAGTGAGAATAACAAGCTGCGACGTGAACGATTTGGTGGCCGCTACGCCGATCTCCGGGCCGGCGTGCATGTAAACCCCACCGTCGCTCTCGCGCGCGATCGTGCTCGCGACGTTGTTGCAAATGCCCAGGGTGCGAAAACCTTTGCGGCGGCTTTCGCGCAATGCGCCGAGCGTATCCGCAGTTTCGCCGCTCTGGCTGATGGCAAAGACGAGCGTCTCGGAGGTCATCGGCGTATTGCGATGACGAAATTCGCTCGCGTAATCGACTTCGGTAGGAATGTTCGCCAGGCGCTCGATCAAATATTCGCCGACTCTGCCGGCATGCAGCGCGGTGCCGCAACCGGTGAGAACAATGCGCCCGACATCGCGCAATTGCGGCGGTGTCATGTTCAAGCCGCCCAATCGTGCGGTGCATTCCTCGTGGTTTAGACGGCCGCGCATCGCGTCGCGCACCGTGTTGGGTTGCTCAAAGATTTCCTTGAGCATGTAATGTGGAAAATCGCCCTTCTTGATGTCTTCGGCGGTGAATTCGACCTTGCTGACGGGATGCTCGGTGCTGTCTCCTGCGAGTGAAATGATTTCGAACTTGTCCGTCCCCGCTGCGACTACATCGAAGTCATTCAGATAAACTGCGTCGCGGGTGTAAGCGACAATCGCGCTCACGTCGCTTGCCAGAAAATTTTCGCCGTTGCCAACGCCGAGCACGAGCGGGCTTCCCCGGCGCGCGCCGATCATGAAACCCGGTACATCGGCGTGCACCAGCGCGATGCCATATGTGCCGATCACCTGACGAAGCGCCGTACGAACAGCGTCAAAAAGCCGGGCTTTTTTCCCGGAAACATCCGCAGTGCTCGCGCACGAGTCGTTGTACAGTTTTCCGATCAAATGCGCGAGCACTTCCGTATCGGTTTCGGAGCGGAAGTTCGTGTCGCCATCGCGGATAAGTTCGTCTTTAAGCGCCTGATAATTTTCGATCACCCCGTTGTGCACGAGCGCCAGTTTGCCGCTGGCGTCGAAGTGTGGATGTGCATTTTGATCGGTCACTCTTCCGTGCGTGGCCCAGCGGGTGTGACTGATCCCAAGCGAACCTGACACCGGTTCCTTCCTCACGTACTTCGCAAGCGCAGAAATGCGTCCCGCGCATTTACGCGTCTGTAGCCGTCCGCCGTTCACGACAGCCAGGCCGGCTGAATCATAGCCGCGATATTCCAAGCGACGCAGTCCATCGAGTAAAATTGGGGTCGCCTGAGCGCGCCCCACGTAGCCCACAATTCCACACATGATTGTGCACTGTAGTTGTAGCTATCGTTAGTCGCAAGATTCGCCGCAGGGCGCCGTGGGTTGGATTAAAGTTGGAAATAATGACGGAATGACGAATGACGAAACAATGACGAGTTTCGAAATCAACATGAACTCTGTCTGCGCGGTCATCTCGGGCGAAAACGAGGAACCTCACAATCTATGTTTAGTCAGACAAGTTAGAAATGCGTATACGACTCAGTAGAAATTCCGCGACTCCGCTCGCTCGGAATGACAAAACCTGTTAGGTTATTGACCCCGAAAGCGTTCGAGCTTGATTGACCGCAATGCAAATCCGAGCTCAGCGTGATGTGGTTCAAAAAAGTTCAGAAGCTGTGCCCGCTGCGCTGCCACCGGGCACTGTCCAGCGGACGCTCGCCATCATCATGGGCGGGGGCGCGGGTACGCGCTTGTTTCCGCTGACGAAAGATAGAGCTAAGCCGGCCGTACCGCTCGGCGGCAAATATCGCATCGTCGATATCCCGATCAGCAATTGTCTGAACTCCGGGCTGCGCTCGATCTATGTGCTCACGCAGTTCAACAGCATGTCGCTGCATCGGCACATCCAGGCCAGTTACAAGTTCGATAATTTTTCACGCAGCTTTGTGGACATTCTCGCGGCGCAACAAACGCTCGCTGGTTCGCATTGGTATCAGGGAACTGCAGACGCGGTCCGGCAAAACATGCGCTACTTCCTCGAGCGGCCGTACGATTATTACCTCATCCTCAGCGGCGACCAGCTTTATCGGATGGATTTTCGAGAAATTCTGCATCAGCACATTCAGCGCCGCGCGGACATCACATTGGCCACTAAACCAGTGGGGCAGCATCAGGTTTCCGAGTTTGGCATTATGCAGAGCGGCGTTGATCGCCGGATCACCGGGTTTATCGAGAAACCGGCGGATGAGACAGCGTTGCAGGAAATGAAAATGAACCGGGAACTGCTCCGCGGCATCGGTTCCAACGAAGACGAGGAATTATTTCAAGCGTCGATGGGGATTTATGTTTTCAACCGGAACGTGCTCATAGAATCTTTGGAGAACGACCTGGTCGATTTCGGGAACCACATTATCCCAATGGCGATTAAAGATCGGCATGTCAGCGCGTTCATCTTCAAGGGCTATTGGGAGGACATCGGGACGATTCGCGCCTTTTATGAGGCGAATCTGGACCTCACCGACGTCGTGCCGGAATACAGTTTCTTCGAACCGGAGTCTCCTATCTATACGCATCCGCGTTTTTTGCCGGGCAGCAAAATCAATGGGGCCACCCTGCGACGGGCCATCGTTTCCGATGGCTGCATCATTTCGGATGCGCATCTAGAGCGATGCGTAGTCGGCATACGCAGCGTGATTCAGAGCGGCGCGACCATCCGGAACAGCATTGTGATGGGAGCTGATTATTTTGAACTGGGGCGAACCGATTCGTCACAGCCGCCCATCGGGATAGGGCGCAACTGCGTGATTGATCGCACGATCATCGACAAAAACGCGCGCATCAGCGATGGCGTCGTGATTAGCCCAGAAGGCAAACCGTCGAACTTGGATGGAGATAATTACTTCATCCGGGACGGTATCGTCGTGATCCCAAAGAACGCCGTCATCCCAGCCGGCTTCTGGATTTGAATTCTCGTCTGCGAACGCGCATTGCCCCGATGCGCCAACTAGAAAGAATTTGGCTGCGTGCAGCTGTTCCGTGCCTCGCTTGGCTATCGGCGCGTATCGCTCGAGGCCGTTGGCCCGAGTGCGTTGGCATCCGGGGCCGTTTCCCATTTCTCCTGCCGATTCCACGGGATGGATGAATCGTGGCGATCGTCCGGGTCATCAACCAGACGAACGGAGTCGTGTTGACTTGCGCAAGAAAAGAGGGTGATCGCACCTGCGCAGAACAAGGCTGCCATGATTTTCCTTCGAAGCTTACGGACTTGTGCCAGCATAAATCACAGTGTCTCCAGGTTGCACTTGCACGCCTCGAGCCAAACTACTGGGGATGATATCGCCGATAGCTGTCGCGGGTTCAACTGAAGAAATGCGAATTTTTCCAATCAACGTTCCCTCCCGCAGAACGAGCATTTCGGAGTTTGACTCGACTCCCTGGCGGGCGCCGAGATTCAGCACCACGAAATTGTAAACTTGATTGTATGCCAGCACAGTGCCGTGCACACCCGCGCGATGCTGGCTGCCGGTTTCCCGCCGTTTTTTTCCTTCCTTTGGCTGGGCCGGTCGTCCCTGAGCGTCCTGAAGTTTTTCAGAGAGGAAAACTTTTTCCTTTTCCGCGCTGTCGAGCTGTTGGCGAAGATCATCGACCGACGCATTCGCGTTCTTCTCCGTTTCTTCCAGGCGCTTTTGCAGCGAAGCGACCTCTTGCTGGCTACCGTCTAATTTGGCTTGCAGATCAGCTTTTTCTTTCTGAGCCTGTGCGAGCTCCGTTTCCGCTTTCCCCGCTCGATTTTCTGCTTCAGCGATTTTGGCTTGTTGGTCTGTTCCGGCTTTTCCACTTGACGCATTTGGTTTCATGTTCGCCGAAGCGTTCGCTGCATTCGCGCGAACGGCCTTTATTTTTTGGATACTTAGAAATCCAAAAAATGCCGCGAGCACGAGGAACACAATGGCAAGTCTGCTCACACTTTTTGCCGTGACTCCGAAGACCGCCGACCCCTGGGCGTCATAAACGCGTGCTTTTTAACAGCGAATCATGCGTGGATGCAATTACAATTTTGGCTTGGCGTATGGAGGACCGCTTGAAGCTTAAACCGGATTGCGTTTTTCAATGTTTCAACCGATAGACAATGCCGTGGGACAAAAGCACCGTGTACGAGCCAAACGCAAGCGACGGCGAGCTTACCTGCAGCGCAAGAAGGCAGCACTGCGAGCCAATCCGACCCGAACCACGCCCGCCAAGCAGCGGCTAAAGAAAGAGCCGGAACCCACGGAGCAGTTGTAATTTCGATTTTAGCCTCAGAGGCGCGACAATTGAACCGTCAGCCTGGGAAGCGCCTCGGGATTCTTAAATTCAAAGGCGCCAGCGCTGCAAGCGGTTCACTTCAAGCGCGGGCTCGATCTGTTCACCCGATTGATTCGCGCTTTCAGCGCTTGTTTACGTGGCGATTTGAATTCCTGGGGCGATGCCCCAGGCTAAACGTGACACAGTGCCTTTGGCGCTCAACACAAGTAAATATGTATCCATTTTCGCTATGCAGCCGCGCGCTCGTTATCTAATCGTCGATGGGCACAGCGTTATTTTTGCGTGGCCTGAACTACGCAAACTTCACTCGCGCCGTTCCTCGCTGGCGCGCGAAGCGTTGATCAAGCAGTTGCGCGATTATCAGGATTGGACCGGGGTGCGCGTCGTGGTTGTTTTCGATGGAAAAGGCAAAAAGGTCGAAGCGACCTCTGACCCAGGCAATGTACAGATTTTTTATTCGCGCAGCGGGCAGTCGGCAGATGCGATTATTGAGCGATTGGCGAGCAAGTACGCCAAACAATTCGAGCTGATGGTTGCCACGTCGGATTCGATGGAAGCCGAGACTATACTGGCGTGCGGCGCAGAATGGATTTCTCCCGAAGCGTTGCGCGGGCTGCTGTTAACGGCGCGGCGAAGTTAGGCCACATGCTCCTGTAGCCACCGGCCTGTGGCCGGTCTGCTTAGGGTCAGCCTCTAGGTTTGTGAGACGGCCCACAGGCCGTGGCTACAGCGCGCCTTTTATAGACCTAATTTCTTTTCGATTTCCTTTACGCGCGCGAAGAGTTTTCCTAACGAGCGGATCCAAGCGATCTGTTGCTTTATTTCATCAATCGGACCTGCGGGGTAACCGAACCACACGCCGCCCGGCACGCTCTTGGACACGCCGCTTTGCGCCGCGATCACACTGCCATCGGCGATTTCAACGTGGCCGACGATACCGACTTGACCGGCCATGGTGACGCGCTCGCCGACGCGCGTGCTGCCCGAAATACCAGTCTGCGCCACGATCACAGAATTTTTTCCAATCACCACGTTGTGCGCAATCTGCACGAGATTGTCGATCTTCACGCCTTGCTGAATCCATGTCCGCCCAAAACGCGCGCGATCAACTGTCGTGTTTGCGCCGATCTCGACATCGTCATCGATCTGGACAATCCCGAGTTGTTGAATTTTTTCCTGTCGTCCATCGACCATTTCAAATCCGAATCCGTCTGCACCGATTACCGCGCCGCTGTGAATGATTACGCGCGAGCCAATACGGCTTCGCTCCCGAATAGTCACTCGCTGGTAAATGAGACAAGCGGATCCGATTACCGTCTCATGTCCGATGTAACTTCCTGCGCCAATAATAGTGTCATCGCCAATCCGCGCCCCGGCCTCAATGACTGCGTAAGGCTGGATCGAGACGCGTTGTCCGAGCCGAGCAGTTGGATCAACAACCGCGCTTGAGTGGATAGCAGGCGCAAATGTGATTGGTTTGGGCGCGAACTTGAGCACGACTTGCTCAAAAGCCTTGGTTGGATTTGGAACGCGAATCTGAGCCGGAGCGATTGCCTCAGCAAAACCCGCTGGAACAAAAACTGCCGAAGCGCGCGTTTTCCGCAGCAGGCCAATGTATTTTCGATTTCCAAAAAAGCTGATTTCCCCAGGAGTCGCTTCCGCCAGGGATGCCGCGCCTGTGATTTGAAGCGATGGATCGCCTGCTAGCTCGCCACCTGACATTTTCGCCAGCTCTTGAAGAGTAAACGTCACCAAGGCGTTGAATCGTTAAATCGTTAAATCATTGAAGCCGATCGGCGGTCACAGACCGCCGCTACAGCTCGCCGTTTCGCCGACTCGCCGATTCGCGGCTTCATTCTTGTTTCCAGCGCGGCAGACGTTTTTCGATGAAGGCCTGCACGCCTTCGAGCGCCGCCTCGTCCATCATGTTGCAGGCCATGGTCTGACTTGCTGCTTCATACGCGGCTGCGATGCCCAATTCGGCTTGCCTGTAAAAAAATTCCTTCCCCATTGCCACTGCGATGCGTGGTTTGGCTATAATCGTAGCAACCAGCTTTTCGACCTCTGCATCGAGCTGTTTGGGTTCTGCAACGCGATTGACCAAGCCGCGCTCTTTTGCCTCCTGAGCGCTGATAAATTCTCCGGTCACGAGCATCTCGAACGCCACTTTGCGCAAAACATTACGGGACAGCGCCACGCCCGGAGCGGAGCAAAAAAGACCGAGGTTGACGCCGCTCACGGCAAATTTTGCTGTGCTTGATGCGACGGCGAGGTCGCACATCGCCACCAACTGGCAACCCGCCGCGGTGGCGATGCCTTGAACACGCGCGATCACAGGCACCGGCAATCGCTGGATTGCAAGCATCACGGTAAAGCATTGTGCAAAAAGGCGTTCGTAATATTCGAGTGACGGCGCCGCGCGCATTTCCTTCAGATCATGACCGGCGGAAAAGGCTTTGCCCTCGGCGGCGAGGACAACCACGCGCACCGACTGATCCCGGGCAATCGCGTCCAGCTTACGTTCCAACGCTGTCAGGGTCGCCTCGGACAAAGCATTGAAGGCGCGTGGCCGGTTCAGTGTCAAAGTAACCACGCCGCGCGCGTCCGTGCTTCGCAAGAGGACTGGCTCTTCGGCCCCGAAGACTTTCGAGGACGATGCGGGTTCGATTGATACTGGAGAAGCTTTCACAGACCGAGACGCTTAAACGCTACTGCTGAAATTCCAAATCTGAAATTTTAAAAATTTACTTTCCGTTTTGCTGCAGCTGGCAACATCATTCATGGCAGTCGTCCGATGGAAGAAGTATTTACCAATCGTCACATCGCGCGGTCGAGTAGATGGAACGTCAGCAGAGCGGCGGGTCGCCTCTCCCTTCGCAAGGGACAGGGGGAGGGTGAGGGTTCATTCAGCGCGAGGTGGCAGCATGATTTAAGCCCCTCACCTCAATCCTTCCCCCTTCCAACAAGGGGAGAGGCCAGAAGAGCCGCAAACTGGCTACCCGCCTTGCAGACAAAATGTTTCTGCCGCGTTTCTCAAAGATGAGAATTGTAGCGATCGCAAATCAAAAAGGCGGCGTTGGCAAAACGACCACAGCCGTAAATCTCGGCGCTGCTCTGGCGGAGATGGGCCATCGCGTCTTGATTATCGATCTTGATCCCCAGGCGAATGCTACGAGTTCGTTTGGGTTGCAAGCAGTAGAGCATACTAGTCTTTACGAGCCGCTACTTGGCGACGCGCCCATTACTGAAAGAATTTTTCCCACAGAACGCGAATCTCTGTTGATTGTGCCTGCCGATCTCGATTTGGCCGGCGCCGAAGTCGAAATCGCGCGAATGCCGAATCATCTCACACGCCTAGCGGAAACGCTCAACCCGCTGCGCGTCGATGAGACGTTCGATTACGTTTTGTTGGATTGTCCGCCCTCGCTTGGAATTCTGATGAGCAATGCGCTTGCCGCCGCGGACGAACTGTTGACACCGATACAATGCGAGTATTTCGCGCTGGAAGGCTTGGTAAAAATTGTTCGACTGGTCGAGCAAGTGCGCGATTCAGGCGCGAACAAACGCCTCGAGCTCGCGGGTATTGTCATGACAATGTTCGATGGTCGTACCAATCTAAGCGAGCAGGTTGTGGCAGAGGTGCGGCAGCATTTCGGCGAACGCGTCTACAAAGCTGTAATCCCGCGCAGCGTGCGTTTAAGCGAGGCGCCAAGCTTTGGAAAATCGATCTTGGAATACGCTTCGAGCGGACCTGCCGCCCAGGCGTATCGCGCCCTAGCCCGCGAGTTCATCCGGCGCCACGCTCCGCCAGCCACTGCTCCCGCGTTATCGCAAACACCAGCGTCGGAAAACCTCGAAAAGTGATTTCCTTCTCGATCCTCATTCCGTTTTTCTCCGCTACGCGACGTGATGGAATATTTTCTGGATGAATGAGTGAAATGACGCGCGGCAGGTTCCAGTCGCGAAAGCCGTGATCGCGCACGACATGCGCGGCTTCCGTGATCAGACCACGATTCCAGTAGTCGGGATGAAGCCGGCAACCAATTTCGACCTCCCCCGGCACTTCAGGGTGATGAAGAAAGCCGCAATAACCAAGAACGTCGTTAGTCTCGCGGAGAACGACTGCGAACGGCGATGGTAAACCGGTCTTCTCCCATGAAAGAAACTTGTGTAGGACACCTTCTGTTTGCTCGCGTGTGTATGGGCCCAGCGAGAAGCGCATAAAATCCCGGTTCGCCATTAACGCCGCGAGACGATCGATATCTTCTTCACGGAACGGGCGTAGACCTAGACGTGCTGTTTCAAGAACGGCCACTCAGTTAATGAACACGAACACTCAACTAGTTGCGATTCATAATCGGGATGCCAACTGACGAACAATACGCGCGACCGGCGCGGCCGCCGCATACGTCGAATCTGACCGAAATGCGCGAAGCGGCGCGTCACTGCACGGCGTGTCATCTTCACAAGCGCGCCACGCAAACCGTGTTTGGGGAAGGCCCGAGCGATGCAGTGATCATGCTGGTCGGCGAACAACCGGGCGACTATGAAGACGTCGCCGGTAAACCATTTGTCGGACCAGCCGGGAAAATCATGGATCAGGCGCTCGAAGAGGCTGGAATCGATCGCAAGGAAGTTTACGTCACGAACGCAGTGAAGCATTTCAAATGGGAGCCCCGCGGCAAACGGCGGATTCATCAGAAACCAAATTCGCGCGAAATCGCGGCCTGCCGTCCGTGGCTGGAAGCAGAGCTGCAAATCGTTAAGCCAAAACTGGTCGTGGCCATGGGCGCGACGGCAGCCCAGACGATTTTCGGTCCGACGTTTCGAGTAACGCGCGAGCGCGGGAAGGTACTTTCATCCAAACTTGCGCCGAGGGTCCTTGCGACGGTTCATCCATCGTCTTTGCTTCGGCAGCCCGACGAGGCATCGCGCCAGCGCGAATACGAGCATTTCGTCGCCGATCTTCGCACGGCATTAAAGGCAGCCAGCGGAGAGTAAAACAGCAACTATCTCGTACTGTCATTCTGAGTGAAGCGAAGAATCTCGGTCAATTTTGGAGCGATCTATCTAGGGAAAATAGAACGGAGATACTTTGCTTCGCTCAACATGAGCGCGATGTATGAGAGGTTGATGGTTTTCTAGCTCATTCGAGCGATACTGCATCGCGCGTTTTGTATGCTGCGACGAACTCCTTGCGAAACTGATCGAACGTACCGCTTTCGATTTCACTGCGCGCACGGCTCATCAGATTCAAATAAAAATGCAAATTATGCAGCGCGATCAGGCGAAGCCCGAGAATCTCTTCCGCCTTGATCAGGTGACGGATGTAACCGCGCGAAAATTCGCAGCAGGCTTCGCACGCGCAGTTCTCTTCTATCGGACGTTTGTCCAGCGTGAACTCTGCGTTTTTTAGATTGAGCGTGCCTGCGTCGGCGAAGGCCATTCCATTTCGCGCCAGACGTGTTGGCAACACGCAATCAAACATGTCCATCCCGCGCGCGACCATCTCCAGCAGCTGCGGCGGCGTGCCGAGTCCCATCGCGTAACGCGGCTTGTCTCTCGGCAGAAATGGTTCGGCCGTTTCGACTGCTCGCATCATTTCCTCCTCTGGTTCGCCGACACTGACGCCGCCAATCGCGTAACCATCGAAATCAAGCTCCACAATAGCCTGTGCGCTTGCCTTCCGCAGATCCTCAAACGTCGCGCCTTGGACGATACCGAAGAGAAGCTGACGCGCTGTAGTGTGCGCTGTCTCGAGCGCATCCGCCCCAGATTCCGCTGAGACAGCGGACGCTACAGTGTCAGTTGGACATTGGACGTTGGGCGTTGGACGTTCGACGTTTTCTTCTTCCCACAGTTTGCACCGCTTTGCCCAGCGCGTTGTCATCTTTGTGCTCTGTGCCGCGTAATCGTACTCGCATGGATACGGAACGCATTCATCGAGCGCCATGGTGATATCACCGCCAAGCGCAGCCTGAATTTTCATCGCGATCTCTGGTGAAATGAACGCCCGCGCGCCATCGACGTGATTTTGAAATTCCACACCGTCGTCGGTGATCTTGCGTAACTTCGCCAGCGAAAAGATCTGATAACCGCCGCTATCAATCAGAATCGGCCCATCCCAATTCATGAAATTGTGCAGGCCGCCGAAATGCTTGATCACGTCGAGTCCTGGCCTAACGAACAGATGATACGTATTTCCGAGAATGATTTGCGCGTTCGTTTCACGCAGCTCTCGCGGACTCACGCCTTTCACAGAACCCTGCGTTCCCACTGGCATGAACGCCGGTGTATCGACCACACCATGCGCTGTCGTTAGCCGTCCGCGGCGTGCTTTCGAATGTCGATCGGACGCCACCAGTTCGAAGTTTTTCTGCATCCAAACTAGAGATTCCTCGACTTCTCTCGGAATGACAAACGTGGTGCAAAATAATCTTTGCGGATCGCGGTTTTCCCTCTATATTCGCGGCTTACCGCATCAGGAGCGTGAGAGGGTTTGTTGCGCGGCCTGAGCGGGTTTTTTGTCGCCCCGAGCACAAAGCTTCTGGCGGCGCTCTGTTTTTAAAATGCCCACGATTAATCAACTGATTCGGAAAGGACGCCGGAAGGTGTCGGTGAAATCGAAGTCGCCGGCGCTGGTCGGTTGTCCGCAGCGGCGCGGTGTGTGCGTGCAGGTGATGACGCGCACGCCGAAGAAGCCGAACTCCGCCCTGCGCAAGGTGGCAAAAGTGCGGTTGACGAACGGCCAGGAAGTGATTGCCTACATTCCGGGCGAAGGGCATAATTTGCAGGAGCACTCCATCGTGCTTGTGCGCGGCGGACGCGTGAAAGATTTACCCGGCGTGCGTTATCACGTTGTGCGTGGCACGCTCGACGCATTGGGCGTGGATGGACGCCGGCGCAGTCGCTCCAAGTACGGAGCGAAACGCCCGAAGGGTGGCGCGGCCGGTGGAGGCGGTGCGGCGAGAGAAGCTGCACCGAAAGCGGCACCGAAGGAGGCTGCGGCCGAAAAATAATTTTGAATAGGAAGATCGACAATGTCGCGACGGAGGAGAGTTTACAAAAAGGAAGAGCACGTCGATTCCCGATATGGGAGTCCGGCTGTGGCCCGGCTCATCAGCACTGTGATGAAACGGGGAAAGAAATCGCTCGCGGAACAAATTGTGTACACGGCGATCGAAAAATCGCGCGAAGGTTCTGATTCGGTCGATCCGCTAGAAGTTGTAAACAAAGCGATCGAAAATGTTCGGCCGCGGCTTGAAGTAAAATCGCGCCGGGTCGGTGGGGCCACGTATCAGGTGCCGATGGAAGTGGCACCCCCGCGACAAATTTCTCTCGCGACGCGCTGGATCGTGCAATACGCGGATAATCGCAAGGGAGTCGCGATGGCGGACGCGCTCGCTCAGGAGATCAAGGATGCCGCGGCCGGCCAGGGGAACGCGATCAAGAAACGCGAAGACACTCATAAAATGGCGCAGGCGAACCGCGCGTTTGCGCATTTCAGATGGTGACGATTATGGCGACGGCGACGATGGAACAAAAGAAAGCCCCGGTGAAAAATCCGAACTCGCCGAATCGCAAGTTTCCGCTGGAACGAACGCGAAACATCGGGATCGCGGCGCACATCGATGCCGGCAAGACGACGATCACCGAGCGCGTGTTGTTTTACACGGGCATGATTCACAGGATGGGTGAGGTGCACGAAGGCACCACCGTCACGGACTGGATGGAGCAAGAGCGCGAGCGCGGAATCACGATCACATCGGCCGCTACGACATGCACTTGGGCTCAGCGCAAAGAAGAAGGCGTTTACAAAATTTTCGAAGGGGTCAAGCAACGCATCAACATTATTGACACGCCGGGGCACGTCGATTTCACGGCGGAAGTGGAGCGTTCATTACGCGTGCTCGATGGCGCAATCGCAGTTTTCGATGGTGTAGCCGGAGTGCAGCCGCAATCGGAAACAGTCTGGCGTCAGGCCACAAAGTACAACGTGCCGCGCCTGGCATTCATCAATAAGATGGACCGTGTCGGTGCCGACTTTGAGATGTCCGTGGAGAGCATCCACAAAAAACTTGGCTCAAACGCATGGCCGGTTTTGCTGCCGTTGGGCAGAGAAGATCAGCTGCGCGGCCAGCTCGATGTGATCAGCAAGAAGGCGATCATTTATTCCGAAAACGACCAGCTTGGATCCACGTATGAAGTGACCGATGTACCGAAGGAGTATGTCGAGCTTGTCGATAAGGCTTACAACGATCTGGTCGAACACGTTTCCAATATCGATGACGATCTTGCTGAGGCCGTCATCCATGAAAAACCGGTCACGCCAGAACTGTTGAAGGCAGGAATTCGCCGGCAAACGATCGCCAACAAATTTGTGCCAGTCATCGGCGGCTCTGCGTTAAAGAACATCGGCATTCAGTATTTAGTCGACGCGGTAGTCGATTATCTACCGAGCCCGCTCGACATTCCAGCGGCCAAAGGCCAGGACCCAGACACCG
>Ga0306922_10001022_pt1 | contig 24460 bp, 18 predicted proteins | sample sta12Cox44000082_FD_203758 | JGI IMG/M metagenome (GOLD analysis project Ga0306922, IMG submission 203758) | Lab enrichment of tropical soil microbial communities from Luquillo Experimental Forest, Puerto Rico - statoxic.12C.oxic.44.000.082 (v2)... | ecosystem: Environmental > Terrestrial >... | reverse complement strand
ATCGACGAGATGTTTTCGCCTCCGCTGATGATGATGTCCTTCTTGCGGTCGACAATGTGGACGTACGTTTCCTCGTCCCACACCGCCATGTCGCCGGTGTGCAACCAGCCCTCCGTCATGACCGCCCTGGTGGCCTCCGGCTCCTTGTAGTAGCCGTCCATCACCAGATCGCCGCGGATGAGGATCTCCCCGATCGTCGCCATGTCACGGGGAACATCATGTCCCTCGAGATCCACCACTCGAAGCTCGCAGCCCGGTAGCGGCCACCCCGCCATCGCCGAATGACGAATCCGGTCGGCTTCATCGTGGAATTTCACCGTGCCCTTGGCACGCGCCGAAGTCGCCACCGGAGAAGTCTCCGTGAGGCCGTAGCCACCGAATACGCGGCACTGGAACGCCCGCTCTAGGCCCGCGATCAGCTCCGGGGAAGGCGCGGCGCCGCCCACGTGAATCTCCTGCATGGTCGAGGTGTCAAACTTCCCCAGGTCCTGACAATTTAGAAGCGCGTTCGCCATGGTTGGAACCAGCAGCATCGAGGTGGCGCCTTCTTCCTGAATGAGGTGTAGCACCTGGCTGGGCTCGAAACGCCGCACCATGACCTGCTTAGCTCCGTTGAGCGTGGCAGTCTGAGGCCGGCCCCAGCCGTTGGCATGAAACAGCGGAATGGTGTGTAATTCGACGGCCATGTCGTCGGGCTTCAGGGACATGGTCACATACAAGGCGTGCAGGTAGAGCGTACGGTGGGAGAGGGCGACCCCCTTCGGCGTGCCGGTGCTGCCGCTGGTATAGAACAGCTCGGCGATTTCGTTTTCGTCGAAGGAAAAAATGTCGGGGCGGGCGATCCGGCCGTGGCCAAGCAGTTCTTCGTACGTGAAATCGGCGCCCGCCGCCGGACCCTCGACCGCCACGAACCGCCGGATGCCAGGGCAAGCGTGCCGAAGCGCCTCCACCAACGGTGCGAAGTCGTTTTCAAAGATCAGGACGCGGGCGTCGGCGTGATTGAGGATCCCAATCAACTCGTTGGCCTGCAGTCGCACGTTTAACGGCATCACGATCGCGCGCACCAGAGGCGCGCCGAAGTAACCCTCCATCAATTGGCTGGTGTTGAAGCTCAGATAAGCCACGCGATCACCGGCCTCGATACCTTCGGCGACGAGTCCCGCACCGAGCCGCTCACAGCGCTCGGCGAACTGCGCGTAAGTGTAGCGGGAGGAACCTGAAACCACGCCGATTTTGTTCGCGTACAAGTCAACGCTACGGTAGAGGCATCGGATGGGCGTCAGCGGTACATTCATAGACCAATAAGATTATGGCACGGGTGGCGGACGCCTTATGGCAGGCTCGCCGGTGGAAAATACAACCCTTCATCCTCCCGCCGCCACCACGCCCGGTCGCCGAAGTGCGTGAAGTGATAGAGAAAAATGCGCGCGCGAATGTATTTGGGCGGTGCCTTTGGAAATGGGTTCGATTCGAGCAGCCGCAGCACGCTCCCCTCGCCTTCCAGCAGCCGGATCACAAAGCGCGTGAACCACGGGTTTTCCTGGCGAGTGCCCAACGCCGCAAACCACATCTGCCAGTCGAGCCGCGGCTGGTGCGGCGCAACCACCGGCGGCGCCCGCATTACGCCGCCGGGTTTATACCGGAATTCGTACGCCAGCCAGTGGACGCCGTCATTGGACCCTTCCACGACGATTTCGGGGCGCTGGACGGTCATGACTGTGAACAGCCCATAGCTATTAATGATGCGCAGCGGAGTGATCGCGTGCAGCACGGCTCCGCCGCCTGGCGGCAAGGCCAAATTGAACAGCTCGAGAAGCAGAAGCCCGCTCGTCAGCCCCACGAACGTGGCGAGCGCGCTAGTGACCGCGTGGTGTGCGCGACCGCGCGGAACGCGCTTGGGCTCGACGAACAGGAACAGCGCGAGCGTAATAGTGAGGAAGTTGAAAAACGTGTAGTTCCCCGTGACGAGGATGAGCAGTTGCAGCAGGATGACCGCGCCGGCGCCGGCGTGCCGGAAGCGCCGCGGGCCAAAAAATATCAACGGCGCCACCAACTCCGCCGCGAAGACAAAGAGCGTCGAAACCCTTTGGAAGGCCATCGGCAGTTGATATGCGTACCAGGCGAGAGGCGTGGGCAGCGGTTGCGTCTCGTAATGGTAGTCCAGAGCGGTCAAGTTGCGCCACGCCGGGTCGCCGCTCAGCAGCTTGCCGGCGCCCGAGAAGAACATCAGGCGGAACACCAACCAGCGGAACAGCCAGACGCGCACCGGCGAATCGTCCGCGAACACCGCCAGGAACCCGGCTTCGAGCAGCAGTACGTCCCATTGGTAGGAGAGAAAGTCCTGGCCGGCCGAGCACAGCGAAAGCCACAGCACGAGGCACCCGGCCAGCGCCACCCGCTGGTAGTAACCGAAGGCCGCCACGATCGCACAGACCGCGCCCAGGATCCACACAGCTGCTAGCGCCCGGTCGCTCCACGTTAGCCACAGAATGCTTGGAATTTCCCAATACGCCGCTGCGCCGAGCGAGGCGCGGGCCGCGCGGAAATAGGCGGCGAAGGGCAAAATGCCACGTGATCCGATCAAGCCGCCGGCCTGAACTCCGAACGAAACAAAAGCAGTGAAGTAGACGGCCCCTAGCGCCCGCAGCAGCGTCCGAATCACCAACCGTCACCGGCGCGCTAGCGCCAGCATCGTCAGGTCATCGCTGAGCGAGGCGCCGGCCAGAAACGAAGACAGATCAGTCAGGCATTCCGCAATCAACTCGCGGGGAGGGTGCCTTGCGCCGCGCGCCAGCACCTTTAAGAGCCGCTCGCTGCCGTACTCCTCCTCACGCGAGTTCGCCGCCTCGGTGAGGCCGTCGGTATAGAGCACCAGGGTGTCGCCTTCGTCGAGGACCACTTGTTCGGCCCGATAGCGCGTACCAGGCTCGGGTGCAATCGCCAGACCGAGCGGCAGCCCGGCGGCACCCAAGGTCTCCACCGAACCGCTCGATCGAACCACGATGGGGGTCGAGTGCCCGGCATTGACGGTTTCCACTTCGCCCGACGGACTCGCGTGCCCGCACACCAGCGTCGCGTAGTGAGAAGCCAGTGTGCTTTCCGCCAACAACCGATTGGCTTCGCCCAAGGCCTCCTCGGGCGATAAGCCACGGCGGGCGAAAGCTCGCAGCGACGCATTCAGATGGGCCATCAGCAGCGACGCCGCCACTCCCTTGCCGGAAACGTCGCCGAGCATGAAATACAGGCCCGCCTCGCGGTCGCGATCGGCCACCACCAGGTCACAGTAATCCCCGCTCACCGGGCCATGCGGCAGGTATCGATAGTGCGTCTGCCAGCCTGCGGCCGCCAGACCGAGCGGAGGGAGCAGCGCCGCCTGAACATGCCAGGCCAAGTCGAGGTCGCGCTCGAGCGCTCTCTGGCGCTCCGGCGTCAACCGGCACAGGCAGTAGGTGGCCATCGGATTGGCGCGCAGATCGCTCACTTCCACGGATTCGTGGCACACCAGGCACGCTCCGTAGTTGCCCGCGTCCAGCCGGCTGAGAGCGGAATCGACCTCGGCCAACAGCCTCACCAGATCCGCCGGCTGATCCAGGCTGGCGATCGTCGACTCCAGCCGAAAACGGCGGTCCGACAGTTGGCTTCTCAGTTTCGCCTGCAGGGCGACCGCGTCCAGCGCCGAATCCATTCTGCCTCTCGCTCAAGTGTATCGCCCTCGCGACTGGCGCCGTGGGAATGCCAGAAGATCTCGATCATCACCCGGTCGGGCGATTTCAGCAGCCCGGCCTCCGAAACAGTTGACCCTTTCCGCACCCCCGCTCACCCCCCCAATTCCCCCATTCCACCAGGAAAGTCGCCATTCAATGGATACCTATTTATTTCAATCGGTTAAACCGGGAAGATGGCCTCAAATCCGGAGTTGTTGAAACTATGAGCACTCAGCCTGTCCAACCGAAATCGGCTCCGCTCGAAGGACTCGTCCAGATCGGCGCGTCCGTCGAAGACGTGATTCAGCAACGACTTGCCGAAGAACGCGCTCGTTTGGAGCGAGAAGCCGGCGTGGTCAAGCGCGAGATCCACCACTTCAAGCGGCCCACCGAACGGCCGTTTACGAGGCAACAGCGCGGTCACACGACGCTGCTGTTCGGGGGGCTGACTTGGAAACATGAGAAGCTGGTGCACGGTGCACTCGAAGGACTCGGCTATCGCGCCGAAGCCGTGCCCACTCCCAACGTCAAGGCGTTCCAGACCGGCAAGGAATACGGCAATAACGGTCAGTGCAACCCGACCTACTTCACGGTGGGCAACCTGGTCCAGTATCTGCAAACGCTCGAAGAGCAGGGGCTGACCAAGCAGGAAATCATCGACCGCTACGTGTTCTTCACCGCGGGTGCTTGCGGCCCGTGCCGCTTCGGCATGTACGAAGCCGAATATCGCCTGGCATTGCGCAACTCCGGCTTCGATGGTTTCCGCGTGCTGCTGTTCCAACAATCGGGCGGGCTGAGCCAATCCGACGCCGAGGCCGGTCTTGAGATGAATCTCGATTTCTTCCTCGGGATTCTCAACGCGCTCAACTGCGGCGACGTTATGAACGAAGTGGCCTACGCGCTACGGCCGTACGAAGTCAACGTCGGCGACACCGACCGGATCCTTGACCAAACCATGGACTACCTCCACGAGATCTTCCGCAAGAAGCGGCCGTGGAAGCTCGATGAGAACATGTCGAAGTTCCTGGGCGGATTCTCGGATACGGCGGAGTACCTCGGCAAGTTCGTCAAGCAGATCAAGGGCGACGAGTACGTGCCGGCGCTCGAGCGCTGCCGCGACCGCTTCAACGAGGTCGAAATCGATCGCTTGCGCGTGAAGCCGATCGTAAAAATCACCGGCGAGTTCTGGGCGCAGACCACCGAAGGCGACGGCAACTTTAACATGTTCGCCTTCCTCGAGCGGGAGGGCGCGCAGGTGCTGGTGGAGCCGATCGGCACTTGGATCATGTACATGATCCACCAGGTGGTGCAGAAATACCGAGATTTCAAGGGGCTTGACGAAGCCGCGGTGCTGCCTCCGATCTGGAAGGTGGCGCCGCGCGCCAAAATCGAATGGGACTTCCGTCGGAAGGTGGCCAAGTTGAAACTCGCAGAGGCGATTTTCAAGAGCGAATACCACAAGATCGTGAACGCATTGGGCGGAATTGCACATCATCTCGCGGACCAGTACGAGCTCCAGCGCCTTGGCCACCCTTTCTATAACTCGCGCGCCGGCGGTGGCGAAGGGCACCTCGAAGTCGCCAAGAATATTTACTACTCAAACAAGGATCTCGCGCACATGGTCCTGTCACTGAAGCCGTTCGGATGCATGCCTTCGACGCAGTCCGACGGCGCGCAGTCGGCCGTGGTTTCCCAGTACAAGGACATGATCTTCTTGCCGATCGAAACCTCTGGTGAAGGCGAGATCAACGCGCACAGCCGCGTGCAGATGGCGCTGGGCGAAGCCAAGAACAAGGCCAAAAAGGAATTTAGAGAATCTCTGGAGCGCGCCGGCCTGACCTTGGAGGAGTGCCAGAGGTGGGTCGAAGCGCACCCGGAGACTAAGCGGCCGATGTATCGCGTCCCGCATACCAAGGGCGTGGTCGGTCAGGCGGCGAATTTCGTGCTGCACATCGGGGAACGGATGAAACCGGAAAAGAACTGAGCGTGGCGTGCGGCGGCGTCTACCGCCCTCAGCCTTGCGCGTCGATCACACCATGGATAAACACTTTCTCATTGGCATGGATGTCGGCTCGACCACGGTGAAATCCGTGGTGATCGACGCCGCTAGCGATCAGATCCTCTGGCAAGACTATCAACGGCACGATACCAAGCAGCCGGAAAAGGTGCTGGAGTTCCTCAAGCGCTTCGAGACCGAGATCGACGGCTTTTCAGCGGCGAGGAGCCGCATCTTCATCACCGGTTCGGGCGGCAACGGGATGACCAAGTTCCTGGGCGCCAAGTTCGTGCAGGAGGTGAACGCCGTTTCGCTCGCCGTGGAGCGCATGTATCCGGAGTGCGGCTCGGTGATCGAACTGGGCGGCCAGGACGCCAAGATCATCATCTTCAAGAAGGACCCGGAAACCGGCCGTAAGAAGAAGATCCCGTCGATGAACGATAAGTGCGCCGGGGGCACCGGGGCGGTGATCGACAAGATCAATGCCAAGCTGCGCATACCCGCCGACGAGCTTTGCGGGATGGGCTACAAGGGGCTGAAGCTTCACCCGGTGGCCGGCAAGTGCGGCGTGTTCGCCGAGACCGACATCAATGGCTTGCAGAAGATGGGCGTCCCGCCGGATGAGCTGATGGCCTCGCTTTTTGAAGCTATCGTCATGCAGAACCTCTCGGTGCTGACGCGGGGCAACACGCTGCAGCCGGTCGTGCTGCTACTGGGCGGTCCGAATTGCTACATCAAGGGCATGCGCGATTGCTGGAAGAGCAACATCCCGAAGATCTGGGAGGAGCGCAACACGCCTCTGCCGGAAGCAGTGGCGCCCGAAGATCTGATCCAGACGCCCGACAATGCACAGTATTTCGCCGCCATCGGTTCGATCGAGTTTGGCAAGACCGAGGAAGACGGCGTCGGCCAGTATCTGGGCTGGGAAAAGCTTGAATGGTACATCAACGTCGGGCGCGATGAAGAGAAGGCCAAGCGTGGCGGCACCGGCGGACTCGCCAAAGACGAAGACGATCTGGCGGCTTTCAAGCGGAAGTACCGCCACAAGAAATTCGTGGCCGCCACGTTCCAACCGGACGAGCTCGTGGAAGGCTTTATCGGCATCGACGGCGGTTCCACCTCAACCAAGGCCGTGTTGATCTCGAAGGATCACAAGCGGCGCATCCTGGCGAAGACCTATCAGCTTTCGAAGGGCAATCCGATCGAGGACACTGTGGAGGTGTTGCAGAAGCTCGACCGGCAGATTCGCGATCAAGGCGCGGAGCTGAAGATCCTGGGCGTCGGCACCACCGGCTACGCCAAGGACATTCTAAAAGACGTAATCGGCGCAGATGCGGCGCTGGTCGAAACGGTCGCGCACACCGAGGCTGGGCTGCACTTTTACGACAACGTGGATGTCATCTGCGACGTGGGCGGCCAGGACATCAAGATCATCATCCTCAAGAACTCCCGCGTCAAAGATTTCAAGCTGAACACGCAGTGTTCGGCCGGCAACGGCTACTTCCTGCAATCCACGGCGCAGGGCTTCAACGTGCCGGTGGAGCAGTATGCCGACACGGCATTCGGTGCCAAGGGGTTCCCGTCGTTCGGCTATGGCTGTGCGGTGTTCATGCAGTCGGACATCGTCGACTTCCAACGTCAGGGCTGGAAGCCGGAAGAGATTATGGCCGGCCTGTGCAACGTGCTGCCGAAAAACATCTGGCTGTATGTTTCGCAGATTCCAAACCTTTCGGCAATCGGCACGCGCTTCCTGCTCCAGGGCGGCACCCAATACAACCTGGCGGCGGTGAAAGCGCAGGTGGATTTCATCGAGTCGCGCTTCAAAGGCAAGGACGTGCAGCCCGACGTGATCGTCCACGAGCATTGCGGGGAAGCGGGCGCGATCGGCGCGGCGCTGGAGGCGGGCCGCCTCTGGGACAATGGCCGCCAATCGACGTTCATCGGGTTGGACGCCTGCTCGCATATCGAGTACAAGACCACACGGAACGAGGCCACACGCTGCTATTTCTGCAAGAACAAATGCCTCAGGACCTTTATCGATGTCAAGACCAGCATGGTCAACATCGATTACAAACCCCCGGCAAAGACCAAGGTCCCGCTGGAGGCGGGCGCGCAGCGGCTGATCATCGCCACCTGTGAAAAAGGCACGGTCGAAAACATCGACGAGATGCGCCAGATCAAGGGCAATCTCGACAAGGTCAAGAAAGAAAATCCGAACTTTGTCGAGATGGCGGCCAAGGCCGTGTTCCGTGTGCCGGATATGCCGCTTGTGGCCGACTCGGCACCGAAGTTTCAGATCACCGCCGCGCAAAAAAAGCGAGCCGAGCTGATCCACAAACGCGCCACGCTGCGCATCGGCATGCCGCGCGTGCTCAACATGTACTCGCAGACGCCGGTCTTCACGGGTTACTTCACGGCCCTCGGAGTCAAGGCCGAGCACATCGTTTATTCCGATTACACCAGCGAAGAATTATACAAGGAAGGCGCGAAACGCGGCGCCATCGATCCGTGCTTCCCTTCGAAGCTGGGCATTCCGCACGTGCACAACCTGCTCTACAAGGTCCACGCCAAGAAACCGCTCGACATCATTTTCTTTCCGATGATCGACTGCCTCACCAGCGACCTGCACTCCGCGCAGGCCAGCCGGTCGTGCCCGACGGTGGCTACCACGCCAGCGGCCGTCAAGGCGGCGTTTACCAAAGAAGGCGATCTTTTCAAGGAGAAGGGCGTTCTGTTTCTGGACACCTTTGTCAACATCTCGCAGCCCGACCTCCTCGAGCGGCAGCTCTTTGAGCAGTTCAAAGACATCCTAGGCCTGTCACCCGAGGAGAATAAGCGAGCGGTTGAGGAAGGGTATCGTGCGCTCGATCTGTTCAACAATGTCACCATGCGCGCCGAAGCGCGCGAAGTACTCGAACAGCTCGAGCGTGAGGACCGGCTGGGCGTTGTGCTGCTCGGCCGGCCCTACCACAACGATCCAGGTTGCAACCACGAAATTCTGGAGGAGTTCCAGAAGCTTGGCTACCCGGTTTTCACGCAGGATTGCCTGCCGATTGACGACGACATCATCTGGCGCCTGTTCGGCGACGAAGTGGAGGCCGGCGAGATCCCGCATCCGATGGCGATCACCGATGTCTGGAAGAATTCATACAGCGAAAACACCAGCCGCAAAGTCTGGGCCGCGAAGTACGTCGCGCGGCATCCGAACCTGGTGGCGCTGGAACTTTCCAGTTTCAAGTGCGGCCACGACGCGCCTATCTACGCGGTGGTCGAAGAAATTGTCGAACACTCCGGAACCCCGTACTTTTGCTTCAAGGACATTGACGAGAACAAGCCGACCGGCTCGATCAAGATCCGCGTTGAGACGATCGGATATTTCCTGAAGCGCTACCGCGAAGACATGATCCGGAACAAGCAGAAGGCGCAGACGATCGAAGATCAGCTCAAGCAATTCGAAGCGCGTCTGAGGCGCGAGATGTTGCGCGAGAAGCTGGACAAGCTGTCCGAAGCCTTCGAGACCGGCGCGATGCCGCAGATCCACGTAAGCGTCGGGCAGCTGGCGGCCTCGAGGCCGGCGGAACAGGCCTACGAAACCGTTTCGGGCGATTGAGTACGCTTCGTAGGACTAACCCCTAAGACCGCGAGAGAAAGCCCTGGTTTGATCACAAATCATGCCGGCAAGTCGCCCTGTTTGCTGCATCGCTGATTCTGGCGCACGGACAGGTTCCAAAGGACGCCTCGCTATGTTCGCCCCGACATGAAACGCGCGCCGGGCCTGCTGAGAGCGGATACAAGAGAAGCCCTCCTTGAAACGTCCGCCCTATCCCGCGAAGAGGAGCGCATGGTCCCGGATGGCGCAGTTCAGGGGTTTAGTGAACTGTCAAATGCGGAAGCGGAAGCGGCTGGACTCGGACAGCGAGGCGATGCGGACTTCACCTCATTGGAGCGCCGAAGTGAGTCTCTATATCAGCTCGCCGCTACTGTGGAGCAGAGGTTGGGGCCTGATGGTTGGAAGAAGTTCAATCATCCTGCTCGCTCTCGACCCGGAGATCCGGGTTTATCGCAGTTTTTGCGGCAAAGATTCCCGTGTTTATACTCTCGGAATCATTTTGAAGCGTAACGAGGCGATCACGGCTATTGCCATGGCTGACACGGACTACCATGCTGGCGCACCCTTTATGCTGGAGCGAGACTAACGGAGTCCTGACAACCGGCAGATCACCGCAGAGTCACCCGGGAGCTCTTCGGTGTACGTGCGGCGGCCGTGGCCTCGCTTAGCGATCGGAACCGAGGATGGCTCGTATCAAGGCACCTTCAAATTCGGCCAATTCTGCGGAGGCGAAAAGACACCTCGAATCTACCCGGATCAGCCGAACCTCAGGCGTCGGCGGAGCTTGAATTCCCGAGCGCTAAGCCACTGAGGACATCCATGAAAAAATTCGAACAACGCGCTACCGCAACACTTTCCACAGAAGAAATAGCGCGCCCAGTGCAAAACCTAGCGCGGCCCGATACTCCCGGTTCTTCACGTACAGTGCCCAGCGGAAAGCACGTCCATCCCGCCCACGGCCGAAGCGCGGCCAGAGCGCGGGCACAGCGGCAGCATACTCCCCGAATTTAGGAAAAAGGCTGCGCAGATGCTGCTCCTCCAACTGAATCACCGGCAGATAAACGAATACAAACACCGCAGCGAACAACACGCCCAGGCCCACGCTGCGCGCGGTGACGGCCAGCCCCGCCGCCACGACGACCGTGCCGAGATACAAGGGATTTCGTGAGTAGGCATATGGGCCTTCTGTGGCGAGCCGCGCATTCTTGGCGAGACACCCCGCGGCCCACGCGCGCACGGCCAGACCCAGCGCGGCGACCGGCAGTCCGGCCGCGAGCGAACCCGCGGTCGGTTGCGAAAACCAGGCGAACGCCGCGACCACGAGGAAACCGCTCGGCACGCGCAAGCGGGCGACGGCATCGGCGTAGCGCTTCGGAAACCGCGGCATCAGCTCAGGGCGCCAGCGGATCGATAACGGTTGCCCAGAACGGAACGCAACCCTTCAAACACCTCGTGCGGCGTGATGCGCGCCATGCTCTCGTCAATCGACGTGCCGCGCTTGTACCTGGTGGCGGCGCTAGCGCTGCGAAGCACGCATATCGAATCGCCATAGGGGCCGTTCCGCGCCGGATCGGTCGGCCCGTAAATCGCGATCCCCGGTTTGCCCAGGGCCGCGGCAATGTGCAGTGGGCCGCTGTCCACGCCCACCACTGCGGCGGCGCGTCGCGTCGCGTAGATCAACCCGGCGAGAGTGGAGGTGTGCGGGATCACGCCGGCGATCTGTTCGAGGAGCGGCTGAACCGACACTGGGCCGTCGAGAACCAGCGGTACGCTGAGTTCCCTTCGCAGAAGGCCGGCCAGCGTCCGGTAGTGATCGAGCGGCCACTGCTTGGCCCGCCAGCCCGCCATCGGCGAAGCCAGGACGAAATCGCCGTCCGGCAATTCGCTTTCCGGGCGGCCCGGTGGCAGCGGAAACGTGCGCACCAGATTCGACGCGCCGGCCGCCGACGCCAGATCCAGGTTCTTGTCCACAACGTGCGTGGAGCGGCTGACTGTCTTATCGGAATAGAACAACGCGGCGGCGCGTTCGCGTACCTGGCTTTGGTGAAACCCGAAGAGGCGCTTGGGCCTCGCCGCGGAGGCGACCAGTGCGGACTTCAGCAGCCCCTGAAAGTCGACGGCAAAATCATAGCGCGTGGCGCGCAGATCCCGCCAACTCGCCAGCAGGCCGGAGGGAGTGTCGCGGTGCAGAAGCACCACGCGATCAACAAACGGGTTCTCCTCGATCAGCGGTGCCCAATGCGGTTCTATTACCCATGTAACGCTACCCCCGGGGAGACTGTGCTTGAGCGAGGCCACGGCAGGCAGTGTGTGTACGATGTCGCCGAGGGCCCCGAGCCGGACGACCAGAATCCGGCCGCTAGCGGGTTTGCCTCCGTTGAGCATCTTCGATCAGGCGCCGCGTACACCTGAGATCGTCGGCTTCCAAACGCAGGATCTCGGCCGGCTGGAGCTGTGCGATAAGGCGATCAAGTTCGTCATGGTCGGCAGTTACCACGTAGTCTACCACGCGTAACGCCGCCACCAACTCGGCGCGGGCGGGCGGGTCCAGGATCTCCTTTGAATGCCGGACCACCGCGACCAGAAGCGGCCGGCCGGCCTGCTCGAGTTGCCGCGCATGCTCGACGCGCAACACGTCGAAGTAACCGGTCGCGAGCGTGAGCGGGCCGGTGAGGCGCCCAGCGGCTTCCAGACTCAGGATTTTGCTTCGTGTGTCCACGCCGGAGCGGACTCCTCCCAGAGCTCCAATGCGGCGGCCGCCACCTGGTCGGCGGTGACTCGCGTCATACAACGGTGGTCGATCGGGCATTCGCGCAGCAGGCAGGGGCTACACTTGGCAGGCGCGCGTACCACCCGCGCCAGCGGTCCGGTTGGGCCGGTGGTGGTTTGATCGGTGGCCCCGAAGACGGCTACGGTAGGCACCCCTAATGCGGATGCTACGTGCATCGCGCCCGAATCATTCGTCAGAAACAGCCGGCAGGCTGACGCCAAGTCGATGAATTCCCGCAAGGTCGTTTCTCCGGCGAGATTGCGTCCGCCAGCGGCGGACGCTACTTGCGTGCACCACTCACGCTCCTTGGCCGAGCCAAAAACCAGCACGCAACCGGAAAGCTTGCGCGCGGTTTCGGCAAACCTCTCGGGCAGCCAGCGCTTTGCGTTGCCGTAGGCAGCGCCTGGGCTGATGCCGATCACGGGACCTCGGACCCCCAGTTCGGCGAGACGCCGCGATCCGGCCTCGCGCGCGGCCTCACTCCCCTCTAGCCGGATGGCGGTTGTTTCCGGATAATGTTTCATCAGCCCTGTCGACCGCAAAAGCTCCAGATAATAAAATCGTTCGTGCCGCGGGATCTCACCCGGTTCCGGCACCGGAATGGCCCGCGTGAGCAGCAGGCTGCGGCCATCGCGGCGATAACCGATGCGTTCGGGGATCCGCGCCATCCACGCCATTAGCGCGGCGTCGAACGCATTTTGCAGCAGGATCGCGCAATCGAAACGCTCGTCGCGAAGTTTGGCCGCGAAGCCTCTTTTCTCACCGAAGCTCTTGGCAGCATAGACGATCACGCGATCGATCGCGGTTTCGCGCTCGTAGAGATCGGCCACCGACGGGCGCGCCACGACGGCGATGTGGGCATGGGGAAAGGTCTGGCGTATCGCGCGCATCGCGGGTAGTGACATGACGGCGTCGCCGAGCCAGTTAGTGGCGCGTACCATGACTTTCGACGCCGAGGATGGATTGAACCCCATTGTTCCCTAGCATAACAGCGGCGCGCGGTCTCACCTGACCTCGCCTCCGGCCCCTATACTGGAAACTATGGGTTTTCGTCTGGCCGTTCACTACCGGCCGCGTGGGGATCAGGAGACTGCGATCGCGGATCTGACGCGCGGTGTTTGCGATGGCGAGCAGCACCAGGTCCTGCTGGGCGTCACCGGCTCGGGCAAGACGTTCACCATGGCCAAGGTCATGGAGGCCGTCTGCCGGCCGTCGCTCGTGCTGGCGCACAACAAGACGCTCGCGGCGCAGCTTTACCATGAGTTCAAATCGTTCTTCCCCGACAACGCGGTCGAGTACTTCGTCAGCTACTACGATTATTACCAGCCGGAAGCATACATTCCGTCGAGCGATGTCTACATCGAAAAGGAAGCTACCATCAACGACGAGCTCGACAAGCTCCGTCTGTCCGCCACCAAGTCTCTGTTCGAGCGCCGCGATTGCGTGATCGTGGCCAGCGTGAGTTGCATTTATGGTCTTGGCTCGCCCGAGGCCTACTACGGCATGCTGCTCATGCTCGAGAAAGGGCAAAAGATCTCGCGCAACCAGATCGTCTCCAAGCTGGTCGAGATCCTCTATGATCGCAATGAGACCGATTTCCGCCGCGGCACCTTCCGCGTGCGCGGCGACGTCATCGAAGTTTACCCCACCTACGACGACTCCGCGTACCGCATCGGGCTGTTTGGCGACGAAGTGGAGAGCCTGTCGCAGATCGACCCGCTGCTCGGCCAGGTGAAGCAAACCTACCTGCGCCTGCCGATCTATCCGAAGACGCACTACGTCATGTCGGAGGAGACCAAGAACAAAGCCATGGACAGCATCCGCGAGGAGCTCTCCTGGTGGCATAAAGAGCTCGAGAAGCAAGGCAAGTCGATCGAAGCCCAGCGCCTGTACCAGCGCACCATGTTCGATCTCGAAATGATGAAAGAGATCGGCTACTGCCACGGCATCGAGAATTATTCGCGGCATTTCTCCGGGCGTCTCCCGGGCGAAGCGCCGCCCACGCTGCTCGACTACCTGCCGCACGACGCGGTGATCTTTATTGATGAAAGCCACCAGACCGTGCCGCAGCTCCACGGCATGTATCACGGCGACCGATCGCGCAAGGAGGTGCTGGTGGCGCACGGCTTTCGTCTGCCGAGCGCACTCGACAACCGCCCGCTCACCTTCGAGGAGTTCGAGCACCGGGTCAACCAGGTGATCTACGTTTCCGCCACCCCGGGCCCCTATGAGCTAACCCGGTCGGCCGGCGTGGTAGTAGAGCAGATCATCCGGCCCACGGGCCTGATCGATCCAGAAGTCGAAATCCGCCCGGTCAAGGGCCAAGTCGACGATCTATTGGGCGAGATCCGTAAGCGGGTCGAAGCCGGCCAGCGGATCCTGGTGACCACGCTGACCAAGCGTATGGCCGAGGATCTGTCGGAATACTACTCCGAAGTCGGTGTGCGGTGCCGGTACCTGCATTCGGAGGTCGAGACGCTCGAGCGCATCAAGATCCTGCGAGATTTACGCCGCGGTGAATTCGATGTGCTGGTCGGCATCAACCTTCTGCGCGAAGGGCTGGACCTGCCCGAGGTCTCGCTGGTGGCGATCCTCGATGCCGACAAGGAGGGTTTTCTGAGGTCTTCGGGATCGCTGATCCAGACCATCGGCCGCGCCGCGCGCCACGTGGAAGGCCGCGCCATTCTCTACGCCGACGTGATGACGGACAGCATGCATAAAGCGCTCGATGAGACCGGTCGCCGCCGCCGCATCCAGTTAGACTACAACGAGCAGAACCACATTGTGCCGCAGTCCATCGTCAAGCCCATCGATATGAGCCTGGTGGCCGTCGCCGAAGGGGACTACGTGACGGTGCCGCTCGAAACCGACGAAGAAGTCGAGAGTCTCACCCCCGAGCAACGCGACAAATTTATCGGCGAGCTGGAAGATCGGATGCGCGAAGCCGCGCGCAAATTCGAATTCGAAAAAGCCGCGCAGCTCCGCGACCGCGTCAAGGCGCTAAAAACCGTGGCCTGAGACCCCCCTTATGCCGCAATAGCCGTTAGGCTGCCCGTTGGCGTTGCGCGTAGACCCAGCGGTCCGCGAGAAAGAAATTTGCGGGCGCGCACAAGGCTATGGCCGCAACCTCAGATGGGAGTGAGGGGGCACCGAGCCACTCCACGAGAACGTAGGTGAGGAGCGCATTCGCTGAAAGCGAGACCAGGCCGTTGCCGATGTGGAATCGCCATAGACGGAGGGCCCTGGACGCGAGAGCCGCAGGTCCGCGATCACGCCAGGTGAATCGTTCGTGCCAGAAAAAATTGTGCAACACGGCGATTTCCACGGCGATGGCGCTCGCCGCCGCCTCGGGCAGGTCGAGCCGTCTCATCACGAGGCGGTAGACCAGCAACTGGAGGACGGCACCGAGTAGCCCCACCAAATTGAACCGGCCGAACTGCTGCCATTGGCTTCCCATTACCGGGTCTCCTCGCAATAGAGCGCCGCTGCATGCGTGACCGCGGCCGCCAGAACCATCAACGCCATTGCTGCGATCGCGAGTACGCCGGCAACGTCAAACAGCAGATGACGCCCTCCGGCGATGGCGGAATAAGGATTGATGTAAGCGGCCGCGTTTCCGACGGCGAGGAGGATCCGGATTTCGGTGGGACCCAGGCCGCCGTGGGACAGATGGAAGCGTCCGAGAGTATAGGTTGCCAGATAGGTTTCGATCGAGAGAGCGTAAAAGCACACGAGCATGCCGGCCGCGACCGGCCAATGCAGGTAACCGGAGAAACCGAGTCCGGCCATCAAGGCCAGCGCCCCGAACGTGTCGGCGATGTGATCGACGTAGAACCCATAGCGGGGACGCTGCTGGTTGCGGACACGGGCCAAGGTTCCATCCAGGCTGTCGCCCAGCCAGTTCAGCACGAGAAAAATGTTCACCAGCCAGAGGGAGCGTGCGTCCGCGGAAGCCAGCGCATACGCGGCGCCTGCGCACAGCAGAGAGCCGAGGCCCACCACGGTCAGGTGGTCCGGTGTGATGAAGGCGGGGGTTCGCCCGGCCATCCAAACCAACAGGCGCTTTTCCAAGCCGGCGGTCATGGCCGTGTGGACCCGCGGGGCGTTCACAAAACCACCCACGTGGACATCAGTTTGTTTGATCATCGGTTGTCTCCTTTCGGGCAATTGTGATTAGGGGCGTTTTTCGTCGCCTTACCGTGAATTTCAGCGACTCTCGCGGCCAACTCTCGACCGGCTGGAGCATCCGCCAGCGCAGGGCGGGGAATATCGCGCATGAGGAACCCGGTCCGGTTCGCCCGACCACGGGGTAATGGTGGAGTCGAACACGGAAAGGTATGTATCAATGCAGGCGGAGTAGGTGGCCGGTCGCGTCCCCAGTTTCGTGTCTCTAGTCGGATGAGCGTGCCGCGGGGAGCGGAGAAGGCAGCGGGCGGGTCGCCCCCTACCCAGAGGAAGTTTGCCCGCCCGCTCGAATTTCGTTGGCACGATTCACCTCGCGACCGAATTGTGCCCGAGGTTTCGGGCAGGCGCAATGCACGCGATCGCAAATCACCCTCGTTTGCTCCTCGCTGTCCAATACGCTGATTTGAAGCGTGTTATAGGAAATTGTCGGTCAGTAGGCTACACTGGCATTGCGATGTCAGGCGAGGGGGTACGCGTCTTCTCGTTCGGGGTATTCGAAGCGGACGAGGCCGGGGGCGAATTGCGTAAACGCGGCGTCCGGATCAAGCTCCATTCCCAGCCCTTTCAGGTTTTGCTTCTGCTTCTTGAAAAGCCCGCGGAGGTGGTGACGCGCGAGCAGATGCGGCAAAGGCTGTGGGGCGACGGCACGTTCGTGGACTTCGATCACGGCCTGAATAGCGCGGTCAACAAGATTCGGGAAGCGCTCGACGACTCCGCGTCTCAGCCGAGGTATGTCGAGACGGTCTCGGGAAAGGGCTATCGGTTCATCGCTCCGGTAGCGATTCGGGAGGCAGTCTCGGAACACTCTGAAGAGAGGGGGGTGGCGGCGGACACCCACGGGCCGAATGATGCCATCGGGCGGCCGAACCGTGCGGTTCTGTCGACTTCGAATGAGCTTCCGGTGGCACGTCCCCAGTTGGTGCGTAGTCTGCTGCTGCTAGTCCAAGCGCTCTATTTGTCGTTCTACCTGGTGGCGCTCGGGAATCTCGAGGAGATCGACGGCATTTTCCGGGAGGCGCGACTGCTTCCCCCAGCCGCGCTCATGGCTGTCCTGGTTACCACGGCCGCAGGACTGATCCCCGTACGGTTGTTCCTGTTGGCGGCAGTCGCCTTTGACCTCGAGCGCCTTCCCTCCAAGTTCGGCAGAATGTTCCCGGTGCTGCTGCTCCTGGACCTGTTATGGGCCCTGTCGCCTCTCTTGCTGGTCGATTACGTGAGTGTTGGACTGGCTCTGGGGATGACCGCGGCATTGATTTACCTGCCGTTTGCACAGCGTTCGCTGGTCCTTATGTATGCGCGAGGCCGATAATCTCGGCCGGCGTAAGGCTTGCTGCTGCGTGGGCGCCGCGCGCGACGCCTCTTACGGGTTCACGCTTTCTGGTTTGATGCCCCGCGCACCGTTTCGCCAGCTACCCGAGCCTGCGATAGCCTCCGGAACCATCGCGGAAAACCGAGGTGCCCATCGATTGCTGCCGCGACCGGACGGCTGTAGAGTTTTCCCGAACTACCGCCCGAAGCGCCGGATTCGGCGAAAGCTTTGCCGCCTTCTGGCTCAGGGTTTTTGGAACTTCGCTTCGTCAACCGGCGCGTTCGTCTTCACGTCGCTCAGCTTGAAGGAATCCTTCCCGTCCAGCCACGAAAAGGTGTACTCGAAAGGGAACTTGATTCCGTTTACGTCGCGATAATCCGAATAGTCCGCCTGCGTGGGAACACGGCCGACCGGCGTCCGGCTGTAGCGGACCACGCGCGACAGCAGGCCCGACTGAGCATCGAAATATAAGGTCGCAACAAGGCCTTTGGGCCCGCTCCCCTGTAGCACCTGGACATCATGCCCGTTGATGTTGTCTGGGTTGCCGACGCGCCAATTCGTCAAGGCCGTCTTGATCTGCTGTGGGAAGGCTAACAGCGCATCCAGCCGGGCCCCCTCCAGTTCGTTTCCGGTCAGCTGATACTGGCCAAGCAGGGAGCGCGGCGACTTGATCCAAGCTTCTTTGCCATTATAGGCCCGGGTGCTGTTTCCGCGTTCCGGATGATCCTTAAATTCGATGATGACGGCGCGCAGATCCGGGGCCTTCGCCAGGATCTGGAACGAACCGCCGCCACCGAGCCCACCGTAGCCGACGCTGGTCCCGGTCGCGATGAAGCTGGTGAGACCAGCCAGACGCTGTGCCCCGCCCACCGCCTGAAGGTATTTATCTAGAATCTGGCTGGCGGAAGGCTGCCCGGCTCCCGTGGTCACAATGTCGTCCTTCTCTTCGTTTGGAGGTCCGTAGAGCGTATCAAGCTGAATGGTGGTCGAGGGCTGCAGGCGCCCGTGATGGCAGGTAAAGCACGTCACCGCTTGAGCACCCGCGAAGTTGGTGCGATTAATCGTTGCCACCATCTCGATCATCTTGCGCGCGGTTTTTTTGCGCGGCGGATCAATCACCCAATCGACCTTGTCGGAGCCCGCGCCGGGATGGCAGTCCGCGCAATCGAGGCCGAGGTCAGCGGAAATGACTCCCATTGCCGCCAGGAAATCATCCACGGTGAGGACTTTGAGCGTGCTGGTAGTGACGTTCTTGAACGCCTCTCCGGCGATCTGCGACTTCACCACAAGAATGGGCTGCTGGGCGACGGCATGATCCACCAGCGCCATTCCGGCGAGCCAGACCACCGCCAATCCGCATCCGGCCAGAATCAGTGGCTTCGACCGAAACTTCATCTGTATGTCCTCCCTTAAACTCTGGCCCGCCTGCGACTGGAACTGATTGAGAGCGACGTCGAGAGATGACCTGCCCGCACCGATCGGAGGGGTCGGAAAATAAACCCCGCCCCTCCTCCCGATAGACGAGTGTGCTCTTAACAGTCAGCCGGTGCCTGAACGCGGCGCCTCGACACCGGCCTCAAAGAACCATCCGGATGTGGGAGGGTGGCTACTGTCCAGCCTTCGGATCGCCCGTCTCGGTGGCCGAGCCTGCAAACAACTGCCGGCCATCGCTCAACTTCACGGTTCGCGCATTGGCTAGGCTCGAACCATCCTTAGCTAGCGAGCCCTGCACCGTGACCACATCGCCTTCTTTCATCGAGTGCCGGGTCCAACCGCGCCGCATGAGACCATTTGGACTGCCGAGCTCGAGCTCCCAGTTGGTCATCTTGCCGCTCTCGTCCTTGACATCAATGTAGAAGCGGGCATGGGGATTCATCCACTCTACCTTCGTCACGGTTCCCGTCAGAGTAATCGGCTTGGCAGCATCGTATTCCGCAGCGAACGAATGGTGCGCAATCGCGGGCACCGCCGCCAATCCGAGCACCATCGCAAGACCACACAGCAAACTAGCCTTCATACAAACCTCCATCCTTGTGCTTCTGCTTCTGAACGTCTAACCCAAACTTGAGTTCAACTTCCCTATTATGCTACAACTACTTGACTTCCGGTACCCCTTTTGTGGTTACCGGTGTGCCTCCCTCATTTCCCTACCAAATGCGACACGTCCCGGTTGTTTTCCTGGCAGATGTACTCCATCAGCTCCTCGCCGGGCGCCCAGATTGCCGTCGTCACCACGGACCACCTCTGGGTGTAATAATCCGGGTCATCGATCGTGGCTTCCAGGCGCAGCGTGTCCGCGTCCGGCCGCGTGAACTTTTCGGTGACGTGCAACTTCTCTCCGTGCATGTGCCCGGCGGCATCTAGCCAGGTCCGGTCGTTGAAGCCTACTGTGTCGACGACCAGCGTATCGCCTTCCCAGCGCCCGATTGAATCGCCCAGAAAAGTCGGGTTGGGATCAGCAGGGTGTTTGCGTCCATCCATCCAGATGATCCGCCAGACGTGCGCGCCGCCTTCGAAAATGAAAAGGATGCGATCGGCCATCTGATAAATCTGGGCCGGATAAGGAGTATACATCATGCGCGGCACGCCGGGGGGCAGACAGAATCCCTCCGGGTCGTCCTTCGAATGGTTCGCTGTGCGCTCGTCGAAGATCCTCTTGGCGTCGGGCCGAAACGGCACGTCGACGTCGGTCCCGGTGAAACGGGAGCTCGCCATGTTGATGATATACGGCACCTGCCACATTCCCTTGCCGCCGAGGTCCGGTTTGCCGGCGTTCACTCCGTAGAAGGGATTATCAGGCAGGCGCGGGGTAGGTCCTGCGGGCGGACGGTTAGCCCTCGCTCGCCCGCCGCGGATGCCGCGAGAGCCTCCCTCGGGCGCGCGAGCGGCCGCGCCACCTTCGGCAGACGGGTTTTGGGCAAAGGCCGTCGCCAGGTTCAGCGACACGAGGGCAAGGGTACCGGTCGCCACGGTCAAACTCGTCAACCACTCTCTCACTCGAAGAGCCTCCCGATTCGCCGAAGACTGCCCCCGTTAAAACGACCGAGCGAAAGTGTAACATCTCACCCTGGGAGAGTCAACGCGCACAGGTCCTACAAGGCGTTAGCCCTTTTGGACACAGCAACCGGCTCCCGCTCGAGTCGATAGGGATCGAAAGCCATCTTGGTAATGACGACGCCGTACTCGTAACGGGCCGGGAGGCCGCCCTCGGCCGTCGAGACCCTCCCGCGGTCTCTAGAGCATAACGCGGCCGCTCGCGGCGGCGATAATCGGTCGATCGATCGTGACCAGGCCTTCGATTAGGCGACCGCGCGGGCGCCGATCGTGGTCGTTGGGGAGGTTCGGTGGTTCGTGGATCAGGGGGGTGGCGTCATGACTTCATGACTCGCGCAGGACGAGCAAGCCCGAATGCCGGGCCTGCTGCTCGACGGCGCGGCCGATCTTGGATACCGAGCTGCCGGGCTCGGCTCGGTGGAAGGCACTCTCGGCGTAGCGCACGTCGTTTCACGGCCTTTTTTCCGCTCCGAAGGCCACCTCGGCGCGGCCGAAAAGCCAATCCTGCTCCCCGGCCCGGACAACTTGACCAGATCGCCGGGTTGGATCAGTCGCCCGCCGGGAAATCCCGTGTATGGTTTGTCATTTCACCGATCGACATCGCGAGCCGAAAAGCCATGGGTCTTCGGGGGCGCACTGTTGGCGCGGTCGACCGCCATTACACGGTCCCCGATGTGGTCGAGTTCGCCAGTGGGGATGCCAGCCGGACCGGACGCGCCGCGCTATCGAGCGTCTGACCGACGGTCTTTTGGATCGCCCGCAAGCTTTTCGAATTCGGCATGAGAGCGGAACGACATGGCGTGGGCCTCGATTATACTGAGACGCGGGGCAAGCCGATGGCCGCAATCGACGTTTCCGAGATCATCGAGAACCAACGGCTGGGCCGGTTTCTCCTGGGCCTGGCGGCGATTTCCTGGATCATTACTTTCTTCGATGGGCTCGACGCGAACCTGATCAGCTTCGCGTCGCCGTACTTCGCCTCCGAGTTCCACCTCGACAGGGTAGAGACCGGCAACATCTTCAGTGCGGGCCTCCTCGGCACCCTGATCGGAGGATTGATTCTCGGCTACGTGGGCGACCGCATCGGCCGGCGGCCCACTATAATCCTGGCTACGGCTGCTTTTGGCAGCTTGACCTTAGGGTTTTACCTGGCAAACAGTTACGGTTCGCTGTGGATTTTGCGCCTGGCCGACGGAGTTCCGCTCGGCGGCATGCTGCCGCTCGTCTGGGCGTTGAACATCGAGTACGCGCCCAGGCGCTACCGCGCCACCATTGTGACGGTGATCATGATGGGCTACTCGCTCGGCACGGCCGTGGGCGGGCCGGTGGCGATCTGGCTGATTCCCGAGTTCGGTTGGCGCGCGGTATTCATTTTCGGCGGCGCGGCAGCGCTGGCGAGCGCCGCGATTCTCTTCTTCATCCTCCCGGAATCGATTCGCTTTCTAGCCGGCAAGGACCGGCAACCGGAGCGCATCCGGTCGGTCATCCGACGCATCGCTCGCGGTCGCGCGATTCCCGGCGGCACCACCTTTGTGGTGAGTGACGAGATGGGGCACGCCAAGAATTTCAGGCCGTCGCTGCTGTTTCGGGGCGAATTGCGCTCCATTACGCCGCTCGTCTGGGTGGCTTACATCTTCAGTTCCATGGCCGTATTCTTCATTGTGAACTGGACGCCGCTGGTGTTTGAGGCCCTGAAATTCACCAGGACCGAAGCGGCCGCGGCGGCGGCGATGAACTCGCTGATGGGAGCGGCGGGCGGGCTGGTGCTCATGCGCTTCACCGATCAGCGGGGCGCGATTGCGATTACCGCGATGCCGCTGGCGACCGGCGTGCTGCTGTTGGTGGCCGGCCTGGTGACGATCGGCCACGATGCCTTCCTGGTGCTGAGCGCGCTGATCGGCGGCTTCCTGATCGGCGGCCATTTCGGAATGCACAGTATCTGCGGAATCTTCTATCCGAGCACGTATCGCGGCAACGGGGCGGGCTGGGCGACCTCGGTGGCGAAGATCGGTTCGGTGGCCGGGCCGATTTTGGGCGGCCTGATTCTGTCGACCAGCCTGCCGGTCCGGAACATCTACGCCGTGCTGGCGGTCTGCCCCGCGGTGTTCGCCGTGTGCATCCACGCCGTGGGACGCCGACACAGCCGGATGCTGGGCCGTGAGGTACTGCCTGCGGAGGCGAAGCCGGAGGCGGCAGAGGCGCCGCAGGTTTCCTAGCCCGCTACCACAACAGCTTCAGGCCGAACTGAATCTGCCGAGACGTGGTGGCCGTGGATGTGATGATGCCCGCCGTCGGCGCCGGGGACGAGGAAGCCGCCGAAAACACCACCGTGTTGGGCGTTGAGAAATTTGCCCGGTTGAAAAGATTGAAGAATTCAGCGCGTAATTGCATGCGCAGCCTGTCTGAAATCGGCGTCAGCTTGGCGAGGGAGAGATCCAGGGTGGCCCGGCCCGGGCCGGTCAGGATGTCCCGGCCGGCATTGCCATAGGTGCCGGGCGCCGGGAGGACGAACGCTTGCGGATTGAAATACCGATTCGGCCCTCCGAGAACGACCGGGCCGCTGAAGTCGGGATTCCACGAGGGCCGGATTGGGTTGCGGCTGTCACCGTTGTTGGTGGAATTGAATCCCAACTGCGGCGTGAAAGGGAAACCCGATTGCACGGACTCGACACCACTCAGCGTCCAACCGCCGATCAATTTCTCCTGAAGGCCACGACTGCCTCTGAGCAATGCCCCCCCGGCGCCCAGCGGAAGCTCATAGCTGGCGTTGATGACCGCAATGTGTCGCGCATCGGATGCCGAGCGTCCCCAGTCGAGCTTCGGGTTTAGCGGAAACATGACAAAGCCGGGCGCATTCGCTCCTACGCTGCTGTTTAGCGAGCTCCCGTCGTCGAGGCTCTTGGAGAACGTGTAGACGCCACGGACCTGAAATCCGCGACTGAGGCGCCGGTTCACATCAACCTCCAGGGCGTTGTAGGAACTGAGCCCTTCGGAGAACCACGTGGTTGTGTTGGCCAGGGCCGGGTTGGCCAACGGCGCGCCAGCGGGATAGTAGACCGTCCCGACGGCCAGATTCGCCGGGCAGGGTACCGCCGGGCAGATGGTAGGGGCAGGCTCGTTGCCGTCGACCGAGAGCATTTCGTGATAGCCGTGCGAGCCGACATAGCCCACCGCGAGCGAAGTGTCGCGCGCAATCTGGTGCTCGACGCGAAGGGTCCAGGTGAGGACCGTTGGCGTGTACGCGTCCGGCTCGAGGCCGCTGGGAGAGATCCTGTTTCCGGATGGCGGCGGCGCGCCCGGCACGAATTCGAGACTGGATAACGGAACGCTCTTCAGCGTGAGGGTCGTGTTGAAAGGTGCGGTCTGATCCAGCCGGTAGTCGAGATTATCGAGCAGTGCGCGATAGATGCCGAAACCGGCGTGGAGGACGGTCTTACCTTTTCCAAAGGGGTCCCAAGCGAGTCCCACGCGAGGATCGGGGAGGAACTTGGCGCGATTGCGAGTCAGTACGGAGTTCGCGACCACCGGATTGGTTTGGATGACGCCGTTCGCGAAAACGTAGTTGGAGGCGCGCCGGTGCGCTTCGTTCCACCCGTCGGTGGATTCGAAACGAAAGCCGATGCGGAAATCAAGATTCGGCCGCAGCTTGATGGCGTCCTGGACAAAGCCGGCGATTTCGAGCGACCGCCAGCCGAGCGGTGTCGGGCTCGGGACGACGGAGAACGTGGACACGGCACCTTCGAGTAACGAGGTCAGGCTGTCGAACGAAGCCTGCCCATACTGATTTTGGGCGAGGTTGTCGTTGGCCTGTAATCGCTCGAGCCAGACGCCA
>Ga0306922_10001017_pt1 | contig 24486 bp, 26 predicted proteins | sample sta12Cox44000082_FD_203758 | JGI IMG/M metagenome (GOLD analysis project Ga0306922, IMG submission 203758) | Lab enrichment of tropical soil microbial communities from Luquillo Experimental Forest, Puerto Rico - statoxic.12C.oxic.44.000.082 (v2)... | ecosystem: Environmental > Terrestrial >... | reverse complement strand
ACCTTCGTAACCCGTTGATTTAATTAGACCGGGGTTCCCGCTGCGAGCCCGTTTCATGACCATTTTTCCAAAATCGCGACTTTTTCCGCAGCCTGCTAGGGCTTCGGCCTCATCAATCAGGAAGACTACCCTCTCGCTAGCGCTGCTCAGCCACTGGATTAGGCGCTCCCCAAGCAGCATTAGAGAGTCCGCGAGGCTCTCCGGATTACGGCATCCCTTAATCTCCTTCTGGACTGCTGTACGGTCTGAGCCCAGCCGCAGCCGCAGTCGCTCTCCCACTTCTCGGTTATGGTCAGCGATGGGGAAGTTGCGTTTCGATAACGCGTATGCGATCGCATTGAATAAAACCGACCCGACATCTTGGTTCGGGTCCATGAACTCACCTCGCCGCTCTGCGACGGACAGGTAGACGGTGACGGCATCGGACTGCCCTGGCTGTTTACAACGATCGTGAAACGCAAATAGAAGCGACGTCTTGCCAATTCGCCTCATGCCCGTCAGAAGGACCGGGCTGGGCTTACGCGCCGAGACGAGCATCTCATGAAGCCGCTCTAACTCGTTAATCCGGCCGATAAAGGCGTCCCCCTGTGCAGGCGTGTTCCCCACCCCAGGGTAAGATTCAAGAAGTGTCTCGACGTCCAGAGCCCCCATCCCAGGCTGGGATCTGTCCGGACGAGCAATCGGACAAACGGTGTCTTGGTTGACGAAATCGCCAGTTAAGGTTTGAGCGCGAACACGCAGACGAAGGCTGTCGCTCTTTGCCTGAGCGCCTCCTTCAGCCCAAGAAGCGCCAAAACGAAGCGCGAGCGTGTAATCGCTTGGGATGTAGAGTGGTTGATCAGATAATACTTTCCGCCGGGTTCCATCCTGGAAGGTGATATCATCTTCAGGAAACAAAACGATGTCTAGCTTTACTGGCACGAGCCCGCGCGGCTCTATGCTAATTGGCACCTCAAGGTCCACGAGCTTAGACTTTTCAAAACGAAGAAGCAACCCTTGCTCTACTTGGATATTTAGGCTCGCTTCTATTGCCTGCGCGGCCAATGGCAGCGAGCGCACGAAAGTCCGAAAGGGACCTGCCCTCGTCGTCTTCGCTATCTGTTCAGCGACGGACTGCGCCACTGGAATAAGATCAGGTCTGCCAATAGCAACATTCCTCAACTCGAGCAGCTGCTCCAGTTTCGGACGAATCGCTGGCTCATAACGCGAGGCTAGCCGAATTACATGCTCTGGTAGGTTTTGCTCGTGAAGAAACTGGAGTAACGCGGTACGCATCGTTCCGGCAGCAGACATGTTCGTGGCGGCGTCCCAAATCCTTTCCACCACCTCGCTACCCAGCCCGCCGGCGCAAAGCTGTTCAATCACCCGCGTGGGTTCGCGGCGACAGGGAACCCGCAGCAAGGCTTCGAAAGAAATCGGGGCGCCGGCTAAGTAGCGGAGCCCATGAACCATCTGTGCTCGGGCGAGGGGTCTGCAAGGACTCGGTCCCCTGATCGAGCGCTAAGGATGCAGCAAGCAGACAGAACCCGAATTCCATCTGCCGCCTCACCGAATATGCTCTATATACAGGCTGGCCGACGGTTCCGAGCACGCGCGCTGCAGCCGCGAACGCGTCGGAAGCCTCGGCTAGAGCCCCGCGGCTGATCGCGTGCACCACTCGAGCGAAATCGGCAATTTCTTCTAAGCGGCCGATTTCTTCGTCCGTCGCGGTCTCCTTAAGTGCCTGGCAGATTTCTATGACGGTTTGCCAGTCGTCCTGCTCCAGGGCGCTTGACAGCTCCGAAGAGGGGGCAGGATCCGGCAGTCTCTTAAGCGCTGCTGGTCGATCGACTGGGTGTCTCGGTTGGACGCTGGCCGTGGACACCGGCGGAGCGCCCAGAACCTCGCCAAAATCTACTAGGAGACGGACACAGGTGGTAGGGTCGGTTGAACGAATGACACAGTCTGAAACGTCGATCACTCGATCAAATACGGAGTCAACTGAATCACCGGGGCCGAGCGAGCGCAACGTTTCTGTCTGCTCGCTGACGTACCTCATGAACCAAGTCGAAAGAGCAACTAGTGCCTCGCGCGCCTCCCGCTCAAACACATCCAACTGTTTAGCTTTGCCGCCGGCTCCTCCAAAATTGCCGAAAGATCTGCAGCCAAAGATGGCGGTAACCAATAGTCGGCCTCCAGATTCCGCTGTTTAAATCGCGACACATCTTCGGAGAGTGGCGGCAGGTTCGGCTCCACGGCCCGGAATGCGCCCTCGGCGGTAGTCAAATGCAAACGCTCGCTTTGCCTGCGGCGTAGTTCGTCACTCCACCTTGCTTCGAGCTCCTCGATCGGTGACCGCTCATCAACCCCACCGATGCCAGCGAGGAGGAGGAGACGCACGACAGATGCTCTACGCGCTTGAGTCGCGGCTTCGTCCGCTTCGGATTCGAGCTGACGAGAGATTTCCGAAAGTTCCAGCTCAAGAAGATCGCACTGGTCGGCGGCTTCGTCGGGGTCGAGGGCGACCAGAGTAGCCTTGACTTCAGGAAGTATACTGGAGCAGCCGAGCGCACGGTCGCCGAAGTGTTCCCTGAACACCAAGAGTCGCGCCCTTACTGCGTCGGTGGCTGGGCCCGCTTGTTCCTCTACCAACCCGGCAAGCTTATCCCTAATACAGTCCGGTAACTCGGCGTCCCCAATGGCAGATAATGCCGCCCGGAAACATCGTTTCGACACGAGATCGCTAACAATGTCCGGGGTGTCAGGCACACGCCCCTTCGCCCGCCAAAATAGCGCTGCTGCTGCTACTTCGAGCATTTGAAGACGATCCCCCACGTAGAAATCGGGCAAATCAAGCAGTTCCTGTGCCCATAACGTATCCTCAATCCTCCACGTTCTCACTGACACCGGCTCCACGTCTCCGACCAGTGTTGGGTGAATGGGGGGGTCACTTCTCGCCGAGAGCATTTGTGCCACTTCGCCCTCAAGCCAAGGCAATGATCCGATCTCGATCCCCTCGCGCAGATGTTCTATGAGCTGCAGGACCTCCTTTCGCAATTCGGATTCGCGGGCGCCGGGACCCGAAGAGACCCCCACTAACAGGTTCTCAACTAACTGTTGTCCATGCCAGAGATAGCGGACGAGGTGTATCCTGTGCCTGGGCTCGATCCGCTCGCCGCGCCCTATCTCGGCACTAACATCCTCGATTATCTGCGAGGAGATCTCCTCAGACTGCAGACGCCGAAGAAGCTATGCTGCCGTCGCACGATTGACTTCGCCAGCTCCGATTAGAGGGACGAACAGCGTCTCCCTTGCCCGTTCACGCAGTCGGCGGTAGTTCCCTGTCATCGTGCTAGGCGTTGACGCAAACTGTACGAGGCTGATTGCGGCCTCTTCTGGTCTGCCCTCCGGCGCAATAAGCCGTCGGAGGTCCGCACCACGAGAAAGCAGCTCAGGGCGGCTCGCGATTAGCTCGACGAGCGCCGCTACCGTACGTCCCACCAGATCGGTGTCGCTCAATCCCGAGCTTGGATCAGCGATCTGGGCGAGTGGTCCGAAATAAAGTATGTCTCGGAGCTGCTCAACGACCACCGCTCGTCTCGCACCCCGTTCGCGGTCTAATGTAGAAGAAGCCGGATCACAGAAGCGAAGGAGGGCCCGGCGACGTGCTCGGTTAGTCGTTCCTGTAAGCTCGGAACTTAAGTATGGCGCGAGAGTATCGGGTCCAATATCGAGGCCCAGACGAACCAGGATTGCTGATGGGACAGACCATGGTGGCTGATCAGCGCCACTTATAAGGCATATGAGCTCCTCCGGATCGAGACTCTGGAGCCAATCTACCACCTCAGCCGAAGATCGACTGCTATTGAAGAACGCGTCGCTCGCTTCCGCGAACCGGCGCCTGGACGCCTGCTTCGCGTCAACGATCAGCCGGAGTGCGGCGAGTTGCTCAAAATGAGGTCGCGTTGGGGCGCCCTGGATCGCGGCCCGCCATTGCACCAGCTCAGGTTGGGACGGATCAAAGTGCCTTGCGAACTGGACCAACTCATCACCCGCGCGAAGCCTGGTCACGATTGCAAGTGAGTCGGGATCCTCGGGGGGGTTGTCAGCTCCTCAGCTTGTTGGACGCATTCTCGGCGGGTATTCGCAACCGCGAGCTTGCCCTTGCGGGCATTTTCCAAAAGTGCCAACGCTTCCTGGTATTCGGTCTCGGAGGCAGAAAGTACTGCACCAATCCCCACGTTGAAGGCTCCGATCGCCAGACGCTCCGCTTCGCGTTGTTTTTCTTCGAGTTCAAGGAGGTTGCTAGCCATTCGCTCGATGTCCGCTGAGACTCTCACAATCCCGGTGTGCTCCAGGGCGGCGGCTCTTACTCGCTCGAGTCTCGGCCCTTTGGCAGCAGCAAGTGCGGGAATTTCGGAGGTCTTAACATCATCGTCTGCGGGTATCGCAAATGGATCCTGGTCTGGCCTCGATTGGGTTGCTGGCGCAATCTCGAGGAGATGATACAACGGGATGCAGCCTAGTCGTGATCCCGTCGTTAGGAGCTGGAGGTCTTCGCCGGGCGGCAACAATCCCGCGAACAGAATCAGAACTCGCGCGAAGTCCAGCGAGTCGACCGAGAAGACTGGTGGATTTCCTTCAGACAGAGCAGTCGCAACTACATCACTGGTCAGATAGTAACCCCCGCCAAGGTCCAGCCGGTCAACCGCGACTTGCTTCGTCCATTCAACGAACGGCTCACAAGCCGGGTCGTTGACATAACCGAGCCAGAGAAGATCGGGCAGATTTCGGCCAACCTTGAAGATGCGATCTCGCTTTCGGAATCGACCGAAGTTGCTGAAGCCCTCTTCCGTTACAATCACCAGATCGCGAATACTCTCCCGTATCCTTGGATCGTCGCAAACATTAGCGACCAGGACGCGATCGCGCTCCGCCATCTCTCCCTGAATGGGCAATGCTCGCCGATTCTTGGGGGCGACGCGCTTAACCAGCGCCTTAAGCGCTTTCCGCACATCTGTAGCGGCGCACCTCCACTCAATGGGACCAACGCGGAAGAAGACCTTCTCGAGGTATTCAGGGCCGAGGATTGTTTTCGGCAGTGGTCCTTCTCTGCAGAGAGGCCAGCAAGCCGTCAAGGGGACCCCTTCGGTTACACTCGTCATTTTGGAAGGTGAATGTTGAAGCGGCTCGTAATTTCGCTGTTCGCTCGAAAGGTAGCGTACATCGTAGGTGATAAGCCATCAACGGTTGCCACAGACTTTAACCGCACGCGGCTAAGACGCTGCTGAGATTGCCACGATCGAGCGCTATGCGCTGGGTCACGGCACGCTCGCCAGCGCGCCCGGCATGAACCACGAAAGCCTCTTCGAAAAGGGATCCGACGCCGCCGCCGTCGAGGCCGCACTCGCCTGGCATTCGACATCAAGTCTACGTTCAATAAATGGACGTTGGGCGAGGATTTCTGCGTCGAACGGTTAGGGATCGCGCGGGGCGCGCTCGATGATCCCTCCTTCGAGCTGCTGGCGGCGCTTGGTTTCGTCCGGGCCGAGATCGACGCCGCCAACAGCTTCTGCTGCGGCGCCATGACGTTGGAAGGCGCGCCGCATCTCAAGCCCGAGCCATCTGGCGGGTTCGACTGCGCCAACCCGTGCGGCCGCACCGGCAAGCGCGCGTTGTCGGTCGACAGCCACATCCGGATGATGGCGGCGGTGGTGCAGCCCTTCATCTCGGGAGCGATCTCGAAACGATCAACGTGCCGAACGCGGCGACGGTCGAGGACTGTAAGGACGCCTACATGCTGTCCTGGCAGCTCGGCCTCAAGGCGACCGCCCTCTATCGCGACGGCTCAAAACTCTCGCAACCATTGGCCTCGAGCTTGTTCGGCGGCGACGAGGAGGACGACGAACGGGCGGCCGATCTCTTCACTCAGTCGCCGGCGCAGCGCGCCCCGCTGGTCGCCGAGCGGATCGTCGAACGCGTCGTCGAGCGGGTGGTCGAACGGGTCGTGCAGCGCGGCGAGTCGGCGGTTACCCAATCGCCGGAAGGGCTATACGCAAAAGGCGGTCGTCCGCGGGCACAAGGTCTATTTGCGGACCGGCGAGCACGAAGACGGCAGGCTCGCCGAGCTCTTCATCGACATGCACAAGGAGGGCTCGGCCTTCCGCTCATTGATGCACAATTTTGCGGTCGCGATCTCGATGGGCCTGCAATACGGCGTGCCGCTCGAGGAGTTTGTCGAATCCGTCACCTTCACCCGGTTCGAGCCATCGGGGGTGGTAGAAGGCAACGACGCGATCAAGATGGCGACTTCGATCCTCGACTACATTTTCCGCGAATTGGCGATCTCCTATCTCGACCGCGGCGACCTCGCCCATGTCCAGCCCGGCGACCTGTTGCCCGACACGGTCGGCAAGGGCGAAGCCGAGTCGACCCTCGGCAATTCGGAGGGCGACGACACCCCCGAGGTCGCGGCCATCGTGCAGCGCGGCGCGTCGAGCGCCTATGTCCGCAGCAAATTGACAGTGTTGCACGGCGGCGCGGCCAGAGCACCGGCGACCGAATTCGAGGGCGCCCTCGCCGTCTCGGCGGCACCAGAGGAGGACTATGCAAACGAGCTCCGCCTCGAGCGCATCCGAGCGGCTCGCATCAAGGGCTACGAAGGCGACAGCTGCGAGGAGTGCGGCAACTTCATCCTGATCCGCAACGGCACCTGCCTCAAATGCGACACCTGCGGCGCGACGTCCGGGTGTTCGTGAGGGACCTATCCACTACTTCTCCGGAATCCGCTCCTCATTCGGGCGGATCGCCGCGTCGGGATCGAGTTCAAGGTATAGGAATTGAGATCTGGGTGTCCCAAGGGCGGACCACGGCCACTGCAGCGAAAGGGAAATCGCGAAGATTGCGGGTCGCTATCACCATCCCGTGGCACTCTGCTGTGGCAGCGATCAAGATGTCCAATGGTTGGCAGCCGCACCGAGGCTGCCGCCCCGCGCGCCATGATCATGCCCCAGATCTCGGTGACACGACGACCAATATCGGGGGAACGGCCCTTGAACCGATCCGTCAGATCGATCTCCAGCCAGCGCCGTAATCGGTCACGGTGCGCGCCTTGTGGCGGTCGCTCGATCCCCGACGAATTTCTCCAAAACTAAGTACGTTCAGATAAAGCGGGTCTCGTCCTCAGCTCGTGCCCATGCTGCGACGTTCGCATCCGGGTTGGGCCTCACCAGTTCGGAGATGACATTCGTGTCGAGAAGATAATCCATCAAAATTTGATGTCGCGCGGGTAGTCCCGCTGCCGTTCGATCTGGAACCTCTCTTCACGCAGCGGCGAATTGACGAAGAATTCGACGAGATTGCCGTTACGGCGCTCAACACGCATCCACTCCTCGAGAGAGACCACGACGACCCAACCGCCTTCTCCAGTGCGGGTCACGATTTGCGGACAGTCGCTCATCGCCTTGTCGACGAGCGTGACATGGCGTGACTCGTGAGAAATGTACATTTCGCCGTTCGCCTCGAGCCTCTTCGGCGACGACGAGGATGCCGAGAAGTAGGGGCCGAGGTCTTCTCGCAATCGCCGCGCACCGTGTCCCGCCGCTCGTGGCGCGAGGCCGAGTGAAACGCGGTTCGGGCATCTCCCGTCTTGAAGATTGCCGGGCCCTGATGCCCGAGCTCGGGCACCTGAAAAACTTTCTGAAAATGTGTGAGGCAGTTCACACTACTGTCGCCAAACACGGGGTATCGGTTCGTCGCGGTCGCATTGCGGCAGTCGCTGGATGTCGAGTCGGGACCTACAATTGGGGTACACCGTGTCCATCAGAATTTCGGCCCGTCATCGAAGGATTCGGCCTAGACCGTTCCGTCGAGCGTCATCTCCGATATCAGACCTAACTTGGCAGTCCTAGATCTGCCGAGACCGACCGGATGAGAGAAGTCGAACCTATGACGAGCATCTTCCACTCTGTTCTGGTGCTGGGGACAACGGTGCTCTCGTTGACCATTCTAATCCTTGGCGGCCACGTCATAAATCTTCTTTCACAAAAAACCGACGCAGTTGATGTTAGAAAGGTTCTTAATTATCGAGTTAACCGAACCTCTTTGTTCGAGCGAGCAACTATTGCTGGTACAATTACCGCTTTATACGTCGTTTTAATGATTTCATCTTTCGTAATCATGAGCTGGGGATCGCTGCGATAACCGAGTCGGATAGGGCTGTTAGTCAGGCTCCATACGACAGGATCCAGCTACAGGGCGAGCCGAGATCGCGGCGCTCGCGAGGCCGCACTCCCAAGTCAGGCGAACTGGGAACCGGACTGCAACTCGGCTTGTTTCCGTAGATGGCTACCTGGCCGCGGGAACACACCCCGGGCCCGCCGCTAACGGAGGAGAGTATGCTCTATTGGGCGCTGGTGTTTTTCGTAATCGCAATCATCGCCGGGCTTTTGGGCTTTGGTGGAATCGCGTTCGCTGCTGCAGGCATTGCAAAGATACTGTTTTTCATCTTCCTGGTCGTCTTTGTCGTAATGCTGCTGACGGGGCTGATGGGCAGAAGAAGCCCCCCAATTTAGGAGGGCCCAAAAACGCTCGCACCAGATCAGGAATTGCTCGAGGTCGGCTCAATCGTTACCTCGTGAAAAGCGGGGGCGGCGGAGTGCGGGTCGAAGCTGCGATCGCCAAACAGTCCTCTCGTCTTGCGGCGAAAGCCGGGACCCATTCCGCCGACCCTAGAGTTTTCAAGCAGTGGTCTAGAGGGTGCGTGTCTCAGAAAGATGGACCCCGGCTTTCCGCCGGGGTAACGAGGAAATGGGCGATAGCAGAATTCCTTTGCCCGCTCGAAAAGCAGGGTGACAACAAGTGATGCGCGGGTAATGATGGCCCCATGGCAAGCCGTAGATTGTCCGATATTGCCAAGACGATCCGCAGCAAGAATGCCGGCGTCGACAAGGTCACGTTCGACGTGATCTTCCCGGACCGCGCCAGCTATGACCGGGTGCGCGAGAGCGGGGTCTTGTCACGCGATGCCGTCTGCCGCATCTTTGGCATCGACGCGGCACAAATTACCGACCACGTCGCGTTCGACCCGGCATTGGCGATCAAGTTCACGATGTATCGCCGCTTGCCGAGCGGTAGCCCCGGCGACGCCGACATTTTCGGCAGTCAACAATATGGCCCGCTGCTCGACATCGAAGTGCCGGGAGCTTGATCCCTAACAAGCTTGAGCCGAAAGCAGTGATTTCGGCTTAGCGCTCGAGCCAGACGTCTTCCATGCGCCAGCCATTGTATTGGCTGTTGACCATGATCGTCAGTCCCTTGACCTGTGCCTGCATGCAGGTCGCCGAGCGGGTGTGATAGACGATCGGCCTGGCCCCGTCCTCCTGCAATTTCTTGTCGATCTCCCAGACCAGGCGCCGGCGCTTCTCCCGGTCTGCCAGCATGGACTGCTCAACGAACAGTTTCTCGAGTTCGGGGTTGCAATAGCCTGTATAATTGCGCTCCGATCCGCAACCATAGTTCTCGAAGAATTGCTGGTCGGGATCGTCGACGCCGCTGCTGGTATTGTTGAGGCCGATCTGATAGTCTTTGCGGGCGAGCTTAGGGAACCAGTTCGCGGTTTCGATCGGGTCGAGTTCGCCGTCGATCCAGATGTCCTTCAGCTGATCGATCAAAATTATTGCCGGGTCGCGATAGGTGGGATGTTGCGCGCGGCGACTTTGATGGTGAGTCGTTTGTCCGGCCCATAACCGAGCTTTGCCATGATCTCGCGTGCTGCGGCACGGTTCTTCGCCACGTCGGGCGAATAGCCGGGGACGGTTGCAAGAAAATCGGTCGGCATGCCCCAAACCCCGGTCGGCGGCGGCAGCATCGCCCCGCCGATATCGCCCTGCCCCTCGGCGAGGATATCGATGAAGCTCTTGCGGTCGAGTGCCAATGCCAAGGCGCGCCGCAGATCGGGGCTGTCGAAGGGCGGCGCCTCGCGGTTGACCAAGAGGTTGGTGCTGGCATTGGTCGATACGAGCTCGCACACCGCTTGCGGGGCCTGCGTTCTGACATCCTTCAGCAGCGGGACCGTGACCTCGTAGGGGAAGGTCAGGTCGAACTTGCCGGCAATAAAGGCGAGGATCGCGGTCGAGCGGTTTGGGATGATCGTATATTCGATGCCGTCGAGATAAGGCCGCCCCGGTTCCCAATAACCGGGATTTCGGACAAGCTTGATCGTCTCGTTCGGCTTGAACTCGACAAATTTGAACGGGCCGGTGCCGATCGGATGCTGCCGCATGTCGCGCGGTGGGATATGGCAGGGATAGATCGGCGTATAGCCGGAGGCGAGCAAAGCGAGGATCGCCGGCTGCGGCCGCTTCAGCACAAGGGTGGCCTGGGCCGGGCCGTCGGCGACGATTTCCGCGACGTTGTTCCACCATGATTTGCGCGGATTGAGGCGCAACCGCTCGGCACCGCGACCGGTCAGCAGGTCCCAGGTGCATTTGACGTCGACGGAAGTGAACGGTTTGCCGTCATGCCATTTCACCCCCTCGCGCAACTTGAAGGTCAACCGGGTCCCCTCTTCGTTCCACGACCAGTTCTCGGCCAGATCAGGGACGATGGTATCGAGGCTGTTCTGCGCCTTGTGCTGATCGTAAAGCACGAGGTTGTTGAACACCGCCATCATCGGGATCGCGACCGAGTTGGTGCCTTCCTCGTGGATCGACATGCTCGCCGGGCTGTCGCGGTGATAAACCCGCAGCACTCCGCCGGGCTTTTGCGCCTGTGCTCCTCCGCCCGACATCGCCACCAACAGCAGCCCGGCCGCCGCGGTACGCCTCAGGTATTGTCCGCTCATTCCATCCAAAGTCCTCGTGCCGATCCGAGCCGCCGAATATTCTGTATCATTTTAGGGCGGATCCACGCGGCCGAAATGACGATGCCGCCGGAAACGCCAGGCGTTTATACTCGACTACGAAGGATGCGGTGGCGGAGAGGAAGTGAAATAATGAGCCTCCCAATCGATATCGACCAATTCTGCCTGACACTTGTCCGCGAGGCCCCGGACGCGATCATCTTTGCCGATGCCGAGGGCGTAATTCGTTTCTGGAACCGCGGCGCGGAACGGATCTTCGGTTTTGCCGAAGCAGAGGTGCTCGGCCAAAGCCTCGATATGATCATCCCCGATAATCTGCGGGTGCGTCACTGGGCGGGTTTTTCGGCGACGATGCGGAGCGGAAGCACGCGTTACGGCTCCGGCGCTGCGAAAAGACGGCCGGCGGGTCTCCATCGAGTTCACGATCCTGCCCTTCCGCGATAGCCACGCGCGGATCATCGGAATCGCGGCAATGTTGCGCGACGTAACGGCACGATTTGAGGAGATCAGGACACTTCGGCGCCAACTCGCCCAGCGGAGCCGAGACGAGAACAGCCCGAGCAATTGACCACGCCAGACCTTCCAGCGGGGCCAGCTCCAGGCCAGGCACCGGCATTGGGTGAATGTCGGGTAGGCCAGCGCGGCGTCGGATCTGCTAATCTTCAGTCGACACCAATTGCAATCGGGGGTCCCGATGGCGACACAGGCCGATGTTTAGTCCAGCTCCGGCCAGGCTGCAGCGTTGGCGCGGGCTGAGCCCGCCGGTGAGCTCCTGCTTCGTCTCTGGCATGAGGCAAAAGCCTTGTTGCCGGTGGGCTAGGCGACGCCGCGGCTCGCGCGCGACTGCACCGCCATGAGCGAACATCTTCCGCCGCAAGAAGTGCGTTGGCCGGACGGAGCTATTTTCACACTCGGCCATTCGACGTTGCCGATCGAGCGCTTTATGGCCGTTCTGAGGATCTATGGCATCGAACGGCTCGTGGACATTCGCACAATCCCCCGCTCGCGCCACAATCCGCAATTCAATGACACCGCCTTGGCCCAGAGCCTGACGGCGCAGCGTCTCGAATATATACATATCCGGGCGCTCGGAGGTCTGCGGCGCGCCCACAAAGATTCGCCCAACACCGGCTGGCGAAATGGAAGCTTTCGCGGCTACGCCGACTATATGCAAACCGAGGAGTTTCAGGACGCGCTTGAAGCACTCATTCGCATGAGCGACCAAAACCGCCTAGCGATCATGTGCGCCGAAGCGGTGCCGTGGCGATGCCACCGCTCGCTAGTGGCCGACGCGCTCAGCGTGCGCGGCGTGCCGGTCGTTGAGATTCTATCCGAAGGCAGCTACCGGATGCACACGCTTACACCCTTCGCGCACGTAGAAGGAGTACGAATTACCTATCCATCTGACCAGGCTACATTACTATAGTAAAATGCAACGGAGCGGTCTCGAAGACTGTGCCCCCGCATGCAGACAGGAGAGCATGGTTTGCGACGGGCAAGGAGATTGCGCGGCGCTGGCTGCAACCTTCCGATTGCCGCTCCCGACGTAATGTGCACAAACTACCGGCCGGCGCGCGGTAGTTGCGCTCTTTTGGAGGGCACGGTCGACCTCCCCGACCGTCATCTGCGCGATCGTCCGGGTGCGGATCTACCACCAGCCTGTCACTGCAGCGAGCCCGAACAGCCCCCCACCGGCGGCAAAGAGCGCAAGCGGGTGGAGCCGTGGCCAGCGCAGCAACAACACCGTCGACGCCAGGGCCGCCATCCAGACCGCAGCACCACCGGGCGAAATCCGCAATACGGCAATCCCGCCCGACCGGATCAGCCCCGCAGCGATCGGTGCCAGACCGCGCTCGACTGCCGTGTGCCAGACCGAGCCGCGCCAGCGCCCCAACAACCGGGCAGCCCCGTAAACCAGAAGTGAGGACGGCAGATAGAGCGCCACGGTCGCGGTCACCGCACCTGCGCAGCCAGCGGCCTTCCAGCCGATCAAGGTCGAGAGCATCGTCCCGGGCCCGGGTGCCGCGCGCGATATCGCGAAGAGATCGGCGAATTCCCGCGCCGTGGTCCAGCCGTGAACGGTGACCGACTGGTGCTCCATATCGGCGAGCAGCGACGCGCCGCCGCCAATTGAAAGCAATGACAGTGGAACGAAAACCAGGACCAACGCCAGCAATGTCCTGAAATCGTCAGGCATTGCGGTGCTGCACCAATGCCAGGCCGATGCTGATCGGGGCGAGACCGAGAACCACCGGCACCATCGGCCAGCGCAGCACGCCGACGCAGAGCACGGTCGCCAATGTGACTCCCAGCGGTCCGACTCGCGACGAGCCGCTCGGCAGCAATTTGAGGCCGGTGGCGAAGGTCAGACCGATCGCGGCGGCGGCTATGCCGTCGAGGACGGCGTGAACCGCCGGGCTCTCTCCGCTTCTCGTGTAGGCCGCCGCAAGCGCCAGCACAATCGCCAGCGGCCCGGACAGCAGGCCGACCACGGCCGCCACCGCGCCGGCGCCGCCGCGCAAACGCTGTCCGACCTGCACGGTGAGGTTGACCCCGCCCGAGCCCGGCCCGATCCGGCCGAGCGCCATGTCCGACAGGAACTCAGTGTCCTTCACCCAATGTCGGCGCTGGACGATTTGGTGGTAGAGCCATGCCGCCGTGTTGCCGCCGAAGCTCGTCACACCCAGCCAAAAGAACGCGGCAAAAATCGCCGGCAATCCGATCCGATGGTTCTCGCGAGCCTCGGCGTCGGGCTCGGCGATCACCCCGCCAAGCCGCGCCTCCTTTAACACAGCAGACGCTAGAGCCGGTCGGCGACCGCCGAATGGTAGCGTCGTAGTGCGGCCAGATGGTCGCCCATCGTATGACCCGGAATGCGCTTGTGATGGCGGCGGCTGAACGTCGTCGTCAAGCAGAGATGCGAGGCTCCGGCCTCTTTCCAGAAGCGGGTTTCCTTGGCCCAGTCGGCTTCCGTGCCAGTGCCCATTGACACCCAGACCTCGATCCCGACTTTGGCAGGGTCGCGGCCCGCCCCCTCGGTCAGGCGCCGTAGATGCGCAAAAACATCGAGAGCGCTCTGATCGGGCGGATAGGCGTTCGGCATCCAGCCGTCGCCCCATTTGGCGATGCGCGGCAAAGTGCGCTCATGATGCCCACCAAACCACACCTCCACCTTGCGCGAAGCGGGCCGCGGGTTGATGCCGGCGTCCTCGATCGTGTGCCACCTGCCCTTGAAGTTGACATGCGGCTCGGCCCACAACGCCTGCATGACTTGCACCTGCTCCTCCGAGCGCTGCCCACGGTTGTGGAAGTTCTCGTTGAGCCCGGTAAACTCAACCTCGTTCCAGCCGACCCCGATGCCGAGCCGGAAGCGGCCGCCGCACAGCACATCGAGACTGGCCGCTTGTTTGGCGACGAGGACGGTCTGGCGCTGTGCTAGGATCAGTACGCCAGTCGAGAAGCCGAGTTTCGTCGTGCAGCCGGCGAGAAAGCCGAACAGCACGAACGGATCGTGGAACAGTCCGCCACCGGTGCGACCCGGTTCCGATGCGCTGGCTTCACTGGCGCCGAGCACGTGGTCAGGCGCCTCGACAAAGTCATAGCCGATTGCTTCCGCGGCTTGCGCATATTCGCGCACGACGGTCGGCGCGCCCCCGATGTCACCCAATGGCAACAATGTACCCAGTTGCATGGTTTCAGCTCCCTTTCCTTGGTTTTGAACGAGGCTACATCCAGCCGACCACAGCGAACATCGGGTCGCTGACATCCTCGACCCATTCCGCCAGCCGGTGCGTCTCGATCCGCGCGAACCCAGCATCACGGAGATAGCGCTCGACGAGGCGGGCGTGCCCTTCGTCATCGAATGCCCGCCAAATGGCGACAGCTTTTGTCCAGAAGCACCGGTTGGAGAAGCTGACGACAAGCGGCGAGCCTTGCCGCAGCAAACGCGCGACCTCGCGCAATACCGCCACCGGCTGCTGCAGGTATTGGATCGACACGCAGATCATCGCAGCATCAAGGCTCGCGTCGGCGAGCGGCAGTTTCGCCTCCCGATTGAGGTTCTGGACGAACCAGCGGCTAAGCCGCGGATTGGCGGCGAGCTCGGTCGCGTTCATGCCGTGGCCGATCACTTCCTTGTAGTCGATCTCGGGCGGCAGATGGCTGACCCAGCTGCTCATCAGATCGAGCAACACACCATCCGCCGGCAACACCCTGCGGTAGAAGACGGTCAGCGCCGCGATCGCGCCATCGTCGATGTGACAGACGAGCCGCGGCGGCTCATAGAAGAACTCGTCGTCTTCGGTGTCCAGCTTAGTGAAAACGCCGCTCGGCAGCCGGTCCTCATCCTCGATCATTGGACGGCTTTCTCAATGATTTGGTAAGGCGGAAGCGAACGCTCGTCGCAAGCTCCGAAAGAACGGCTCGGCACCGCAGTCGACAACACCATACAAGGCTGGACTGGCTCGAATCAATCGCCTAATCCGGAGCCTCGGCCATCAGGAAAGCGCCGCGTCCATCCATCGAAGGACTAATTGACCCGCGCAAGCTCCTCCCGACGACGTCTTCCACGACCATCTTTTAAAACCGCATTCGCTTGAAATGTTACGATCGTAACATCACATACGAACGATGGATATGTCTCCGTGGCTACTGTTGACCTACAAGGTGCCTCCCGAGCCGGCCGCGAAGCGGGTCGCGCTATGGCGGCGGCTGAAGGGTATGGGTGGCATCTATCTGCAGAATGGCGTGTGCCTGTTGCCGAAAACCGATGACCACGTGCGGCGGCTGAAGATGCTGGAAAACGACATCGCCGGAATGGACGGTGATGCGGTCATTCTGGAGGCTGTCGCGCTCGATCGTGGGCAGCAGGAAAAGGTCGTCGCCCGCTTCAAAGCCGATCGAGACGACGCCTATGGCGAGTTCATCGACAAATGTGACGATTTTGAAACTGAAATCGCCAAGGAGACGGCAGCGCAACACTTTACATACAACGAGCTTGAAGAAAACGATGTCGAGCTGAAGAAACTGCAAGGCTGGCTTGAGAAAATAAAAAAACTGGACTTTTACGGTGGCGGGCTTGCCACGGACGCCGCGGCGCGGCTCAAGGTCTGCGAGGGCCTGCTCGACGATTATGCCCGGCGGGTCTTCGACGCGCATGACGAGAACCGCTGAATAAGGGGAAGATCATGACCTGGTCCGTTGCGGCACCCGCGGTAATGGCGGCATTCCTGGCCTCGCTCGTTGAAGTAGTCGAGGCCTTTACGATCGTGCTTGCTGTCGCGACGTTACGCGGCTGGCGCTCGGCGGCGCTGGGCACAATCGCCGGCCTCGCCGTGCTGGCGGGCATTGTCCTGTTGCTGGGGCCGCTTCTCAATCGCATCCCGCTTCATTCGCTGCAGCTCGCGATCGGGATCCTGCTGCTTCTCTTTGGTATGGGGTGGCTCCGAAAGGCATCGTTGCGGGCAGCCGGCATCATCCCGTTACACGATGAAGACGCCATCTTCGCGGCCGAGGCGGCTCAACTGGGTCAGCACCAGCGACGCCAGCAGACTAACCTTGATTGGGTGGCTGGAATTACCGCGCTCAAGGCAGTGCTGCTTGAAGGCCTCGAAGTCGTATTTATCGTGATTGCCGTAGGCGCCGGGCGCGGGCTGCTGATGCCCGCCAGCTTCGGCGCGCTCGCCGCCTGCGCGCTGGTTCTTGCTGCGGGAGCCATCATCCATCGGCCGTTGTCCCGCGTGCCGGAGAATACTCTCAAATTCGGTGTCGGCGTCATGCTGTCGGCTTTCGGCGTGTTCTGGACCGGCGAAGGGCTCGGGGTCGCTTGGCCTGGGCAGGACTTGGCGCTGCTGCTGTTCGCTGCGCTGTTCCTGGCTGCCGGCCTGACCGGGTCTGCTCTTGCCCGAAGAATCAGCGTGGAGATCGCGCGATGACCGTGCTCAAGGAAATCGCTGCCGAATTGACCGGCATGTTCGTCGCCGAGAAGCGGCTGACGATAGCGGTTCTGACGGTCGTGACCATGGCGGGGTGCTTGGTCGATTTCACCGAACTCGACCCATTGGTCGGCGGTACCGTGGTGCTGTTTGGTTGCCTGATCCTCCTGATTGAGAGCGTCTGTCGCTCCGCGAGAGCTGGCACCTCTTAGGCCGACGCTCTCATGGTCAACCACCAGAGCTAGTGGTACCGTTCTGACGGTTGGTACCGTGAACCTCACCGTCATACCCGCGAAAGCGGGTATCCAGCGAACGATAATTACGTCCCCGGCAGCCCTGGGCCCCCGCCTTCGCGGAGGCGACAGAAATGGCGCGCAAGCGTTTCAGACCTCCCTGAGGAGACACGCCGCCCCCTGATACTTGCTGCGTCGCATGGACCGACTCGGCCATTGGCTGAGAGTTCGCAGCAGATCCGCTGCTGATCCAGCGACGACGGATCGCCGACACAACTGGTTGTTGCAGCTCCTGGCGCGCTGACCACCGGCATCGCCGTCCGTGATGTCATGAGCTAAATTCATTTCATGGCAGAGGCAGGGCTTCCGGCGCGAGGTTTACTCGTTGCATCAAGTGCGGCCCGGCTGACGGATGCGTTGAGGGCCGCGGGTCCGCCGCTGCTTTTTGGCTTGCGGCTGTGGGCTTCGGTGTGCCTCGCACTCTACGTCGCGTTCTGGCTCGAGCTCGACAACGCGTACTGGGCCGGCACCACGGCGGCGATCGTGTGTCAGCCGCATCTCGGAGCGTCGCTGCGCAAGGGCTGGTACCGCATGATCGGCACCGTGATCGGTGCCGTCGCCATCGTCGTGCTGACCGCGTGCTTTCCGCAGGATCGCGCACCGTTTCTCCTAGGGCTCGCACTATGGGGCGCCGCATGCGCTCTCGTCGCCACCCTGCTGCGTAATTTCGCGGCCTATGCGGCGGCGCTTGCCGGCTACACGGCGGCGATCATCGCGATGGACCAGCTTGGCGCAACCGGGGGGCCGAACGGGCTAGCCTTCACGCTCGCGATCACCCGCGCCAGCGAAATTTGCATCGGCATCGTCTGCGCCGGCGTCGTCCTCGCCGGAACGGATTTGGGCGGCGCGCGACGACGCTTGGGGACATTGTTCGCCGGCCTCTCGGCCGAGATCGCCTGTCGGTTTGCTCGCACATTGATGATCGCCGGAGCGGGATTCGAGGAAACTCAGACGACCCGGCGCGAATTCATCCGCCGCGTCATCGCGCTCGACCCGGTCATCGACGAGGCGATCGGGGAATCCGCCCAACTGCGCTATTTTTCGCCAGTGCTTCAGAGGGCGGTCGACGGTTTATTGGCTGCCATGGCCGGCTGGGCGCGCTGCTCGGTTCTGCTCGCGCGATTGCCGAAGGGGAGGGCCCGCGCAGAGGCGAGCGCCGTGCTGGCGGAAGTGCCGGAGGAACTCCGCGCCCAGCCTGGGCAGGACGAAGCGACACGCTGGATGGCCGATCCCGCGGGTCTGCTGCGGATCTGTGATGCCGCGGTGGGGATGCTTGTAGCGCTGCCGGCTCGCACGCCGTCGCTCCGGCTGCTCGCCGACCAGACGGCTGACGTGCTGGCGGGCATATCGCACGCCCTCAACGGACTGGCTCTGCTGGTCACCGATCCCTTCCGGCCGGTTGCGCGCGACTTCCGCCGCCTCCGAATACCCGATTGGCTCCCCCCCCTGGTCAATGCGGGACGCGCCTTTGTCGTGATCGGCGCCGCTCAGCTTTTCTGGATTGTTACCGAATGGCCGAATGGCGCGGGTGCCATGACCTTTGCCGCGATCGGGGTCATCCTGCTCGCGCCGCGCGCGGACCAGGCCTACGTTGCAGCCGTGGGGTTTACGGTGGGCACCAGCCTTACCGCCGGTTTTGCTGCAATCATAGGATTCGCGGTGTTGCCGAACCGGGAGACTTTTGCAGGTCTCAGTCTTGCGATTGGCCTTGTGTTGGTGCCCGCCGGCGCCGGGTTGGCTTCGTCCTCTCAGCTGTGGCGGGCGGTGATGTTCATGGCAATGGTGGCAAATTTTGTGCCGCTGCTGGCACCCGCCAATGTGGAGAGCTACGATACTCAACAATTTTATAATGCCGCGTCGGCGATCGTTGCAGGATCGAGTGCCGCGGCGTTTTCGTTTCGCTTGATACCGCCCCTGTCACCCGCATTCCGGGCGCGCCGGTTGTTGGGGCTGACGTTGCGCGACCTGCGTCGCCTCGCGACAGGCCCGATTCCGGACACGGCCATGGATTGGCAGGACCACCTGTTCGGAAGGCTCGCGGCGTTGCCGGATGCGGCGCAACCGTTGCAGCGCGCGCAGCTGATCGCGGCGCTCTTGGTCGGCACCGAGATCATCAAGCTTCGCCATTTCTGTCGTCGGTTCGATCTGGGTTCCGATATCGATGCGGCGCTCCACGCCTTTGCGCGAGGCAACTCTGTCAAGACGGTCGCGAGGCTTGCCGACCTTGACCGCGCGCTCACCTCGGGTTTAGACGCAGGCGCACTCCGGGTGCGGGGCATCATTCTCGGCATTTCTGAGACGCTGACCCGACACCCCGCTTATTTCGATGGAGCGACTGGGTGAGATTCACCGAGATCAACCTGTTCGGCGTCTATGTCGCGCCGATCTCGCTGATGATGGTCGCCGCCTGGATGGTGACGATCGGGCTGCGCCGGTTCGCTGCGCGTTTCGGTCTGTTGCGCTACGTCTGGCACCCCTCGCTGTTCGTATTCGCGGTCTATATGATCGTGCTGTCATCGATGGTGATGCTCGTCGCGGCGCGCTGAATACGTCATGTCGGATGTCGAAACCAAAGCGAAGCGGGAAGCGGCGGTAGCCGCTCCCGCAGCCGTCTGGTCGCCCGAGCCCACACCTCGCGAGGCACCCAGGCGGCGCCTGCGTATCCTTCCGTTCGTTATCACCTTGGCGACGATCGCGGTCGCGGGCGCGCTCGGGTGGGCGATGTGGAACGCCTATATGGGGGCGCCATGGACACGCGACGGCACGGTACGCGCCTATGTCGTAACGATGGCGGTGGAGGTCTCCGGGTATATCGTTGAGCTGCCGGTCGCCGACAATCAATTCGTGCACAAGGGCGACCTGTTGATGGTCATCGACCCGACCAACTACAAGATTGCCGTCAGCCTCGCCGAGGCGGCAGTGCAGCAGGCCCAGGCCAACGCAGAGAATGCCGAGAGAGAAGCCAAGCGCCGGCAGGAGCTGTCCAATCTCGCCGCCACGGTCGAAGAAAAGCAGACCTTCGCGAGCAACGCGCTGGCCACCCAAGCCCAACTACAGCAGGCCCAGGCCAATTTGGCCCAGGCGCGGGTCAACCTCGAACGCACCCAGATTCACTCGCCGGTTAATGGCTGGGTGACTAACCTGTTGGCGCAGCTCGGCGACTATGCCACTGTCGGCATGAACGAAATCTCGTTGGTCGACGCCGATTCGTTCTGGGTCGACGGCTATTTCGAGGAGACCAATCTCGAGCCGATCCAGGTCGGCGATCCTGCCGAGATCAAGCTGATGGGCTACAGCCAGATCGTCCGCGGCCATGTCGGCAGCATCGCCCGCGGCATCAACGTCGCGAACGCCCAACCCAACGGGCAAGGGCTCGCCCAGGTCAACCCGATCTTCACCTGGGTGCGCTTGGCGCAGCGCATCCCGGTGCGCATCCACATCGACCAGGTGCCCGAGGGTGTCGTCCTGTCAGCCGGGATGACTGCGACCGTACAGATCGATCCTCAACCTAGGCAGCTGGCCAAGTAACCGGGCAGGCGTTGTCCATTTGGTGCAGATGAAGGGAATCGACGCCTCGTCGTAAGTTTGGGAACCGGGCGCTTGGCACCTCTAGATCCGGCTGTCAGCGGAAGCTTGCGTTGAAGCAACGATGAAGACACCGAGATCGGTTAGAAGCGCTGAAGCATTCGGGCGCGTTCGGTTGTCGCAATCCTTTTTCATGCGCGATTTTCTGCACAGCGAGATTGCGGCGATGACCGGTATGCCAAACCTGCCCGATGATCCCGACTTGGCGATCGCCGCCGGACGCAAGCTTTGTGAGCGCCTGCTCGAACCTCTGCAAGCCACGTTCGGTCGCCTTGCGGTCCGATCGGCATACCGATCGCCGGAGGTAAATGCATACGGCAATGCGCACTTCCAGAATCGCGGCTCCAATGAACGCAATCGAGCGCGACATATTTGGGATCAGCGCAGCAAAGACGGCGGCATGGGAGCGATGGCGAGCATCGTCGTGCCGTGGCTGGTTGATCACTTAGATAAAGGCATGAGCTGGCAGGCTATGGCGTGGTGGATCCACGACCATCTGCCCTACAGCGAATTGCAGTTTTTTCCGAAACTTGCCGCGTTCAATATCAGCTGGCATGAGCTGCCACGGCGCCGGATTTCGAGCTTCGCGCCGCCGCGCGGCGTACTCACGAAACCCGGACTTCCGAACCATGATGGGGATCATAGCGACCAGTATCGAGGCTTCCCGGCGCCTGCTTTCCCGCACCGTCCCCGCTCCGGCGAGACGAGCGAGACGGTTTCAATCAGGTAGTGCACGGCGGCCGTCGGCGGCAGATCGGAGCCCCGCTATGCGACGGATGATCAGCGCCAGCGGGGCGCACAACAGCAGCATGAATGCGCCGAAAATGAAAAAGCCCTCGCCAGTGCCCCAGCGATCGGCGACGGCGCCCATGACTGGCGGAATCAGGATCGAGCTGAGCCGCTGACCGGTCTGGCGCAGGCCCACTACCGCACCCTGCTGGTGGCGGCCGACGGCCCTTGCCTGCACCGACAGGATGACCGGTTGAATCACTCCTTCCAGCCAGCCACGTGCGAGCTGGAACAGCAGCAGCAACGCGAAGATGCCGTCCAGCAGCGGCGTCATCGCAATCAGGAGGATGGAGAGGACGGTGCCGCTCAGCATCGTTCGCTGCGGATCGCCCAGGCGCATCGCGCGGCCGGCAAAAAGCGAGCCGAACGCGCTCGCGATCTCCGCGGCTGCGAAGAGAATGCCGATCCTCGTGCCGACGAGCCCGATTTGGTCGAGATAGACGACATAAACCGAGGTCTGGAGGCTGTATGTCGTGTTTCGCATCGATATGATGGCCATGGAGAGCGCAATCGCCGGGATCGCCAGCAGCATGATCGAGTTGACGTAGTCCGAGGCTCGGGGCCAGGCGTCGCGGGCCCGGAACCGCACTCGGCTCGTTCCATCCCCCGGTCGTGGCGCGAAGAACTCTGCCCCCGGAATGCGCAGCAGCGCGACCGTCAGCACCACACCCCAGGCGGCTCCGAGAAGATAAGCCGGCCACGCTCCGCCAAAATCCCACACCGCGCCGGCCAGGATCGGCGCGGTCGTCGAGCCGAGCCGGGCAAAGAAGCTAAACCTGCCGATATATTTGGCATCTCCCTCGGCGATCTGGGCGATCAGGGTTTGGGCTCCTGACCAGGAGAAGGAAACCGCGGCGCCATTGACCAGTTGCAGCAGCAGCAAAGCCCAGAACCCCGCCACCACCGGAAACAGCGGCGCCAAGGCCATCCCAGTCCAAACGAAAAACAAGGTGACTCTTCGCGTACCGAAACGGTCCATCAAGGCACCAATATGGATCGACAGGAACATCGCGACGATCGAGCGTGCGCCGACAAGGATGCCGATCTCCGAGGCATCGAGCCCCCGCAAGAGGCCATAAAGCGGGATCAGGAAGGTGAAGAAATCGACGTAGCCCATGCTGAACGGGCCGGCGACGTAAAGCGAGGCCGGCGGACCGGCGCGGGAGGCATTCATGTCGGCAGGACGGATCCGTGGGGGGATTTCGGAGCGCGACACCATGGCCTGATGCCGGCTCAGCATAGCAGTGCCGATTGCCGGCGCCGCTCGAAAGCGGCACCTTGTTGCACGACATCGCGGGAGGAGCGGCGAGATGAGCGACCAGCCTCGGGCACAAGTTGCGCCGGTAGAGCCTTACTTCGATCGCACGCCGGAGCCATTTGGCGTCGGTTTGCCGGACCCGCTGGTCTACGATGCGTCCGCGCGCGCACTGCGGCAACGCACCGTCAACTTCGCGGCCAAGCGCCGGGCCGACATGCGCTATATCAGCGGGCTCGACCGCGGGACGGTCGAGCGGCACTTTCGCTGGCGGCCGGCGGTAGCGCCGGGCGGGCTCGGTTTTCGGGCCTCACCGGACGGGCAGGCGGAGCTGGTCGCCGCACATCGCGCCGGGGACATCAGCATCGACATGGACGATACCGACCGCCGGGTCACCATCCGCTGGAACGACGCCAGCATCGGAGAGTCGGTCGTCGGCTCGGCGGTTGCGCGTCCCGGCTACGGCGCGATCGTCATGGGGCCGCATCAGCGACTGCAATTCGATCCGCGACCGATTGCGCGTCGGCGACCGGACGCCAACCGCGTCTGGCCGCTCGGCGAAGCTATCGAAACACTGCCGGCGCTGACGGCCGACCTGGTTCGCGCGTTGGACGCCTTTTTTGCTCGCTCGACGGGCGCGTACGGTGTCTTGATCGCTACCCCTGAGCGTATCCTGTGCGAGCGCTACAGCGATTTCGGTTCCCCCGATCGCCCCACACCGAGCTGGTCGATGACCAAGGCGATCACCTGTACCGTGATCGGCCGGTTGATCCAAGAAGGCTGGCTCGCTTCGGTGCATGACCGGGCGCTTGCGCCGCTATGGCGCGATCCGCGCTCTATTCACCATATGATCACCCTCGATCATCTGCTGCGCATGCGCTCGGGGCTCGGGTTCCCGGTGTGCCACGCCGACGGACGCCAGACGCTCGGCTTCGAAAACAGCGCGGTCTACCAGGACGCCGGCGATGCATTTGAAGCGGCGCAGCGCTCGATCGTCGCCACGGTACCCGGCACAGTCTTCCGATACATCAACAGCGGCCTCAACGTGCTCGGTGCGATCATCCGGGACCGGATCGAAGGCCGAGGGCTGCCGTACCACGAGACCCTGTACGGCCTGTTGGTCGATCGGCTCGGCATGGCGAGCTATCAGCACTCCGCCGATATTGCCGGCAATCTGATCGCCTCCGGCGCCGGCTTCGCGACATTGCGCGACTACGCCAAGCTCGGGGTGCTGTATCTGCAGAACGGCATGTGGGACGGCGAGCAGCTCCTGCCGCGGGGCTGGGCCGATTACGCACTGACCGCGACGCACACCGGCACCAGCTACGCGGCGTGCTTTCGTACCAACATCGATCGCCTATTCCCCGACCTTCCGCCTGACGCCGCCTGGGCATTGGGTGCGTCGGACCAACGCATTTTCATCTTGCGACGCCACCGTCTGACGATTGCGGTCAGCAACGAGACCGACCATCCCATGGACCTCATGGCGCTGAACCATGTCATTGCGACGGCGATCGCGACTTGGGCATAGCCTCAGCCTTTCCTGCGCTGACTGCTTTCGCTGACCGCCATCTGCGTCGCTGAAATTTGAATGGAATCGTTGGTCGACAGCTACAAAGGCGGGCGCTTTTCAACCGGCCCAACGACGTGATCTGCCACTCGATGGTAGGGTCGAGGACTGGCGCGCCGGTTTAGGTCGAAGTTTGTGTTCCCCGTTGGCTCGCTCTTTCGTCTGCGAGTGTCACACCATCTCGACCGTGCCACGTTTCCAGCCCCCGCCGCGTCGAACGC
>Ga0306922_10001015_pt1 | contig 24505 bp, 20 predicted proteins | sample sta12Cox44000082_FD_203758 | JGI IMG/M metagenome (GOLD analysis project Ga0306922, IMG submission 203758) | Lab enrichment of tropical soil microbial communities from Luquillo Experimental Forest, Puerto Rico - statoxic.12C.oxic.44.000.082 (v2)... | ecosystem: Environmental > Terrestrial >... | reverse complement strand
ACGGCGGCTATTGCAATCCGCAGCTCGACGCGCTGATCGACCGGCAATCGATGGAGCCTGACTTGGAGAAACGGCGTCAGCTGGTGTGGGAGATCGAAAAACAGCTGGCCGAGGACAGTGTCCGCCCGGTCATCTTTTATGCCCGTCAAGCCGCCTGCCGGCAGCCGCGGGTAAAGGGGCTGACCCTGATGGTCAACAGCATCTATAACGGCTCGCGCTTCGAAGACCTCTGGCTCGACGATTAGTCCGCAGAAGGGTAGGAGGTTGGCGGCGTCGGGCGCTGCCTTGCTCCAAAAAATCCGGACAGAGGGAGAAATAGCGAAGGGCAATTGATGCATTGCCCTCGGACACCGAACAGGAGGCACGTGGAAATGAGACGAGATCTCCGAACGCTGGCCGCAGCGGTTGCGCTATTCATCGGGATGGCCACCGCCGGTGCGGTATTGGCCCAGAAGCCGGGCGGAGTATTGAAGGTATATTTCTTCGACAGCCCGGCAAGCATGTCGATCCATGAAGAAACGACGGCCGCTGGCCAAGGACCGATGATGGCAGTCTTCAACAACCTCGTTCTCTTTAAACAGGACGTACCGCAAAGCGGCCTGCAGTCGATCCTTCCGGATCTGGCCAGTGACTGGTCATGGGACGAGGACAAGACCCAGCTGACCTTTCGATTGCGTGAAGGGGTCAGATGGCACGACGGCAAGCCCTTCACCGCCAAGGACGTCCAATGCACCTGGGATCTGCTGACCGGCAAAACGAGCGACAAGCTTCGCATCAATCCTCGCAAAGCCTGGTACCGCAACCTCGACGAGGTCGCCACCAACGGCGATTACGAAGTGACATTCCGCTTGAAGCGCCCGCAGCCGGCCTTTATCGCGCTGCTCGCCTCCGGTTTCTCGCCGGTCTATCCCTGCCACGTCAGTTCTCGCGACATGCGCAGCCACCCGATCGGCACCGGCCCGTTCAAATTTGTCGAGTTCAAGCCCAACGAGTCGATCAAGGTTGCGAGAAACTCTGATTACTGGAAGAAGGACCGGCCCTATCTCGACGGCATCGAGTATACGATCATCAAAAACGTATCGACCGGGGTCTTGGCCTTCCTCGCCGGCAAGGTCGATCTGACTTCTCCGTATTTTCTGCAGGTTCCGGTGGTAAACGACGTGAAAACCCAGGCGCCCGACGCGATTTGCAACCTGGTCCCGGTCAACGTCAATCGCAACGTCATGATGAACCGGGAGGCGCCACCCTTCAACGACCCCGATATGCGGCGCGCGGTTGCGCTGAGCTTGGATCGCAAAGCCTTTGTCGATACCCTGACTCTGGGCAAGGGCGACTTCGGCGGCGTCATGCAACCCCCGCCCGAAGGGATCTGGGGGATGCCGCCGGACATGCTGAGGACATCGCCGGGCTATGATCCCGATGTGCCGAAGAACCGCGCGGAAGCGCGCCGGATCATGGAGAGGCTGGGCTACGCACCCGGCAAGCGGCTCGCGATCAAAGTGTCGACGCGCAATGTGCAGCCGTACCGGGACGCAGCGATCATCCTGATCGACCAATTGAAGGAGATTTACATCGACGGTGAGCTCGAACCGGTCGACACCGTCCAGTGGTATCCCAAGGTCATGCGCGGCGACTATAGCGCCGCTCTCAATCTGACCGGGAACGGTCTCGATGACCCGGACCAGACTCTGTACGAGAATTTCACTTGCGGCGCGGAGGGCAACTATGACCGCTACTGCAATCCGGAGCTCGACAAGATGGTCGACCGGCAATCGATGGAATTCGACCAGCAGAAGCGCAAGGAGCTGGTGTGGGCGATCGAGCGCAAGCTGGCGGAAGACGCGGCTCGGCCGATCCTCTGGCACAACCGCACCGGGACCTGTTGGCATCCCTACGTAAAGGGCTACACGTTGATGGTCAACAGCGTCTATAACGGTTGGCGCATGGAAGACGTCTGGCTGGACAAATAGGCGTATCCGGGTAAATCTTGCTTGTCGTCGAACGGCGCAATAGAGACCGGGAGGAATAGTGAATGGCCGAAAAATTCCGAGCTTTGGTAGCAGCTGGAGGCGTGATGATGGCTATCGCGACCGCCACGCCGGCATCGGCACAAAAGCAGGGCGGCATTCTACGGCAGTATATGATCGACAGCCCGGCGAGCATGTCGATCCACGAGGAGGCGACCCCGGTCGCCACACGGCCGGTGATGGCAGTGTTCAATAATCTGGTCCTGTTCGATGAACATGTGCCGCAAAACAGCATGAGCTCGATCGTGCCCGACCTCGCTACCGACTGGTCATGGAACGAAGAAGGCACGGAGGTGACGTTTCCACTGCGTCACGGGGTCAAATGGCACGACGGCAAGCCGTTCACCGCACAAGACGTCAAATGCACCTGGGATCTTCTGACCGGCAAGTCAAGCGACAAGCTCCGCCTCAATCCGCGCAAGCCCTTGTATCGCAACCTCGAAGAGGTCACCGTCAACGGCGATTATGAGGTTACCTTTCGTTTGAAGCGGCCGCAACCGGCCTTTGTCATGCTGCTCGCCTCGGCCTTGTCACCGGTCTACCCGTGTCATGTCGGCCCCCGCGACATGCGAAGCCACCCGGTCGGCACCGGCCCATTCAAATTCGTCGAATTCAAGCCCAACGAATATATAAAAGTGACCCGAAACTCGGCTTATTGGAAGCCTGGGCGTCCCTACCTCGACGGCATCGAGTATACTATCACAAAAAACCGGTCGACCGCGATCCTGGCCTTCACTGCCGGGAAATACGATCTGACCTTCGCCGGCACCCTCACCGTGCCGCTAATGAGGGATTTGAAGAGCCAGGTGCCGGACGCGGTATGCGAATTGCCGCAAGGGAGCGTCAGTGTCAATTTGATCGTCAATCGGGACAAGCCGCCTTTCGACAATGCCGAGTTGCGCCGGGCGATGGCATTGAGCCTCGACCGCAAGGCGTTCATCGACATACTCACCGAAGGCCAGGGCAATGTCGGCGGCGTTCTGCAGGCACCCCCGGCGGGGTCATGGGGGATGCCCAAGGATGTCCTCGAAACATTGCCGGGCTACGGACCCGATGTGCCGAAGAACCGCAATGAGGCCCGCCAGATCATGCAGAGGCTGGGCTACGGGCCCGACAAGCGGGTTTCGGTCAAAGTGTCGTCGCGCGACATTCCTCCGTATCGCGATCCGGCGGTGATCCTGATCGACCAGCTGAAGGAGGTCTTCATCGACGGCGAACTCGAGACGATCGACACGACCAACTGGTTTCCCAAGATCATGCGCAAGGACTTCACCGTCGGGCTCAATCTGACGCCCAACTTCGTCGACGACCCCGATCCGGCCTTTTACGCCAACTATGTGTGCGGCGCCGAAGCCAACTTTAACAACTACTGCAATCCTGAGCTGGACGAGCTGATCGACCAGCAATCGGCCGAAGCCGACACCCAGAAGCGCAAGACGCTGGTCTGGGCGATCGAACGCAAACTCGCCGAAGACGGCGCCCGTCCCGTGATCTTCTACGGGCGCGGTGCCACCTGCTGGCAGCCTTATGTCAAGGGGCTGACGATCGCGGCCAACAGCATCTTCAACGGCTGGCGCATGGAAGACGTCTGGCTCGACAACTAGCGCGAGCCCGGTTTGGCAGTGCGACGGATAGGCCAAGGGACGCAAGGGAGATGAAGCTCAGATTGCGCGCCGCTGCGGTGGCGGGTGCGTTGCTGATTACGGTATACGGCGGCGGCGCGGCGTTCGCTCTGAAGCAGGGCGGTATTCTCAGGGTCTATCATTGGGACAGTCCGGCGAGTATGTCGATCCACGAGGAGGCGACGTACTCGACCGTGGTCCCGATGATGGGGGTCTTCAATAACCTAGTGATGTACAAGCAAGACGAACCAAAAAACAGTCTGCAATCGATCGTCCCCGATCTCGCGACGCGCTGGTCGTGGAGCGAGGACGGTCTGCACCTGACCTTCGCGTTGCGCGAGGGCGTCAAATGGCACGACGGTGCGCCCTTCACGGCTAAGGACGTCGAGTGTACCTGGAACCTGCTGCTCGGACGGGCGAACGAAAAGCTGCGCGCCAATCCCCGGTCATCCTGGTACCATAACCTGGACCATGTCACTGCCGACGCCGATCACGAGGCGACCTTTCATCTGAAACGACCACAGCCGGCCTTTACTGCGTTTCTCGCATCGGGGTTCTCTCCGGTCTATCCCTGCCACATTTCCCCGCGCGATATGCGCCAAAACCCGATCGACACCGGCCCGTTCAAATTCGTCGAGTTCAAGCCCAACGAACGGATCAGGGTGACGAGAAACCCGGATTACTGGAAAAGCCAGCGGCCCTACCTCGACGGCGTCGAATACACGATCATCACAAACCGCTCGACGGCGATCCTCGGCTTTATCGCCGGCAAGTTCGATATGACGTTTCCCTACCAGGTGACGATCCCGCTGCTGAGAGACATAAAAACTCAGGTGCCGCAGGCAATTTGCGAGCTCCGGCCGAACAATGTCAGAAGCACTATGGTGATCAACCGCAATGCGCCGCCGTTCGACAACCCGGATCTGCGGCGGGCAATGGCGCTAAGCCTCGACCGCAAGGACTTCATTGACATCCTCGGTGAGGGCCAGTTCACGATCGGCGCGGTGATGATGCCGCCACCCGAGGGGATCTGGGGCATGCCGACCGACATGCTACGCACGCTCCCCGGTTACGATCCCGACGTGCAGAAGAACCGGGCGGAGGCAAGAGCGCTGATGGAAAAGCTCGGCTAAGGGCCCGACCACCGCCTCAAGGTCAAGACAGTGACCCGCAACCTCCAGGACTTTCGCGACAACGCGATTATCTTGATCGATCAGCTCAAGGAAATCTACATTGACGGCGAGCTGAACCCGATCGACACGGTCCAATGGTTCCCCACGATGTATCGCAAGGACTACCAGATGGGCTACAGCTTTTCCGCCGGTGTCGCCGACGACCCCGATGACCAGTTCTACACGGTCTACGCGTGCGATGCACAGCTCAACTACAGCGGATACTGCAACCGTGAGCTCGAAAAGCAGTTCGAGCAGCAATCGATGGAGGGTGACCAGGAAAAACGCAAACGGCTGACGTGGGAGATCGACAAGAAATTGCAGGAGGATGTGGCCCGCCCGATCATCGCCCACTACCGTGCCGCGACTTGCTGGCAGCCCCGGGTCAAGGGGCTGACGACAATGGCCAGCAGCATCTTCAACGGCTGGCGCATGGAAGACGTCTGGTTGGACAGATAGCCCCCCACATCCCCAAACGGTGCGCCCCTTTGGCGTGAGTCACAGCGGGGAGCGACAGCTCGGTTTAGTCGGAGTACTCCATCGCAAAAGCGGAGCGGCACTCCTAAGCGATGGCTAGCATGCCACTGCGCAGCGCTGCCGGACATACCTCTCATTGATGCCGCGTGACAGAGACGAGGAGATCATCGTGGAGCGGAACACGGATCATCCCAAGAGGCGCGGGCAGGCTATCGGAAATGGGAGCACCACCTGGGAGATCGGACGGCGCACATTCCTCAAGGGCGTCATAATGGGTACGGCAGCAGGACCATCGGTCGTCGGCTCGGCCTGGGGCGGCGACCTGGTTTCTTCCGCGCACGCCCAGGAAGCTGGCGATGCAGCCAGTCGAGCGGCCAGCGCTGCGACCGCATTGGCGAGGCGGAAGCCGGGCGCCAGATTACGGATCCTCGAGCCATTCAACACCCTGGCGCAGCTCAGGCCGATTGTAGAACGCTGGACCAAAGACACGGGAATCCCAGTTGAGCACATCGAAGTCCCGGCCTTGGAGATAAATCAACGAATTTTGCAGAAAGAGCCATTCGACGTCGCGCTGGCGCGCCCTCCTGGCATCCCAGACTTTGCGGCCTCCGGCGTGCTGGTAGATTTGACCGAGCTTGCACAACAGTACGACCCGGACCGCCATGCGAAAGGCTGCGAGGTGCTCTACAATGTCGCAGACTTCTATCAGGGACGCCTTTTCGGGTTCTGCTGCGACGGGGATGCCCTCGTGATGTTCTATCGCAAGGACCTCCTGGACAATCCGGAGGAGCAGAAGCGATTTGCCGACCAATACGGCTACCCCCTATCGGTCCCCGCTACCTGGAACGAGTTCGATCAGATCGTGCGGTTCTTTCACCGGCCCAACCAGGGGCTGCATGGCGGAGCAATGCCTAGGGCCGCGGCGGGTGGTGTTGCGAGTATTGCAGAATGGATTATCCGCTATCATGCCAAGGGACACTACCCGTTCGACGATCACATGCACCCACAGATCAACAACGATGGTGGCGTCGAGGCGCTGGAGGAGTGGATCACCGATTATCTGGATGGTGCGCGAACGAATACCTGGTTCCAGCACGTCGAGGCCTACCGGGCTGGGCGTTCTTTCGCACACCTCGGCTATGGCGCCGATCAGAAGGCCTTCTGGGATCCGCGGCAGAGTAGGGTTTACGGCAAGCTGACCTGGGGGCTCCCGCCCGGTGGCACGATCGAGGGCGAGTTGCTCCGGACCCCATTTTTCACTCCCGGACACAGTTATGTAGTCTCGAAATATTCTCCGATCCCAGAGATTGCATATCTTTTCTGTCAGTATGCCTACAGTCCGAAGATGAGCACGATCGCCGTCCGTGAGCAGGGTTTTCTTGACCCATTCCGCGAATGCCACTTCACCGATCCTGCCACTCGCGATGCGTATGGCGGGGAATACCTCGACGTCCTGCACGAAAGCCTACGCCTCAGCATCCCGGACTTGTACTTGAGGGGTCGTGAAGAATACTTTGATGTGCTGACCGAGAATCTGCAGGCGGCCGATTTGGGACAGAAGAACCCAAGGAGGCGTTGGACGGCACGGCCAAGGCCTGGGATCTGATTACCGAGCGCCTGGGCAGAGAGGCCCAGACCGCGCAGTGGGAATATCTCGAGTCGCAGTATCCCACCCACCTCCGATCCGTGCTGAGGTAGACCAGATATGCGAATCCGCAGCGTGCTCGCCGGCATCGCCCTTGGCCTCCTCGTAGCGCCGGGCTTGTCCGCTGCGCAGCCGCCGGAAAGAGTCCGGCAGATTGGGATCCTAGTGCCTGGCTTTGCGCCGTACTCGCCTTCGCCAATCCTGGAGTTGTTCCGCAAAGGAATGCGCCAGCTCGGCTATGTCGAGGGCCAAAACCTCAGCATCGACTGGAGACGGGCTGAGGGGAGATACGATCGGCTTCCCGGTCTTGCAGCCGAATTGGCGCGTCTCAGCGTCGACGTAATTCTCGCGACTTCGACGCCCGCGATCCAAGCGGCCAAGCAGGCGACCGCGACAACCCCTATCGTTATGGCGTTCAGCGATGATCCCGTCGGCACCGGCCTGATCGCAAGCTTGGCACGGCCAGGCGGGAACATTACCGGGTTGTCGTTCCTGTCGTCCGAGCTCAGCGGGAAGCGGCTGCAGCTGCTGAAGGAAGCGGTGCCCACGGCCAAGCACGTGGGGATCCTCTCGAATGCCGCCAATCCAAGCGCGACCTTGCAAGTCAGAGAGACGGAAGCGGCGGCGGGAGCGCTGGGCGTGGAGCTGCAAAACTGGGGTGTGCGAGAGCCTGCCGAGTTCGACGATGCCTTCGCCGCGATGACCAGGGCCGGGATCGGCGGGCTCGTGGTCGTGGATGACCCGATGTTTGTTGATTACCACCGACAGCTCGTGGATCTCGCTGTCCTGCCCGGCTGCCGGCGATGTACGGAATGCGGGAGTTTGTCGATGATGGTGGGCTGATGTCGTATGGGCCGAGCGTTGCCGAGGTGCTCCGGCGCGCCGCCGTTTTAGTGGACAAGATTTTCAGAGGGGCCAAGCCTGCCGAGGTGCCGGTTGAGCAGCCTACCACCTTCGAGCTGGTCATCAACCTGAAGACCGCCCGGACCCTCGGCCTTATGATCCCTCCGACTCTCCTCGTCGAGGCAGAGGAAGTGAGCGAGTGACCCGACCACGTAACGGAACTCGCTTTCGCGAATTCCGACAGGCAGTTCTACAAGAGCTACGCGTGCGGCGCCGAAGGGAACGACAGCGGATACTGCAATCCGGAGGTCGACCGGCTGATCGAGCGGCAGTCCATGGAGGCTGATCAGGAAAAGCGCAAGAAGCTGGTCTGGGAGATCGAAAGGAAGCTGGCAGGAGACGGGGCCCGGCCGATCCTCTGGCACAACCGCACCGGGACGTGTTGGCATCCCTACGTAAAGGGCTACACGTTGATGGTCAACAGCGTCTATAACGGTTGGCGCATGGAAGACGTCTGGCTGGACCGGTAGCCGGTGTTGCGGCTTCCCGGTGCGGAGCGCCGCGCAGACATCAGGAACCTGTCTAGGGAGGAACAGATATGACGCGTGCGACTTCTCTTCTCGCTTTGGCTACGGCCGCGGGAGTGTCTTGGCTACTCGTGGGTGTCGCCAGCGCCCAGCAAGCGCCGCAATATCCGCAGGACGACAAACTAGCCAACGAACCGGCACCCTGGACGGTGCCGGGCAAGTGGGGCAAGCGCGGCAATTGGGGGCGTTGGGGCGAGAACGACAAGCGTGGCATGCTCAATTACATCACCCCCGAGATGGTCGCACAGGCCGCCGCACTCGTGAAGCAAGGGAAGGTCTACGCCCTTGGTGAGGAGCTCAATGCCGACGTCCCCAGAGTGATCACCCCGCAGCGTGTCGGCATCCAGGTCATTCAGGAGAACGACGGGTATGATCGCGTCGCGGCGAAGTCGGGGGAATTCGACCCGAAGCGTCAGCAGGGAGCCGCCAGCTTCACCTTTATGCACAACCATACGGGCACCCATCTCGACACCCTCGGGCACATCTTTCGCGAGAACGCTCTGTTCAACAACATGCCGCCGCCAAAGCCGGCTGGCACCACGCAAGGCGATGCGGCGAGCGTTGTTCAGATGGTCGGGCGCGGCGTCCTGCTCGACGTCGCCGGATACAAAGGCAGTGACCCTCTGCCGAGCGATTATTGGATCACTGTCGAGGATCTTCAGAACACTGCGAAGGCGCAAAACGTTGAGATTCGAAAGGGCGACATTTTGCTGGTTCGGACCGGGTGGCGAAAGACGTGGAATGAACCGGACGATGCCGGGCGTCTCGACGCGGCGCATACCAAATGGCATCAGCCGCAACCGGGTATCGGCCCCGATTGCCTTAAATTCCTGAACGACATGGACATCGTCGCGATCGGTTCCGACAACGCCGCGGTCGAATGGGGTTTCCCGGTAAAACCCAATTACGCCAGAAAGGCGTTCGGCTTTCTCGGCCTGCCGCTGCATGTGGACTTCATCTGGAACCGCGGCGCCTACATCATCGAGATCCTCAACCTCGACGAGCTGGCCAAGGATCGGGCATATCAGTTTCTCTTCGTCGTCGGGCCGCTCCGGTTACAGGGTGGGATCGGCGTGCCGGTCAACCCGGTCGCCATCCTGTAAGCCGATCGAGGGTTGAGGACCCCCCGCTCGAGGTGCTTGGGGGATTGCGATGAGCGAGCAGTCGGCGGTTCTGCTGCGCGAGGTGAAAAAGGCATTCCCGCTCCATGGCCGTCAGGCTCTCGAGGTGCTCGACCTCGAGCACCTCGCGCTCCCGGCGGGCAGCTGCACCGTCTTGCGCGGCCGGAGCGGCTCAGGAAAAACCACGCTCCTCAATCTGATTGCCGGCGTCACCGTTCCGACCGCCGGCACCATCCGCATCGGCGGCACCGATGTCGTCGCGCTTTCGGAAGCGCGGCGCGACCGGTTTCGCGCCGAAAATGTCGGATATGTGTTCCAGACCTTCAACCTGGTCGCGGCGCTGAGCGCGCTCGAGAATGTGAGCCTCGCGATGATGTTCGCGAGCGTCGTCCCGCAGCGCGAACAGCGCCGGCGCGCCGGCGATCTCCTCACTCGATTAGGTCTCTCCGAACGCCTTGCGCACAAGCCCGCGCAGCTCTCGCGGGGCGAGCAGCAGCGGGTCGCCATCGCCCGCGCCTTGGCCAACAGCCCGCCATTGGTCCTCGCCGATGAGCCGTGCGCCAGCCTCGATGCGAAAACCGCTGACGAGGTGCTGGCAATCTTTCTGGCCGTCTGCCGGCAGGACAAAAAGACCTTGCTGCTCGTCTCGCACGACGAAGCGGCGCTCGGCGGAGCGGACCGGGTCATCGACATGGCCGAGCTCAATCGCACCGAGGCCAGCAGCGGGTCTGCATGATGGCCGCTGTCCATCGATGACAATCCTTACGGTCGCCCTGAAATATCTGCGGGGCCGTCTCGTCGCCACTACGCTGACCGCCGTCTCGATCGCCCTCGGAGTCAGCCTGGTGGTCGCCAGCGTCCTACTCGCCCGGGGGATCAAAGACGGCTTTATTGCAGGTGCCACCGACTATAACCTCGTGGTCGGCGCCAAGGGGAGTCCGACCCAGCTCGTGCTCGGTGTCGTCTTTCGCATGGACCTCGCGACACCGAATATCGAGGATACCATCTATCAGAGTCTGCACCAGGATCCGCGCGTCGAGACGGCAGTGCCGATCGGGGTGGGAGACGCGTTTCGCGGGTTTCGCTATGTGGCGACGAACAGCGCGTACTTCGCGGCGTTCCCATGGCGGCGCAAGACGTTCGCGCTCGCGGCCGGGAAGTTCTTTGCCGACGACCCGCCGAGCGAACCGGCCTACGAGGCGGTGCTCGGTGCCGAGGCGGCCCGGTCGACGGGACTGCAGATCGGCGATCGCTTCTATGAGGGCGAAGAGATGGCCGAATATCCACTCACTGTGGTGGGTATCCTGCGGCCGACCCACAGTGCCGACGATCGCGCCATTTTCTTTTCGCTGCCGAGCTATTGGGGGATGAATGAAGTCGCACGGGGGATGGCGGTCAAGCCCCTGACGGCGGTGCTGATCCGGCCGAAGCGGATGTCCGACCTGCCGAGCCTCAACCGAGAGCTCAATATCTCCGCAGACACCCAGGCCGTTCTTCCGAGCGCCGTGCTCCTTACCATCTTCAATATGATGGCTGTGGCGGAGAATGTGCTGAAGATGATCCTGGCGATCGTCGGCATCATCGTGTTGCTCTATGTGTTTGTCGCGATGTACAGCGCCACAATGGAGCGGCGACGCGAGATCGCCACGATGCGTGCGCTGGGGGCGCGGCGGGCAACTGTTTTCGGGATTATCCTGGCGGAATCGGCAGGGCTCGCCACCGTGGGAGGAGTGGTCGGGCTTCTCGCCGGACACGCCATTGCCTACCTCGCGGGGCTGGTGCTGGGGCAAAGCGGGCTGGTTACGAACCCTTTTCTCTTCAATCCATTCGAACCTGTGGTCCTGGTAAGCGTGATACTCCTCGGCACGCTCGCCGGACTATTGCCGGCTGTGCTCGCGTATCGCACGGAGGTCGCGGAAAACCTTGCGCCACTGTCGTAGACCGACACGCCTGGTCCGGGAGTTCCGAGTGTCTCTGGCGGCGGGCCTTCTGTTGATCTTCGTGCCGCTCGCGGCGCGGGCCGGCTCGGAGGAGATCGAACGCCTGACCTTCGCCCAGCTGGTCGATTCGATCCGCGCCGATTCCGCGGTGACCGAAACAATCAAGTCTTACAACGGGAAACAAATTGCGATCCAGGGGTTCATCGTTCCCGCCGGGGCGCCGGATTTGTCGTTCTTTCTGCTCAGTCGGGTCTCGGCCTTGGGCAATTACTGTTGCGAAGCGCCGGTCGGTCAAGATGAAACTGTCTACGTATTTACCACAAAAGAAGTGAACATTACTTACGACCCTTTACGCATTTTCAGGATCGTCGGCGTGTTCGAGGCGGGCATGCGCACCGACGCGACCTATGGCCCGAGCCTCTTCCGGATACACGATGCGCGCGTCGAGGAGGCCTTTGGGGCGAAGGTCTTCAAGACGGCAGACTTTCCGGCCCCTGGCCCTAAGCCGTAGAGCCGCCTTCCAGCGCCTGTCTGACGGACGGCGGGACAGTCACCGAAGCGCAGCGGTTTCGGTAGAGCGGCACGCTTCCACCGATCCTCTCTCCTTTCTGTTAGCGCGAAGCGTGGTAACCTCTTGCTCTTCGTAAGCCAGTACGGCAACGGGAGGGAGCGGCCTATGACCGGGAACCTGCGTGCATTGGCGACCGCGAGCGGGCTGCTGATCGCGGCGTACTCCGCTCATTCGGCCCTTGCTCAGAAGACCGGGGGCATCCTCAAGGTCTCGTTTTTCGACAACCCAGCCAGCATGTCATTGCTCGAGGAGGCGACCGGCGCGGCATTGCGGCCGATGATGGGGGTGTTCAACAACCTCGTCATGTACCGGCAGGACGTCGCGCAGAACAGCCCCGACTCGATCGTCCCAGATCTGGCGACGAGCTGGGCGTGGAGCGAGGACGGCAAAGAGCTGACCTTCCCGCTGCGCCAGGGCGTCAAATGGCACGACGGCAAGCCGTTTACCGCTGCCGACGTCAAATGCACCTGGGACCTGTTGATGGGCATCGGCAGCGAAAAGCTCCGCGTCAACCCGCGCAAGACTTGGTACCTCAACCTCGACCGGGTGACGACGAACGGTGACTACGAAGTTACCTTCCATCTGAAGCGGCCGCAGCCTGCACTGCTGTCGCTATTGGCGTCCGGGTGGTCGCCGGTCTATCCCTGCCACGTCCCGCCGGCCGAGATGCGGCGGCGCCCGATCGGCACCGGCCCGTTCAAATTCGTCGAATTCAAACCGAACGAGGTCGTCCGCACCGCGCGCAACCCGGATTATTGGAAGCCGGGCCGGCCGTACCTCGACGGCATCGAATGGCAAATCATCCCGGACATCGCCACACGGAACCTGACCTTTATCGCCGGCAAGTTCGATATCTCCTCGCCCTACGGCACGACGATGCCGTCCCTGGAGGACGTCAAAAAGCAGGCGCCCCAGGCAATCTGCGTGGTGACTGCGACGAATGTCGCCCGCAACCTGATCCTCAACCGCGACAAGCCGCCGTTCGACAACTCCGACCTGCGGCGCGCGGTCGGCCTCAGCCTCGACCGCCAGGCCTTTATCGACATCCTGCAGCAGGGCAAAGGGGATATCGGTGCGACGATGCTGCCGCCGCCCGAAGGATTGTGGGGGATGCCGCCGGAGATGCTGGCGACCTTGCCGGGCTACGATCCCGATGTCGCAAAAAACCGCGCCGAAGCGCGCAAGATCATGGAAAAGCTCGGCTATGGGCCCGACAAGCGGCTCGCGCTGACATTGTCGTCGCGCAACATCCCCGGCTACCGCCAGCCGGCGGTGATCCTGATCGACCAGCTGAAGGAGATCTATATCGACGCCGTGCTCGAGCCCGTCGAAACCGCCAACTGGTTTCCCAAGATCTACCGCAAGGATTACACAATCGCGATCAACGGCACCGAGAGCGGTGTCGACGACCCCGACCAGCAGTTCTACGAGAACTTCGTGTGCGGGGCGGTGCGGAACTACACCGGCTATTGCAACCCGGAAGTCGATAAGCTGATCGACCGGCAATCGGCCGAGGCCGACACGGCCAAGCGCAAGCAACTGGTCTGGGAGATCGAAAGGCGGCTGGCGGCGGACGGTGCTCGGCCGATCATCTTCTATCCGCGCGGCGGGACCTGCACGCAGCCTTATGTGAAGGGGCTCGTGACTATGGTGAACAGCATCTACAACGGCTATCGCATGGAAGACGTCTGGCTCGACAAGTAGCTCCCGTGCACCGAAGATGAGCCCACCGACAGACGTGAGATTGCGCGCGCCGGGAAGGGCGGAGACGGATGAAGGCAAATCTTCGGAGTTTGGCGACGGCAGGGGGGTTGCTGGCGAGCCTATGGCTGAGCGGGCCGGCCTCTGCTCAGAAGCCGGGCGGGATTTTGCGGATGCCTTCCGGGGACAGCCCAGCGAGCATGTCGATCCACGAGGAATCGACGATCGCGGTCCTCGGGCCGATGATGGGGGTGTTCAACAACCTCGTCATGTTCGATCAGCACGTCAAGCAGAACAGCTTGCAGTCGATCGTCCCGGACCTCGCCACGAGCTGGTCGTGGAACGAGGAAGGAACCATTCTGACGTTCACTCTGCGCGACGGTGTGAAGTGGCACGACGGAAAGCCGTTCACGGCGCGCGACGTCCAGTGCACCTGGGACCTTATCACCGGCAAGTCGAGCGAGAAATTCCGCGTCAATCCGCGCAAATCCTGGTACCGCAACCTCGAAGAGCTCGCCACCAACGGCGATTACGAAGTAAGCTTTCACCTGAAACGGCCGCAGCCTGCCTTCCTCGCGCTGGTGGCCTCCGGATGGTCGCCGGTCTATTCCTGTCATGTGGCGCCGCGCGACATGCGCAGCCATCCGATCGGCACCGGCCCCTTCAAATTCGTCGAGTTCAAGCCGAACGAGTCGATCAAGGTCACCCGGAACACGGATTATTGGAAAAAAGACCGGCCTTATCTCGACGGGATCGAATGGACGGTCATTCGTAATCCCTCGACCGCCGTCATGGCATTCGCTGCCGGGAATTTCGACCGGTATGCGCAGGGCATTTTGTCGATCCCGCTGATGAAGCAGATCAAGAACCAGGCGCCTGACGCAATCTGCGAAGTGGTGCCCTGGAACATCAGCCGCGCGCTGATCGTCAACCGCGCCGCACCGCCTTTCGACAACCGCGATTTGCGCCAAGCGATGGCGCTGAGCCTCGACCGCCAGGCCTTTATCGACATCCTCGGCGACGGGCAGGGCGAGGTCGGCGGAGCCATGATGCCACCACCCGCTGGGCTCTGGGGCATGCCGCCCGAACTTCTCAAATCGCTGCCGGGCTACGACCCCGATGTCGCGAAGAACCGTGCCGAAGCCCGCCAGCTGATGCAAAGGCTCGGTTATGGCGCCGACAAGCGGCTCGCGGTCACGGTAACGACGCGTAACGTCCCGGGGTATCGCGATGCGGCCGTGATCCTGATCGACCAGTTGAAGGAGATCGGTATCGACGGCGTGCTCGATGCGGTCGACACCACGCAATGGTATCCCAAAGTCATGCGCAAGGATTATGCGGTCGGCCTCACCGTCAGCGAGAACGGGCTCGACGACCCCGACCAGCAATTCTACGAGAATTTCGTGTGCGGCGCCGAGCGCAATTACACCGGATATTGCAATCCCGAAGTCGACAAGCTGGTCGACCAGCAATCGATGCAATCCGACAATAACAAGCGCAAGCAGCTGGTGTGGGAGATCGAGAGGCGATTGGCGGAGGACGCCGCGCGGCCGATCATCTTCTATCCGCGTTCCGGGGCCTGCTGGCAGCCGCAATTCAAGGGGCACACGATGATGATCAACGGCAATTACAATGGCTGGCGCTTCGAGGATGCCTGGCTCGACAAATAGGCGATTGCGCGGCACGGTGCAGCGAATGCGCGACAGCGGAGGGAAAGGAAACGGTAAATGACAGTAAATTTTCGCAGTTTTGCGGCTGCCACCGCGTTGCTGATCGCACTCTCAGCGGCACCCGCTGCACTCGCCCAGAAATCGGGCGGCATCCTCCGGCAGTACATTATCGACAGCCCGGCCAGCATGTCGATCCACGAAGAGACAACGGTCGTCGCCGAGCGGCCCATGATGGGCGTCATGAACAACCTCGTGATGTTCGATCAGCATGTCAAGCAGAACAGCCTCTCCGACATTGTGCCCGAGCTCGCTACCGACTGGGCGTGGGACGAGGACGGCACCAAGCTGACCTTTCACCTGAGGCGCGGCGTCAAATGGCATGACGGCAAGCCATTTACGTCAGCCGATGTCAAATGCACCTGGGACCTGGTGCAGGGAAAGGCAGCCCAGAAATTGCGCGTCAACCCTCGCAAGGGTTGGTACACCAACCTCGCCGATATAACGACCAACGGCGATTACGAGGCGACGTTCGTGCTGCAGCGGCCGCAGCCCGCGTTTATCGCGCTACTCGCCACCGGCATGTCGCCGGTCTATCCGTGCCACGTCTCGCCGGCACAGATGCGACAGAACCCGATCGGCACCGGTCCATTTAGATTTGTCGAGTTCAAGCCCAACGAACGCATCACCGTCACCCGTAACCCGGACTATTGGAAGCCAGATCGGCCCTATCTCGACGGCATCGAGTATACGATCTTGCGCAACCGCTCGACCGCAATCCTCGCCTTTGTCGCCGGCAAGTACGAATTGACCTTCGCCGGCACGCTGACCATTCCGCTGACCCGCGACCTGCAGAAGCAGCGGCCCGACGCGACCTGCGAGATGCCTCCGGGCAGTGTTAGCACAAACCTGATCATCAACCGCGAGAAACCACCCTTTGACAACGCCGAGCTGCGCCGTGCAATGTCGCTGGCGCTCGACCGGCAGGCGTTTATCGACATCCTGACGGACGGGCAGGGCTTCCGTGCCGCGGCGATGCAGCCCCCGCCCGGCGGCCAGTGGGGTATGCCGCTGGAAATGCTCGAAAAGCTGCCCGGCTATGAGCCGGATGTAGCGGCTAACCGCGACAAGGCCCGCGAGATCATGAAGAAGCTCGGCTACTCCCCTGACAAGCGCCTGAACATCAAGGTGACGACGCGCGACATCCCGCCCTATCGCGACCCGGCGGTGATCCTGATCGACCAGCTGAAGCAGATCTACATCGAGGGCGAACTGGAGCCGGTGGACACCGCCCAGTGGTATCCCAAGGTGCAGCGCAAGGACTACGCCGTCGCGCTCAACCTGACCGGCACGCTGACCGACGACCCCGATGCGATGCTGTACGAGAATTACGCGTGCGGTGGGGTCGGCAACTACAACGGCTACTGTAACCCCGAGATCGACAAGCTAATCGAGCAGCAGTCGATGGAAGCGGACCAGGACAAGCGCAAGCGCCTCGTCTGGGAGATCGAGCGCCGGCTTACCGAGGACGACGCCAAGCCGCTCGTCTACTTCAACCGCGGCGGCATCTGCTGGGACCCCAAGGTCAAGGGGCTGACCATCATGGTCAACAGCATCTACAACGGTTGGCGCATGGAAGACGTCTGGCTCGACAAATGATAAGATTGGGAAATCAACGAAATGAAATTAACCCCGCGTGCAGTGACGGCGCGAGCGTGCTGCTAATCGCATTGTCGGCCAGCGCGCCGGGCCTTGGCTCAAAAACAAGGCGGCATCCTGAGGACCTACGACCCCGACAGCCCGGCGAGCATGTCGATCTTCGAGGAAGCAACGATCTTCGCCGCGGTTCGCGGCGCAATGAGAGGTCACAAAGATGAAAGGTAACTCACGAACCTTGGCGACGGCGGGAGCTTTGCTCGTCGTCTTGTTCGCGGCCGGAACGGCGTTAGCGCAAAAGCAAGGCGGCATCCTGCGGGTCCCGCATTTCGACAGTCCGGCGAGCATGTCGCTGCTCGAGGAATCGACGGTCGCGGCCAACCGGCCGATGATGGGGGTCTTCAATAACCTCGTCATGTTCGACCAGCACGTACCGCAGAACAGCTTGCGCGCGATCGTGCCGGATCTGGCCACGAGCTGGGCGTGGAACGAGGAAGGCACCGAGCTGACCCTGCCCTTGCGCCACGGCGTCGAATGGCACGACGGGAGGCCTTTCACCGCGGAAGACGTCAAATGCACGTGGGGCCTGCTGACCGGCAATGCGAGCGAGAAATTGCGCATCAACCCGCGCAAACCCTGGTACGCCAACCTTGATGAAGTCACGACCAACGGCGACTATGAGGTCACCTTTCATCTGAAGCGGTCACAGCCTTCCTTCCTCGCGTTGTTAGCGTCCGGCTGGTCGCCAGTCTATCCCTGCCATGTGCCGGCGCGCGAGATGCGCACCCACCCGATCGGCACCGGCCCGTTCAAATTCGTCGAGTTCAAGCCGAACGAATTGATCCGGGTGACACGCAACCCGGATTACTGGAAGAAGGGCCTACCCTATCTCGACGGGATCGAATGGCCGATCATCAAGAACCTGTCGACCCGAACTCTCGCCTTCATCGCCGGCAAGGGCGATCTGCTTTACGGCGTGACGACTCCCCAACTGCCGGACATCAAGACCCAAGCGCCGCAGGCGATCTGCGAGGTGATCATCGGCAATGTCAGCCGCAATCTGCTAGTCAACCGAGATCAGCCGCCCTTCGACAACGTCGATCTCAGGCGCGCGATGTCACTCTCGCTCGATCGCCAGGCTTTCATCGACATCCTGTATCAAGGGTCGGGTGCGATCGGTGGGGCCATGCTGCCGCTGCCGGAAGGGCTGTGGGGCATGCCGCCGAAAATACTCGCAGCTCTGCCTGGTTATGACCCTGACGTCCAGAAGAACCGGTCCGAAGCCCGCTCCATCATGGAAAAGCTCGGCTACGGCCCGAATAAGCGGCAGACGGTCAAGGTGTCGACGCGTGATATCTCCTACTACCGCGACCCGGCGGTGATCCTGATAGATCAATTGAAGGAGGTCTATATCGACGGCGAACTCGACACCGTCGACACGACCAACTGGTATCCCAAGATCATGCGCAAGGAATATGCCCTCGGGCTCAACATCACCGAGAGCGGGCTCGACGACCCGGACCCGGCATTTTACGAAAACTACGTGTGCGGCGCGCCACGCAACTATACCGGCTATTGCAACCCCGACGCCGACAAGCTGGTCGATCGCCAGTCGATGGAAAGCGATGTCGAGAAGCGCCGGCAGCTGGTCTGGGAGATCGAAAAGAAGCTGGCCGAGGACGATGCCCGCCCGATCCTGTTTTACCCCCGCGGCGCGGTCTGCCGGCAGCCGGAGTTGAGGGGACTGACCCTGATGGTGAGCAGCATCTATAACGGCCAGCGTTTCGAAGACCTCTGGCTCGATAAATAGCTGGTGCGTGCGGCGGGGCGAACGTCGAGCGGGTCAGCACCAACGGCGATTATGAGGTCAGCTTCCACTTGAAGCAGCCGCAGCCGGCGCTATTGGCGCTGCTCGCCTCCGGCTGGGCGCAGATCTATCCCTGCCACGTGCCGGCGCGCGACATGCGTAGCCGTCCGATCGGCACCGGCGCGTTCAAATTCGTCGAGTTCAAGCCCAACGAACGTATCGCGGTGACCCGCAACCCGGATTACTGGAAGTCTGGTCGCCCTTATCGCGACGGCATCGAATATACGATTATGCGGAACCTGGACCACGCGATCTTGCCTTCTATGCGGGGAAGTTCGACATGACGACGCCGTTCGGCGTCTCGAGCCCAACCCTGAAGGATTTCAACACGCAGGGACCGCACGCGATCTGCGAGGTCTCGCACGTCAACGTCCCGCGCACGATGCTGATCAACCCGGCCGCACCGCCTTTCGACAATCCCGACTTGCGGCGGGCGATAATCTTGTCGGTCGACCGCAAAGCCTTCGTCGACATCCTGACCGAAAGCGAGGGGCGCATCGGCGGCAACATGATGCCCCCGCCTGAAGGCGTGTGGGGCATGCCTCCCGAGGTGTTGCAGACCCTGCCGGGCTATGGTCCCGATGACGATAAGCGTCGCGCCGAGGCGCGCAAGATTATGCAAAAGCTGGGGTACGGGCCAGACAGGCGTCTCGCCGTCAAGGTGTCGACGCGCAACTTTCCCGGCTGGCGCGACTTCCCGGTGATCATGATCGACCACTTGAAGGAAATCGGCATCAACGGCGAGCTTGACCTCGTCGATACCGCCCTCTGGTACCCCAAGGTGGAGCGCAAGGACTATAAGGTCGGCGCGGTGCCGATGGAGAGCGGCGTCGACGACCCGGACCAGATGTACTACGAGAACTACGTCTGCGGTGCGGCGCGCAACTGTACCGGGTACTGCGATCCCGAGCTCGACAAGCTGGTGAACCAACAGTCGACGGAGGCCAACCCAGAAAAGCGCAAGGAGATCGTCTGGCAGATCGAGCGGAAGTTGGCGGAGGCAGCGGTGCGGCCGGTGCTGTTTTATCCCGTCGGCGCCACCTGCCGGCAGCCTTGGGTCAAGGGGCTGACGTTGATGACCAACAGCATCTACAACGGCTGGCGCATGGAAGACGTCTGGCTCGACAAATAGGAGGTGCAGATGAAGCTCGGTGTAGCCCTTCCGATCGTCGATATCGGTGGTGAGCCGGGGGCTTTACGGGATTTTGCCCAGGCGGCGGAGGAGATCGGCTATCACGGTATAGCGGCCCCCGATCACGTGCTCGGCGTCAATGTCGCGAGCCGACCCGATTGGACCCAGAGCCGCGCCCGATCGACCGATTTCTATCACGACCCATTCGTATTGTTCGGTTTCCTGGCGGGTTGTACCAACATCGCCGATTTCTCGACCCAGGTCTTGATCCTCGCGCAACGCCAAACGGTGCTCGTCGCCAAACAGGCGGCCTGTCTCGACGTCCTGTCGGGCGGTCGGTTTCGGCTCGGCATCGGGGTAGGTTGGAACGAGGTGGAGTTCGTCGGGCTCAACGAGAATTTTCACAATCGCGGCCGCCGCTCCGAAGAACAGGTCGAGGTCATGAAGGCGTTGTGGGCGCAGCCGCACGTCACTTTCAAAGGCAAATGGCACACGATCGAGGATGCGGGGATCAACCCGCTGCCCATCGGGCGCAAGATCCCGTTATGGTATGGCGGTCACGACGACGTGACATTGCGCCGCTGCGCCAAATGGGGCGATGGCTGGATGCCGCTTGCCTACCCGCCCAGCGAGGAGGCAAGGCGGGCCATTGCAACCTTGCAGCGCTATGCCGAGGAGGCCGGCCGTGATCCGGCGACGATCGGCATCGACACGCGGGTCTCGACCGGGTCCGGCAGCGAGGCGGAGTGGCGCGACCAGCTGCATTTCTGGAAATCGATCGGTGTCACCCACCTGACCTTGGCCAATTACTACGAGAGTGGCCATCTCCACCGCATAGCAGGCCGGTCGATGAGCGATCATATCGCCGCCATGAAGCGGTATTGGAACGCGGTAGCCGATCTGCTCTAGCGGTCGGAACCAAACAGATGACTCCCGTCATCGAGCCTTGCGTCGAGATTGCTTCGTCGCGGAGCCTGTCCCCAGGCGGCGCATGGCGCCGACCCGGGGGCTCCTCGCAGTGACCGCCATTTGCTGCGTCATTGCGAGCGAAGCGAAGCAATCTCAGTGGTCCAGGCCCTGTATCAAGTGTCAGGTTCGCACCACAGCGGTTCAAGTTAGCAGACCGACCGCAGGCCGGAATGGTGGCGCAAGGGCGCTTCGAGGACGTCTGGCTCGACAAATAGCCCCGTCGGCACACCCATCGCGTGCTAATCTGCTTGTCGGAGCCTGATAAAGGGCGGAGCAAGCGGGGAGGGGAGGCACATGAAGCTCAACATTCGTAGCTTCTGGGCGATGACCGCTTTCCCGGCCGCGCTCTCGATCGCGGCCACAGCATTCGGCCAAAAGCCCGGCGGCACTCTGAGGATGTACAACCCCGAGAGTGTCGCGAGCCTGTCGATGCTCGAAGAGTTCGCCAACGCCGAATTGCCGATCATGGGGATGTTCAACAACCTGGTCATGTTCGACCAGCATGTGGCGCAGAACAGCCTGCAATCGATTGTTCCGGATCTGGCGACGAGCTGGTCATGGGACGAGGAGGGCACCGATCTGACCTTCCAGCTGCGGCAGGGTGTCAGGTGGCACGATGGCAAGCCGTTCACCGCTCGGGACGTCAAATGCACCTGGGATCTCTATCTGGAAACGGGCCCCGACAAGCTGCGCATAAATCCGCGCAAATCCAGCTATTACAACCTCGCGTCGCTCAGCACGAGCGGCGATTGGGAGGTCACTTTTCATCTGAAGCGGCCGCAGCCGGCGTTTCCAATGTGGCTCGCGGGCGGATTCTCGGTGATCTATCCGTGTCATGTGCCGGCGCGCGACATGCGCCAGCATCCGATCGGCACCGGCCCGTTCAAATTCATGGACTTCAAGCCGAAGGAATACGTCAAGGTCACGCGCAACCCCGATTACTGGAAGCCGGACCGACCTTACCTCGACGGCATCGAACATACGGTCATGCCCGACCCGGCGACGGCGGTATTGGCCTTCATTGCCGGAAAGTTCGACATGACCCGACCGGGCCAGCTAACGGTCCCGTTAATGAACGAGATCGAGGGCCGGGTGCCGCAGGCGATCTGCGAATGGACCCCCGGCAACGTCAACCGCCACTTGCTCGTCAATCGCGACAAGCCTCCATTCGACAACCCTGACCTGCGGCGCGCCATGGCGCTGTCGATCGACCGCCAGGCATTCGTCGACATCATCGGCCAAGGACAAGGCCATATCGGCGGTGTCTTGCAGCCCCCGCCCGCGGGCTTATGGGGGATGCCGCCGGATATGCTAAAAGAGCTGCCGGGCTACAACCCCGACGTGCAGAAAAATCGCGCCGAGGCTCGGCAGCTCATGGAGGGGCTCGGCTACGGTCCCGACCACCGGCTAAGTATCGAGGTAACCTCGCAGGACTGGTCCATCTACCGGGATCCGGCGGTTTTGCTGACCGACCAATTAAAGCAGGTCTACATCGACGGCGAGCTCGAACTGGTCGACACTCCCCAATATTATCCGAAGATCCTGCGCAAGGACTACGCCGTCGCCCTCAACCTGCAGACCAGTGGGCCCGACCCCGACCCGATCCTCCATCTGTTTTACGGCTGCGGTGCGAGTGTGAATTGGAGCGGCTATTGCAACCCCGAGGTCGACGAGCTGATCGAGCGGCAATCGCGCGAGGGCGACCCGGAGCGTCGCAAGCCGGTGCTGTGGGAGATTGAGCGCAAGCTGGCAGCGGACGATGCTCGGCCGATCATCTTTTACCGCAACGGGGGGACCTGCCGGCAGCCCTATGTCAAGGGGCTGACGTTGATGGCCAATAGCCCCTTCAACGCCTGGCGCATGGAAGACGTCTGGCTCGACAAGTAGCGCTCATTTTGCATTGAGAGCCCAGCCAATGGGCCACGCAACAGCGAACAGGAGGTGGGCGGAGATGATGCGATATCTGGGAGCGTTCGCGATGGCGGCGCCATTGCTCGTCGCCGTGGCAGCCGAGCCGGCATTGGCGCAAAAGGCCGGCGGTATCCTAAAGATGTACTCACCCGATAGCCCGGCGAGCATGTCGATCCACGAGGAAGCGACGTTCGTCGCCGAGGGGCCGATGATGGGAGTGTTCAACAATCTGGTCATGTTCGACCAGCACGTAAAGCAAAACAGCCTCGCCTCGATCGTTCCCGATCTCGCCACCGGCTGGTCGTGGAACGAGGACGGGACCGAACTGACCTTGCCGTTGCGCGACGGCGTCAGGTGGCATGACGGCAAACCCTTCACGGCCAAGGATGTCCAGTGCACCGTCGACCTTCTGACCGGGAAGTCGAGCGAGAAGCTCCGGGTCAATCCTCGCAAGTCCTGGTACCGGAACCTCGAAGCGGTCACTACCAATGGCGATTACCAAGTCACCTTCCATTTGAAGCGGCCGCAGCCGGCCTTTCTTATGGCTCTCGCCGGCGGGTATTCGCCGATCTATCCCTGCCACGTGGCACCGCGCGACATGCGCAGCCATCCGGTCGGCACTGGCCCCTTCAAATTCGTCGAATTCAAGCCGAACGAACGGATCACGGTGACGCGCAACCCGGATTACTGGAAAGCGGGCCGGCCTTATCTCGATGGCATCGAGTATACGATCATACGCAACCAGTCGACCGCGACTCTGGCATTTGTCGCCGGGAAGTTCGACATGACCTTCCCCTATAGCCTCGAGGTGCCGCTGCTCAGGGACGTGAAGAACCAGATGCCGGAGGCCATTTGCGAGTTGGTGCCGCTCGGCATCAGCCGCAGCCTGATCGTCAACCGCGACGTGCCGCCCTTCGACAACCCCGATCTGCGGCAAGCGATGGCGCTCAGTCTGGACCGTCAGGCCTTCATCAACATCATCACCGAAGGGTACGGCGACATCGGCGGGGCCATGCAACCCCCGCCCGAAGGACTATGGGGCATGCCACCCGATATGCTGAAGACGCTGCCCGGCTATGATTCCGATGTCCAGAATAACCGCGCGGAAGCCCGCCAGTCGATGCGCAAGCTCGGCTACCGGCCCGATGCCCGGCTCAAGATAAAGCTGTCGGTGCGGGACCTACCGTTCTTGCGGGATCCGGCAGTAATCCTGATCGACCAGCTGAAGGAGGTCTACATCGACGGCGAGCTCGAAACCATCGACACCACCAACTGGCTCCCCAAGGTCATGCGCAAGGACTACATCGTCGGCCTGACCGGCCAGGGCAGCGGGGTCGACCCCGACCACAGTCTCAACCTGGCTTACAGGTGCGGCGGGGAGCTGAACTATAACGGTTACTGCAGTCCCGAGGTCGACAAGCTGATCGATCAGCAATCGATCGAGGCCGACACCCAAAGGCGTAGGCAGCTGGTGTGGGAGATCGAGCGGAAGTTGGCGGAAGACGGCGCCCGGCCGATCATCTTTTACGACCGCCGCGCGACCTGCTGGCAGCCCCATGTCAAGGGCTGGACGGTCATGGTCAACAGCATCTTCAAC
>Ga0306922_10001014_pt1 | contig 24516 bp, 19 predicted proteins | sample sta12Cox44000082_FD_203758 | JGI IMG/M metagenome (GOLD analysis project Ga0306922, IMG submission 203758) | Lab enrichment of tropical soil microbial communities from Luquillo Experimental Forest, Puerto Rico - statoxic.12C.oxic.44.000.082 (v2)... | ecosystem: Environmental > Terrestrial >... | reverse complement strand
GATAACCGCAACCAGCGTGTAATGGTAGCGAACGCGGCCTTCAGGGTCGCGGTCGATCGTATCAATGACGGTCAAGGGACCGGCCGCCTCTGCGATGACGCCAGTTTCTTCGAGGAGCTCGCGCATCGCCCCTTGGACGACGGTCTCGCCCAATTCGAGAACGCCCCCCGGAAAACCCCAGCGGCCCGGCAGTGGCGGGTTGGCGCGACGCACGACAAGCACGCGGTCGCCACGCATCACGATGGCGAGGACCCCGACGATCGGACGGTCCGGGTAGCGGCGGCCCTCTTTCAAGCCCGAGCCGGTTTGCGCCTCACCCTCCGGCGTCGCGGGTCCCTCCCTCTCCCCGCCCGCGGGGAGGGGGTGAGGAGTCGGCGGGAACTCCGGCCTTTCCGGGGTCAATCTGCTGCCGCGCGCGGCCGGCCCTGCTCGTCGGTGTAGATCTCGGCCCCCTGCTCGAGAAACGCCTTCGACTTCTCCTCCATCCCGGCCCGCGCGTAGTCGCGGATCTCCTGGGTGATCTGCATCGAGCAGAATTTGGGGCCGCACATCGAGCAGAAATGCGCGAGCTTCGCCCCCTCGGCCGGCAGGGTCTGATCGTGGAATTTCTCGGCTGTCTCGGGGTCAAGCGACAGGTTGAACTGGTCGCGCCAGCGGAACTCGAAGCGCGCCCGCGACAGCGCGTCGTCACGCTCGCGCGCTGCCGGGTGACCCTTGGCGAGATCGGCTGCGTGCGCGGCGATCTTGTAGGTGATCACACCGGTCTTGACGTCATCGCGGTCGGGGAGCCCCAGATGCTCCTTTGGCGTCACGTAGCAGAGCAGCGCGGTGCCAAACCAGCCAATCATCGCCGCACCGATGCCGCTGGTGATGTGGTCGTAGCCGGGTGCAATGTCGGTGGTCAGCGGCCCCAAGGTGTAGAACGGCGCTTCGCCGCATTCCTCGAGCTGCTTTTCCATATTGATCTTGATCTTGTGCATCGGCACGTGGCCGGGGCCTTCGATCATGACCTGGACGCCGTCATCCCAGGCGAGCTTGGTTAGTTCGCCTAACGTCTCGAGCTCGGCGAACTGGGCGCGGTCGTTGGCGTCGGCAATCGAGCCGGGCCGCAGCCCGTCGCCCAGCGAGTAGCTGACGTCATAGGCCCGCATGATCTCGTTGATCTCGCGGAAATGCGTGTAGAGAAAACTCTCCTGGTGATGGGCGAGGCACCACTTCGCCATGATCGAGCCGCCGCGCGAGACGATGCCGGTGACGCGCGAGGCGGTCAGCGGGATATAGGCGAGCCGCACCCCGGCATGGATCGTGAAGTAGTCGACCCCCTGCTCGGCCTGCTCGATCAACGTGTCGCGGAACAATTCCCAGGTCAGCTCCTCGGCCTTGCCGCCGACCTTTTCGAGCGCCTGATAGATCGGCACGGTGCCGATCGGCACCGGCGAGTTGCGGATGATCCATTCGCGGATCGTATGGATGTTGCGACCGGTCGACAGATCCATGACCGTGTCGGCACCCCAGCGTGTCGCCCACACCATCTTCTCGACCTCCTCAGCGACCGAGGAGGTGACAATCGAATTGCCGATATTGGCGTTGACCTTGACCAGGAAATTCCGGCCGATGATCATCGGTTCGGTTTCCGAGTGGTTGACGTTGTTTGGGATAATCGCGCGGCCTCGCGCGATCTCGTCGCGGACAAATTCCGGCGTCACATATTCCGGGATCGATGCCCCGAACGACTCGCCGTCAACGGCGCCGTCGCGCCGCAATTTCTCACGGCCGAGATTTTCGCGTATCACGATGTATTCCATCTCGGGCGTGATGATCCCGCGCCGGGCGTAGGCGAGCTGGGTTACGGCAGCACCTGGTTTGGCGCGCAGCACTTGGCGGCGTCCGCGATCGAACAGCGACACGGCGCTCGCCTCGCCGCGGCGCAACCCGTTGTCTTCTGGCTTGACCTCGCGGCCCTCGTAAAACTCGACGTCGCCGCGCGCCAGAATCCACGGTTTGCGCAGTTCAGGAAGGCCTCGGTTGATGTCGATCGCGACAGCCGGATCGGAATAGGGGCCGGAGGTGTCGTAAGCGCGAACCGGCGGCTCGCCGGCCGACGGGGTCAGGTCGATCTCGCGCATCGCGACCGAGATTTCGGGATGAAGCCGGCCTTGCACATGGAGCTTGCGCGAGGCCGGGAATGGTCCGGTCGTAACCCGAAGCTCCTCGACCTTCGGCATGAGCTTCGCGGATGGGAGTGGAGCGGAATCGGGCATGGTGGATCTCCGTTGCGCCAGTGGAACGAAGACCCGGGAGTATCTGCGAGGAGGAGGTCGGCTTTTGCCGAGGTGTTCCTGTCCCTACGCCGGCACGACCCGGATCAGGTTCGAAGGGTTTCCGCGCCTCAATCGTGCCGATTGCAGCATCGATCGAGCCGGCGGCATCTCAGCCCCCTGTCAGGGCACCCCTTGGACAAGGCGATTATCCGCAGAGCAGCCGCCAGCCGTCAAGATTACGGTTCGATGACTGGGCAAATCCCGGATAGGCCATTGAAATACCGTTGATCGAACGTCAACATGACGGGCTGCTGGGCGGTGGTGACGACCATGGGCGGCGATAACGAACTCACACTTGCCGGATTGCACCGATGATAGGGCGCATCATCGGGTGGATCGTCCTGCTCGCCGGCCTTTCGGTGCTGGTGCGCGATGGGCTGGTCTGGATCGACACGGCACATTGGGCGCCGATCGCGCTCGGCCAGCTGTGGTTCGACATCAGCCCGTCGAGCCTCAACCTCATCCAGGCCGTGGTGCAGCGCTACATCCACCCGTTTCTGTGGGACCCGATTATTGTTTCCGTCCTGTTGTGCTGGGCCTCGGCGGTATTCATTGCGCTTGGTCTCTTGATACTCGTCCTTTCCAGCCGGCGTTCGCGATCCGGTTTCCCGGTCAGCCGTCGCCCATCTTGAGGGCGGCGATAAAGGCCGATTGCGGGATCTCGACCTTGCCGAACTGGCGCATTCGTTTCTTACCTTCCTTCTGCTTTTCCAACAACTTGCGCTTACGGGTCACGTCGCCTCCATAGCATTTGGCGAGAACGTCCTTGCGCAGGGCTTTGACCGTCTCGCGGGCGATGACTTTCCCGCCGATCGCCGCCTGGATTGCGACCTGGAACAGCTGGCGCGGGATCAAATCCTTCAACCGCTCACACAACGCGCGGCCGCGCCGTTCGGCCTGCTGGCGATGGACGATGATCGACAACGCGTCGACCGGCTCGCCATTGACGAGGATGTTCATCAAGACGAGGTCGCCCTCGCTGTAGCCGTCGAGCTGGTAGTCGAAGCTGGCATAGCCGCGGCTGACCGATTTCAGTCGGTCGTAAAAGTCGAAGACAACCTCGTTGAGCGGCAGCCGATAGACCAGCATCGCCCGGTTGCCGGCATAGGTCAGATCAACCTGCACGCCCCGGCGCTCTTCGCACAATGCGAGGATCGGCCCGAGATAGGCATCGGGCACCAGGATCGTCGCCTTGATCCAGGGCTCCTCGATGTGATCGATACGCACCGGATCGGGCATGTCGGCCGGATTGTGGAGAATGCGCACCGTGCCGTTCGTCAGATGCACCCGGTAGACGACCGACGGGGCGGTCGCCAGCAGGTCGAGGTCGAATTCGCGTGCCAGCCGCTCCTGGATAATTTCGAGATGAAGGAGGCCGAGAAAGCCGCAACGGAAGCCGAAGCCGAGCGCCACCGAGGTTTCGGGCTCGTATTCGAAGCTCGCATCGTTAAGCCGCAGCTTAGCGAGGCTGTCGCGCAGCCGTTCGTAGTCGGCCGCATCGGTCGGGAAGAGGCCGCAGAAGACCACGGGCTGCACTGGCTTGAAGCCGGGCAGCGGAGCGACTGCTGGTCGGCGGCCCTCAGTGATCGTATCGCCGACCCGGCAATCGGCGACGGTCTTGATGCCGGCGGTGATAAAGCCGACCTCGCCTGGCCCCAACGCCTCGGCGGCGACGCCTTTCGGGGTGAACACGCCGACCCGCTCGATGGTGTGAACCGCACCAGTTGCCATCAGCTGGATTTTCTGACCGGCCGCGACCAACCCATCCTTGACCCGTACCAGAATTGCGACGCCAAGATACGGATCATACCAGCTATCGACGAGCAGCGCCTTGAGCGGTGCATCGGCGTCGCCCGTGGGCGGCGGCAAGCGGGTGACCAATGCCTCGAGCACCTGGCCGATATTGATCCCGGTCTTGGCCGAGATCAGGATCGCGTCGTCGGCATCGAGACCGATCACATCCTCGATCTGCTCTCTGACCCGATCGGGCTCGGCCGCGGGCAGGTCGATCTTGTTCAGGACCGGCACGATTTCATGCCCGGCTTCGATCGCCTGGTAGACATTGGCGAGAGTTTGCGCCTCCACCCCCTGGCTCGCATCGACGACCAGCAGCGAGCCCTCGCAGGCGGCCAGCGAACGACTGACCTCATACGAGAAATCGACATGGCCCGGCGTGTCCATCAGATTGAGGACATAGGTCTCGCCATCTTCGGCCTTATATTGCAGGCGAACGGTTTGCGCCTTGATCGTGATCCCGCGCTCGCGCTCGAGCTCCATATTGTCGAGCACTTGCTCGCGCATCTCGCGCGCCTCGAGCCCGCCGCAAGCCTGGATCAGCCGATCCGCCAAGGTCGACTTACCATGGTCGATATGCGCGATGATCGCGAAATTGCGGATTTGGCTGAGGGGAGTCATGACTGGCCCGGAAAATAAGGTCGAGCCCGGGTGGTATCAACGCGCTCCTGATGGGCCGCCCTGATCAAGGTCATAATTGGGCGACCGAAATCCCCAGCGCTTGCGCGGCCATAATCAGGCGGTTGTCGTAGCTCGCTAGCTGTAGGGGTTCGCCGCTTTCACGGATGAAATCCATCGTGGCGAGATGAAGCGCATCCAGTGTTCGAACGCTAACCGGGAATGGCTCCAGCGCCCTACGCAATGAGAGCCGGCTAAGTTCGATCATTTCGATCTTACGGAGCGTAGCGTGGACTTCATCCCGGTGCGATTGGCCAAGTCCGCGTGCCCAGACGCGATTCCAGACCTCGTATTCAAGCAATCGGCTAGAAACGGAAACCTGTTCCCAAAATGCTACCGGAGGGCGGCGTTCCTCCATCAGCAGGTGTGCGAGGAGAACCGAGCTGTCGAGGTAGATCAAACGCGGTCTTCCCGATCCTGCTCCAGTTCGGACATCAGCTGCTCTAATGTTAAACCCTTGACAGGCTTGCGGGGCGGGGGGCGACCACTGCGGTCTGTTGCTGGCGTGAGCCAGCCCTCGCGAACGCCGCGTTCAACAAAGCTTTCATGCCCGGTCCTGGCCCGCGGCGGCACGATTTCGGCGACGGCACGGCCGCGGTCGGTGATGATGACCGTCTCGCCGGCCGCAGCCAACCGGACGTATTCGCTCAACTTGTTCTTCAGAATCTTCAGGCCGACAGTGTGCATCGTCTTTAGGTGGCTTCCACAAGCTACTTTGTCAATTCGCTGCCCGAAACCCGACGACGCCGAAGCTGGGGCGGTCTTGTGTTACGTTAAGGATTAAAAGACAGGGCGCCAATCATGAGCGTCCTCGAATGAGGCGGCGCGAGCTAATCGTCCTGCTGATCGGCGCGATGACGGCCCCGCGCACCCTCCGCGCGCAGCAGAAGGCGATGCCGGTGATCGGCTACCTCGGCTTTGCGTCACCGGGCCTTGCTCCCACTGCCGCCGTATTCCTCCGGGGACTAAGTGAAACCGGCTACGTCGAGGAACAAAATGTGGCGATCGAATATCGCTGGGCGGAGGGTCGCTATGATCGGCTGCCCGCATTGGCCGCCGATCTCGCCCGACCGGGAGGCAACCTTACGGGCGTCAGCCTCCTCACCTTGGAGCTGATGGCCAAACGGCTCGAACTGCTGTCCGAGCTGGTTCCCCAGGCCAGCGTGGTCGCCCAGCTCGTCAACCCGAACACTTCGACTACCGAGCGCATGATCCGCGACGTGCAGGAAGCGGCGCGCGTGAAGGGGGTGCAGGTCCATATCGTGAAGGCCGGCAGCGAAAGCGAGATTGACGCCACTCTCGCCTCCCTCGCCCAACTGCAAGCCCGCGGGCTCCTCGTCAGCCGCGACCCATTGTTCAACAGCCGGCGTGAGCAGCTCGTGGCGCTGGCGGCACGGCATGCCGTTCCGGCGATATATCCGTGGGGCGAATTCGCCGCGGCCGGCGGGCTGATCAGCTACGGACCGAGCCTCACGGCCGCCCTTCGCCAGGTCGGCATTTACGCCGGAAAGATTCTCAAGGGCGCCAAGCCGGCCGATCTGCCGGTCGAGCAGGCGACCAAATTAGAGCTAGTCGTCAATCTCAAGACCGCCAAGGCGCTCGGCCTGACGATCCCCCAATCGATCCTCGCCCGCGCCGACGAGGTCATCGAGTGAGGTGTTCTTGATTTCAACCCCGAGGGATCGTTGTATAAAACACAATTGTTATATTGACAATAGCTGACGAATGAGATAAAAAGGATGGCCGCGATGCCGAGCCGAGACCGACCCACCTGTTCTTCTCCTGAAAAAACAGGAGGAACAGGGCCGGAGCCCGGGTCGAGTGCGGGAGACCGTCGCGTGCTGCGGAAGGCAACGCAGCGGTATCGGCTGAGTTGCAGATCGGCTATAGTCGCTGAGGTTGTGGCATCACCGTCGGCCCGGCAGCGCTCGTAAAGCCGGCGAGGCGACCCCATGAGCGATGCGCTGCGTACACTCTCCTCAGCCTATCGGTCGACGCTCGGCCGCTTTGGTCTGCTCGGGTCCCAGCGCCGTTCGCGCGAGGATCGGGCGCCTGTAAGCGGCCTGCACGGTCGGCTTTTCCGCAAATATTTGCTGCTGTTAGTGGGGCTGGTCAGCTTCGTGCTGTTGATCAATGCGGGGCTCCACTTCTGGTTCAGCTACAACGAAAACAAGGCGGCGCTGTTCCGCGTACAACAGGAGAAAGCCAAGTCTGCGGCACACCGCATTGAGGAGTTCGTTGAGGAGATAGAACGCCAGCTCGGCTGGACGACGGCCCCGCAATGGGCCACGGGTCCGCTCGAGCAGCGCCGCTTCGACTATTTTCGCCTGTTGCGCCAAGTGCCGGCCATCACCGAGCTAATCGAGCTCGACAGCAGCGGCAATGAGCAGCTCAAGGTCTCGCGGCTGGCAATGGATGTCGTCGGCAGCGGCAAGGATTATTCACAAGAACCGAGCTTTATCAACGCACGCAAACACCGCGTCTGGTTCGGCCCGGTTTATTTCCGCAAAGAGTCCGAGCCTTACATGACCCTCGCAATGGCTGAGGCGGGGCGCAACGCCGGTGTCACAGTCGCTGAGGTCAATCTGAAGCTGATCTGGGACGTGATCACCGGGCTAAAAATCGGCGAGCACAGTTATGCCTATGTCGTCGATCGCGACGGCCGGCTGATCGCCGATCCCGATATCAGCCTCGTGCTGCGCAATACCGACCTCGCAAAGCTGCCGCAAGTGGCAGCCGCCCTCGCTGAAACTACTGGAGGGCCGACCCCAGCTCCGATGGCGATGGTCGCGAAGGGAATCAACGGCAATTCGGTGCTGACCGCTCATGCTCCAATCGCCCCGCTCGGCTGGACGGTTTTTGTTGAACTGCCGCTGAGCGAGGCCTTGGTGCCGCTCTATGGTTCGGCATTGCGTACTGCGGCATTGCTCGCCTTCGCGCTCGGGCTGGCGATATTGGCGGCGCTTTTTCTCGCCCGCCGCATGGTCGGGCCAATCCGCCTGCTCCAAGCAAGTGCGGCGCGCGTCGGCGCGGGCGAGCTCGACCGCCGCATCGACATCCAGACCGGCGATGAGCTCGAAGAACTCGCCGGCGAGTTCAACCGTATGGCCGACGACCTACAAAAATCCTACGCCGACCTCGAAGGAAAGGTCGAGGAGCGCACCGCCGAACTGAAGGAGGCCCTCGATCAGCAGACCGCGACCGCCGAGGTGTTGGGGGTTATCAACAGCTCGCCCGGCGACCTTGGGCCGGTGTTTAACGCGATGCTGGAGAAGGCCGTTAATTTGTGCGGCGCATCATTCGGATTGCTGATGAAATACGACGGGGAGGCCTTCCAAGCCGTCGCCCACTACAATTCGCCGCCCGCATTCGTCGAGCTGTTGCGCCAGCCCATACGGCCTGCGCCGGGCATGGCCGGCTATCGCATTCTGCGCGGCGAAGACGTTGTGGCGTTCGCAGATGTCGGGGCGGACCCGACATACGCGGCGGCCAGCGAAGTCGCGCGCCGGCTTGTCGAAACCAGCGGCGCGCGAACGCACGTGACCATCGCGCTGCGCAAAGACGGCAACCTGCTGGGGCAGATCGTCATCTACCACCGGCAGGTGCGGCCGTTCACCGATAAGCAGATCGCGCTGCTGCAGAATTTTGCCGCGCAGGCGGTCATCGCGATGGAGAACGCGCGCCTCCTGACCGAGACGCGCGAGGCGCTCGACCAGCAGACTGCGACCGCGGCGGTATTGCAAGTCATCAACTCGTCGCCCGGCGACCTCACGCCGGTCTTCGACGCAATGCTGGAAAAGGCGACGCATCTCTGCGAGGCCGAGATCGGCGTTTTGTGGACCTACCACGGCGACCAGATGGAGGCTTCAGCGGTTCTGGGCGCGCCACCGCGTTACGCCGAGTTTCTTCGACAGGGGCCGCGCGCTCTCAGCCCGACGCACCAGCGCTTGCAACGCGGCGAACAGGTCATCCAGGTCGCCGACATTCCATCCTACGAGGGGTACCGTGCCGGTCTCCCGATGGCGCGTGCGCTCTTCGATCTCGGTGGCGTCCGCACAATTCTGCTGGTGGCGCTGCGCAGGGACGAGGCGTCGCTCGGGGCTTTTGCCGTTTATCGCAAGCAGGTGCGGCCGTTCACAGAGAAACAGATCGCGCTTTTGCAGAACTTCGCAGCGCAGGCGGTCATCGCCATGGAGAATGCGCGGCTTCTGACCGAGACGCGCGAGGCATTGGAGCGGCAGACCGCCACTGCCGAGGTATTGCAGGTCATCAACTCCTCGCCCGGCGACCTCACGCCGGTGTTCGACGCAATGCTCGATAAGGCGCTGAGCCTCTGCGGAGCAGCCTTCGGTCAACTGGTAACTTTTGACAGCGCCGTGTTTCGCACTGCCGCCTGGCGCGGTTACGAACCTGGACCCAGCGCGACCGAGCCGACACCGGGTATGGCGCTCTACCAGCTCGTCCATGGCGAGCAAATCGTCCATATCGCGGACATCACCGCCGACGATGTTTACCGGTCGGGCAATGCGGTACGACGTCGGCTGGCCGACGAGTATGGTGGACGCACGGCGATTTGGGTAGCACTGAGGAAGGACGCGGCGCTCCTTGGCGCATTCGTGATCTACCGGACCGAGGTCCGGACGTTCACCGACAAGCAAATCGTGCTTTTGGAAAACTTTGCTGCTCAGGCAGTGATCGCGATAGAGAACGCACGGCTGATCACCGAGACGCGTGAGGCGTTGGAGCAGCAAACCGCGACCGCCGAGGTATTGCAGGTCATCAACTCCTCGCCCGGCAATCTCGCACCGGTCTTCGATGCAATGCTGGAAAAGGCGACGCGTTTATGCGACGCCGGCTTTGGCATCTTGTGGACATACGACGGCGAGCGCTTCCACGCAGCCGCGTTACACGGCGTGCCTGCCGCCTTTGCCAATTTTCTCAACGTCCCGATCGAACTCGCGGATTCAGCCGCGCTTGGCGATATTGCTCGCGGCCGCAGCCATGTGCATGTTGCAGATCTGGCAGCGGCTGAGTCCCATCGGGACAGCCCATTGCGCCGCGCCACTGTCGAGCTCGGCAGGGCACGGACGGGTCTCGCAGTGCCACTTGCTAAGGATGACGCGGTCCTGGGGATTTTCGTCATCTATCGCCAAGAGGTGCGGCCGTTCTCCGACAAGCAGATAGCGCTACTCCAGAACTTTGCTGCGCAGGCGGTAATCGCAATGGAGAATGCCCGGCTCATCACCGAAACGCGCGAAGCCTTGGCGCAGCAGACCGCGACAGCTGAGGTATTACAAGCCATCAACAGCTCGCCCGGCGACCTCACGCCGGTATTCGAAGCGATGCTCGACAAGGCGCTCTCACTGTGCAATGCCAGTTTCGGCGACCTGGCGACGTTTGACGGGGTCGGCTTCCGTTCGGCAGTGTCGCGGGGTTATCACCCTGCGCCCAATCGACCCTCGCCGGCCTCTCCAGCGGCCCGTCTAATCGTCGAGGACGGCCGGATCATCCCCGACCGGCCGGCCCGTCCGACCCCGCCAACTCCCGGGATGGCGTTGTACGAGCTCATCCACGGCGAGGACATTGTCCATATCGCGGACATCACGGATGACGAGGTCTACCGCTCGGGCAATCCCGGCCGGAGGCGGCTTGCCGACGAGTTCGGCGCGCGGACTGCGATTTGGGTCGCCCTGCGCAAGGAGGCCGAGCTGCTCGGCTGCTTTGTTATCTATCGCCAGGAGGTGCGGCCCTTCACTGACAAGGAGATCGCGCTTCTCCAGAACTTCGCTGCGCAGGCGGTCATCGCGATCGAGAATGCGCGGCTCTTGGGCGAACTGCGCGAACGCACGCGCGATCTCGAAGAATCGCTCGAATACCAGACCGCAACCAGCGACGTGCTCAAGGTCATCAGCCGCTCGACCTTCGACCTGCAGCCTGTGCTCGACACGCTGGTTGAGACCGCAGCACGGCTGTGTCAGGCTGAAATGACGCTGGTGTCCCGTCGCGAGGGCGAGGTCTACCGGATGGCCGCGAATTACGGGTTTCCGGTCGAATTCGGAAGCTTCCTGCGGTCGCACCCGATCGCGCCTGACCGCGGCACGATGGTGGGGCGAGTGGTGCTCGACGGCGGGGTCGTCCATGTCGCCGATGTAGCCGCCGACCCGGAATATCGACTGTCTGAGGCGATAACGCTGGGCAAACAACGGACGGCGCTCGGCGTCCCGTTATTGCGCGAGGGTCAACCGATCGGCGTCATCGTACTCGCGCGGCAAAGGGTGGAGCCGTTCACCGAACGGCAGATCGAGCTGGTACGCACCTTTGCCGATCAGGCGGTCATCGCGATCGAGAACACGCGGCTGCTGACCGAACTGCGCGAGTCATTGGAACAACAGCAGGCGATCGCCGAAGTGTTGCAGGTCATCAACTCCTCACCGGGCGACCTCGCGCCGGTTTTCGACGCGATGCTCGAAAAGGCCGCGCGGTTGTGCGATGTCGCCAATGGCACGCTCTGGATGTACGACGGCGAGCGCTTTTGCGCGGCCGCAACGAGAGGAATGTCCCGCAGCTATGCGGATTTCGTCCGTCAGCCGCAACGGCCTCGTCCGCAATCCGCGCTCGGACGATTGGCGCGCGGCGAACGCCTCGTCCATATTCCGGACGTGGCGGCGGACGAGGCCTACCGTTCCGGCGACCTCGTAGCCCGCGCTGGGGTCGAACGCGGTGGCGCCCGCACCGTTCTCGCCATGCCGCTGCTCAAGGACGAGACGCTGCTCGGCGCTTTCTCTGTCTATCGTCAGGAAGTGCGGCCGTTTTCCGACAAAGAGATCACACTATTGCAGAGCTTTGGCGCGCAAGCGGTGATCGCGATGGAGAATGTGCGGCTGATCACCGAGCTGCGCGAGTCGCTCGAATATCAGACCGCGACCAGCGACGTGCTCAGGGTCGTCAGCCGCTCGACCTTCGATCTCGAAACTGTATTGCAGGCGGTGGTGACCACCGCTATCCGGCTATGCCGCGCTGATTCCGCCGTCATCTACCGGAACGACGACGGCGAATACCGGTGGGCTGCCGGTCACATGCTGTCGCCTGAATACGAACAGATCGAGCGCAACGTCAGGATACGGCCCGGCACAGGGACGGTGGTCGGCCGCGCCGCGCTGGAAGGCGCTACGCTGCAGATCCTGGATGCCTGGACCGACCCGCTCTACGAGGCAAAGGACGACGCGCGGGTCGGCGGTGTGCACACGATGATCGGCGTGCCGCTGTTGCGCGAGGGTGCGCCGATCGGTGTCATCGGCCTGGCTCGCCGCAGGGTCGAGGCGTTTTCCGAGCGCGAGATCCAGCTCGTCACGACCTTTGCCGACCAGGCGGTGATCGCGATCGAGAATGCTCGGCTGATCACCGAATTGCGCCAGCGCACGCGCGATCTGGAGGAGTCGCTCGAATATCAGACTGCGAGCAGCGATGTGCTGAAGGTCATCAGCCAGTCGGGCGCCGAGCTCGGGCCCGTGCTCGATACACTGGTTGAGACGGCGGCGCGTATTTGTCGGGCTGACTCCGGGTTCATCTTCCGGCTGCAAGACGGCTTCTGTCGAATGGTCGCCTCCTTCGGCATCCCGACAGAATACAGGAATTTCCAAGAGCGCAATCCGATCGCGCCGAGCCGTGGGACGTTGGCCGGTCGGACGGTGCTCCAGCGGCGCGCAGTGCATATAGAGGATGCGGCAACCGACCCCGAATACACCCGGGTCGAAGCAGTACAGCTCGGCCGTCAACGGACAATGCTCGGGGTGCCGCTGGTCCGCGAGGATGCGCTGATCGGTGTCATCACCCTCGCCCGGTCGTATGTCGAGCCGTTCAGTGAAAAGCAGATCGCGTTGGTTTCGACCTTTGCGGATCAGGCGGTGATTGCGATCGAGAATGCACGGCTGTTCAACGAGCTGCGCGCCCGCACCGCCGAGCTCGGGCGCTCCGTCGAAGAGCTAAAGATGTTGAGCGAAGTCGGGCGCGCGGTCAGCTCGACGCTCGACCTGAGGACCGTGCTGTCGACTGTTCTCAACGCCTCGCTCGGGGTGACCTGGGCGAATGCTGGGGCGATCTTTCGCTACAGCCGTGTGGAGCGTGCATTCCGGCTGGTCGAGGCGGTGGGGTGGGACGAGGCGTTGTTGGGCTCGGTCGGTGATCTGCGTGTTGCCGAAGCCGAGACGGCGATGAGCGAGGCGACGTCGCAGCGCATTTCAATCCAGCTCGCCGATCTCGCGAACCGGCCGAGCGCTCCTTTACGCGACATCACGCTCGCCGCCGGTTTTCACTCGGCGCTGATCGTGCCCTTGGTCGGGGCCGAGCGCATCTTCGGTGCGATCACGCTGATGCGGCACGAGGCCGGCGAATTCCCGCCGGAGACGGTGCGTTTGATGCAGACGCTCGCCAGCCAATCGGTGCTGGCGATCCAGAACGCGCGGCTGTTCCGCGAGATCGCCGAGAAGAGCGAGCAGTTGGCCGAGGCGAGCCGGCACAAATCGCAATTCCTCGCCAATATGAGCCACGAGCTGAGGACGCCATTGAATGCCATCCTCGGCTATGCCGAATTGCTCGTCGACGGCATCTATGGGCAGCTGCCGGATCGGCCGCGCGGCGTGCTTGAACGCATCCAGAATAACGGCAAGCACTTGCTGGCGCTGATTAACGACGTGCTCGACTTGGCCAAGATCGAGGCGGGCCAGCTGACACTAACACTCGAGGACTACCGCCTGCCCGAGGTGGTGCAGTCGGTTGTCACCGCGACCGAGCCCCTCGCCACGTCTAAGGGATTGAAATTCATCGCAGTATTGCAGGATGACATGCCGATGGCGCATGGCGACGCTCGCCGCGTCTCGCAGGTGCTGCTGAACCTCGTCGGCAATGCGATCAAATTCACCGACGAGGGCGAGGTCGAGATCCGCGCCGCAGCGGATAGAGGTCAGTTCGTGCTGACCGTACGCGACACCGGGCCCGGCATTGCCGAGGCGGATCAGGAGCAGATTTTCGGCGAATTCCAGCAGATCGATAATTCCAATACGCGCAAGAAAGGCGGGACCGGCTTGGGTCTGGCGATTTCGAAGCGTATGGTCGAGATGCAGGGAGGGACGATCTCAGTCGATTCGGTGCTCGGCCAGGGGTCGACGTTCCGGGTGGTATTGCCCGTCCAAGTCGACGAGGTAATGGAGGCGGCCTGATGAGCAAACGCATCCTCGTGGTCGAGGACACCGAGGATAATCGCCAGATCATTCGCGACCTCTTGACTAGCTTTGATTACGAGCTGATCGAGGCAGTGGACGGCGAAGAAGGGGTGACGATGGCGCAATCCCATCATCCCGACTTGATTCTGATGGACATCCAGCTCCCGGTCATGGACGGTTACGAGGCGACCCGCCGCATCCGCGCGATCCCCGAGCTCGCCGGGGTACCGATCGTCGCGGTCACTTCCTACGCGCTCTCCGGCGACGAGGCGAAGACGCGGGAGGCCGGTTGCGACGGCTATGTCGCCAAGCCCTTCAGCCCACGCCAGCTTCTCGCCAAGGTCCGCGAATTCCTGCCCGACTGAGGATAGCAATCGATGCGCGAGCCAGCTCGCATCCTCGTTGTCGATGATGTTCCGGACAATGTCGACATTCTACAAATGCGTCTCGAAAGCCAGGGATATGAGGTCTCAACAGCCGGGAACGGTGTCGAGGCACTTGCAAAGACCCGTGAGCTGCTGCCCGATCTCGTGCTCCTCGACATCATGATGCCGGAGATGGACGGTATTGAGACCGTCAAGCAGCTAAAAAGCGACGCCTCGCTACCATTCATTCCGGTGATCCTCGTCACCGCGAAAGCGGACGACAAGGATGTCATCACCGGTCTCGAGAGCGGCGGTGACGATTACCTCACCAAACCCGTCGACCACGCCGCGCTGTCAGCCCGCGTGCGCGCGATGCTGCGGATCAAAGCACTGCACGATACGGTGCAGACGCAAGCTCGGCGACTGGAGGAACAGGCGGCCGAACTGGCGGCGTGGAACAGGACCCTCGAAGAGCGGGTCGCAGCGCAAGTGGGCGAAATCGAGCGGATGGGTCGGCTCAAGTGGTTCCTCGCACCGCAGATCGCGGAGACGATTGTGGCATCCGGCGGCGAGGCGATCCTCGAGAGCCACCGGCGCGACATCGTCGCGCTGTTCTGTGACATGCGCGGCTTTACCGCTTTTTCCGAAACCGCGGAGCCGGAAGACGTGATGGCGGTCTTGCGTGAATATCACAGCGCGCTCGGACCGCTGATCCATGGCTACGAGGGAACGCTCGAGCGCTTCACCGGCGACGGCATGATCGTGATCTTCAACGACCCTGTGCTGTGCGCCGACCCCGCTCTTCGGGCGGTCCGCCTGGCGCTAGAGATGCGTGACGCGGTCGCCTCGCTAGCCCGGCTGTGGGCAGATCGCGGGCACGAGATCGGCTTTGGTGTCGGGATCGCCCAGGGATATGCGACCCTCGGCCGGATCGGTTTTGAGGGCCGCTTCGACTACACCGCAATGGGCACTGTGACCAATCTGGCCGCTCGGCTCTGTGCCGAGGCCAAGGCGGGCCAAATTCTCGTGACCCGACGTGTGGCGGGGGCCATTGATAGCATCGCCGATCTCGAGCCGCTCGGCGACATCGCCTTGAAGGGTCTTAGCCGCCCGATTTCGGTGCTGAATGTAATCGGCCTCGCAGCGGCCCGGTGATGTTCCAAATGGGACCCTATTCGCTAGTGAAGCCCAGCTTGAGCTGCAGACAGACACCGCCGACCGGCTCGCGTACACCGTCGGAAACCAATACATTGTGGCAATCGACGCTTTCGAGCAGCTCGCGGGCCCTGGCGAGCGCTGCCGGTTCGCTCGCGTAATGCTCCGTCCGGGTTTCCCCTGCCGGCCGTTGCGCGCCGACCGGTGCTGAAGATGCGTCAATGTAGGAGATCCGGTATGTCATTTCCTCCTCCACGGTATTTTATGATAACGGCGGCCCTGCCGCCGTAGATCGCTAAGATTAAACGCCAATTTAGTTTCGCCTGTGATCTGCGTCCCCGTAACCTCTGCTGCCGATGAGGACCGCAGAGTTGCTAGTATAAGCTACTCCTCGGCAGGAACAAGGCGAGACTGTAAATAGTCATATCATTTCTTGTTGCCAATTGAGCTGCTTCCAGGATGAGAATTCTGTAGCCTTTTGATAGAGTCGCAATGCCCATCGGGTCGCTCCACGTTTGTGCGCCGCTCAGCGCCGCAGAATAATCGGGGAAACCATGCCGAGCCTTCATCCACAGATCCAGGAAGTCTTGCGGTTGATGGCCGAGGCGCGGCTTCGGCCGATCGAAGAGATGACGCCGGCAGAGGCGCGTAAGCAGATGGAAGCCACCGCGCGGGCGCGCAAGGCCGAGCCGCTTTCCATTGCGCGTGTCGAGGAGCGCATGATCCCCGGTCCCGCCGGCGAGATCCTCTTGCGCCTTTATTGGCCTCAGCAGTTGGTGCCTGTGCCGGTGATTGTTTACTACCATGGCGGAGGCCACGTCATTGGCAGCCTCGACACTCATGATTTCGTTGCCCGTAACCATGTGCGGCGGGACCGGGGCGCTCGTTGCTTCGGTCGATTACCGCATGGGTCCGGAGCATAAATTTCCCGCGGCCGTCGATGATTCCTTTGCTGCGTTCCAATGGTTTCATGCAAATGCTCACAGCCTCGGGGCCGATCCCGAGCGGATCGGGGTTCATGGCGACAGCGCCGGCGCCAACCTCGCGGCAGTCGTGGCGCTGCTCGCCCGTGATGCCGGCCGCCCGCAACTGCGGTTGCAATCCCTTGTCTACCCGATCGCCGATTACGGCCTGGTCGGCGACAGCTATGAGAAATACGCCACGGGCTACGGCATCTTGACCAAGGCTGCGATGGTCTGGTTTCGCGATCATTATCTGCGCAACCCGGATGACGCGAATGACTGGCGGGCCTCACCGATCAGAGCCGATAGCCTCGCAGGTGTAGCGCCAGCCATCGTCGTCACCGCCGAATGCGACGTGCTCCACGACGATGGTGAGCGCTATGCAAAAGCATTGCGCCGCGCCGGCGTCCCGGTCGAGTACCGCGAATTTCCTGGGATGATCCATGCCTTCTTCGGCATGGTGCCGCCGGTCGACGACGCGATGAACGCGCAGCGGATGGTCTGGGCCGCGTTCAAGCGGGCCTTTGCATAGAGAGCGGGGGGAGGATGTGAACCGACCTCGCGCTGCCGACGATTTCACGACGATCCGCGCGCGTTTGCGAGAACTGCGCGGTGAGCGCGCTCAGCCGTCACCTAGCGAGACGGGATCACGCGGCGAAGAAGCGCAGCCGCTTCGAGATGCTGAGAGGCACTTCAGAGAGCGGCGCGAGGGAGCCCCGCCACCTTGGGTCCCGACGATTTTCTTCGACGATCGAGGCGGTTGACAGGAGGCGTCGGCGTCAGATTGCCATCCATCCGCCATCGACATTGTAGGCAGCGCCGGAAACGTAGCTCGCACGGTCGGAGCAGAGCCAGACGACCATCTCGGCGATCTCCTCCGGATTGCCCATGCGGCGGAACGGGACCTGGCCCAGGATCGCTTCGCCCCGCCGCCGCATCGTGTCCTCGGTCATCCGCGTCTTGATGAAACCGGGGCAGACCGCGTTCACACGGATGTTGGCTTTGGCGTATTCGAGTGCGGCCGTCTTGGTCAAGCCGACTACGCCGTGCTTGGCGGCAACATAAGCCGATGAAGTCGGCAGGCCGATCAGCCCAGCGATCGAGCCGGTATTGACGATCGCACCGCCGCTCTGCGCCTGCATCTGCGGCAATTCGTGCCGCATGCACAGCCATACGCCCTTCAAATTCACCGCGATCATCCGGTCAAAGGCTTCCTCGGACCACTCCGCCGTCTTTTTGCCGGCGGCATCGACCTGATAGCCGGCGATCCCGGCATTGTTGAAGGCGCAGTCGAGTCGGCCGTAGGCGCCGACTACGCCTTCGATCATCGCGCGCACATCGGCGTCACGGGTCACCTCGCCCGACAATGATATGGCCTGGCCACCGGCCGTGTTGACTTGGGCGACCGTTTCACGCGCGGCTTCGGCTACGATATCGGCGACTGCGACACGCGCCCCTTCCCGCGCAAATGCCAGCGCCGTCGCGCGGCCGATGCCGCCGCCACCGCCCGTGATCAGCGCTGACTTTCCATCCAGCAATCCAGGCATCGCATTCTCCTCCCTTCACGGCCAAGTTCGGTTATTCGAGAATCTCGACATGCGCCTCGGTCGGCCGCATCTCGAGGCCGTTGACGGGCACCATATCCTGAGGGCAGGCCGAGAACGCAGCGATGCAGTCCATCTCGGCGCGCAGCGTGACATAGCTCCCGGGCGTGCTGACCGGCGGGCGAACCTCGACGCGGTTGCCGTCGACGACCGGGATATTCATGAAAAGGTTGAGCGGCGCCGGCGTCTCGGGTGGCGTCAAGCCAAGCCCGGCCAATCCTGCCGCGAGGTTATCGCTGCAATTGTCATGATACTCCTTGCAGCCGAGCACCTCGTAGCGCCAGCGGTCGCAAGCGGCGAAGAGCGTGTCGTGAACGCCCCCGGATGTGTCCTCTACAAGGGTCAGGATCGGTCGTCGTCGGTTGGTGACGAGCGCGTCGCCGATCCCAGGAATGATCCGCTCGAGCGCGACGCGGCTGTGCTCCATCGACATGAACTCGTGCAAATCGTCCGCATTGAACGCCCAGGTATCGACGACCTGCTGGCCTTTCGTGTTGATCACTTTGATCCGCTGGCCCTTGCGAACCTGTAGCGCCCTGCCTTTGCGCGCCGGGATTTCGATCATTGCATCTCTCCGCTCGGCTTGACCGTCGACGAGTGTAGCGGCCCTTGTTAGGCTCCGAAATACCCCGAACCAGGCAATGGAGAGCGCGGTGACCGACCTTTCCTCCCTGACCGCTCGCGAGGCCGCCCGGCAGATTGCCGAGCGCCGGATCACCGCCGACGCATTGGTGGCGGCTTATCTCGACCGCATCGAGGCACGCGAGCCGGTGGTTGGCGCATGGCAATATCTCGACCGCGAGCAGGCGCTCATGACGGCGTGGCGGCGCGACGCCGAAGGACCGCGTGGCCCCCTGCACGGGATCCCGATCGCGGTCAAGGATTTGATCGACACCGCAGACATGCCGACTGCCTATGGCTCGCCGATCTACCGCGGCCACCGTCCCGACGCGGATGCTTCTTGCGTGGCGCTCGCGCGGGCGGCGGGCGCCATCATCCTGGGCAAGACCGTCACCACCGAGTTCGCGACCTTCACACCGGGCAAGACGGCCAACCCGCGCAACCTAACACACACTCCGGGCGGCTCATCGAGCGGTTCGGCCGCCGCGGTCGCGGACGGCATGGTGCCGCTGGCCTTTGGCACGCAAACCGCCGGGTCGGTGATCCGTCCTGGGGCGTATTGCAACTGCGTCGCGTACAAGCCGAGCTTTGGCTTGATCAACCGCGCCGGGGTCAAACCTCTTGCCGACAGCCTCGACACGATCGGCGTCTTTGCCCGCTCGATAGAGGACGCGGCGTTCTTCGCCGGGGTTCTGTCCGAGCGTCCGCCGCTCCGTCACCTCTCGACCCAACAGCAAGCCCCCCGCTTTGGCCTCTACCGCACACCCATGTGGGATCGAGCGGAGCCGGCGACGGCGGCCGCTCTCGATGCTGCGAGAACGGCGCTTGAACGAGCCGGTGCTGCGGTGATGGAACTGGCGATCGCGCCCGAGCACGAGGGCCTCAGCGAAGCGCAGGACACGATCATGTGGTTCGAGACGGTGCGCGCGCTGGCCTATGAACGGATCGAGCATAGCGCCGAGCTCTCGCCACGCCTCGCCCAGCAGATCGATACCGGAATGGCGATCGGCGCAGAGACCTACGACCAGGCACGCATCCGCACCCTTGCAGCGCGCGCCGGGCTCGAAGCGTTTTTCGGGCCGTGCGATGCGATTCTTGCTCCGGCGGCGCCGGGAGAAGCGCCGGCGGGCCTCGGGAACACCGGAGACCCGATCTTCAACCGCATGTGGACCCTCCTCGGCCTCCCGTGCGCAACTTTGCCGGCGCGCTGGGCGGATAACGGCCTGCCGACCGGTGTTCAGATCGTCGGGCGGGTGCACGACGATGCCAAACTCATGGCTTGCGCGTTTTTTCTCGAGCAGGCACTGACCCGGCTGGCATGAGGATCACGCAAGCGCCCATCCTGCGCATCGTCGTAGTGATGGCGCTGACCGGCTGCTCGGCGCTCGATCCGTATTCGACCTTGCCCCCAGGCGCGCGCCCAGGCGAGGTCGATCAGGGGCCGCGCGTGGCGATTTGCTATGACACGCTCGTCAGCACGCTCGACGAGGTGCACGCGGCGGCGCAGCAGGAATGCGCGGCCAACACGATCGCCACACCGCTTCGCACCGACTGGTACATGCAATATTGCCCGCTGCTGCTGCCGGCGCGAGCGACGTTCAGCTGCTCGCCAAAAAAGTAAGCGGGGCCGAGCGCTTCAGAGCAACATTCCCGGTTTTTCCCGTTGAATCGGGAATTTTTTCGGTTTTCCCGATAGAACCGCCGTCCGGCCGCGAAAACGGCGGGCGAAATCAAGCCGTTAGAAGCGAATTCCCGTAGCAGGGCTAACCGGGAATTTCCGCAGACCAAACCGGGAATTAAAGTCGCTTAATCGGGAATTATATCGCCGAAAGACCATCCCTCCCACTCTGTCGAAATCAAATAAAATCAATTCGACCAACGCAGGCGAGTTTAGCGCGAAAGTTGGTCTTTTATGCGGCGGACCGGCTGCGCGACACCGCAGAAGGCGCCTCCGGCCGTGGCGTGGCCTGCAGCGCCGCGCCTCTCGGGCGGCCACTTGACGCGCGAGATATATGGTGTAAGTCAGCGCTTCGGCTGACTGCGGCGACCTATGGATTACGAAGCTTTCTTCCAACAGCGGCTCGCGGCGCTGCGCGCCGAAGGGCGGTACCGTGTCTTCGCCGATCTCGAGCGGCGCTGCGGCCGGTTTCCGCGCGCCTTCGATCACCGCATCGGCGCCGAGGTCACCGTGTGGTGCTCGAACGACTATCTCGGCATGGGGCAGCATCCGGCGGTGCTCGCGGCGATGGCAGAGACATTGCGGGCGGTCGGCGCCGGCGCCGGCGGCACGCGCAATATCTCCGGCAACAGCCATCTGCACCTGCTACTCGAACGTGAACTCGCCGATTTGCACGGCCGCGAGGCGGCGCTGATCTTTACTTCGGGCTATGTCGCCAACGACGCGGCGCTGTCGACCCTGGCGCGCGAATTGCCCGGTATGGTGGTGTTTTCGGATGCCTCCAACCACGCCTCGATGATCGCCGGCATCCGCAACAGCCGTGCCGAGAAATACATCTTCCGTCACAACGACCCCACCGATCTGGCGCGCTTGCTCGAACGCGTGCCCGCCGACCGGCCGAAACTCGTGTGCTTCGAGTCGGTCTATTCGATGGATGGCGACATCGCCCCCGTCGGCGAAATGTGCGATGTCGCCGACTGCTTCGGGGCGATGACCTATCTCGACGAGGTCCATGCCGTCGGCCTCTACGGGGCGCGGGGCGGCGGAATTGCCGAGCGCGACGGGATCATGCACCGTCCGACAGTGATCCAGGGCACCCTCGGCAAAGCCTTTGGCACGATTGGCGGCTACATTGCCGGCTCGGCAGCACTCGTCGATTTTCTGCGCAGTCATGCGCCGGGCTTCATTTTCACGACGTCGCTGCCGCCGGCGATCGCCGCCGGCGCGCTCGCCGCGATACGCCATCTCAAAGCGAGCCAAGCCGAACGCGACCGCCACCAGGAACGCGCCGCCACACTGAAGCGCTGTCTCGCCGCGGCCGGCTTGCCGGTAATGCCGTCGGCGAGCCATATCGTCCCAGTGCTGATCGGCGACGCTGCGCTGTGCAAAGCAGCCTGCGACGAGCTGTTGCACCGTCACCGGATTTACGTCCAGCCGATAAATTATCCGACAGTGCCGCGCGGCACCGAACGCCTGCGCCTGACCCCAACGCCATTGCACAGCGACGACCATATCGAAGCGCTGGTCGCTGCCCTCAGCGACGTTTGGAGCCGGCTGACCCTGCGCCGCGCCGCCTGAGCGGGCGCGCCAAACTCGACGGCTAGACTATTTTAACAACAGTGTGACTTCGCTCACGCTGCGATAGCCAAAGGCGGCACAAACTACCTCCGCGCGTGTACCCCTGCGCAGGAGGTAGAGATGCCAATAGACAATTCCGATCCGTATCTAAGGATCCAGAGCTGCGACCTGAATTCAGGACCGGACTTGCCGCTCCGTGACTGCGACACGCAGTCTCGCTCAGGGACGGATCCGCCTCCGGTCAGCTCCATCCTGGCGACACTTGCATTAACGACTTTGTTGGCGGGAGTTTCGGGTCATGCACTTGCGCAGGATGCGCTCTCCCAGAGCGCGTCCGCGGCGCGGGCGGGCGAAATAGCGCATGCGCAGAAAATGCGGAGGCTCTTTCCGGATATCGGCGCGAGCGCTCAAGCGACCCCATTTGTCATCCCAGAGCTGGAAATAGACCTTGATCCGGGCGGGGCGATCGCGAGCTTTCAGCCGAACGGTCCTACGATAACGGCGAACAACGCCTTCTTTCAGGACCTCGGAACCAATGGACGCGCCTGCTTCACCTGCCATCAACCGCAGGACGGCTGGTCGCTCAGCGCACAACACGCGCGCGATCGGTTTTATGCGGACCCGGACGAGCCGCTGTTCCGCCTCGTCGACGGCGCCACCTGCCCCTCCGACGACGTCTCTACATATAAAAAAAAGCAGAAGGCCTATAGCTTGCTGCTGCGGAAGGGATTGATTCGTATCGGGCTGCCGATGCCGACCACGGATCTGGAGTTCCAAATCTTCGATGTGAACGACCCCTATGGCTGCAACACGAACCCGACCACGGGTCTGACGGGCCCGACGACCGGCACAGTGTCGGTTTATCGCCGCCCACTGCCGGCGGCCAATCTCGGCTTCTTGAGCGCGATCATGTGGGACGGGCGCGAGCCCAGCCTCTTCAACCAGGCCATCGATGCGACGCTGGGCCATGCGCAGGGGGCCGTGGCGCCAACCGCTGAGCAACAACAACAGATCGTGAGTTTCGAGGGCTGCATGTCGGCCGCCGATCCGGCCCTTTGTGCGAACACCCCTGCCGGCTCCGGCGTCTTCACCGCCCAGATTTTCGATGACGCGGGCATTTACCTCAGCGATGGCAGAGCCAATGGCGGACCGATTGCTCTGTCAAAAGAGCTGCCGAAGTTCTTTATTGGGATCAACGACCCGCTGGGTCAAAATCCAAAGGGGGTGCCGTTCAACCCACAGATTTTCGATCTCTACAGCGATTGGGACAATCACCAAGGCAGCGGTCGGGGAGATGACCGGCGGCAAGCGATCGCGCGCGGCGAGCAACTGTTCAACAACACCAACATCAATATCACCGGAGTTGCGGGATTAAACGACGCCCTGAACAAGCCGAGCATCGCCGGCTTCTGCGGCACCTGCCACGATGCCCCAAATGTCGGGAACCATTCGGTGAAGGCGCCACTAAATATCGGCGTCGCCGATGCGGGCAAGAACAGCCCCCCAGCCTTGGACATTGGCGGACTGCCGGTTTTCGTGCTTTGGTGCACCTCCGGGCCGCTCGCCGGGAAGATGTTCGAGGTCACAGACCCAGGGCGCTCACTGATCACTGGGAAGTGCGGCGATATCGGCAAACTGAAGGGTCCGGTTCTTCGCGGGTTGGCCGCGCGTGCACCGTATTTCCACAACGGCTCTGCCGCGACGCTGAGCGATGTCGTGGAGTTCTATAACCAGCGTTTCGACATCGGGTTTACTGACCAGCAGAAGTCCGATCTCATTGCTTTTCTGAGTTCGCTTTGAACCGAGCGGTGCTAGACATGCTTGGGGACGCTGTGACGATGGATTACGAAGCTTTCTTCCAACAGCGGCTGGATGCGCTGCGCGCCGAAGGGCGGTACCGTGTCTTCGCCGATCTGGAGCGGCACTGCGGCCGGTTTCCGTGCGCCTTCGACCACCGCATCGGCGCCGAGGTCACGGTGTGGTGCTCGAACGACTATCTCGGCATGGGACAGCACCCGGCGGTGCTCGCGGCGATGGAGGAGACCTTGCGCGCCGTCGGCGCCGGCGCCGGCGGCACGCGCAACATCTCCGGCAACAGCCATCTGCACTTGCTGCTCGAGCATGAACTCGCCGATTTGCACGGCCGCGAGGCGGCACTGATCTTTACTTCGGGCTATGTCGCCAACGACGCGGCGCTATCGACGCTGGCGCGCGAATTGCCCGGTATGGTGGTGTTTTCCGACGCCGCGAACCACGCCTCGATGATCGCCGGCATCCGCAACAGCCGCGCCGAAAAGCACGTCTTTTGCCACAACGACCCCTCGGATCTGGCGCGGTTGCTCGAGCGCGTGCCGACCGACCGGCCGAAGCATTTCGCCGACGGGGGCGATGTCGCCATCCATCGAATAGACCGACTCGAAGCACACGAGCAGAGGCTGACCTTGCGCCGCGCCGCCTGACTATCCGACTTCGATTATTGTCGAGCTTTACGACGACCGCACGTTTACAATAGGTTACAAACCATTACAAAAAATTGTTCGTA
>Ga0306922_10001012_pt1 | contig 24521 bp, 38 predicted proteins | sample sta12Cox44000082_FD_203758 | JGI IMG/M metagenome (GOLD analysis project Ga0306922, IMG submission 203758) | Lab enrichment of tropical soil microbial communities from Luquillo Experimental Forest, Puerto Rico - statoxic.12C.oxic.44.000.082 (v2)... | ecosystem: Environmental > Terrestrial >... | reverse complement strand
AAGCTGTTGAACGGGACGAGCGCGCTCAACCATCACTTCTCCAAGATCCAAGTGGCTACGCCAGCAGCCGTCACCTCGATCGCCCGAAACGTGTGGGAGACGGGCCCCGCACCGTACGCCACTGCGCCTCCCAGCAGCGTATCGCCCACGGCGCTGTTGATGGTCGGCGTCACGCCCGTTTTCGTGTAGCAGATAACGAGGTCGCCCACCTGGACCGAGGTCCCCGGCGGCAAATTGACGAAGGCGCTGCCCGTCACCTCGCACAGCGCATCATGTCCGCGGGCCAGACCGATCGACGTTGGGGGCGGGATCACAGCGGCCGTGGCCTGGTTCGCCCCCGCGCTCGCGAGCGTCCCGATGTGGCCCACTCCGTGGTCTTTCTTCCAGAATTGAGTCGGAGCCATCAGTCTTCCTCCATCGCTTCAGTCGCCTTGGACCACTCACCGGCCTCGACGACCTTAAACTTGCAGTTCTCGAGCTCCATGCAGCCCGGCATCTCGAAGGTCTCTTTCTTCCCCATTCGGGACCGCTCGGGGCCCCGCAGCGCCTTCACCTTGCCCTTCACCATCAGCGTCACTTCGTCGTCGAGGTCGATGTCGTCGACATCGTTCGCGTCTTTGAACTCAATGCGGGCCGTGGGCTTCGAGTCCATGGGGCCTCCGCCGATGAGAAGGGTCGTTGCCATCAGAGTGCCATTGAGACCTGAGCCGTGATGGTATCGTTCACATCGACACCCGCGGAGTCGAAGATGTTGATCTGAGCTCCCACCGGGATCATGAAGTTCGCCGGCAGAGGCACCGCGTGTGTGATGCCGGAGATCGCCGGAGCTACGCCTGCGGCCCAGTTGATCCCAGCGCCGCCACCAGCAGCAACTGCGTTACCATCAATGAACTCGTACAGGACGTTGTTGGCCGAGTCGAGCACTCGGAGCTTCAGCAGCCGGTTCCCAGCGGTGGCCGTCGTTGTGAGGTTCACCCTCACCACGTTCAGGAGCGCCGGGCCCGAGTTCGACAGGGTGAAGGTGCGGCCGGCTCCTGAGCCCAAGATGCCGGACGCAAGGAGCGTTTGGAGGTAGCGTTGCTGGGCCACTTCTCACCTCCGGTGAAAAGGGGGAGAGATGCCCGCGCAGGCACCTCCCCCAACCATCCTCATGGGCTCGTCTGCGTCGCGGCCGCCACGATCGCCCGCCACTGCACACCATCACACACGCACAGCCCCATCTGGTTCTGCGCGATGGCGCCAGCTCCGAAGGGCAGCGCGCCACCCACGCTCGTCTGCAGCGTGATGGCGAACGCACCTGCGGCGTTGTTGATGATGATGAACATCAGCCCCGCGCTCGCGGTCTCCAGCGGCAGCTTCACAATGCGCCCTGCCGTGGGCACCATCGAGATGATCATGGGATGGCTCGTGGTCAGCGTCAGCGCCGCATCGGGCTCGAACGCAATTCCACCTTTCATCCCGCGCCAGATCGTGGGATCATATACATCCGGATTCTCAAGGGTTGGCCGCGTCATGGCTGGATACCTCCAAGGTACTGACAGGTGAGGCCGCCCCGGTCCAGCTCAATTGAGCACTCCGTCTGGATGAAGCCCCGGCGGAGGTCCTCATCCTTGAGCTGCACGTCATCCTTGGTCCGCGTGTCCCGGCCCTTGAGCGTGACGTACGTGATCGAGGCGAAGTCCAGCACCCACATGCTATTAGTGTAGAGGGGGTGCCGGTTGAGCAGAGGATGGGACCGGAGGAGAATTCGGCCCTGAGGGAGCACCATCTCACGGAAGTTCATTCCGTAGACCTCAACCGGCCCCCCATAGAAGATCTGGCTGTTCGCGTCAGCCGCGATGATCTTGTTCAGCGCGTTGAGCGCCCCGTTCCCGACGAAGGCGATTCGCTCGTCTCCCGCCGGGGTGTCGAAGTTGAACACGGGGAACAGGTTGTCCAGCAGCTGGTTCCACGTCACACTCGAGCTGAAGACGACCTGCCGGGTCGTGGGCAGCTGCGCCCGAATCCCGTTCATCGTCCGCATGGGCTTGCCGTTGCTGCCCGTGATCTCGCTGACCCGGCCGAACAGCATGGACCACTCAATCGCCCTCGAGTGGTCGAACATCTTCCTCTTCTTGTCATTGCTCCAGGGGTCCCCGGTCCGGAAGAAGGTCATCTCAGCCGTGCCGCTGAGCTCGTAGGTGTCCTTGAAGATCTGGGTCTTGTTCGTGAACATGATCGGGTTGCGGCTGACCGCCTTCGGCGCGGCCGTGCCTTCGGCGTAGGCCGACGCGATCAGCAGCAGGCTCTGCCCACTGTTGATCGTCGCGGGCGTCGTGCCCTGAGCCCCGCGTGAGGCGGTGAACTCCGTGTCGGAGATCACGTTCTGAACCTGGATCACCTCCTGGTTGAACGTCGCGTTGTCCGTGGTGGGCTCCACCAGTAGCATGTCCCCGGGCTTGAGATGCGAGGCCACGCCCCACCCGGAGTCGAGGGTGGTCGAGGTCGGATCCACGCTGTTCACAATGATGTCCGTGGCCGCAGCCAGGAACGTCCCATTCACCGTCAGGCGGACAAGATCGTTCGGCTCATCCCACCAGTTGTACTCCGCGTCAGACACGGTCCGCTTCCGGACCTTACTCGTGAGCGCAAAGAGGGGAGCCGAGCCGTTTGGATTCAAAAAGAGGATCATCTCCCGGAAGTTCTTCGGGCGTTCATTTGCCCCGAAGTCTCCGGTTCCTCTCAGACCTGCTACCGCAGCCATCGAGACATCTCCTACTAGCCGTTGGGATCAAAGACCCCTTGGTTGTCATACTGCATGAGCTGTGCCATTACATCCCACTGATTGCGAGAACTCCGCTGAGGCGTCCCACCTTGGGCCTTCGCGGCCGCCGGCTGGTACGCCGCCGGGGTCGTTCGGACCTGCCTCCCCGGCATCTGGGGAGGCGGAGCCGCACGCGGAGCAGCCGTCGGCGCCCCCTGCAACCCCAGCATGACAATGGCTTGCGCCCCTGTCATCCTCACCATGTCAGTCTCCGCCATCTGCGGATTCATGGCTCTCACAGTCCGTGCGATTCGACCAACAAGCTGCCGGACATTCGGATCCGTCTTGTTCAGCTGCGGGTACTGCTGCCAGAAGCGGCCTTCGGCCTCCGTGTTGGCAGAGTGCGCCCTCAGCATTCCAGACACCACCACCGGCATCTGTTGGGCCACGGTCCGCATCACACTACTCACAGCGTTGATGTGAACTCGAGCCATCATCTGCGCGTACACCCGCTTGGGATCGGTCTGGAGATCATCCAGATCCTTATCACTGATGGTGTACACCCGATCAGCCAGAGCACTCTGAAACGCTCCAAGGTTCTCGTCTAGCTGCTGCGAGAGACTATGGAAAGTCTGATACGGATCCGGCTCTTGCTGCGCGGGCGCACCAGGCTGTGGTGGTGCCGTTGGCACCGCCGGTTGAGCCTCCGTGGGAACTGGTGCCTCCTGCGGAGGGACGGGCTGCGGCGCCTCGCGTGCCTCGACAGGTGGCGGTTCCGGCGTAGGCTCTCGCAGGGGGTCGGCAAAGCCTTCATCCCCTGGAGCCGGGACAAACTCGTCCTGCCCCGGATCTTCTGTCGCCGGCGGCGGAGCCTGGCCTTCGGCCTCGGCCTCTCCGCTCAGCTGGCGAAAAGCTTCAAGCGTCTCTTGGATCTCGTCCTGCGGGTCGCCCTCGTCGATCGTCCCGCTTCCCGCCGGCAACTCGTCCCGGGGGATCGGCGGCCGACCCGTCTCAGTCATCGTCTGCCGTCCACCCGCTGGTGTCGTCGGCGTCTGGGTCGGCGCTGCGCGTCCGTTTGGTGCCGCTGGCATTCTCAAGCTCCATGTCTAGTGCGCTGAGCGCACTGTCTGCCGCCTGGATGACGGACTCGGGGTACTTCTCCACGAGCAGGGCCATCCCAGTCTCACCTCGAATGAAGTCCACATTTTCGCACCCAGCCACCAGGAAGAGCTGCCCCTCTCGAGCCCGAACCTGTTCGCGCAAGAACGCGACAACCATCTGCCAGCCCGGCGACTCTGTCAACCCCCGCATCGCATCTCTCTGCTTAATGGCCTCTGTGCGCTGCTCGGACCTCGCATCCTGTATCCGCTCCACCTTGTTCATTGCATCACGGGCCCGGGTGCCTGCTGCCCCGTCGGGGCCATCGGCCCGACCATGCCCATGTTAGATCCCCTCTGCATCGGCGGCGGCGCGGCGCCGGCGCCGTTCCGGCGCCCCCGACCTCCAACCAGAGGCACGCTGTTCCCCTGCTGCATCGCGAGCTGGAACTGCTGGTCCGGCGTGATCTGGACTTTGAACTGGGTCACGTTCTTGAGGCCCGACAGCTGTGCGACCCACTGGAAAATGCCAGCGAGGTCGTATTGGGCCGCAATTTGCGGCATCACCATCACCCCCTGCAGCAGCTCCTTCCACAGCTGCGCCTGCGCGAAGCGATCGATCGGGAGGGTCCCATCGACTGGGATGAAGTCGTAGAAGCCGGCGATGATGTTCGGGTCCACCACGGCGAAGCCTTGCCCGGCGCCCGGGGCCAGATCGCCCGCGATCTTGAGCTTCATCTCCATGTCATAATACTGCTGCGAGTTCTGAATCAGGATCTGAATCAGCGGAGCCCAGCTGGCACTACTCATGTACTCTGCGATGGTCTTGAGCCTGTTGACGCCGAATGACGTACTGGTTCTGACCTCCGTGGCGGTCTTACGCCCACCAGTCGCCAACAGGCCCATGATTTGATCATTGACGCCGGCCGTCCGCTCCCCGATGCCGATCATCGCGGGCAGGTCCTGCATGTGCTCCCTGGTGATGTCGACGAGGGTCAGCTGACTCACGGGGAGTCGGGTATCCGTGCCATATGCTTCGGGTTTGAGTCGGATGACACCCCCGGGGAGCGGACTCAGCAGGTCCTTCATCACGACCCGGCTCGGGTCGACCACGACCTTATTATTCAAAGCCGCTCGTACGTTGTAGAAATGAGAATTGAGCAACCAGTCAATGGTATTCTGTATATCTGTAAGGACCGCAGGGTAACCTCGGGTGGCAAGCCCGTACGCCTCTGCGTCCATGGAGCATACCATATATGGATACTGGCAGTGATACGCCCCGAGTGGTTGCGCACCAAATAGAACCCCGTAGTTTGCCGTACAAGTGAAGACCCATTTCTCAGGGAAGTCGGACTGACTAATTCCCCATTCTCGAGGTATAATGTCGATGACCATCTCATACGCGTCGACCATCATAGGATGCGTTCTGAAGATATTCAGAACTTCGTTCCACTGCTGAGTCTGAGCGTAAGCTTCGGGGCGATCAAGAAGAGGAGAACCCATATCGGTGATAGAGTAGTCCTCGCCCTTTCCGGGACCAATCGCAGCAACATTCTGCTGCATGTACTGGCCAGCGCTGATCTTACGGACCACTTCATTCCATGGAATCTTGACTCGTCTGCCACAGAATTCCCCCTTCTGAAAGTTCTTCACCGGGTACCGGACGTCCCAGATGAAGAACTGTGGTTGCACGTTGTATAGGGTGTTGCCAGAGTACCTCCGGATCTGGATTGTCTGCTGCGTGTGGTCCCGTGTGGGCTGCCCGAACATATCGGTGCCCGGCATGATCTGGGTGATGTTCTCGAGCCTCTCTTCCCAATACGCTCCCACCACGCCGAAGCCGTACTTCAGCGAGTCGTAGAGCCAAGTGTAGAGTATCGGGCCCATCTGGCCGACAAGCATCTGGTATTGCAGCAAGGCCTCCATGGCCTGGACTTGCTGCTGACCTTCCCCGTGCCGCCCGTCAACCTGGAACACGGGATTCCGGCCCATGAAGACCGACGTGAGGTAAGTATGTGCCGCCATGACGACCGCGTAGGAGTACGGAATCTGCATGGTGGTATATTGCGGGTGGCCGGCGTCCTCTCGGTCACTCTGTCGGATTGCATCTGCATCATCTGTTGGTAGGGCCGCTAGGACCCTCTCCTCCGCCTCTCTCCACTCGGTGAATTTCTTGCCCACAATGCGCTCCCAGAAGCGCACGCGGTCCCGGATCTCCTGGAGGATCCGCCGCTCCTGGTCGGAGCCATACCTGATGTTCCGCGTGAGGCCGGTCGTCATGGGGCCCCCCGCTCGTAGTCGAGCACCGGGATCCGCTCCTCGAGCTCCTTATACTGGTCCTCCAGCACCTGGCTCACTTGGCCCTTCTCGAGGCTGGCAACCACAATGGCCGCCGCGTTGAGCACATCGTCGTGGTCCCCGTCCGGGTTCTTGCCCGGGTAGTGGAGGAACTGGGAGATGAGCTCGAACTGGTTCCGCCGGATGTACAGCTGCCCGTTGCTGGCAGGGCCACTAAGGCCGTCGACAATGACGTCGAGCTTTCTCCTCTTGTCGTCGAATGGGGTGATGACCCAGTAGCGGCCCCTCGTTCGCATTGCTTCGCGAAGAAGCCATTCGAGGGTCTTCTGATAAGCCACGGTCTCAACAATGATCTTCCTCGGGTTCCACTTCAGACACAGGCTGAAGAACGTGTTCACGGTCCAGTTCGGCTCATGGCCCCTGTTCGCAATAGTCTCCAGAATGTAGTAAGCCCCGTCCCAGCGGCAAGCAACGACAAAGGCCTCATAGTCCTTCTTCGCAAAACCCTTAGCAATTTGCTGCTCCGTTGGAGGCGGGACCGGATCAATTGCCATCTCGACCCAGCGGCCGCCCTTGGGCGGCTCGGGCTCCTGCTCATCGATCCCGAAGTACTGGAGCCAATCGTGCCTGAAGGCGCAGTCCTCCGGACTGATGAGTTCAACTTCCTTCTCCTTCATCCAGAGGCTGAGCTTGTTCCGGGCGATGGCGCCCTTCTTGTCCCGACGCAGGGCGGCGCTCGGGTACCTGGCGGGCCACGCGGACTCTTGAAATTCCAGCGGGAGCCCAAGGGTCTCGGGCGTCCAGCAAGGGAACCTGGCACTCGTGAATTGCTCATCCTTCAGCGCCCGCTGGGATATATCTTCGAAGTCCTGTGGCGTATTAAGGAGGACCATCTTAGCATCTGGGGCCTCCGTCTCCGGTTGCAAGCTGTCTTTGAGGTCAGCCAGAACCAGGTCCGCGATCTTCTCTCTCTGCTCCTTCGTAGCACTGTTCTGTCCATCGACCACATCGTCGATGATGATAAGGTCAGGGCGGTAATCATCGATGTTGATGCCGCGTGTGGACCCCGTGATACCGAGGGCGATGACCCAGACGCTGTGGCCTTCTGGGCCATGCTTGATCTCGATCTCCTCATCGGTCCACGTTCGCCCGGGCCCGAGTCCGAAGGCGGCCACAAGGGGCTTGTTGACCTCGATCTGCATCCGGAGCCATCGAACGCTTCGCCTAGCATGCTTTTCAGACTTCCCCACGTATACGACGGTTCGGCTGATACCATATGCAATTCGCTTTCCGGCATACGCCCGGAGCGTAGTCGTCTTAGCAAAGTCCCGAGGTAGGATAATGTTCGGGAAGCGAGCCTTCGGGTCATCTAGCAGATCCCACACCTTGCGATGGAGGGGGGCGAAGTCCTGGCGGAAGGTCTTGGGGAAGAACGTCTTGCAGAAGAAGAGGCTGTCGGTCGCGCCGAGGCTCACCATCTCAAGAAGAGATGGGGGAAGCCGGACCGCTCCCCCCTCTCCTCCGCCCGGTGACGACACGCCAACGTCGAGCACGGGCAGCTCGGCCTGCAGCTCACCACTCCGCAGGCCGTCTCCTTCGCCTGCTTCGCCTTCGGCGAAGCCAGGACTCACTATGGGCGGCGGGCCGAAGTTCCTCACCCCTTGCCCTCCAACACCGCGTTCACCATTCGAACCGCCTTCTTCTTCACCCGAAGGGTCCGGTTGACCCACTTCGTATGGAACTCGACCCAGCCCGGGCGGCTGCGGAGCGCGCGCTTGCGGTAGCTCTCGAGGTCCAGGATCACGGGACGTGAGGGAACCGCAGCAGGATTAACTCCGGGGCCCGCGGAGAGTTCAAGCCACCGAAGTGTTGGCTCCTCCCCACATACAAGTGCTGTGTCAAGGACGAAGAGATCAAGACCAGCAGGGAGGGAGTCGCACCGGCAACGAGTCCAACGAGAAAGAAAAACATCAGGACCAGGGTGCGGATCCTTGGCCTGCTCCTCCTTAACCACTGCAAAGCATGCCTCACGATTCTGTTCCATTCGGCAACGCCTCCAGCACCTCGGAGCGCAGCGCCCGCATCCGCGCGCGGGCCTCGGCCAGCTCCGTGGGAGTCACAACGCCCAGGTTGAAGTTGTTCACCGTGGGGGCCTGGCCCTTCTTCCCGCCGCTGTCGTAGCCGAACCTCTTCATGCTGATGTCGGCCACCTCGAGGAGAGTCGGGATGGGGAGCGAGTCGGCCTCGAGCTCAAGTCGGCGGTTCAAGGCGTCGACTGCCATCTCAGCTGCCGCCATCCCTTTGCTTCGGAGCTCGCCCAGGAGGTCCTTGCTCGCCTCGTTCGACCGCCGGGTCCAGTACTCCTTAAAGACGTCGGAGTTCTTGATGGTCGAGAGCCAAGCCTGGGTGCACCCAAATTGCGCAGCGATCTCGCCCAGCGTCAGCTGCGGGTTCGCGATGAGCGAGTCCGCCAGCCGCTCGTACCACCAGAGGATCTTGGCCGGAGGCGACATCAGGCGATCCGATCCGTTGGCCCGGGCACCGGCCGGGGCGGAAGCATGTGGCGCTCCGCCGCCGGGATCGGAGACGTGGGCAGGACGATCTTGAGCTGGATCTGAGACCCGGGGACAACGTAGCCGCCCTGCCAGAAGTTCGGGTTCCCTGTCCGGATTGTGAGGAAGACCTCAGGTTCGTCCGGGCAGGGATCCTGGAGCGTCGGGGTCTGGGCCTGGAGCTGCGTGCCGGGGGTCTGGCAGGGTCGGCCCTGGGGGCAGTCGACGGGCTCATCCCAGCGAAGCATGCTCGTCTGATCGAAGTTCGTCACGAAGAGACTCACCGTGACGATGCCGGCCTGCTGCTCCGGCCCCGGGGGGGCCGCGTCAGCCGCGGCGGTGTGGCGTTCCGGGTTCTTTGCTGCCATGGGCGGGAGCCTTTTCTTTCTGCTGCTGGTGGCTGCCCCCGGGGCCTTCGGCCCCTGGCGGGCGTGGGCCGGGCGGCCGGATGGGCGTCCTGACCGGCTCGAGGTCGATCGTGTAGACCTGGTCTTTGTTGCCAAAGTCAATCCCCTCAAGACTGTCCGGATCACTTGTCCCGACGGCGAAGAGGACCTCGGGCTCCACCGGATAGCCCAGCGGGGGCGGCGGAGCGTCGAGGACGAAGGCCATGCGGACCACCCGCACCCGAACGGCGCGCCCGTGGGGATCGCTCCAGCGGTCCCCGAAGGTGTCCTCGAAGGACTGGAGCTTTACGTTGAGTTTCATGGAAGGGGCTCCTTCCGCTGCGGGGCCTACGGCCCCCGGGCTCAGTAACCGCCTCGACCCTTCATCGCGCGGGGCATGTGCTCGAGGCCGCGGCGCTCGCCGGAGCCCATGTGGCTCACTCCGTGGCCCTTGCCGATGCCCGGCATGTAGCTGGCCTGGTGGTGCTTGCCCGGGTCGACCTTGTTCGCCGAACTCTGCTCCGGCGCGTTCTTCGTGTCGTAGCCTTTGATGCTCGAGTGGCCGCTGCCGTTGTAGCGGTGATGCCGGCCGCCGACTCTGTGTCCGCTCTTTGCCATCGGATGATCTCCAAGTTTCCCCTGCGCTGACTCCGGCCGAAGGCCGGGGGGCGCATGACGCGCGGGGCAAGCGTTGCATGGCAGGTGTAGGGGGATCAATGTGTTTGCACACAACTCCCCTTATGGGCGACCAGGGCTCGGCGGCGAAGTGGTTGGGCCCGAACGGGCCCGCGAGCCGATGGGGGGGACCGTAGGGGCTGAACATCGTTCAGACCACAATTTTGACAAAGTCGTGCCTTATTTCCGCCACAATCCTGAGCTATACTTAATCATGGTCGGGAGGGAATAGTCCCTCCGGACAAACGTGAGAGGTCTGCGCCATGCAATGGTATTTGCGTGAGGCTGGAGTCGTGTTCGCCAAGCTCGTCATCTTGGGCTTGACAGGGCTGTCAGCCTATGCTATATCTGAGGCAGTCTTCCCGGGACTAGGTACGATCGGCGTAGCCGGCTCGTACGCCGGGTGGATTTTGGCCAGCGACTAGTTGACTCGAGAGTGCCGGCGCGAGCCGGCCTCTTTCGATAAGGTCGCGCATACCCTGGACATATTTCAGGGCTCATGTGGCAGAAACGCAACACGAACTGGTAACGCGGATTTGATAATTGTTTCAGACTCAGGCGTGGACTTTTAGTCAAGTTTGAGCTATCATTCGGAATTCCTCGAGGGAATGGTCCCGCGAGGATACAAGGGAGCCGGGGCTGACGCCCCGGACAGCGACTATGGCTATGATCGAGACGACTGGGAATGGCAAGAAAGAACCCCGGACCGTGCGGGTGCAGAAAGTCTACATTTCTGCAGACGCGCCCAAGGGAGATGTTCGAGCTAGTGTGGAGTCCCTAATCCACACGGCCAGGCTCCACTTCAAGGAGAATGGCTATCTCATGGATCTCAATTTGCGAGCCATTGGCGAAGAGCATCCTAATTGGCTCTACGCCGCGGCCGCCTTCGGGGCCTTGACCGCAGCCGCCAACGCGGCGACTTCGGCCAAGTCGGAAACGGACACCAAGCCGGACCTCGAGGACATGATTTCTGCGGCGGAGGACCGATTCGCCATGTTCAGGGATGGTCAGTGGTCTGCAGAGGCCGCTGGGCCAAGGACGAACGACTTTGTTCTCGCTTACATTGAGTCGCGGCGAGCCGCTGGCATCAATGTGACAGAGTCGACCATCGAAGCTTTGCGCGAGCGCCTCGCGAATGAGTCGCTCACGCCAAAGAAGATGATGGAAGATGTCAAGGTCAGAGCCGCATATCAGGCCATCAAGGCCCGGAAGGCCGCAGAGCGCGCGGCTCAGGCTCAAGAGAAGGCCGAGGGCGCGAGCATCTCGACGGATCTCGACGACCTCCTGAACGCCTAACGGCGTTCAGCCGCCATCCCACTGAGCCCGCTTCGGCGGGCTCTTTTCTTTGCGCCCCGCGCAAAGGCTCGGGACAGAAATCAAGTCAGACTCCTTCGGAGCTCCAGGGCCGCGAATGCGGCCCCCCATTCGGGACATTTCGTGACATACGGGAGTCCGGGAGCACCCCCCCACGCCGGGGCACATCTCCCCTTGTATGGCGGCACACATCTCCCCCTATAGACCCCTTGACCCTTCTCTACCTTCTAACCTTATTTTTTTTTTTTTTTTTACTATATATATATAATAGAGTCAAGAGAGGAGGTCAGAGGGAAGCGGGAGCCGAGACACGGACCTTGGCCTGTAGCTGCCCGGCGCGACCTTAATGCACACAAGGGCCCATGTGTGCAGGGCACAGACCCCCCCTGCTCCCGGACTCCCGAATCTCACGCCTTCTCCCGAATGAACGCCGTTCATCACATTCCCGCCACAATCATGTGCCATAATAGCTTCTTCGGACCAGAAATCCGCCAGCACTAGACGAGGAGCACTGACCATGGCAAAGCACAAAGTCGAGGCAACTATCACGCTCACCTTCGACACCGAGGTCGACACAGACGACCTCGACCAGTTCACTGAGAATGACAGCGATCTCGACGCCGAGGACTCTGACGCCGTCCACGACGTCCTGATGGACATCTATCATGATCCGGACCTCTTGATCGAAGTCCTCAACAACGAGTCTTTCCTCGTTGACAAGGTCAAGATCGAGGTCACGCACTCAAAGGAGAAGAAAGGACAGTAGTCATGCACCTCACTCACCACATCATCGCTCGCCAAGGCGAAGGCAAGCACCAGGACGGCCTCGTGAGCATACGCCACACGCGGACGCTCTACACCAAGACTGAGATCCACGGTCTCATTGACCAGCTCCAGTCCATCGCCCGGAGGATGCAGCCGAAGACCATCGCGGAAATGCTCCCAACCGTCACGCCTTTCAACTAGCGCCAACAGCGGCCGGCCCGCTCCTTCGGAGCGGCTGGCCTTCCTCTTTCGGAGCCCATGCCATGCGCACAAACATCATCTCATTCACAATCCGAGGTGAGATGTTCCGAGCCGACATCTCAAAGCTCTCACCAAAGATCCTACACCGAGCCGCGCTCTTCGGCCTCGAGACCACCCTGCGCAACGCCGTCTCCGCAAGCGGTGCAGCCGATCACGAAGCCCGGACTCTCGCAATCTCAAAGCGCCTCGACATCCTGCGCAAAGGCGAATGGAGAGAGCCCACGCCATGACCTACGACACCGCCCTCGTGCTCATCCTCATCGTCGGCTTCTACGCCTGGCTCATTGGAACCCTCCAACGATGAAAACGATCTACGAAGTTGAACTCATGGCCATCGATAAGGCTGAGATGGTCGAGCTCACAATGGACGAATCCCTCAACGTCTCCAAGGATCTCAAATACGCCTATGGCACTGAGTCCCCATTCGCCAAGGCTTTCAACATCGTCTACCGCAAAATCACAGAAGGAGCCAACACCCCGCGGTACGTAATCGTGAAGGTCGTGCCATGACCGACCGCAAATCTCAATCCCGAGTCAACCCACCGGAGCTACTCATGCTAGTCGACTACCAGGGCCGAGAGGCCGCCCGGATCGCCCTCATCTACGGCATCGTCCGGGGCAAGCGACCACTCACCGAGGACGAGGCAAAGGAAGTCCTCAAGCTCAAGCGCGCCATGTCTGATGAGGACAAGAAGGCCAAGCAGCCGGACTACAGCCTCGATGACTTTGAGAAGGAGTTCACCAAATGAACGAGCGGATCTCCAGAATGGAACTCGAGATCCTCCGACTCAGCCTCCGCCGGGTAGCTGAGGCCACCTGTGATCCCGACATTCTCCGTGAGATCCCACACCCCGACAGCGAGCGCGGATGGAGCCGCCTCTGCATCCACCTTATCAACTGGATTGCCTCCCATCAGAAGGACCACGCCAATGGACCCCCAGCACATTACGAAGATCCGCATGATCGCGGACATGACGACCCTCAGCCTCAAATACGCCATCGAGCTCTTCGAGAGCCGCCACCTCTTCGGAGATCACCAAACCACCCACATCCGCCTGATGCACAACCTTCTCACCAAGCTCGGCTACCAAATGGCCGAGACCCTGAACGTCGCAGCTGAAATGGAGGGACATAGCAATGAGTCTACATCCTCAACTGAATGAAGCCCTCGAGGAGACCAGAGAGGGGCTCACCACACACGCTGCCCGGCGTCTCAACGACCCCGACCGCTACAAGCAGATGAAGGCCCGGTTCGCCCTCAACGTCTTCGTGCCATTCATCGACTGGTTCCGTGACGAGGCCAGCACCGGCGAGATCGATCAAGCCGCAACCGCTGCAACCCGAGGCATCAGCCACATGGTCGCACTCCTCGCCTCCACCGCGGGAGACGACAAGATGGAGCGCAGCGCGAGCCTCATCTTTGCCACGCTCATGGAGGAGATGACACACTACATGGTCGAGAACAAGAAGGGCCGCCCCTGATGTTCGCCCCCGAGCCATCCTCCCTCACTCACATGGTGCTCCTGACCGCCTGCGCCGTCGCATCCTTCGTCGCTGTCAGTCTCGGGCTCATCTACTGGAGCTGGCTCACTATGGGAGCCGGCTTCATTCTCTTCTGCTACTATTTGAGTGAGATCCTTCGGGAGCTGCACTACCTGCTCCAAGCTCGAAAGGACAACCGCGAATGACCGCCCCGCGCTCACACGCCCCGAAAGCCGTCGAGGACGAAGTTGCCGCCCTCTGGTTCCGCGCTCCCCTCAAGCTCACCTTCGAGCTCAAGGCCAACGCCAACTACTACCGCCATCAGCTCTACTACGTCCGCAAGCAGATGGCCGAGGCCCATCCCGAGCTCAACAGCCTCGGCGTCTTCGTCTACCAGCAAGGCGAATACTGGATCCTGGAGATCAAGGCGAAGAACCGCGCGCTCCACCAGGCACTCGAAGAAGCTGGAATCTCAGCCGGCCCACCCCCCCTAGATGAGGACGCCATTCCATGAAGGATATGTCAGACTTCACCGTTAATCTCAGCTCATCAGTTCCAGCTCTCTTCCGAACTCCGAAGGAGCGCCATGAATACGGCCACCTCCTTGCGAAGAACCTCGAGCTCCAGCTCAAGGTAATGGGGATCCAAGTCAAGGTCATGTTCGACATCTTAACCCCCGAAGGTACTAGTGAAGGACCAGATGACGAGGACGTAACATCCCGTAATGCAAAGTGATGGAACTGAACACTGATCAGAGTTGACTTTTCTCCCCTTGTGTGCATAATTGCCACACCCTTGGAGCACCAGATGCCGGCTCACTCCCCCCAACACACCCCGAGCTGGCACATCGTCCCTGGTGCTCCAAGGGCATTTCGAAGCGAAGCAGACCTTAGGAGAACTAGCATGAAGACGTTGTGCGGGCTCTTATTCACTGGACTCATCCTCTGCCCCATTGCCGGAGCAGAGGCCAAGCAGACCCCGAAGCGAATCCTCGTGGTCAAGATTGTCAAGCAGAGCAGGCCATCATATGGCAGCTGGGAAGGCGGCACATATCTGCCCTCCGAGCGTGGAAATCCCCTGAGCAGCCCCAAGAAGTTCTGGGACTACAACGACCGCTGGCAGAGCGGAGGCTCGAGCCAGTAGTCGGCGCTCCATTGGCCCAAGTGGATGCACCACCGCTTGGGCCATATCCTCCCCGATGGTGCTCAAAGGAAGGTGAATCATGCGTCGCGATGTTCCAGCCGGCACACTGCTCCAGATCGACGGGATCCTTTGGGACAAAGCTCTGAAGGCCGGTCGAGCCGTCACCCTCATCGGTGCCGTCAGCAGCGGCCCGGGGACTCCCCCGGACCTGCCGCCCGACCTTCCTCCAATGCCAGGCGAGCCGCCCACGGAAGGCGTCAAGCCTCCCCCTCCAGGTGGTGGCTGGGGCTACCATCCCGAATATGGCTGGGGCTACTTCCCCGGCGGCGGCGGAAAGCCACAGCCCCCAGGAAGTGGCTGACTCGCCCAACTCTGGAGGCGGTTCTGCCGCCTCCTCTCTTGAAGGTCAACAAAGGAACACGCCACCAATGACCGCGAAGCCTTTCACCAAGATCGTGGACTATACGAAGGAAGAGCTCGAAGACGCAATCCTCGAGGCCGTGGAGCACGCCAGGAACCACGGCTTCGACTTCTACATCTTCCTCCGGGGCGCAGACGCCTATTTCGAGAAGAGGCACCGGAGGATCAACCCCGCGCAGACCCGCATCAGCAGCTGGCAAGGCGACCACAGCACAGGAGAATGGAAAACTCATGGCCCTCACCCGAAATCGCAACTTCATGGGCAAGAATCGCCCAACGAACGAGCCCAATCAGGCCGACCACATGGCCGACCTGTACAGCAAGGGACGGACCCCGTTGAAGAGGACCCGGGCGATACCCCAAGCCTCGGGTCACAACGTCCACGCGGCAAAGCCAAACCCGCAGAGCCTCCGGACGAAGTCCCAGGACCCGGCAGTCCAAACCCAGCGGTTCCCGATGGGCGGCGGAACCGTCCCAGGTAGTGGAGGCCGGGCCCCCTCAGAGCCAGCCGAGCCTCACATGCCCTCTGGCTACGATCCAACGAAGGTCTGAACCATGATCCTCACGCTCCAGCCCGGACAGTTGGTCGAGCTTGGCATCGCCTACCTCGACGAAACGGAGAGGCCAATGCAAGCGCCAGCTCTGCTCGACTACACCCCGCGCTGGACGCATGAGAATCCGGCAATCGCAACGCTGACCGTCGCCCCAGATGGCCTCACCGCTCAGGTCGAGGCCCAGGGCGCCGGCAGCGACCTGGTGCAAGTCGCCCTCTCCGTCGGCGGGCGCAGCTACCAGAGCGCCCTCCTCCTCAACATTCTCGCGGCCCCGCCGCAGCCGACCCTCACCCAGATCGCAATCAAACCTCTCACGAGCTATGAATGACAAGAGGACGTATCGGACTTGGCCGCCGTGTGCCCGGCCGGAAGAAGTACTGGAAGGTCACCCTCCCGGAATCTCTGGCGCACGAGATCGACCTCATGTTCTACGACTCAGGCAGCATGAGGATCACCTACGGCAGCCGCTCACATCTCGTGACTGCCCTACTCCAGCAATGGCTCACAGAAAGGAAGAGTGAAATCCATGAACGACGCCAACAGTTTGCCGGGCAGCCCGGCGGACCTGGAGCCCCCACTCCTCACTCCCCTCGAGAGCCCGGAGAAGCTGGACCCGGCAGCCCTGAACGCTCGCCTTCGAGAGGTCCAAGTTCTCCAGACGAAGAGGGAATTGGAGCCGTCGGAAATTCGGGAGAGTATCACTTTGATCCAGATCCTTCGTGGGACGATGTCGACGGCGGGACCGAAGGCGAAGCCCCGGGCAGCGAGGAAGCTCAGCTCCCTGGCCGACTTTGAAGCCAGCCTCGGCATCGTGGGAGGCAAGACCTGATGACGCCCGGCCTGCCTCTCTACGTCGACAGCTCCATGCTCTCGACTCTCCGCGCCTGCAAGCGCAAGTTCTTCTGGAGCACCATCCATGCCCTCTATCCCACAGGACGAAGCGTCCACCTCATCGCCGGAGCAGCCTTCGCCGCCGGAATGGAAGCCGCCCGACGTCTGGCTTTCACGGCGGGCAGCGATAGCTCGCATCAAGCTCTGCTTGAGGTCGCTCTACCTCCTTTCCTGCGAGAATGGGGAGACTTCGAGCCCCCCGACGCCAGCCCCAAGTCCCTCGTCAACACCTTTTCCGCCCTCTCGGAGTATCTCGAGCTGCACCATCCCCTCCGTGACGTCATCCAACCCCACATGAGGGAAGATGGTTCGCCCGCCGTCGAATTCACCTTCGCGATTCCCCTCGTGGAGACCCGCTTTCCACGCCACCCCTCAGGCGAGCCCTTCGTCTTCGTCGGCCGCTTCGACATGCTTGGCTACTACGGCTCCGAACGCCTGCCCGTCATCGTGGACGAGAAGACGACCTCCTCGATCGGCTACGCCTGGGAGAACCAGTGGAGTCTCCGGGGCCAGTTCCTCGGCTACGTCTGGGCTCTCCAGCAGCTCGGCTTCAGCGTTCACAACGTCGCGGTGCGAGGGATCGCGATTCAGAAGACTCAATTCAAATTCGCCACCGCCCTTCCCACATTCGGCCACCATCTCGTGGCCCGCTGGGAGGGGCAACTCATCAACGATCTCATCGACATCACGGAGACCTTCAAAGCATGGGAACCTAGGGCAACTGAGGAGAAGCTGGTCGAAGGCTATTGGGATATGAACCTTGCGGACGCATGCTCGTCCTACGGGGGCTGTGCCTTCACCACGCTCTGCGAAGCAAAGCGTCCCCAGCCATTCTTCTCCAACTACATCCGCCACCGCTGGGATCCGCTCTCGCGGAATCCCGTTACAGAGCTCACCTCCACACAAGGGAATGGAGACTCGAAATGCTCAAGCTGTCAACCGCTGCCGTGGGCGCCATCGGAGCCCTCGGAGCCCTCCTCTACGCTTGCCCGGCCGCCGCCCAGTCCCCCGTCGAGTGCATCGGAGACTTCGACGGAACCAGGGCCCGAGGCAACGTCAGGATGAACCTCGACTGCGCCTTCGTCCGGGGCCGACCCCGGGCCTCTCGAACCTCTCGTACACAGGTGCGGGTTCGACGCCCGGCCCGGGAGGAGGTATTATACGAGCCCGGACCTCGCTACGGGCGCGCCCCCGCCTACTACGACTACGACGACGAGGAGGCCATCCTCCTCGAGCGTCCGCGTCGTCCAAGGGTCTTCATCGAAGCGGAGCCCTACGGCGCCTGGGACTGGTGCCCCCTCGGGTTCCTCTTCGGCAGATGGTGAGGTCATCACACGTTGGATCATCACATGGAAGAGCCCCCTCTCGGGAGAGCAATACTACTACCATCCCGACAGCGGGGGCCTCACCTTGTGGACGCCGGAGCGGAACGAGGCTCGGATCTTCAAGACCCGGTCCGAGGTGGAGACCAGCTTCCGCTGGCTCTCTCGCCTCGTGAAGCCCCAGATCGAGACGATCCGAGTGCGGCTCATCATGACCCCGGCCAAAGGCGGCTGAGCCTCCCTTCGGGAGGCCCACCATGATCTACGTGTTCGGTCCCAGACGATCACCGACTTGCAGAGATTGCTGGGACGATCTCTGCACAATGAACTGTGGTCCAAGCCGTGGAGAAATACAAAGAGAAGCTAGTCAAGCGCCACGTGATAACGTGGTTCAATCCCGCGACCCAAACTCTGTTCTTCTTCCACCTGGGGGATCACGGGCAGATCGGATGGACAACCCGCCAAGACGAGGCGAGAATCTTCCGAAGCAAGGGAGAGACTGGCCCGGCGCTCACCTGGCTCCGCCAGTTCGTTCGACCAAAGGTCGAAGACGTCAAAGTAAAGGAGAGCATACCAGTGGCAAAAGCACACCCCGGCTTCAAGGCCGTGCAGAACAGGATCGCCCGAAAGCAAGGCGTCTCCCCCGCGCGGGCGGGAGCGATGCTAGCAGCAGGGACTCGGCGCGCAAGCGCCGGAGCGAAGAAAGCCAACCCCCGACTCAAGAGAGTGAAAGGCTGACCCATGGCAAAGAACCCAATCACATCCCGCGCCGCCCGAAAGGAAGGCATCACGAAGGACCGGCCGGGCTTCCAAGGCTTCGCGAAGGGTGGGGCTGCGGCGCGGCCCCGGCCGCCCAAGCGCCCGAAGCGGGGTCGCTGATGTGGCGAATCGTCTCGCGGAAGCCGAACCGGCCCCACGTCTACCTTCGGGTTCCTCGAGACTCCAACGATCTCCTGGGCTGGGTCACCTCCCCGGGGGCGGCCACGACCTTCGCCTCCAAAGCCACAGCCCTCGAGTTCGCCCACCACTTCCAAAGCACCAACGTCAACGCCAAAGTCGAAAGGCTCGGAACCCATGCCTCCACGCTCAAAAGCCCAAGCGCGCTTGATGGCCGCAGCAGCCCACACTCCAGGGGGCTTCGGCGGCGTAAGCCAAAAAGTCGGGCGCGAGTTCGTGCCGAAAGGATCGCACATCTCAAAGCGGCTTCCGGAGAAAGTCCGGAAGGGGAAAGCGGGGGGCTCTAAACGAGGGAGGAGGTAGATCGTCATGAAGAAGAAGTAATGTCAGTCGGAGCCCGAGGCAGAGCTGCCGTTGTCACGCCCCGGGCTCCCCCCCGGCCGAAGGCCGGCGGCCATCGCATTTGAGGGACCATCACCATGTCAATGTTCACCAAGCCACAGAAGCGAACCAGCCGCCTCGCCGAGGCCCTGGCCGTCTCCTCCGCCAAGGAGCACCTCTTCGACCTCCCGGACTACCTTGCGAAGCTCATCGAAGACTTCGAGGCCCGGGACGTCCACCCCGAATACCGCCAGGACGTCTACAAGACGCTGGCCGCCGCCGTCAACGTCTGCCGGACCGTGATCAACCCATCCTATCCCGCCAAGCCCGCGATCGAAGAGATCGGCCAGCTCATGACCATGCTACCCCGAATGCTGCTTCACCTCACGAACCGGCCCACCACCACGGGCTGGGCCATCATGATCCCGCACACACGGGAGATCTTCCCCTCCGTCTACAGCACCGAGGGCGAAGCCCAGGCTCAGCTCGCTCAGCTCCAAGCCTTCAGCCCCGCGATCCGCGGGAACATCATCCCGGTGCGAATCACGAGCGAGCATGTCTCGGCGCCGGAGGCCCCGAAGCGCCTCGTGGAGCCCCTCCTCCGGCCCGACCGCCCTGCAGCCCTGGCCTCCGACGATCCCATTCCCCAGGGCATCCGGCCCCCACGCCAGCTCAGCTTTGACGACCTCATGCAGCGGGTCGCACGTGTTGAGGGAGAAGTGAGCGAGGGATTATCTCCCCCTGTTTCCGGCGCCCCAGAGGGCCCGCCAGCGGCCACTAACGCCGGCCGCATGAATGTGCCGGCCGAAGGCAAATCGCCACCCACGGCCACGCCAGGCACGGGAAACAGCATCCCCTAGCCAACCCCGCCCCACACGCCAGCAGGAACGACACGCCATGAACGACCACTCACCAGCCACCCCACTCCAGGCTCCCTCGGTGCTCCTGATGGGAGAAACAGGTGCCGGCAAGACCCACTCCCTCCGAACGCTCCTCGCCTCCGGCCTCGAGGTCTTCGTCATCGGGACGGAGCCCAACTTCCTTGACACGCTCGTCGACGCCGCGGGCCCCCGCCTCATGGATCGCCTCCACTGGCGAGCGATCCAGCCATCCCGCGTGGGAATCAAGGGCCTCCAGGAGATGGTCAAGAAGGTCGCACAGCTGGACTTCGACTCCCTCTCGAAGATGCGGCCAGACTCCGGCCGGGCCACGGCGCAGCTCGTCACGGTCCTCTCGACCCTGGAAGACTTCAAGGACGACCGCACGGGGAAGTCCTTCGGCTCTGTGGAGTCTTGGGATGCCCGCCGAGCCCTCGTCATCGACTCGCTCAGCGGACTCAACCTGATGGCGATGGACATCACCATCGGGAACAAGGTCACCGCCCACCAGGGCGAGTGGGGTGTAGCCATGGGGACGCTGGAGAAGCTCCTCCTCAACCTCACCAGCAATCTCCGCTGCTTCTTCGTCCTGACGGCGCACCTCGAGCGGGAGACGGACGAGCTGACCCAGGGCTCCAAGCTGATGCCCTCAACGCTGGGTCGCAAGCTGGCCCCCCGGCTGCCCCGCTTCTTCTCCGAAGTCGTCCTCGCATACCGCGAGGGAGAGCACTACTATTGGTCAACGGCCCAGACTGGGGTCGTCCTGAAGCACCGAGCGCTCCCGCTCGGGGCAAAGCTTGAACCTTCGTTCGGCCCGATTGTTCAAGCTCACCACAGCCGCGTCGCGGCTGTTAACGGCCGCCAACCCTAAGTGGAGTACGATCCCATGGGAGTATTTGATCCGACGAAGTTCCTCGAGTCCACCACCACGGATGCCGGCAGCACCGCCCGGAATCCAGTCCCTGCAGGCGAATACAAGGCAACCATCGATGATCTTGAACTCCGGACTGCAAACACTAAGAACGGCGAGCGCCAGATTCTCCGCGTCATTTGGGAGATCCATGACGAGGGCGCGAAAGAGGCTACGGGTCTTGACAAGGTCACTGTCCGCCAAGATATTTGGCTGGACCTCACGCCAGCTGGGAATGACCTCGATTACTCGAAGGGGAAGAACATTGGTCTGGGTCGGCTCCGTGAGGCTGTTGGCCAGAACAACGCAGGGGAAGCGTGGAACCCCGGAATGCTCAAAGGAGCCGGGCCAGCCCTCCTGGTGGTGATTGAGCGGCCCGACGAGCGCTCTGACGTCGTCTACAATGACGTCAAGTCCGTCGGACAGCTCAGCTAGTGCATTGGGGGAGAAGTGACACGCCGCACTCCTCCCCCTTTCGCTCCCCGAAAGGCTCACCATGCGCCTACTCCCCTCAAATCTCATCACCGTCCCCGACCGCCAGCGGAAGAGCCGGCCTCGGGACTTCATCCAGAAGCTCAAGGACTCCATCGTCAGCAAGGGGCTCCTGCATCCCATCGTCGTCACCTCTGCCCTCGACCTCGTGGCCGGCGAAGGACGCTTGATTGCGATGCGGGAGCTCCACATCGACGGCATCCGCTTCAACCACAACGGGGCGCCCGTAGCGCCTTCCTGCATCCCCGTCTCGACCCTGGGAGAACTCACCCCTGACGACGTGGCCGAGGCCGAACTAGAGGAGAACATACTCCGTGTCCCGCTCACCTGGCAAGAGGAAGTCGAAGCGAAAGTCCTCATACATCAGCTCCGAAAACGAAGCAACCCCGCCCAGACCCTCACCCAAACCGCCGCTGAGATCAGCGCGACCCGAGAGACCACCGTTGAGAATGAGCGTCACTCGCTATCGAAAGCCATAATGGTCAGTCAGCATATGGCGAACCCCAGAGTGAAGGCCGCCAAGACCCTGAATGAGGCGGCCAAGATCGCCCTGGATGACCTCGAAAATTCGCTCCGAACGCAGTTGCTCGAGCGCGGGGTCACCACAAGCCAGCACCGGCTCATCAAAGGGGACCTCCTCAATGTCCTCCCTTCTCTGGACTCCAACTCCTTCGATGCGATCGTTGTGGATCCGCCGTACGGTATCCGTGCAGACGAGTACAGGACCATCACGAAGGTTGCCGGCGAGCGAAAGCATCACGAAGGCCACTTCTACGATGACACGCCGGAGTACTCGGATCAGATCTGCACGACGGTCCTTCGCGAAGGCTTCCGCCTTCTTCGCTCTCGGGGTATCATTTTCATGTTTTGTGATCCTGATCGCTTTGCTTATTATCGTGAGGCAGCCCTCAAGCAAGCCTTCAGTGTCTGGCGGACCCCCCTCATCTGGCACAAGACCGGCGCCGCCTCCGGCTTCGCACCGTGGGGCGCCGGCGGCTTCATCCGCTCGTACGAGATGATCCTCTTCGCCACCAAGGGCCGCAAGATCCTCACCAGCCCGGGAGGGCCCGATGTACTTCAGGTCGACCGTGTCCACCATAGCAACCGGCAACATGCTGCTGAGAAGCCTGTTGAGCTTCTGCTCAAGCTCATCAAACTTGCGTGCATTCCGGGGGACCATGTACTTGACCCGTGTTGTGGCAGCGGTAGCATATTTGCCGCCGCGAACGAGGCACATATGGTTGCAACGGGAATTGAAATCGATCCAGCCTATCATGCCACCGCGGGTGCTCGGATCCTTAAGGCGGCTGAAGCCCCTGCGCCGGAGACCGAGACATGAAGAGCCAAAGCGACAGCCACACAGCTGGGCTTTTCCAAGGTACCCGTGGTCCTCGGGACTCCCGTATCGTCCTGGTCGGCGAAGCCTGGGGAGAAGAAGAAGCCCGCCAAGGTCGACCGTTCGTCGGCACGTCCGGCTGGATCCTTGACAAGATGCTGGTCGAGGCGGGGATACCGCCGGACTCAGTGCTGATGACCAACGTCGTGGGCCAGCGGCCCCCAGGGAACGACTTCAATCACTTCCTCGTGCCCAACAAGGGCTCGACCAATGCCGACCTCCTCTTCGGAATACCTGCCGGCCCAGACCTTCAGCGAGGAGTCACGCACCTGGGGCAACTCATCTCGGCTTGTAATCCGTCCCTTGTGGTTGCCGCTGGAGCCTGGCCACTATGGGCACTTTCGACTCACGCTAGTGTCAAGACAGTCAAGGGCTATAGTCACCCTAGTGGCATTGCCAACTGGAGAGGATCTCAAACCCACACTCGAGAGGTTTTTGGGTCTCGACCTCTCCTCCCTATCTACCATCCTGCTGCTATCGCCAGAGAGTGGAAACTCAGGGCCGTTACTGTCCATGATCTCCGCGCTCGCGCAGCTCGGTTCCTTAAAAACCCAGCGACTTGGAAGCCCCTCTCCCAATCGATCCAGCACAAACCCACATACGGAGAAGTAGTTGATGTCCTCGCAACCATCGAAGCCGTCGGGGGCCGCCTCGCCGTCGACATCGAGACTTACCGCAGACGATGGATCAGCTGCGTCGGCCTTGCTTGGTCTAAGCGGGAAGCAATCTGTCTGCCTTTCTTCAGTTTCGACCCCGGAGGGGCCTACAGACCCTACTGGACCCCTGAGCAGGAGCAGGACATCTGGCTTCGACTCAGACGAATCCTTCAGGACCCGACCATCCGAATCATCGGACAGAATTTCGGTTACGATACCCAATTCTTTCATCGATGGTACGATATTCACGCTCTCTGTGCCTTCGACACTATGGTCGCGCATCACCTTCTTTATCCTGGAACTCCGAAAGGTCTCGACGACCTCGCCAGCCTCTATTGTGATCACTATTGTTTTTGGAAAAAAGAGAGCCAGGACTGGGATACAAAAGAGTTTGGAGCTGAGGCTCACTGGCTCTACAACGCTAAGGATTGTCTCTATACCTACGAAGTCGCCGAGGCGCTCCGCGAAGTCCTCGCCGCTGAAGGCATGACGGGGCTCTTCGACTTCCAGATGCAGCAGTGGAGGCTGGCCCGGGAGATGACCCTCCGGGGCGTGGCTTACGACACCGACTACATCGCGGAGCTTCGCAAGCACCTCGCGGCCGACGCGGCCGAAACGGCCGCTTGGCTCGCCCAGGCCGTCCCCTTCGAGATCACCGGGGGCACCCCCTGGTACAACAGCCCCGCGCAGATGATGGACCTCTTCTACCAGAGGCTCGGCCTCCCCATCAAGAAGCACAAGAAGACCAAACAGCCCACCATCGACGACAGCGCGCTCGTCGAAATAGAGGAGAAACACCCATGGCTTAGCGGCTTGACCCAACGTGTGAGGCACCTGCGATCCGTGAGGGTCTTCACCAGTCACTTCATCGATGCCAGGCCATCTGCCGATGGCCGACTTCATTGTCAGTTCAACCCGGCACATCCTGAGACGTTCCGCTGGAGTTCCTCCGCCACTGGGTTCGGCGAAGGGACCAACCTCCAGAACGTGCCCAAGCCGGTTGAGGAC
>Ga0306922_10001010_pt1 | contig 24524 bp, 25 predicted proteins | sample sta12Cox44000082_FD_203758 | JGI IMG/M metagenome (GOLD analysis project Ga0306922, IMG submission 203758) | Lab enrichment of tropical soil microbial communities from Luquillo Experimental Forest, Puerto Rico - statoxic.12C.oxic.44.000.082 (v2)... | ecosystem: Environmental > Terrestrial >... | reverse complement strand
GCTCTTGGTATGCTTTTCTAGCTTTGCGACCAGGTTCACGACCTCGCCGATGACGGTGTATTCGAGCCGCGTCGCATGTCCGACTGGGCCAAAGATAATATCGCCCACGGCACCGGCGATGCCAACCGAGGGCGCCGGAAGCCCCCGCCCTTCGCGCTCGCGGCGCCAGCTCTCTGCCGTGGCGGCCAGTTCGTCGATGGCGCGGCACAGATCGGCAGCGTAGCTGATATTCGGCACAATAGCGCCGAAGCTCGCAAGAATTCCGTCACCGAGATATTTGTCGATGCTGCCGCCATGCCGCTCGATCACCGGCACGACCCGCGATTGGTACTCGCCGAGAAGGCCAATCAGTTCCTCCGCCGAACGGCCATGCGACAGCGCGGTGAAGCCACGCAGATCGGTGATCAGGATGGCCGTGTGGCACCCCGCGCAACGCATGCTCTCGGGATCTCCGTCGCCTCGCCGGATCTGCTCGGCGACTTCGGGCGCGAAGAAACGCGACAAGTCGCTGGCCGCGCTTTCCCCGACGACCGATCGGGCGAGCAGCTGGCGGCTCCGGACGAGCGAAAACGCGAGAATCATGGTCACCACGAGAATCGACAGGATCTTGTCGATCTCCGCGCCGCGCAGGATCCTGTACGAGGTCACATACGCGACATAGCTATGGGTGAAGGCGCCGCCGGCCGGTCCCCACGCCGCATAGAGGAAGAGCCCGAGCCAGCCCAATGCGGCGCATCCGCCGGCGAGCAACACATAGCCCGGCTCGAACCGCAACGTCCGCAAGGCGATCAAGATGAAAACGTACATCAGGGTCGGCGCTTTGAGGTAAAGCGCGGGCGGTGCCCGATATTGAAGGTGAAAACTCCAGATCGTGATCATCAGCGCTGTGACGTCGACCACCACCGAAAGGGCGACAAAGCCGCGGCTCAGCCTCCCGCGATAGGCGAGGAAGAGGCGGCCCGCGGTGAACAGCGCATAAATCCCGAGTGTCCACGGTATCGGCTCGAACGGTGTCCCGGCCGGGAACGCCTTGGGCGAGATCGCGTAGACCACGGCGAAGAACACGATAGCGGCGGCTTGGGTCCACCCGACAATGATCTCGCCGGCGTCCTGCTGCTGTTCGATATCTCGACGGATGCGCTCGGGAAGCGCGGGCTCCGCTCGCCAGCCTAAAATGGGCAGCACCAGATCGGCCCAACTCTCCTTCAGAATGCCGATGCCGCGCGAGGAGACGAAAGCGGAAGTCCGCGTTTGGGTGGAGGACATCGATACCTCGGAGACAAGACCAGGACCAAGTCCGCCAAGAGTCTTCGATTCAACCCGGCAAGCGGTTACAGCCGAGATCAGAAATTTTGGAGCAGGACGATGGCGTGCGCTGGTGTAGAGATCTGTCTGAGCAGCCGCGCGCCAAGGATCACTGGATGGGCGTTTGCTGCCACAGAAGGAGCCCCGATCGATGCCCTCGGGCCGGCACAGCCGCTCGCCGCCGCTGACCCGGATCAAGCACGATCACCAGGTCGACGCGGGTGAGACGCATTCCGCCCGCGAGCGCGATTGGTCCGTTCTGATGGCTCGGGCTCAAGATGGCGATCGCGCAGCTTACCGCCGCCTGCTCGAAGAGATCACGCCTTTCCTGCGCGCCCTTGCTGCACGGCGTCATCGCGACCTCAGTGATGCGGAGGATGCCATACAGGATGTTCTGCTCACCCTGCACGCGACACGCCACACCTACGATCCGGCTCGCCCGTTCGGCCCGTGGCTTGTCGCGATCGCCAATCATCGCCTGATCGACCGGCTCCGCCGCCAGGGACGCTTGCGATCGCGCGAGACGGCGCTGATGCCGGAGCACGAAACCTTTTCAGCCGATCAACCGAACCTATGCGAAAAGGCGTTGGATCGGCGCGACCTCCATGAGGCGGTCGAAAAGCTGCCTGGCGGGCAGCGCCAGGCGATTCGGTTGTTGAAGCTCGAGGAGAGGTCAATGAAAGACGCGGCAGCGATAAGCGGAATGAGCATCGCATCGCTGAAAGTCGCAACCCATAGGGCACTGAAAAGCTTGCGGAAGATCATCGCAAAGGGACGCGCGCACAGGTGATCACCACCCCCGATCTGATCGACTCGCTGGCACAAAGCATGACCCCGGTCCGGCGCCTGCGCCCGCCGCTGGTGCGCGCCGGCTGCTGGCTCATGCTCGCCGCGATCATCCTCGGTCTGCTCGCGGTCAGTCAAGGTATACGTCCGGATCTCCTGCAGCGCCTTCAACAATCCGGATTTGCCATTGGGATGGCGGCCTCGCTGCTCACGGGGATTGGTGCCGCAATCGCCGCGCTCATGGTCAGCCTGCCCGACCGGTCGCGTCTTTGGCTGCTCCTCCCGGCCCCGGCGCTTTTGGTCTGGCTATCGACGATCGGCTATCAATGCCTGACCAGTTGGGCCAGCTTCGGGCCGAACGGCATGCAGCTTGGCGAGACCGTCCGTTGCTTTGCGACACTGGTGCTCACCGGCTTGCCTCTGTCACTCGCGATGCTGGTCATGCTGCGCTATGCTGCGCCGCTTCGCCCGACCGCCACGGTGTTGACTGGCAGCCTGGCGGTCGCGGCGATCACGGCGACGGCGCTATCGTTGTTTCACCGATTGGATGCGACCGTCATGATCCTGTTGTGGAATCTCGGCACGGCTGTGATGTTCATCGGTCTTCCCGGTGTGTTCCGTCGCAGTATATTTTGCTGGGTGACGCCCCGTTTCGCGCTGCAAGGGCAGTCTTGAGAGTTAGCGCTACCTGATTGCACTTTACGCCCCAGGCTGACACCCGCCGACCAACGTCCGGATTGGGTCAAGGGCGGTAAAACTCACAGTGAGTATATATTCTCCGAACTATCTGACATACCGGACATTCGGAAAGCTTCCTCGTACCCGGTCTATGCCTCCTGGAAGCCTCTGTCGCTGAGCGAGGGATGGCTGGCAGCAAAGCGCGTGGTCGCGGCGGTGCAGGTGCACGGCGTCGCCCGCGTCCGGACCTTCGATGCCCGTTATCCCGACGGCAAAGGGACAAGGTGCTGCATCCCCCGACGTTGTCGTAAAGGCGCGTCCCACCTACCAAAGGCAGCGACCTGGAACACCCCGGCGTCGTCCACGTTTTACCCGGAGCTCAGGCCGGCCAATCAGACCGAGGAGGTGCCAATCGAGCGCGGGTAGCACCCTGAGGTCCTGGTTGGTGGGACACTCATTCCGAAACCGTGCGAGAAAAGCCGAAGGAAAAAGTGTCCCACCTCATCCCTAGTGCCTTGATTTTTCGTAGAAGTGCGAGCTCCCTTGGGGACGCCAATTGGTCATGTTGAGTAATTGCGCTGAGTCGTTCTCGGGTCGCATAGAGCGATGACGCCGGGGCGTGAGAGCACGAAGGGCTCGTGCGGCGAAATCTTCCGCGACGGGCGCGGCCCCTATTCCGCCCTGGTGATCAGCGGCATCGCCATGCAGGCGACCCAGATGCTGGTGATCGCCATCATCATGCCGACGATCGTCGCCGATATCGGCGCGCTGATAGCGGCGCGCGCCGCCCAAGGCTGGACCGGCGGGTTGGTTGCCGGCAGCGGCATGGTGCTGATCACCAGCCTGTTCGACACGGGGCTACGTACCCGGATCATCGCGATTTGCCAAGGCACCTTTACTGCTGCCACCTGAGCGGACCGATCGTCGGGGGCTTGTTCGCGGAGATCAATTGGTGGCGCAGTTCGTTCTGGGGTGATGGTGCCGTTCATGCTGCCCTTCACCTGGCTCGCCTACGCGAAGATCCCTGACCGGCTCGACAGCGAAGCCGAACGCCGCCGATTTCCCGGCTTGCCGATGCTCCGGTTGGCGACGCTCGCCACCGGAGTGTTTTGCATCGCCGCCAGCGGCCCAGTGACCTCTGTGAGTTTGCGGGTCCTGTTGATCCTGGCCGCGGTGATGCTGGTGGCCCTGACATTCCGGCTCGACCGGGAAGCCGCCGACAACCCGTTTCCGCCCAACGCGCTGTCGATCAGTGCACCGATCGGGTTGGCGTTGTGGATCCTGGCCTTTCATGGGATGACGCAAACTTCGGTGACCCTTGCTTCTCCCATTGCTCCTTCAGGTGGTCCACGGGGTCTCGCCGGTCTTTATCAACTTCCTCAGCATCGTGATCTCGCTCGGCTGGAGCATCGCCACCTTCTCGGTCTCGGGCTGGTCCGGCACACGCGAGCGCATAGCGCTCCTCTGCGGGCCGGTGGTCGCTTTTGCCGGTCTTGTGGGGCTCACTTTGATCGCATTGCTGCCCGGGCTCGTGATGCTGACGGTCAGCGCCTTTGTCATGGGGATCGGTATCGGCGTCTATAACGTGCATTTGGTAGCTCGTGCGATGGGGAGTGCCGCTTCCGGCGAGCAGCGCAGCACCGCCTCGGCATTGACCTCGGTCCGTTCGCTCGGCAGCGCCTTTGGGGCTGCCATCGCCGGTGTCGTCGCGACCACGGCGGGTCTCGGTGATGCGAGCGAGCCGGAGGCGGTCGGCCATACAGTCGCCGCGGTCTATCTGTTTTGCTGGATCCCGTTTGGGCTCAACGCGATTTTGATGATTCGCTTTCTGCGTCTCACATTACCCAGACCGGCGCCGATCCCGGCGACAGCCGAATGACCGGAGGGATTACGTGTCCGACCCGCCCAATCTGCCGCTTGCCGGCATTATCGTGCTCGATTTCGGCCAAGTCTATCAGGGACCCTACGCGACCTTGCTGATGGCGAAGGCCGGGGCCGATGTCATCAAGATCGAGCCGCCGCAGGGGGAGCCATTGCGCCTGCGTGCCCCGCCGGGCAAAAGCACGACCTTCCCGATCGCGATGCTCAACTCGAACAAATGCGCGATCACTCTCAATTTGAAGCACGAACGCGGCCGGGCTTTGTTGTTCGAGATGGTCCGGCGCGCCGATGTACTGCTCGAAAATTTCTCGCCCGGGACGATGGTCCGGCTCGGCGTCGGCTGGTCCGAGCTGAACCGCGTTAACCCGCGCCTCGTCTATGCCTCGGGCTCGGGTTATGGCCTTAGCGGACCGGATCGCGACAATCTCGCGATGGATCTGACCATCCAAGCGGTGTCGGGGCTGATCAGCACCACCGGTTTTCCTGATGGCCCCCCCGTCAAGGCCGGACCGGCAGTCGTCGATTTTCTCTCAGGCATCCACCTTTACGCCGCGGTGACGACGGCGCTGTTCGAACGCGAGCGCACCGGCAGGGGCCGGCTCGTCGAAGTCGCGATGCAGGAGGCCGCCTACACCACCCTCACGTCGCATCTCGAAGCCTATTGGCACTCGGGCAACGTTCCACCGCGTACCGAGCAATCGCAGCCGTGCGCGCTCGCCGCTCAATGTCTATCCGACCAATGACGGCTATGTCGCAATGAACATCGCATTCGAAGAGCACTGGCATAATCTGCTGGCCGCGATGGGCCGCGAGGATCTGCGAGACGACCCGCGTTTCAAGACTAATGCCGACCGCGTCGCGCATATGGACGAGACTGACGCTGCGGTAGCCGCATGGACGCAGACCCTCGGCAAGATGGAGGTGTTCGCGATCACCAAGCGGCTTCGCATTCCTTGCGCCCCGGTGCGCGACGTCAGCGAGGTCATGCACGACCCGCACATGCACGAGCGCGGCATGCTCGAATGGATCGAGCACGACGAGATCGGGCGCATTGTCGTCCCGACCTCGCCATTGCGTTTTCACGGTGCGGCCAGAGTGGCGACCACACCCAGTCCCAAGCTCGGCGAACACAATGCCGATATCTACTGCGGCTGGCTCGGATTGTCGCCCGACGAGATTGCTGACCTCAGACAGAGCGGTGTCATTTAGGGCTGGCGCCAACCGAGTCCTAAGACGCGAAAATCTCGCCGATCCGCCGGATCGAGCTCAGCACGCGCTCCTGTGGCAGCCCCGGCCACTGGCAGCGCATGATGAAGTGATCCGCACCCAAAAGCTCGCGCGATCTCCTCATTCACTGAAGCCTTGTCGCCGATGATGAAGCGGTTGCGCGCGAAATCCTCGAACGAACCCTGCGTGCGGCGGTCCTGCAGTCCCCATGATGCATAGGCGTTATACTTGTATTCGAGCGGCTCGCGGCATTCCTCATGCGCCGTCGCGTGGCGGGCACCGACATAGCATTCGACGGTAATCGGGAATTCCATCGGTGTGCGGCCGTATTCCTTCAGTGCCGCACGATAGGTCTGCATCAGGGGTGCCACCTTGGCGAGCCCGCTGGTGTTGACGATCAGCCATGCGTCGCCAATCCGCGCCGCTCGCCTGACCGACACGTCGGCCTGTCCGGCGATGTAGAGCGGTGGTCCGCCGGGTCGTACCGGCTTTACGCCAATGCCGGCGTCGGTGACCGTGTAGAACCGGCCTTTGTGGCTCACCCGCTCCTCGGTCCACAGCCAACGCATCAGCGGGATGCTCTCGTTGAACCGCGCCGCCCGCTCGCTGAGGCCGATGCCGAACGCATCGAACTCCGGCTGCCGGTAACCCAAGCCGACGCCGAGGATGTAGTTGCCGCCGGTCAACACATCGAGCGTGGCGGCTTCCTCGGCCACATGCACCGGGTTGAGGGGCGGCAGAATCAGAATATTGGGACCGATCGTCATGCCCTGCGCATGCGCCGCGACGTAAGCCATTACCGGTGTGATCTGCAGCATCTGCATCGGATGGGTCAGCCAGTGATGTGGGAACCACAGCGACGCAAAGCCGGCGTCCCGTGCCGCGCGTACCTGTGCGACCAACTCCGGGACGCGTTCTCTTAGATTGAAGCCCGCCGGGAACTGCGTGTTGATAAACAGACCGACTTTCATAATGCACCTTTTGAATGGTCCTGGCCCCGCCTCGACGGCGGCTGACGATACCCTATTGATCCCGCTCAGTAACTACGACGCCAACCCACTTCTCGGACGCATGGCTGGCATTCGGCATGGGCGACGCTTATGGGCGCAAAAAGGCGAGACGATAACCGAAGCGGACCCAGAATCCGCGGGGTGTCGGTAAAGGAAAACCCATGAAGTATGACATCGTGATCGTCGGTGGGGGAGCAGCTGGTTGCGTATTGGCCAGCCGATTGGCGGCAGACGCGCACACTTCCGTGCTGTTGCTCGAAGCCGGGCCGGACTACCCTAACCCGGACCATCTCCCGGACGACGTCAAATTCGGCCATACGCGTTTTGCCGAGGCCATGGACTCACGACACAACTGGGCCTTGCGGGGCACGATCACCGAGGAGCAAGGGCAAATTCACGTCGCGCAAGGCAAGGTGATCGGAGGCGGGTCGTCGGTCAACGGCCAGGCCATGCAGCGCGGCTTCCCCGAGGATTACGACTCCTGGGCTGCTCTCGGCAACGACGAATGGTCGTACGACAAGGTTGTGCCCTACTTCCGTAAATCGGAGCGCGATCTCGACATGCAGGACAATTACTGCCATGGGACGGACGGGCCGATGCCGGTCAGACGCCGCCAGACGGGTCCCTGGCCCCCCATCCAACGGGCGTTCCATACCGCCTGCCTGCAGGCGGGGTTCGGCACCACAAACGACAAGAATGGCCTGCACCCCGCCGGGCTTGGCGTGTCGCCGTCGAACAACATCGACGGGGTGCGGATGAGCACGGCGCTGACGCACCTCAATCCGGTGCGCCACCATCTGAACCTGACGGTGCGGGGCGGGGTGTTCGCCCGCAAGATCTTGATCAAGGACGGCAAGGCCGTTGGCGTCGAAGCCGAAAGCGGAGGAAAAGTGTTCCGCGTCGAAGCTGATAAGGTGGTGCTGAGCTCCGGGGCGATCCGGTCGCCCCACTTGCTGATGCTGTCCGGCATCGGCCCCGAGGACCAGCTGCAGCAATTCGGCATTCCGGCGGTTCACCACTTGCCCGGTGTCGGCAGCAATCTGATGAACCACCTCAGTGCCCAGACGACCTTCAAGGTCAAGGACGGTATCTCTCTCGATGCTCATCGCGATGCGGCGCACTTTTCCCTGCACTTCACCGCGCCGGGATCGAGCAGCGTAAACGACATGGTGCTGCGGACCAGCCCGGTCGTCGACGAACGGGCCGAGTACGTCCCCGGGGTGCGGACCAAATATCTGACAGGCGACGTTGCGCCCGAGCGGGCGGCGCGGATCTCATGCACATTGGGGCTGCCCGAGGGATCGGGATATGTCAGGTTGGCCTCGGCCGACCCCAACGTCCAGCCGACCTTCGATTACTGCTATCTGCAGCATCCCGAAGACACGCGGCGGGTCCGGGAAAGTCTGCGGCTAGCAGTGAAACTGCTGCGATCGGACCCGTACAAGGACGTGGCCGATTTCCGGATCCAGCCCGGCGACGACATTCTGGCGAACGACGACGCATTGGACCTGTGGATCCGCCAGACCATCGGCACAGCCAGGCACGTCTCCGGGACCTGCAAAATGGGACCGGATTCAGACCCAATGGCGGTCGTCGACCAATACTGCAGAGTCAAGGGGATCAGAGGGTTGTGGGTAGCTGACGCATCAGTGATGCCGCGTATTCCCAGGTCAGGCGGTGCCCATGCCACGGTGATCATGATCGGCGAACGCGTCGTCGACTGGATTGCAGCGGCAGCGGCTTAACCCGCTCTGATCAGACCCATTTTCAGAGCGGACACTCAGGCTAGGCGGCCAGACTACCCTCGGGCACGATGTGGCGTTCGCGGGACAGGAAGATTGTCGTCCGCTTCATCAGGCGACGCGCCGAAGGGTCGAATGGTTCCCGGCGATGCATCGTGAAGCCATTGTCCCACAACAGCGCATCGCCGACCTGCCAGTGGTGGCGATACACGAATTCGGACTGGGTCGCGAACTCGTAGATCTCCCCGAGCAGTGCCGCGCCTGAAGCCTCGTCCATTCCGTCGATCCCGACCGTTGTCGTCGAGTCCAGATACAGCGCCTTTCTGCCGGTGACAGGATGAGTGTGCACCAGCGAATGCAGGATCGGTGGCGTCTTGCGTTTGGCCTCCTCCGAGATCAATCGGTCGACGCCTTGGTAACCGGCCAGCCGCTTGACGTAGCTGAAGATCCCGCGCTTGCCTGCAACAGCATCCTTGAGCCGGCCGGGCAAGCCTGCATAGGCCGCAGACAAATCGACCCATGAGGTTGCCCCGCCCTCGGGCGGCAGCTCGAGCGCGTAAAGCATCGCTCCCGTTGCCGGGTTCAGCATGTAGGACTGATCCGAATGCCATTGGATTTCGCCATCGCCAAGGCCACCGATCGGCTTTGCCTGCGCATCCTTCAAATTTGAGATCAGACCGACCTCCGGACGCACCGGAGACGCCCAGTCGGTACGCACAGTGCGTTCGAGTGGACCAAAGCGCGCGCTGAAATCGGCCAACTCATCCTCGGAGAGGGCTTGCCGGCGAAACACCAATACCGGGTGTCGCGCCCATAGAGCGCGGAGCTCATCGATGGTCTGATCGTCTTGCGGCTCCCAAAGGCGCAGCCCCAACACTTCGCAAGCAAAACTGTTGTCTACTGCGCGGCTTTCCAGCGGCACGGGTTCCTCCGAAGGGCTAGTGACCGAGCGAGGCGAGATTGATCCTACTCCGAAAGCCGGCCAACGAAAGCAGCGGCGACGTCGAGGTTGCCACCCTGCCGACGCTGGCCCATCATGATGAAGCTCAACCGGTCCGGAGGATCGCCGCCATGCAAAGCCTCTCGCCGAACCTGCCGCCCGACACGCAGCGCGAGATGCTGCGCCGGATGCTGACCATCCGCCGCTTTGAGGAGCGTGCCTCGACCGACTACCTCGCCGGCAAGATCTACGGCGTGGTGCATTGCTATATCGGCGAGGAGGCGGTCGCCGTCGGTATCTGCAGCGCCCTCGAGCGCACCGACCGGATCATCTCGACGCATCGCGGCCATGGCCACTGCATCGCCAAGGGAGCCGACCTCAACCGGATGATGGCCGAGCTCTACGGGCGGCAGAGCGGGTACTGCAAAGGCAAGGGGGGCTCGATGCACATCGCCGATTTTGACATCGGCATGCTTGGCGCCAATGGCATTGTCGCGGGCGGGATCGCGATCGTTACCGGCGCCGGCCTCGCCGCCCAGATGGAAGGCAAAGGCGGTGTCGCGGTCTCCTTTTTTGGGGATGGCGCCTCGAATGCCGGGCCCTTCCACGAGTGCCTCAATATCGCGGCGACCTGGAAGTTGCCGATGCTCTATGTGTGCGAGAACAACATGTACGCGGCGAACACCGCCGCCGCCGCGACGCATGCGCTGAGCGAAGTGGCGGCACGCGCAGCCGGCTACGGCATTCCTGGTGTCGTCGTCGATGGCAACGACGTCTTTGCGGTCTACCAGGCGGCGAACACCGCCGTGGAGCGGGCCCGGTCGGGCGGCGGTCCGAGTTTGATCGAGTGCAAAACTTACCGCTGGCGCGCCCACACAGAGCGCCGGGGCATGGCTGATGTCCGCGAGCCGGGCGAGATCGAAGCGTGGATGCGGAAGGACCCGATCGGGCTGCTCGAACGGCAGCTGAGGGATCAGGGCGAACTCGACGACAGCGGGCTGCGGACGATGGAGGGCGAAATCATGTCGGCACTCGAGGCTGCCGTCGCCTTTGCCGAGGCGAGCCCCTTCCCGTTACCCGAGCAGGCGACCGACGACGTGTTTGCGGCCTAAGGCGAGGATAAGACGATGCGTGAGCTGACTTACAACGAAGCCGCAGTCGAAGCCGTCGCTGAGGAGATGCGGCGTGACCCCAAGATCTTCTACATGTCGACAGATGCGATTGGGCCGCTGCTCAAAGAATTTGGCGAGCAGCGGGTTCGAGCGACGCCGATTACCGAGGCTGCGTTTACCGGCATTGCTATTGGCGCGGCCGGCTGCGGGTTCCGCCCAATTGCCGATTGGCGCCAAGTCACGTTCTGCTTTGTCGCGATGGACCAGATCGTCAATCAGGCTGCCAAGATTCACTACATGTTCGGCGGCCAGGTGACCTTCCCGATCCTGTTTCGGGCGGCCGTCGGCGGCGGTGGCCTCGTTGCGGCGCAGCACTCGCAGTCGCCCTATTCGATGTTCATGAATGTGGCCGGCTTGAAGATGTTCCTGCCGTCGACACCATACGACATGAAGGGTCTGCTGAAGACAGCGATCCGCGACAACAACCCTGTGATTTCGTTCGAATCGAGCCGGCTGATGACCCGCAAGGGGCCGGTACCGGACGACGACTACACGATCCCGCTCGGCAAAGCCGACATCAAGCGCGAAGGCACCGACGTAACGGTCGTGGCGCTGGCCTGGCTGGTGCACGAGGCGCTGGCCGCCGCCGAAGAGCTGGCAAAAGAGGGGATCTCAGTCGAAATCGTCGATCCGCGTACGCTGGTGCCGCTGGACAGGGAGGCGATCCGCAACTCGGTACAAAAAACCGGCAGGCTCGTCATCGCGGACGAGGCGGGACCCACTGCCGGGTTCTCGGCGGAGGTCGCTGCCGTCGCCACGGAGGATGCAGCGACCTTCGCGCGGCTCAAGGCCCCGGTGAGGCGGGTGTGCGCCTTGCAGGTACCGATCCCCTATAGCCCCGTCCTCGAAAATCACGTGTTCCCAGACCGCAAACGGATCATCGACGGGGTCCGCGAGGTGCTCGACGGGCGAAAGTCCGCCGCGGCGTAAACCAGACGCTGTCCTCGACCCAGCTTGCTTAGAGGCGGTAGCGGCACTCGACCGGGAGCGGTGCCGCGTGAAAATCGCGCCGGTTGGTGTCGATGTTCTCGAGGTTGAAGAACAGGCACTCGTCGTGGACGAAATGCGGCCCGGCATGCCAGGTCGCGACATGCAACTTGATCAACCGGTCGCCAGGAATGCGGAAGGCCACGATGTCGTCGATGCGTGGGGATGCGTCGTCGCCGAGGTCGCCCGGCGGTGCGACGCCGATAAACCACTCTTTGCCGCCGAGCGAGCCTAGGCATTGGGTGACCCGCCGGTGCCGCGCGATCCTGGTGAAGCCGAGCCCGACATGCGGCAGATGCATGATCCATAGCCGCGGCTCGCCATTGCCCAAGACGAGCTTCGCCTCGCGCGCCGAAGTCTCGGGGTCGTAGCTGGTTTCCGCACTCTGGCCGCCGGTGCGCAGCGGCGCGATGACTTGGCCATAGGGAGCAAACGCCTCTGGCGTCAGCTCCCTGACTTCCAGCAAATGGCGTTGCATGGTGCCTGCGTCGTTCATCCTCTCCTCCGATAGAATTCCTGGTAGATCTTGCCATATCGCGCCGCTAATCAGCACTATCCAGTTGGCCCATCCCGGAGAACGCGATGCCCCCCAACACCACTGGCGAAGCCCGCTCTTATCCCCGCCCACTGCCCAATGCCGTCTGGCTCGGCAAGCTGACCGAGGAGATCCTCGAGCCCGAGCTGCCGATCGTCGACCCGCATCATCATCTATGGGATCATCCGGGTAGCCGCTATCTGCTCGACGAGCTGCTGGCCGACGTCAATTCGGGGCACAACATCGTCAAGACCGTGTTCATTCAGTGCGGTTCGGGCTATCGGACCAGCGGGCCCGAGGAAATGCGCGCGATCGGCGAGAGCGAGTTTGTCCGCGCGATCGCCGAGGAGGCCGATCAGCGCGGCGGCAAAACCAAAATTTGCGCCGGCATCGTCAGCTTTGCCGATTTGCGGCTGCCCAATGTTGATGCAGTGCTCGAAGGGCAGATCGCCGCGGCCGGCGGGCGGTTTCGCGGCATCCGTCAGATCGCCGCACATGACCCGGCGATCGTCGGCGCCTCGTCCTATGTGCCGCCGCCCAGGCTGATGGACGACCAGAACTTCCGCCGCGGCCTCAAGCGGCTGCCGACACACAATCTGACGTTCGAGGCGTGGATCTATCACCCGCAGATCAAGACCCTGACCGAGGTGGCGCGCGAGTGCCCGAAGGTGAAGATCGTGCTCAACCATTTCGGCGGTCCGCTCGGGGTCGGCCCGTACAAGCGCAACGAGGTGTTTCCCCAATGGCGCGCCGACATCAAGGAGTTGTCAGGCTGCCCTAATCTATATGTAAAGCTCGGCGGGCTCGCGATGATCGTCAATGCCTTCGATTTTCACTTGGCGCCGCTGCCGCCGTCATCGGGTGAGATGGCCAATGCCTGGCGGCCTTACGTCGAGACCTGCATCGAGAATTTCGGCGCCAACCGCTGCATGTTCGAGAGCAACTTCCCGGTCGACAAGGGTGCCTGCAGCTATCCGGTGCTGTTCAACGCCTTCAAGCGGCTGGCCCACGGCGCCTCGGCATCGGAAAAGGCCGATCTCTTTGCCGGCACCGCTTCGCGGTTTTACCGGCTGCAAAACTAACATGAGCGAATGAAGCGATGAGCGATCTGCCGACACATGTCGAGATCCACGAGAAGGCCCGCGCGAGGGGTTCCAGATCGAACCGGGACCGATCAGCAGCACGGACAAGATCAAGCTGATCGAGGCGCTTGCCGAGACCGGCTTGCACCATATCCAGGCTGCATCGTTTGTCAGCCCGCGCATCGTGCCAGGCTGGGCGGACGCCGAAGACGTCGTCGCGGGCTTTACCCCACGGGAAGGCGTGCACTACATCGCGCTCTGGTTCAACGCGAATGGGCTCAACCGGGCGCTCGTTTTCCGCAACAAGCTGACGGTGTCGGGCTCGATCGCGCTTACTGCCTCCGAGGCTTTCACGAAGAAGAACCTGCACCGCAGCCACGCGGAAAATGTCGAGGCGATGAAGAAGCAGACGGCACTGCATCTCGAAAACAACGTCGAGGTGCGGCGGATCGGCGTGATGGCGGCCTTCGGCTGCAATTATCAGGGCGACATCGCGCCTGCTCACGTCGTCTCGACCCTGGAGGATGGGCTCGCGATCGCCGAGGAAGCCGGCGCCGACATCAAATATTTCTCGCTTGCTGACACGATGGGCCGGGCGACCCCGATGCGCATCGAGCGCGTGCTGGGCGACGTGCGCAGCCGCTGGCCCGAAATGGCGATCTCACTGCATCTGCACGATACGCGCGGGCTCGCGGTCGCCAATGCGCATGCCGGGCTCAAGATGGGTGTGACCCAGTTCGACTCGACCGTCGGCGGGCTCGGCGGCTGTCCGTTCGCCGGGCAACCAAAGGCTGCAGGCAACATCTGCACCGAGGAGCTGGTGCTGCTCTGCGAGGAGATGAGCATCGATACCGGTGTCGATCTCGACGCGCTGATCGAGGTCGGCCGCATGGCCGAAGAGATCGTCGGGCACCAGTTGCCGAGCGAACTAATCCACGCTGGCAGCCTAGACGCGTTCCGCCGCCGCGCCGAGGCCCAGCTCCGAGCTCGCAGCCAGCCGTTAGGTTACTTCAAGGCCCGCCGCGAGGTTGGACCCGGCCGTCAGGCGGCAGGCACGCGCCCGGCAGCGGCATCGATCTCCCGGATCTGCCGTGCGGCTGTGGCGAGGTCGGCGTCCTCGAGACACGACGCCACATCGTCTTCTTCAGCCTGCGCGAGGAGCCCGCGGAACCGCAACGGCTTCTCGAAGAACCTCAGGGCAACGTCGAGCGGCTTCTGCCCCTCCTCGACCCAAAGCGGAATTTGCCTGCCGCGCAGGCTCGGACGGATGTGATAGTGGCTGCCGACGCTGAAGGGGTCAAAGCGCAGCGCCTGCTCGCGTTTGCCCGCGACGGCGACCACGATCGACTTCCGTAGGACGCCGTCCGCCTCCCGGCCGAGCAATTGCCGGTTGGGGTGGAACATCATATGCAGATGCGGCCCGGCGTTGATCCGGTGCCACCCGCCGCCGTCTTCGGGCATGGTCTGCTGCATCCGCTGTGGCTGTGGCTGTTTCGACATCTTTCGCCTCTCCTCTCACCAGGGGTTCGTTTTCCCCGCTCCTATCATTAGCCAGGTTAGGCGCGAGATGCAGCTTAGTTGCGCCAAAATTCGAGTGTGCGGGCCGGCGGAACGTGATTCCGTCAAACGACGTTCACTTGAGCAGGCGGCGCTCTGCCGCTCTTTCGTGGATTTCGCGGAGGTAGTGATGCCAACCAGGTTCAAAACTGTTGCAATCGCCGCCGCTCTGGTGGCGGGGACGTCGAGTGTGGCGCTAGCGCAATATGCCTGTCCGGCGGGGTACGCGTATTCTGCCGGCGCCTGCCGTCCGTTGCCGGCGCCCGCCTATCCGTCGAACCCGGTGTCCGGCGCCGTGGTCGGAGAGGAACGCGGAGCCGCTAGCGGCGCTGCCACGGGCGGTCCCGTCGGCGCGATCGTCGGCGGTGCTATTGGCACCGCGACCGGCACTGTTGCCGGCACCGCCAATGCGTTGACCGGCGCCTCAGCAGCAACAATGTGCGGGCCCGGATTTACCTATTATAACGGCTATTGCTATCCAACCCGTTAAGCCATAATGGGCGAGAGCCAAGCCTGACCCTACAGCACTGGCTTTTGAACACCTAACAAAGCCGCCGGCTCTCGCCGGCGGCTTCAGTCGTTCTCGCGTTCACGGGGCTCTCCGGACCAGCTCTCCAAAATATTCGGATCTGTGGGCCAGTTTACATCTTCTCGCTTCGACCAGTGCAATTTTCTAGGCAGTCGCCGCTCGGACTGATCCAGCCAGGACCGCCACCGGCGAGGAGCGCGCGCGGTTGTGGCAGGAGACGCTAAAGTTCTAGCCGTCCTACGCCGATTACCAGAAGAAAACCGAGCGCGAAATCCCGATGGTCGTGCTCGACCCCATCCGCTAGACTGACCGGCCGCGTGCCTCGGTACGGCCCCCCCGGATAAAGGAGAAACTGCCATGCCGTTTTATCAAAAGGGCGACGTCCGCATCCGCTACGAGGAGGCCGGCTCCGGTTTCCCGCTCCTGGTCACCCCCGGCGGGGGCTTGAACTCGCGGGTCAGCAACTGGCCTACCGCCGTATTCAACGCGACGGAGGCCCTTAAAAACGACTTCCATTGCATCACGATGGACCAGCGCAACGCCAACGGTGGCGAATCGACCGGCCCGGTGCCGGTCGATAACCCGTGGGATGCGTTCGCCGACGACCAGCTTGGGCTGATGGACCACCTCGGCATCCGCGAATTCTTTTACATGGGCTACTGCATCGGCGGCTGCTTTGCCGGGAAGCTGATGCAGCGGGCGCCCAACCGCGTTATCGCCGCTGTCTTCTGCCAGAGCGTCGGCCATCGGCCGGAAAACCCGACCGTCATGTACCGGCATAGCAAGGACAACTGGGTGCCCGACTTCATCAAACGGCGGCCCGACGTGTCGATGGACACAATCGAGAAATACCTGCACAACCTATACGCAGTGCAGCCCGATTTCCTGTACAGCGTCTCGCGCGACTTTATCAGGAACTGCCGCACGCCAATGTTGGTGCTGCCGGATGACGTGCCGGGGCATCCGCTGCAGACCTCGATCGATGTCGCCTCGCTGGCGCCGAACGCCGAGATCACGGTGTTTCCGTGGAAGGAGCCGGAGGAGCTGAGGCAGCGGACAATTGACCGCGTTCGCACCTTCTTGAAGGCGCATGTGCCGATGCGCGCCGCCGCCCAATAAACCGGGGTGAGCTATAACAAAGCGGCAGAGACCAGCTCTGCCGCTCGTCTCCCAAACCCGAACGGGTCGCCGAAGAGCGCGTCATCTCATGCAAGACATCAGAACACGGTCGCTCTGATCGGCATCGACGCGAAGGGCTTCCATATCAAAGCGTAATCGCGAGCGTGCTCCAGAAGATACGTCAGCGGCGGCACCCCCCTCTGGAAACGAGGGGGGATGAGCCTCGGGGGCTTCGATTGCCGTTGAACGTGATCGGCTGCTCCCCGGGCGGGCCTGATCGCGCCGCACCGCGAGCGGCTGGTGCCGCTGGCGCTCCCCCTATGCGCAAGCCGGCCGATCTCGCAGCCGCAATGGAAGCGATCGCTGCCGCCGCGGCCCGAGGGTTGCTGGCACCGGCCGAGGCAGCCGAATTGGCAAAAGTGGTCGACACATTTGCCAATGCCATCGAGATGCGCGATTTCGACAGCCGCCTGCGGGCGTTTGGAGGACCGGTCTTGAGGCTGCGCCCTGCGCTCACGGAGCGCGGTCGCCTGCTACAGGCCGAGATCGCTCAATGACGGGTGATTGTCGGGGCGGCGGCCGAGCGCCCAGTGATATTTGCGCTCGCTTTGCTTGATCGGCAGATCGTTGATGCTGGCAATGCGCAAACGCATTAGACCATGCTCGTCGAATTCCCAGTTCTCGTTGCCGTAGCTGCGGAACCAGTTGCCACTGTCGTCATGCCATTCATAGGCAAAACGCACCGCGATGCGGTCCTCGCGAAAGGCCCAGACCTCTTTGATCAGGCGGTAGTCGAGCTCGCGGCTCCACTTGCGCGTCAGAAACGCCTCAATCGCCGCGCGGCCTTGCAGAAACTCCGAACGGTTGCGCCAGCGGCTGTCGGTCGTGTAGGCGAGAGCAACCCGCGCCGGATCGCGCGTATTCCATGCGTCTTCGGCCGCTCGCACCCTTTGCGCGGCAGTCTCGGCGTTGAACGGGGGAAGCGGCGGACGGGTCATTCTACGGTCCTCGGCTGGGCTCCACAGAGTACGTGCAGTCTACGCTGCCAATTCGAGGATCTCGCGAACCTCGGCAGGGCCGGGGATGGGCCGCGGATTGCGCGGCACCCACGGAGTGTCCATCGCCTGCTCGGCCAGCTTTGCAAAGCTCTCCGGCCCGATCTTCACAGCGCCGAGGCTGCGCGGCATCCCGAGTCCCGCGATAAACGCGGCCAGCACCTCGCCGGCATCCTCACCCGGATGCCCCATCGCTGCAGCGACGAGGGCCTGTCGCTCGGAATTTGCCGGCTTGTTCCAGCGCATCACTGCCGGCAGCATGATGCACGAGGTGTGGCCGTGCGGGATGTCGAACACCGCACCCAGCACATAGCCGATGCCGTGGCTGGCACCCATCTGCACACCGCTGGCGAGCAGCCCCATCGACAGCCACGAGCCGATCTGGCAGTCGAGGCGCGCCCCAAGATCATTGGGGTCGGTCTTGACCCGCGGCAAACCACGGCACAGCAATGCCAACCCATGCAATGCCTGCGCATCGGCATAGGGATTGGCTTCCCGCGAGCAGATGCCCTCGACGCAGTGGTCAACCGCGCGGATGCCCGTCGACAGCCATAGCCACTCGGGTGTGTGCACGGTGACCGCCGGGTCGAGCACCACGGCACGCGGAATGATCTCCGGATGCCGGAACAGCTCCTTCACCCGGTGCCGCTCGTCGGTGACCCCGGCGATGGCGCTGAACTCGGGGGCCGACAAGGTGGTCGGCACCGTGACCTGCGGCACCGAGGGCGGGTTGCACGGCGGCGGTCCAAGGGTACTGTCCGGTCCCTTCACCGGCCGGTATTGGTCGAGCGCCTCGGCGGTGCGAATGTCGTTCGCCAGGCAAAGCTGAACCGCCTTGGCGCCGTCGGTCACAGAGCCGCCGCCGATCGTGACGATCAGATCGGCGCCGGCCTCGCGTGCCATCGCGGCGGCTTCGATCACCGCGCGCCGCGGCGTGTGCGGCGGCATCTGGTTGAACAGGCCGGCGAACCGGTTGCCAAGCGCCCGCCGGATCTTCACGACCTCATCAGTGGTGCGGTTTAATGTGCCGCTCGCCATCACAAACACGCGCTCGGCCTGGTACCGGAGGGCCTCCTCGGCCACCACTTCGGTGGCCGGCCTGCCGAACACCACCTCGTCCATTTCGCCAAAGACGACGCGACCCGAATGCACCATGGTCTTTCCTCCGTTGGCCGGTGGGTTCCTTACAAAGCCTTCAGCGGTCCAGTCCCAGTCGGCCGATTGCGGGCAATTTCAACGCCGGCACGGCGGCGTCGATGCCGATATTGAGCCCGAGGATGTTGAGCTCGAATCCCTCGTCGGCGGCGAGCAGGACACCGGCGAGCCCGAAGAGCGAGAATTGGAACCCGGAGCCGCTGGGTGCCGCGGCAAACACGGCCCCACCCGGCAGAAAGTCTTTGCCGATCGCGTTCGACGGCAGGTCGAGGCCGAGCTCCGGAACTTGCCTGGCAACAAAGCCCGTGAAGGTATTGCTGTTGGGGCCGGGCCAGGCGCGGTACTCGTGCGGATAAGGATAGCTTGCGACCGCGGCGCGGATGGCCTCGATCAGCGCGTCGACACCGGGGCCGCGCCGGTCGAGAATGACCTGCGGCCGGTCGCCGAACCAGTAATTGTCCGGGCCCGTCCGGTCGACCCGGATCGCCGGGGCGCCGCTTGCGACGCCAAAGCCGAGCACCTCGTATCGCGTGTACCGCTCGGCCCCGGTCGGCTTGACCGCGAACCACGTATGCACCGAGAACACCCCGCGCCACGAGACGGCGCGGGCGGCATAGACTTGCACCACCGCCTCCGGTGTTTTCGCCGGGTCGGGTGCCAGGCCAGTGGGGTCGCGGCGCGCCTCGTACCAAGGCACCCCGCCGCGCCCGTCGGCCAGGCAACCGCTGACCAGCACCGGCAATACGAACAGCCCAAACAGCAACAGACCGGACGACGCCGCAAGGCTCATGCCGGCTGTGGCGGGCTAGCGCACGATGCCGGCCGCCCCGGCAGGCACGTCGTAAAAGGCCAGGGTCATCGAGACGCTGGTGTAGTAGCCCATCAAGGTGATCACATCGGTGATGCCGACATGACCGAGCGCCTTGACCGCGCGGTCGTAGAGCCCTTTTGCGACCCAGCGCGAATTGGCGAGGGCGGTCGCCATCTCGTAGACGACCTGCTCGCGCTCATCGGCAAACGAAGTCGGCAGACCCGATAGCAATGCCTCGACCTTGTCGGCCGGCAGCCCGACCTCCTTGCCGCGCCGCTCATGTGCGGCAGTCGGGTAAGCCGAATGCCATTTGCTGTTGATGATGATGACGGCGATCTCGCGCTCCCGTTCACTGAGCGAGTAATGGCCGGGATGGAAATGCGCGCCGAGCGGTGCTGCGGCCTTCACCAATTCGGGGTTGTGCACCCAGATCTTGCTCGGTCCGCCGACCTGGCCGCGGGTCTCTTTTACAAAGCGATAACCCTCCTGCTGTTCGGGGGTCATCTGGTCATAGGGAATTTCGGCGTAACGGCCAAAGGTCGGCGTCTCAGGCATTTTCGATTTCCTTCGGTGGTTTGGTGGACGCGTCGGGTGCGTTGCTAATTCCGCCGCGGCGGCTCGATCGGCATTGTCGCGATGCCGGTCCAGGCGACGGGCGCGCCGGCTTTTGCCGCGGCCTCTTCGGGCGCCAGACTCGGGTCCCAGTGCACCGCCAGAAAGCGCCGCCCAGTGACGCCGGCGGCGGCATCCGACACCAGCCAGTTGAGAGGCGGCGCCATCACAGCAGGCTGGATCATCTCCGCGCGGTCAAAGCCGGCCTCGGGCGGCACCATCGGGGTGTTGGTGACCCCGCCCGGCACCAGCACATTGACCGTGACACCGGTGCCGGCGAGATCCTTGGCCATGATCGCCGAAAAGGCCTCCAAGGCCGCCTTTGACGGGCCATAGGTCGGCGAACCCTCTCGGATCATCGTGCCGAGGCTCGTCGTGATGTTGACGATGCGGCCCCATTTTTGGCGCATCATGTCGTGAACGAGAGCGCGCGACAGCGCCATCGGTGCGTTGTTGTGGACCGCGACAAAGAGCTTCCACTGCTCGGGGGTCACCTCCCAGAACTTGATCGGGCGCTGCCGGTTGTCGGTGCGCATCGTCGCCTGGCCGACCCCCGCATTGTTGACCAGGATGTCGACGACGCCGAAACGGCCGCGCGCCTTGGCGACGATCTCGTCGATCGCCTCGTCGCGGGCAAGGTCGACCTCGATGGTCAGCAAATTGGCGCCGTGCTGGCGCTCCTGCGCCATCTGGGCGAGCTCGGCGAGGCCTTGCGCCGTGCGGTCGACCGCCGCGACCCTGAGCCCCGTGCCCAGCAGGCCCATCACCAATTCGCGGCCGATGCCGCCTGCGGCACCGGTCACCATCGCCGTACGCTGTTGTCCGCTCATCGCTCCCTCCTATCGCTTAGGCTTTTTATAACAGGCTGCCGCCGTCGACCGGGATCACCGTGCCGTTGACAAAGGTCATCGTCGTCGCAAGCCCAAGGATCACCGCCGCCACTTCCTCGGGTTGGCCGATCCGTTTGAGCGGGTTGCTGGCGATCCGCTGGGCGCGCTGCTGCGGTGTCCACATCTCGGTCATCGGCGTCTCCATCAGGCTGGGTGCCACGCAAACCACCCGGATTTTTGGCGCCAAGGCGCGCGCCAGCGACATCGTCATCGCGTGCAGCCCCGCTTTCGCCGCAGCATAGGCGATGTTGCTGCCGCCGCCGCGCACCCCGGACACCGAGCCGACATTGACGACGAGCCCCTGCCCGCCCGCCTCGAGCATTGGCCGGCAGGCGCGCACCGTCGCAAACGGCCCCCGCAGATTGACCGCCAGCACAAAGTCGAAAAAATCATCATCGAGGGCCCGCAAATCGGCATGCGGGATCACCCGCGTGCTGCCGGCATTGTTGACCAGGATGTCGAGCCGGCCCTCGGTGGCACCGATCCCGTCGGCGAGGCTTTCGATCGCAGCCGTATCCTGCACCGGGGTATGGCTGGCGCGGTGGCCGGTACCGGGAAGGCTCGCCATCAACCCTTCGGCGGCCTCCGGGTCATTGGCGAAGGTGACGACGACCCGCGCTCCGGCCCAGGCGAACAGGCGTGCGGTCGCCGCACCCAGGCCTTTGCTGCCGCCGGTGACCAGCGCCACGCGTCCGTCGAGCATGCCCATGGGGTGTGATACTCGTCAGTCTGCTGCAGCCGCCAATGGCCGGCCGAGCGTCGCCATGAACTCGATCAGATAGGGCTTCCACAGCTCGGCATAATAATGGCTGAAATGCCCGTGGGTGTAGGGTCCGGCCGGGATCAGCACGTAACGGCCGTGCTTGACCCGCTTCATCGCTCGTTCGACGGTGCCGAGCTCGGGCGGGTTCGCGTGATCCTCGGCGTCGTTGATCAGCAGGACCTTGGCCTTGATCTTGTCGAGATCGGGCTCGGGGTTGTAGTCCTGGATCGCCTCGATCGCCCACAACGCATCATTGGCATCACCCTTAGCCGTCTCGGCCAGCCGGCGCTCGTAGAGCGCGTTGGCGGCGGCGAGAGTCGGCGCCATTTCCTGAATACGGGTCGGGCTTTCGGTTCCGAAATTCCCGGCGGCCGCGTAGATGTAGTGGCGCGGGTTGGTTTCGTAAAAGCCGTTGTTCCAGTCCGGGTCGTGCCGGATCGCCTCAGCCTGGGCGCGGCGGCCGAGCCAGTTGCGGCCGCTGATCTCGACCGGCTGGCACGAGAGCGGCACCACCCCATCCATCAGGTCCGGGTACATCTCGGCCCACATCCAGGCATGCATGCCGCCCATCGAGCTGCCGATAACCAGCCGCAGATGAGCGACACCGAGGCCTTCGGTCATCAGCCTATACCCGGATTCGACCATGTCACGGTAGCGGTAGTGCGGAAATTTGCCCTTGAGCCCGTCCGAGGGCTTACTCGACCCGCCGCGTCCGATCGCGTCCTGCATGATCATGAAATACTGGGTCGCATCGAGCGGCTGCCCGGGCGCAAGCAATTCGACTGCGAGGCTCGGGCGCAACCAGTTGGCGCCGCTGCCGGTGTTGCCCTGCAACAGCAGCACGCCGTTGATGACCTTGCCCGCGGTGTTGCGGCGCGCGGTGCCGAGGGTGCGGTAGTGGAGCTTCAGCTCGGGCAGGGTCTCACCGCTGCGGAACACATAATTCCGGATGAGGAAGTCACCTTCGTGATAATTCGGCCATCTGGTTTGCGGAGCAAAATCAGCAGTCATTTGCGGGTTCTCCGATTTGTTCCGGGCGATGATAGAGACTGCCTGAACCAGGAGAAAGCGCTCTGGCTTTCGATGGTCCCCGTCGCATATCGTCGCTGCCGATGACTGCATGCCGACCCATCCAGCTCAACGCCTTCGACATGGCCTGCGTCGGCCACATCCAGCACGGCATGTGGACGCATCCCCGCGACCATTCCTCGAACTATACCTCGCTCGACCATTGGGTGGACCTCGCCCGCATGCTCGAGCGCGGCCTGTTCGACGGGCTTTTTCTCGCCGACGTGCTCGGTGCTTACGATGTCTACGGGGGAAATGCGCACGCCTCGCTGCGCGGCGCCGTGCAGATCCCGCTGCTCGATCCGATGGCGCTGGTGCCGGCCATGGCCTATGCGACCACCCATCTCGGCTTTGGCGTGACCTGTAATCTTGCCTACGAAACGCCGTTCCTGTTCGCCCGCCGCATGGCGACATTGGATCATCTAACCCGCGGCCGTATTGGCTGGAATATCGTCACCGGGTATTTGGACAGCGCCGCGCGCGCGATGGGTTTCGATGCGCAGATGGAGCACGACGACCGCTATGATTTGGCGGACGAATATCTGCAGGTGGTCTACGCGCTGTGGGAGGGCGGCTGGGCGGACGACGCGGTAGTGCGTGATCGCCAACGGGGCATCTACACCGATCCGCGCCGGGTGCGCCCGGTGCGTCATCACGGTAAGCAGTTCCATGTCGCCGCCATTCCGTTGTGGGAGCCATCGCCGCAGCGCACGCCGGTGTTGTACCAGGCGGGTGCCTCCGACCGTGGCCGCGTATTCGCTGCACGCCACGCCGAGTGCGTATTTGTCAACGCCAGCACCAAGCAGAATGTGCGCCGCATTGTCACCGATCTGCGCACCCGTGCCGCGCCGCGGCCGATGCTGGTGTTTGTCGGTGCTAGCGTGGTGACCGGTCGTACCGAGAGGGACGCGCGCGAGTTGCTGGCCGAGTACCGGCGCCACGCCAGTGTCGAGGGCGCGCTGGCACACGCTGCTGCCTCGCTCGGCATCGACTTCAACCGCTATGGTATGGACGAGCCGATCGAAGCGGGGGCCACTCAAGCGATCCGCTCCAATGTCGAGGCAATCACCGCCTCTCTTGGGCCGGGCTGGTCGAAACGCCGGCTGATCGACCGGTTTGTGCTCGGCAGCCGTCAACCGCCGATTGTTGGCTCTCCTGAGCAGGTCGCGGACCAACTGATCGCGTGGGTCAATGAAGCCGATGTCGACGGCTTCAACCTCTCGCGCACCGTTGTCCCGGAGTGTTTGGAGAGTTTCATCGAGCTGGTATTGCCGATCCTGCAGGAACGCGGCGCCTACAAGCGCAAATATGCTCCCGGCACCTACCGGCAGAAGCTGTTCGGGCGCGGCGACCGGCTGCCCGACGAGCACCCAGCGGCGGCGGCGCGCTGGAGCGCTGCCTGCTAATATTAAGGGATAAATTGTATGCGCAAGTTTTTTGGGCCGATGGGTTCAGTCATCCGAATCACTGTCGAGAGCGAATTCCTCAAGACGAATATGCTGGGGGATCCGACGGTGCGCGTCGTCGATGTGTACATGCCAGCCGGGCATGACGGACAAGGATTGCCGCTGCTGGTCGATCTTGTCGGCTTTACCGGCAGCGGCCTGTCCCATACCAACT
>Ga0306922_10001007_pt1 | contig 24570 bp, 22 predicted proteins | sample sta12Cox44000082_FD_203758 | JGI IMG/M metagenome (GOLD analysis project Ga0306922, IMG submission 203758) | Lab enrichment of tropical soil microbial communities from Luquillo Experimental Forest, Puerto Rico - statoxic.12C.oxic.44.000.082 (v2)... | ecosystem: Environmental > Terrestrial >... | reverse complement strand
TGACAAGCATACCGGAGGCAGTGACCCTAGGGAATCAAACGATTATTGGGGGTCACACAGATGTCACACGTAAGTCCCACACCGGCCATTGACTCGAATCTGCCTTCTGCCCTAGAGTGCGCCACCAATAGGGGCAAGCACGCGACCTTTTCCCCTCCTAAATTAATCGGCCTCGGCTGCCACAGTGGCGGCCTCGAAGCCCGCGCGTGTAGTTGAGCCCAAGGCCCGAAATCCGAAGAGCAAGAACAGCAGGTGCGGTAGGGACGCGAGCAGGTAACGCAGTTCGCATGCCCAGGCCACACCACGCCTTCGCGAGTGCCGGTTCGGTAGACATGCGGAATCTGACGGAGGGACGTCATGAAGAGACATCTTTTGTTGCTGGCAGCGATCTCGTCTTTGCTGTTGCTCAATGGCTGCGGAGGGAGCAGCCAGGGTGGTGGACCTCCGGCGGCGACGCGTCTGTCCGTTACAGGCGGCTCCTCGGCCAATGTCGGCACGGCTGTCAACGTGACCGTGAGTGCGCTCGATGCCTCTGGCCAGGTCGTGCCGACCTACGCTGGGACGGTTCATTTCTCCAGTAGCGACAGCCAAGCTGTGCTTCCAGCGGACTCGCCACTGTCGAATGGCGCCAAGACGTTCCCGGTCACATTTAGGACGGCCGGAAGTCAAACCGTCACGGTCAGCGACACGGCCGGGATGTTAACCGCCGGCAACACTGGTTCGATCGCCGTCGGTCCGGGCGCAGTCACACAGTTCTCAGTTACTCCTGCCTCTCAAAGCACAAACGCTGGATCGGCCATCAATTTCGTTGTTACCGCTCTCGACGTCGGAAATAATCCGGTGCCCGGGTACACGGGAGCCGTCCACTTCACCAGCTCTGACGCGCAGGCAGCCTTACCCGCCGACTCCACTCTGCCAAATGGAACGAAGACGGTTCCCGTGACCCTCAAGACTGCTGGCAACCAGACGGTCACCGCCACCGACACCGCGTCTGCTTTCACGGGTACATCCAGCGGCGTGGCAGTCAGCGCCGGGCCAGCGGTTAGCCTTTCGGTCAAAGCCCCGACAGCTGTGACCACCGGGTTGCCATTTTCGTTGACCGTTAGTGCACTCGACACCTTTGGCAACGTGGCACCGAGCTATACAGGAACGGTGCATTTCACCAGCAGCGATCCTCAGGCTACACTCCCGGCAAACAGCACATTGAACAGCGGAACTGGCAGCTTCCCGGTCACGTTGGTGACAATTTCCGCGAGTGAGACGATCAGCGCGGCAGACACCGTCACTGCTTCCATCACCGGTGGCTCGGGGGCGATCAACGTAGTGACCAATGCACCAACGCACCTCTCGGTGACACCAACACCCGCTGGAGTTACGACCCGGCAGAACTTTAGTCTCGCGGTTGTCGCCCTCGATGCCGCTAATAATCAATCGAAAATCTACACAGGAATTGTGCACTTCACGAGTTCTGACACCGGGCCCACCGGGGCAAAGCTGCCCGCGGACTCGCCCCTTCCCAGCGGGAGTGCCACCTTTACCGCAACGCTTGAAGACGTGGGGAGCGGGACGCAGACAATCACGGCGACCGATACAGCGACATCTTCCATCACGGGTAGCACACCGGTCTCGGTGACGCTGCCGCAGCCATTGGCGATTTCTTCTGGTCCTCCCAGTGGAACCGTGGGGGCGATCTACGGCCAATTCGCCATGATCACGGAATATCAGATTTGTAGAGCGTGGCTTGGGAGGCGCAATTGCAGCTTTTGGTCGCGCCGGCCGTATCCGCGGTGCAATCCTTTCTTCACCAATCTCCCTTGCTGGGACGGTCAGACAAGGAGCGTTAGCGTATTCGTAGGGTTCACATTCCAAGCTTCGGGAGGCGTGCCGGCGTATACATGGTCGGCTACTTCGATGCCGCCGGGGCTCTCGCTTCTTCCTGCGGGTCAGATCGTAGGCACTCCTACATCCCCGGGCACGTACAACATAGGGGTAACTGCGACAGATGCCGGCAACCCTTCCACGCAGATCACGACGCACTTCGCGCTAACGATCGCGCTTCCGGCGCCGCCCGTAGTCAACCCCAACCCTGTTCCGACCCCGGCCGTTGTGAACCTGCCCTACAGTTTCACGTTCAGTGCCAACGGTTATGCGCCCTTCACATGGAGCGAGTCTGGCCAGTTGCCCCCTGGCTTGACCTTCAGCAATGCAGGGGTACTGTCGGGCACCCCGAGTACGGCCAATTCGTACCCGATCACGGTGACGGCAACTGATCAGTTCAAGCAAAACTCCGCCCCAGCGAATTTCACCATCCTGGTATCGCAGCACGGTTTCCAGGCAACGGGCAGCTTGCCGAATCCTGTCTACCTGCATACAGCAACCTTGCTCGGGACTGGAAATGTTCTGGTGGCCGGAGGGCAGGGCAACGGCAGCCCATTTGTGCAGGCATACTTGTTCAATCCCGCGACCGGGACTTTTGTGTCCACCGGGAGCCTGGCACTTCAGCGGGAGGCCCACAGCGCCACGTTGTTGCCGACCGGAAAAGTGCTGGTCGCGGGTGGAGTGATCGATAGCGCGGCCACTGCCACGGCTACGGCGGAACTCTACGATCCGACCGCGGGTACGTTCTCGTCCACGGGGTCTCTGCAAACTGCTCGTTCAGGGCAGACCGCGACCCTGCTCAGTACTGGTAAGGTTCTGATGGTTGGTGGAAAGGGTTCCGGCGCCAGCCCGGCTGCGCTCGATACCGCCGAGATCTACGATCCTGCTGCGGGAACGTTCACCCAAACCACAGGAAACCTGCAAACCGCGCGCTTTGCGCACACCGCAACCCTACTGGCGAGTGGGAAAGTCTTGATCGCCGGAGGCATGGACGCCAGTGGAATGCATCTCGTATCCGCGGAACTGTTCGATCCGACGACGGAGATCTTTACCACGATCTCGCACAGCATGACGGTGACACGCGAGGCGCACACGGCAACGCCGTTGAGCACTGGGAGCGTCCTTCTGGCGGGCGGATTCGACGACACCGGGACGGCACGTAACACAGCGGAGCTGTTTGATCCCAACGGCGAAACGTTCACTGCGATCACGGCCAATATGTTAAGCACACACGCCAACCACTCTGCGACCTTGCTGAGCGATGGAACCGTGCTTCTGGCCGGTGGCCTGGCCGCGTCCGGATCGTCCACCCCCGAAGCTGAGATCTACACTCCCAGCAGCGGTTCTTTCGCGTTCACAGGTCCGCTGGTGACGGCCCGCCAAGGGCATACCGCAACCTCATTGACGAATGGACATGTGCTGGTGACGGGTGGGCTTAACGGGAGCCCGCTTGCGAGTGCGGAGGGCTATCAGTAGTCGGGAGGCTCCACAATTCGATCTCGGTCTTGAGGCACCGTCAGGCCGATAGCCTTCCCGGTCACGGATTGCAATCCAGAATTTGTGCCGTCTCGTCTTTTACTCGGCAGGTCCTAGTAGGGCGGCAACGATAGCCGCCAGCAAGGGTGCGGCTGCTATCCAGACGAGTACGATCGGGAACCGTGATTCGGAGGTCTGAGAAACGTCGCATTGTCGCCCCCTACGACGCCAATTGGGCCGCGAACGCGAATCCTCATTGAACTGCGCTGGCCGCCTGCGAAAACACGATGTTGGCGTTCGAACCGATGAGCCGTAGAGTAGCGACGACAATCACCAGAATCACGGCCAGCATGACGGCATACTCGGCGATGTTCTGGCCCTGTTCGCTCCTCCAGCATTGTCTTAGGTTAGACATGTGCGACTCATTCGGAAGGGGGCAGGCGGTAGGTAGGAGATTTCCTGTGGCATGCGGGGCTGACGCACCCCGTTTCAGCAACAAGCTAGCCCTTTTCTCACTCCAAGTCAGTGACGAGGGTCATGAGGGATCCCGATGACTCATGGAGGCTAGACCGAGCGGGCTCTGACCCTGTAGAGTAGAGGGGAAACTCCCCCCGCAATTCCTCCCCTAGATCATCCCGTTTGAGCACCTCGTTGGGGACTGCCTGGACCACGATTCTCGTCACGCTATTGAGTGCGGCGTCGTGTGCCCAAACCACGGTGCGGAAGCGCTCGCCAGAATGGGAGGGGGTTGCGATCATTGTTGATCGAAACAATCCGGTCAGTAACGTTTCGCTGACGCAACTGCGGGAAATATTTTTCGGGGACCGACGCTGGTGGACGCATGAGAGACCCATCACGCTGGTGACAATGGCGAACGGCAGCGGGGAGCGGGAGACGGTGCTGCGAACGGTCTACAAGATGGACGAAAACACCTTCGAGAAATACTTCTTCTTCGAAGTTTACCGGGGAGAACTACTTAATAGTCCGACGAATTTGCCGACGTCGGGCGAAGTGAAGAAGTTCATTTCCCGGAAGCCTGGAGCGCTGGGATACGTGCGGTCGTCCGACGTCGACTCCACGGTTAAAGTCCTGCGAATTGACGGGTTGTTGCCTGACGACGATGGCTACCCGCTGCGATTGCGTATGAGAAAGTCAAAATGAGGCCGACCGAGATCGCGTCGAAGTGTAAAAGGCTTTTTACCTTTCCTGGAGCGGGCGCGGGAGTATTCTCTCCGGCAAACCTTACACCCGATACGGGCCCGGAGTGTGGACCGAAGAGCCGCTTCCGGGCCTGACACCGAGAGGGCTATCGGAGTAAGATTTGCGTCTGCACAGTTTTCAACAGAGTTCGAAACCTTTTTTTCCTCCTGCCGCACGTTGACGATGTAAAATCGCCCAATTTCACGGGCAGGTGGGAAGTTTGTCCTCGTTTCCCCTCTTAAAGGTTGTGGGCCCGCACTTGGGTTGGGGATCACTCAAATTCAGCACGACAAAGGGGAGCAGTATGGAACTCAGAGATACCAGCTCCGTTGCCGGACGACTGATCAGGAAGTTCTTAGGGGGCAATCACCCTAAGAAGTACGCGATCGAAGTGGACGGCGGACATGCCGACTCGTTCGACATTCCGGGAACGGAGCTCTGCGAGAGCTGGGAGAACGCCGACGGATCGGTGATGTTTGTGATGCAGTCGCGGGAGGATCTCCGCACTTCCGCGGCGAAAATGGCGGGTGTTCGACGCGTCAGCCTGATGTGAGTGGAATCCATTCGATAGAGTGGAGCGCTGCGGACCAGCCATCGGTCGGGATTTGGTCTCTGTGTGTCATCGTGTAGTGTGCGACTTTAGAAGGCCAGTTCCTGCGTCGGCGCGTTGCCCGCAGCCATTCAAATTCCAAAAAGAAAACGCCCCCGCAGCCTTGAAGTGAGGCCGCAGGGGCGTACTGTCTTTCAGACTACGGGAAGTAATACCGGAACGAAGTCCAGAACATGTTGTTGATGCCCTTGGGAGCTCCGCCTTCGCCAGACCACGCATTCTTCTCGATGTAGGAGTACGCCAAGCCCCAGCGGATGCCACCCTTCGGACCCTGGGTGACCTTGTGCCAGAAGCCGAAAGTGCCTTCCCTGATGATGCGGATATCACCGGCGCAGGTGCCGCCAGCGGACGGCGTGAGTTGGTTAGCCGGCGGGTTTTCCGTGCTGCAACCGGTGTTGTTGGCTGCCTGGTTGCCATAACCACCAATCTGGTCGAGCTTGAAGGTGGTTGTGGTGGTTTTGGGAATGGCCGGCGAGGGATTCACGGGAGCGTTGTTCGACGGAATGGCCGGCGTGTTGGTGACGGTGATGAGGTTGTAGCCCTTATACGCCGCGCGGTCGGCATATTCAGCGCCGAAGTAGGCGTAAATGTCCAGCTTTTTGTTGGGGTGAATTTCGGTTCCGAACATGCCGTGGCCAGTCCGAATCAGAGCCTGAGTACCGTCGGGATGAATGGTCAGGTCGGCCAACTGTGCGGAACCATAACGGCCGATGCCATCGCCTGCGACTGCCTTGCCGAACAGTTCGATCTTCTTCGCGGCCATGGGCACGCGGAGGCTGACGCCAAAGCCTCCACCGGTGCGCGTGTCATTAAACGCGCCCAGTGAGCTGGGAGTGGTGGAACCATTGACCGGGCAGGTGATCGAAGTGGTTACCGCCGGCGGGTTGGTGTCTTTGGCATTGGTGCCGACAACGCCACAGGGGTATACGCGGTTGCGGAACGTGCTCAGGATGCCAAACACTTCGTAGTGTCCAAAGCCGGGATCAAAGGCGGCCTTGACCATGAAGTCCGGCGCTTTGTTAACGGTGTAGCCGGAAGTGTCGACGAAGTTATAGAGACCACCGCCGGAGCCGGGGGCATTGATGAAGTTGTTTCCGATGGTCGAAACTGAGGCTGTGCCGACGTTGTTGGTGGTGACCGAAGAGAAGCCGCGGCCGCCGATCGTAGCCTGCGGGCCTTCAATGGAGGCCGCAAGAGCGAACTTGCCGCCGAAGTCCTTTACGACGCGGAAGGCGTATTGGCGGGCCCAGGTGAAGCCGACGACGTATTGCGGGTCGATCATCATGGGCAGAGCTTCCTGCCGGTTGTTGATGCCCTTGCGGTCTTCGGTAGCGAGGGTCCACATCTGGCCGCCGGTCAGGCTCAAGCCGTTATCGAAGGCAGCCTGTGCCCAGACCTGACGCTGACGGAAGACGTAGCTGTTGCTCTGGCGGTTGTTGGAGGTGACGCCGGTTCCGAGGAAGTCGCCTTCGAAGTAGCCGGTCAGCTTGGCGCTGCCGACTTTACTTTCGGCAAGCAGGGTTAAACGGCTCTGACGGGCGGTAAAGTTGCTTTCGGTCACGTGCGACAGGGCATTGCCGGGATACGGTATGCCGGTAAAGGGCGTGTTGATATCGCCGCTGGTGGTGCGCTGCCGGGTTACGGTTTCAGCCGCGACGAAGCCGCCCGGAGTTAGAGTGATGCCCTTAAAGTGGATGGCGGCTGGACTCTCCATTGCATCCTTGATGCTCTTCTGGGTCTCTTGCAGGCTCAGAGCGGTGGTGCTGGCGTTCTGCTTCAGGTCGTTGACGTCGCTGCGCAGCGCCGTGACTGACTCAGCCTGTTGGCCGGCGGCCGCGCTGGCACTGTCGGCCTTGGCCTGGGCAGCGCTGGCAGCAGTCTGGCTCTGATCGAGCCGCTGCTGAAGCTGTTGGACGGCCTGGTCGCGGGTCTGGAGTTCCTGGCGAAGATCCTCGATCTGCTTCTGTTGGGCGGCAAGAGCATCCGACATCGTCTTCAGTTGGGAAGCGACGCTGGGGGCCGCAGGACCTTTCTTGGCTGTTTTCTTGGTGGGGGCTGCTTGTTGGGCATTAGCGGGGAGCGTGCTTCCCACCAACGCCAACGAAAGCACTTGAGCTAACACTCGTTTCATTAGTGTGTCTCCTCAAACGGTTTTCGCTACAGGAATTGGAAAAGAGTTTTGCATCTAGACTTCTTTAGCAACAGGAATATCGATAGAGCGCTTTACGAGAATTGGGAATCCTAGCGGCGCTTTGTTACAAATATGTAAACCTGCGATTAATATCGTATAAATTGCGCCGCAAGTATAAGTTGCAAGGGGCCGCCTGCAATTAAGGGCCGCCATTCTATGCCAAGGGTACGGAAGGTTTCCAGCGGAAAGCGCACGGGTGATCTGCTCCCGGCCCAGAATGGGAGTGACGGGGCCTGGTACGAGACCATTGGGACCGAGAGAGTCCCCCGAGCAGTGTGCTACCCTAGCACGGGTGGGGATGATCGCAACAAAAATCTTCGGGCTACGCTCTGGGAAGGCCGGACCTGGGTCCTGGCGCTCACTGGTGGCGTTGGCTGCGATTGTCGTCCTTACCGCAACCCTGGCGGGTCGAACCTTCGAGGTTCAGCTCACCCACTGCACTTCGATCACGGCTAGCGGGGAAAAAGCAAAAATCCAGCATCGCGATAACCAAAAAAGCCGGTCATCCCAGGCGGTGTCGGCGGTTCGTCCCCTCTACTTGCTGGTGACGGAAGCGGCGATCGAGCCGGAGCAGAAGCCACCCCTTTCGGTCCACGTCGACCAGTGCCGCTACAATCGTCCCCCACCGCAGGCATAAAAACCAAAACCTATAAGTCAGAGCTCCTCTTAGTGGCCGTCCCGATTCGTTGCAGTTGGGAATTTTCCTATTGGAAACCGAATTGTCTATCTAGGCCCGTCTTGATTCAGAGCGTCGCAGGGCGTTAGCCGGTACCTGGGTTCCGGGGGAATAACGAAGTCCGGTTTCTGGTAAGTTTGCCTGCGCCCAAGGTGTCTGGGAAGGGGGGCACCCCGCGTTGTGCCCGTCTCTTTTTGCGGGGCGTTCTGCCGTCGTGGAAGGGAAGCAACAGGTTTAGAGGCAACAAACGCCTTAAGGACTCGCAACAACCATGAATTTACACGCAAAAGGAGCTGTCCTTGCCGGTGTGGTGATCGTCGCCGCGATCGGGCTGTTCTTCGTGTTTGGCCACAAGGCCAAGGCCAACCAAGAGGATCCACCGTCGCGACCGGCCGCGGTTGCGCTGGTGCAGAGGCGGGCGCTTTCGAACAGCGTCACCCTTTCGGGGGAGTTCCGTCCATTTCAGGAAGTGGACGTTCACGCCAAGGTTGCGGGGTATATCCGGGTGATCCATGTGGATGTGGGCGATCACGTGCACCGTGGCCAAGTGTTGGCAGTGCTGGAAGTGCCGGAACTGAAGGCCGAATTGCAGGGGGCAAACGCTTCTGTGCGGCGGAGCAAGGATGCGGTGCGGCGGGCGAAGAGCGATCTGCAACGCGCACAATCATTGCACGATGCGGCACACCTGAACTACAGCCGGCTCAATGAGGCCTCGGCAACGCGGCCAGGCATCATCGCACAACAGGAACTGGATGATGCTCTGGCGAAGGACAAGGAAGGCGAAGCGCAGATCTCGGCCTACGAGGCGGCGCTTTCTGAGGCGCAGAACCAGCTCGACGTGGCACTGGCCAGTGAGAAGCAGTACACAGCACTGAGCGATTACACCAACATCGTGGCCCCGTTTGATGGTGTGGTGACCAAGCGGTATGCCGACACGGGGGCTCTGGTGCAGGCGGGCACGTCCTCAAGCACGCAGGCGATGCCGGTGGTGCGGGTGGCGGAAACCGACGTATGCCGGCTGACGGTGCCCGTGCCGGAGTCGGCCGTACCTGAGGTTCACCTCGGGACTTCGGTGCAAGTTCATGTGCAAGCGCTCAATCGCAGCTTCGAAGGCAAGGTGGCGCGCTTCGCGGACGCCGTGGATCCCGAGACGCGGACGATGCACACCGAAGTCGATGTCAAGAACACGGGCGGCAAGCTGGTGCAGGGAATGTATGCGGAAGTCTCCCTGGTGCTGGCAACGAAGGACGGAACCTTGACGGTGCCGATCCAGGCGGTGGTTCGCAACGGGTCGGAGGCCACGGTGCTGGTGGTAAACGCGCAGAATCGGCTGGAGGAGCGGCGGGTCGAACTGGGGCTCGAAGGCACTCGCTGGGTGGAGGTCGTATCGGGGCTCAAGGAGAACGATCGCGTTCTGATCGGGTCGCGTAGCGAGTACCGCGTGGGCGACCGGGTGGAGCCAAAACCGATTGCGGAGAACAGCGAGGCAGAGTCCTGATGTCCGGCTTCTCGATCAAGTATCCCTACTTCATCATTGTGGGCTGCCTGATGGTAGCCATCGTGGGCGCGGTCACGCTGGTGCGGATGCCGGTGGACCTGTTTCCTCCCATCAATATTCCAGTAGTGGTGGTGGCGACGTTTTATTCGGGCATGCCACCGCAGCAGATCGAAACCGATATTACGAATCCTTTTGAGCGGTTCTTCACGCTGGGAAGCGGGATCGATCACATCGAGTCGCGGTCATTGCCGGGCGTGAGTCTGATCAAGATTTATTTCCAACCCGGCACGAATGCAGATGCGGATTTGAGCACGATTTCCAACCTGGCAATGGCGGACCTGCGCCGACTGCCGCCGGGAACCCTGCCGCCCGTGGTGTTGAAGTTTGACGCTTCGAGCTTGCCGGTGTGCCTGATCACGCTGAAAGGGCAGGGGCTGAACGAGACGCAATTGCGCGACCTCGGTCAATACACGGTGCGCAACCAGATCGCGAGCGTGCCGGGGGCCTCAGTGCCGCAGCCGTTCGGGGGACGGTATCGGCAGATCATGGTGTATGTCGATCCGCTCAAGCTGGACGCACATGAGCTGTCGGTAATGGACGTGGTGCATGCGGTGAATCAGAGCAACCTGATTCTTCCCGCGGGTGATGTGAAGATCGGCCCCTACGACTACAACCTGTACACGAACAGCCAGGTGCCCACGGCGTCGGACATCGACACGATGCCGCTGAAAACTGTAGGGCAGGCTTCGGTGCTGGTGCGGGATGTTGGGAAAGCACTGGACGCACAGGCGATCCAGACGAACATCGTGCGGGTAGACGGGCAGCGCTCGGTGTATCTGCCAATTCTGAAGCAGGGCGGGGATACGAACACGATCGCCGTTGTCCAGGGGATCAAGGATGCGCTCTCGAAGCTGGTGGACATTCCGAAGCAGTTGATTGCGAAGGTGGTGTTCGACCAGTCGGTGTTCGTGAAGATGGCGATCGGGAACCTGCTGCACGAAGGTGCGATCGGCCTGGTGCTGACGGGGTTGATGATTCTGTTGTTCCTGGGAAGCTTGCGAGCGACCGCAGCGGTGTTCCTGTCGATTCCACTTTCGGCTCTGGCGGCGTTTCTGGCGATCAGTGCGGGCGGCGGCACAGTGAACACGATGGTACTGGGTGGTCTGGCGCTGGCATTCTCGCGACTGATCGACAACTCGGTGGTTGTGCTGGAAAACATCTTCCGGCACCTGGAGGAAGGCGAAGAACCGGAGTTTGCGGCGGAGAAAGGCGGCCAGGAGGTCGCGCTGGCCGTGCTCGCGGCGACGATCACCACGGCGATCGTGTTCTTCCCAGTGATTTTCCTCTACGGGGTCAGCCGATTTTTGTTCGTGGCCCTGGCGATGGCGGTGGTGCTCTCGCTGGCGGCCTCGTACATCGTCGCGATGACGGTGGTGCCGTTGTTTTGCGCGAAGCTGATCAAGAAGCATCAGGCGGATGAAGAAGTAGGCGAGGGGTCGATCGGGGCGAGGTTCGGCAGCGTCGCGATGAAATTCAATCAATACTTCGAGACGATGCTGTCTAAGTATGACTTGACGCTGAGCACGGCGCTGATGCGACCGGTGGCAACGACGTTGGGTCTGGCGGGTATGTCGATTCTCTGCCTGACGTTGTATCCGCTGATGGGTGTGGCGTTCTTCCCGCGGACGGATCCGGGTCAGTTCGTTATCAACCTCAAGGCGTCTTCGGGTACGCGCGTGGAGGTGAACGAGCAGTACGTGAAGCAAGTCGAGGGAATTGTGCGGCAAGTGGTTCCCGAGGACGAGTTGCGGATGATCGTCTCCAATATCGGGATCGCCACGGACTTTTCGGCAATTTACACACCCAACTCCGCGCCTCACACCGCGTTTGTGCAAGTGAGCCTGAAGGAAGATCACAAGACGGGAAGCTATGACTACATGCGCAAAGTACGGGCACGCATGAGCCAGGAGCTTCCGCAGTTGAGCGCGTATTTCCAATCGGGCGGACTGGTGGACGCGGTGCTGAACATGGGCATGCCCGCACCAATCGACATCCAGGTGAGCGGGAGCTACCTGCGCCAGTCCTACGCGACCGCTACCGCGATTGCGGCGCAGCTCCGCGGACTGAATGGTGTCGGCGACGTGCTGATCCCACAGGACATCGACTACCCGGCGCTGCGGCTCGATGTGGACCGGGAGAAGGCCAGCTTGGTAGGACTGACGCAGCAGGAAGTGGTGGACAACGTGATCACGGCGCTGACGTCGAATGGCATGATCGCGCCAGATTACTGGATCGATCCGAAAAGTGGGAATCCCTACCTGCTGACGGTTCAGTATCCGGAAGATGCAATCAAGACGATGTCGGACCTGAAGCAGATTCCGCTGCGCGGGCCGAACATCAAGACGCCGACCACACTGGATACGGTGGTGCGAGTGGATACGATGCAGTCACCCACGGAAGTGGACCACTACCAGTTGTTCCGCGTGATCGACGTCTATGTTTCGCCGAAAGGCGAGGATCTGGGCAAGATCACCAATCAGATTGAGAAGATCGTGAACGACGCGAAGCTGCCGGAAGGCGTGCGCGTGAACCTGCGAGGGTCGGTGCAGGGCATGCGGTCGTCTTTCAAGAGTTTCGGAATCGGGCTGATCCTCGCGATGGTGCTGGTGTACCTGGTACTGGTAGCGCAGTTCGCATCGTTTCTGGATCCGTTCATCATTCTGTTGGCCATACCGCCGGGGCTTGCGGGGGTGCTGCTGTTCCTGTTGGTGACGGGAACCACGCTGAATGTGATGTCGCTGATGGGCGTTGTCATGATGGTGGGCATCGTGGTTTCGAACAGCATACTGATCGTGGAGTTCTCGCGAAACCTGCACCGGGAAGGGAAGCCGCTGAAGGAAGCGGTGGCGATGGCTTCACGCTTGCGGTTGCGGCCGGTGTTGATGACCTCGCTGGCAACACTGCTGGGCTTGATTCCGATGGCGATGAAGCTGGGAACTGGCGCGGAAGCCTACGCACCGTTGGCGCGAGCGATTATCGGAGGGCTTCTTGTGTCGGTGGTCGTAACCGTCTACCTCGTGCCGGCAGCTTACGTGTGGTTCCAAGCGGATGAAGAAAAGCGCGAGGAGATGTCGGCCTGATGCGAACGACGAAAATTGTTCTTTTGGCGCTGATGTTGGTGTTAAGCCCGGGGGGGTTGGCGCAAGAGTTGGGCCTATCGCTGCCATCGGCACCAGAGCCCCAAAGAGCGCGGGTCGGGCAGGTTCTTGCTTACTCATTTTCGATTGACGAGCAGCAAGGCTCGCCTGGACCGACGGCGACACAGGGAAAAGTTGCCGCGGCACCGCAGACCTTGACGCTGAAGGATGCGGAAGCGCTGGCGGTGAAAACAAATCCGCAGATTTCCGTATCGCGGCTGATGGCGCTGGCGTCGCAGCAGGTTTCGCGGGAGGCGAAGTCCAGCTTCTGGCCTACTGCGGTGGCGGACATTACCGGTGTGGATGCGCAGGAGAACAGCCGGATCAGCGCAGGTGGGTTGAATAACCCCATCATCTACGAACGAGCTGCGGGCGGAGTTACGGTGAGCCAGTTGATCACCGATTTTGGCCGGACGCAGAACCTGGTGGCGAGTGCAAATCTGTCGGCGATGGCGGAAGCGGAGAATGCGCTGGCTACAAAACAGCAGATCCTGCTGGCGGTGAACCAGGCGTTCTTCAATGCGCTGCAGACACATGCTGTGCTGAAGGTGGCGGAGGAGACAGTCAACGCGCGGCAGGTCGTCGCGGACCAGATTGGGGCGCTGGCGAAGAACAAGTTGAAATCCGATCTGGATTTGAGCTTTGCGAATGTGAATCTGGCGCAAGCGAAACTACTCCTGATGGATGCCCAGAACAATCACAAGGCGGCTCTGGCGAATCTGTCGGCGGTACTGGGGTTCCCAAGCCAGCAGGAGTTTGTCCTGCAGGACACCACGGAGGCGGTGGCGCCTCCTCCCGCAGACGTCGATGGGCTGGTGACGACAGCGTTCGGGACGAGGCCCGAACTGCTGGCGCTGGATCTGCAGTACCAGTCGACACAGAAGTTCAAGACTGCGGAGCGGGATTTGATGCTTCCATCGTTGCGCGCCGTGGGGACGGTGGGGGGCGCTCCCGTGCGCAACGACCATCTTCCGAGTTGGTACGGTGCGGTTGGGGCAAACCTGGATATTCCAATCTTTAATGGGTTCCTGTACAGCGCACGGGCGCGGGAGGCGGACCTCAGGTCGCAAGCGGCACGGGACCGGGTTGTGGATTTGCGCAACCGGATTTCGCGGGACGTTCGTACGAGCTGGTTGAGTGCGAACAATGCCTACGAGCGGCTGGGGGTGACCAAACAACTGCTGGAGCAGGCGCAACTGGCTTTGGAACTGGCACAGACGCGTTACAAACTTGGGTTGAGCTCAATTGTGGAATTGAGCCAGGCGCAGTTGCAGGCGACGCAGGCAGAAATCGGGAATGCACAGGCCGGATATGACTATCGGCTGGCGCAGGCAGTCCTGCAATTTGAGACTTCGGGGTTGTGAAGCACATTAACGACGCTTCGCCCTTTGGATGGCCCGATCCATTTTGTGCAGGTCGTCCTGTCCGTTTTTCCCTACGTTGTCAACAGAAGAAATGCGAACCCAGTGCGTGATCAGCATGCCGCGCTCGGAAACGACGACGACGCTGAGTGCGGCACGCTCATGCTCTTCGTCAATATCAACGCCTGCGACATCCAGGGCATAGGTGGCGGCGCGGACGTCGTCGACGTAACAGAAGTTCTGCGACTTCTTGATTGCGTCCTGCAGGCTCACGACATAGGCCTTGGAGGCCTGGTCCTTCTCTCCGTAATCGCCCTGCACAATGAGGGTGGTGATTCCGGGATGGACGTTCAGGTTCGGGCAGGTGGCTGCGCGCGCCAGCGCAGGGTGCAGCCACATCACAAGCGGCAGGATTGGAAGTATTCGTCGCACGATCTGTCCTTCTATCCGGCTCCCCGATTGTACCCAACCGATTGTGAAGGCGGTGTCTCTCCCGAGCCCCGGGATTGCGTCGGGGGATGACAGGGGTTACCTGGATCCTCAGCATTTCGAATATAAGCGAGTCCCGGCAAGGCCATATGGCATCAGGTGGGTGTGGGGAATTGTCCGTGATTTCAGACCATATTCGGGCGGTTGCGGGGGCAGTTTGCAACCCCTTGATTGCATTTTGAGACAGGTTACCCACTTGGTTTCATGCGACCTTCGTGTGACAAGTAGATCGTGAGTTTCCGACCGTTTTTCGTATAATGGAACTTCCCAATGCCAAAATATTCCATTGTTGTTCCGCTGCATAATGAGCAGGAGAACGTCACCGATCTGTACGACCGCCTAAAAGCGGTCATGGAGGCGAACGGCGAGTCGTTCGAAATCGTGCTGGTCGACGACGGATCGAAGGACGCCACGTTCGGGCTGCTGCGCGAGATCGCGGCGGTTGACAGTCGCGTGACGGTGGTGAAGCTGCGCCGCAATTTTGGGCAGACCGCGGGTCTGGCAGCGGGCTTTGATCATGCGCGGGGGGAGTACATCATCGCCATGGACGGTGACCTGCAGCATGACCCCTCCGATATCCCGATGTTCCTGGAAAAAATCTCCGAGGGATACGACATCGTTAGTGGTTGGCGCAAGCAGCGCATTGACAATTTATGGCTCCGGCGCATTCCGTCGCGAATCGCCAATTGGATGATGGCCAAGCTGAGCGGGGTAGAGATCCACGATTTTGGAACGACCTTCAAGGCGTACCGGCGCGAGATTCTGGAGCAGGTTCCGCTTTACGGCGAGTTGCACCGCTTCATTCCCGCACTGGCGTCGTGGCACGGAGCGTCGATCATTGAGGTGCCCATCCGGAATGTGAACCGGGAACGGGGAGCCTCTCATTACGGCATTTCGCGGACGTTCCGGGTGTTTTTTGACCTGATTACCATCCGCTTCCTGCTGCGCTATCTGTCGAGGCCGCTGCATTTCTTCGGCACGTTCGGGATGCTGAGCATTCTGGCGGGCTTCTCGGTGGCAGGATGGCTGGCGCTGCAGAAGGTACTGCACAATTCGCACTTGCTGATGCAGCACGGTCCGCTGATGATCTTTGCGGCGGTGCTGTTGCTGGCAGGCCTGAACATGCTGGCGGTCGGTCTGCTGGGCGAGATGCAGGTGCGGCACTATCACGAGCCAACTCGACGGGCGCCCTATTCGGTGGACCGGATCCTGCGGGCGCAGAGCGAAGAACACACGGTGTCCGAGTAGCCCTCAAACCCATCACATCTGCGGGTGACGCTTGTCCGGGACATGCCTGTCCGGCGGGCGGATAATGTCTTGTAACGTCCAGCCTTCGAATTTGGAGGTATATAATGCCTCGGTTTGCGACCATGGAAAACGCCACGCAGTACCAACTCCGCCTTGCCAACCGCATGTCCCGACTGGGCACCGAAACCGCTTTCGAGGTGCTGAATAAAGCCCGGGCGCTGGAGCGCCAAGGGAAGGACATCGTGCACCTGGAGATTGGCGAGCCCGACTTCGATACGCCGGCGAACGTGGTGGAAGCCGGCGTGACGGCCCTACGCAAGGGATGGACGCATTACGGACCTTCGGCTGGACAGCCAGAGCTTCGCCAGGCGATTGCGAATTATGTAGCGAAGACGCGAGGGGTCAGAGTTTCGAGCGACGAAGTGGTTGTCGTGCCAGGTGGAAAGCCAATCATTTTCTTCACGATGCTGTCTTTAATTGATGAAGGAGATGAGGTTATATACCCGAATCCAGGGTTCCCAATTTATGAGTCGATGATCCACTACGTGGGTGGGCACGCGGTGCCGATCCGGCTGCGGGAAGAACGGGACTTCGGCCTGGATGTGAACGAATTGGTTTCGCTGATCAACGACCGGACTCGGCTGATCATTTTGAATTCGCCGCAAAATCCAACGGGCGGGGTGCTCAGCAAAAACGACATTCATGACATTGCGGATGCCATCGGAGATCGCAACATCATGGTGATGTCGGACGAGATCTATAGCCGGCTGCTCTTTGAAGGCGAGCCGTTCTCGATCATGTCGATTCCGGCGTTCAAGGACCGGACGATCCTTTTGGACGGATTCTCAAAGACCTACGCGATGACGGGATGGCGCATGGGCTACGGAGTGATGCGGACCGATCTGGCGGCGCACATGACGCGCCTGATGACCAACTCGAACTCCTGCACAGCGAGCTTTACGCAGATGGCGGGAGTGGAGGCGCTCCACGGTGATCAGTCGTCGGTGGACCGCATGCGCGACGAATTCAAGAGACGGCGTGATGTGGTGGTGGGGCGGTTGAACCGGATTCGCGGGTTCTCCTGCCGATTGCCGAAAGGCGCGTTTTATGTGTTCCCGAATGTTACGAAGACGGGATGGCCTTCGAAGAAATTGGCGAATGCGCTGCTGGAAGAGGCCGGTGTGGCTTGCTTGTCGGGGACGGCATTCGGGGATTTCGGCGAAGGCTATCTGCGCTTCAGCGTGGCAAATTCGCTGGAGAACCTGAACAAGGCTTTGGATCGCCTGGAGCAGTGGACGGGGAAGAATCTGTAAAGCGCCGGCGGCTGGCGGCTCGTAGCTGGCAGCTGATTGCAAGAAGGCCTGACACTGATATCTTGACAAGCGGCACGACTTACGGGAAGCCGGCGTTAGGGTGCCCTCAGGACAGTGGTGAGCCTGCACGCTCGCCTGAAAGGGCCGAGCGCGTCGCAGGCTTTCTCTTCGTGGAGTAAACTGTTGCGTTTGCGTGGTGGCCGTTTCGACTGACTGGAGCGGCGCTGCAATCCACTGAGAGAACGATGAGCAAACCTCTGCGCGTTTTTGCCACCTGCGATATTGGCGAGTCCATCAAATTGTTACGGGACCGAGGGTATGAGGTCGAGGTTTACCCGGCGCCCGAGGCCCCTCCGAAAAAACTGATCGTCGAGAAGATCCAGTCGGGAATCGACGGCCTGATTACGACGCTGCGCGACCAGGTGGATGCGGAGCTTTTCGAAGCTGGGAAAGGCACGCTGAGGGTTGTGGCGCAGTACGCGGTGGGGTTCGACAACATCAACCGGGCGGATGCGAACCGCTACCAAATTCCCTTTACAAACACAGCGGACGTCCTCACCGAAGCTACCGCCGAATTTGCTTTCTTCATCATGGGGGACCTGGCGCGACGATTGTGGAGCGCCGAGCACCTGACGCGCGAGAACAAGTGGGGATTCTGGCATCCCTATCTTCCGTTCCTGGGGGATGAAGTTACAGGGAAGACGATCGCGATCATTGGAACGGGGCGGATCGGGCTGGCGATGATCAAGAAGTGTGCCGGGTTCGACATGAACATTCTGAGCTATGACCCTGCGTACCAGAATCACGACTACATCAAGGCGATCCAGGAGACGAATGATCTGCGGCACGAGCGGGGGATCTGCCGGGAACGAACGTGGATCAAGTACGTGAACCTGGAGGATGCGCTCGCGAACGCGGACTATGTGAGCGTGCATGTGCCTCTGCTGAGGGCGGGGGAGAGCACGACGCCGACATTCCATCTGTTCAACGAGGAAACGTTCCGCAAAATGAAACGGACTGCGTTCCTGGTGAACACGTCGCGCGGGCCGGTGGTGGATGAGGCGGCACTGGCAAAGGCTCTGCGCGAAAGGTGGATCGCCGGGGCAGCACTGGACGTCTATGAACGCGAACCGCTTCCGCCGGATTCACCCTTGCGGGACCCGGCAATCGAGGACCGCTGTCGGCTGTATCCGCATTTTGCCAGTGCGGCAAAAATCACCCGGTTGTCGACCGATCCGGATAGAGGCATGGCGGGACGGTGCGTGCAAGGGCTGATCGACGTGCTGGAGAAGAACTATGGTGGCGACATGGCGAAGATGCCGTATGTGGTGAACAAGGAAGCGTTCGCGCACTGAAGATACTTTGGTTTGCAACCCGAGCCCCTTAAGAGTGTGCGTGAGAACTGCCTTGTTTTCGGAGAGGAAATACGCGACAAAAGGGCATGTCGCGATTTCATCCCTACAGTCCAGATCAGGCGTATTTGCTGCCGCCCAATGCGAGAGATGTTTTGGGAGAGGATCACCTGGTGTTGACGGAATTCGAAGAGCCCTATAGCGAGGAAGGGGGAGGGCTGTATGCTCCAGCGCTGATGTTAAAAATGTGGCTGTATGCCTATGCCTTGGGGGTGAACGTCGGCGCGGCGGTTGGAGCAGAGGATACGGGAAGGCCTGGCATTTCGCTATTTGGCGGGTGGCGCAACTCCCGATAATTGGGCCTTGACCGCCTTCCGCAGACGGCATGCGCGAGGTCTGAACGATGTGTTCACGCAAGCGTTGGAGTTGGCGGGCAGCATGGGGCTGGGACGGTTGGGACATGTAGCTATCGATAGCAGCCGGGTGAAAGCCGCTGCGGCCCGCGAGCGGATGGAGAGCGAGGAAAGCCTGCGGCAGGAACGGGCACGATTGCGGCGACAGATCCGGCAGTAGCAGCAGAGCTGTAATGAGGAAGATCCCGACGAGAACGCGGGCATGCAGGTGCGAGCCGGAGAGTGGGAGCGCCGCTTGCAGGAAATCCCGCGTCGCCTGCAAAGACTGCGCAAGAGTGGACTGCGGCAGCGATGGCGCGGTGATTGGGACGCGCGCTTTCTGCGCACACGCGAGGGCTGGATTTTAGGATATTCGGGAGAGATTGCGGTGACTGAGGATCACCTCATTTCGGGGCAACCGATCACGCAACAGGCCAGCGACAATGAGTCGCTGTTGCCGATGGTGGATGAAGTGATGCGACAGTGCCGTGGCAAACCGGAAGTGGTGAGTGCAGATACAGGATTTTTTCTCTCCGCAACCTGCATGGGTTACGTGAGCGGCAGATGGATGGTTACGTGCCAGATCCCAACCTGAGTTACGAACTGAAAGGCCAAGGCAGGGCTCAAGGAATCGCGGGCAGTCGGCATCTACGCGACCCCGAGCACCGGCTTAAGGGGCGATGGAAAGGGAACGACTTCCGGCATCGCTAAAAAGCGATGCCCTGATACGAACCGTGATTTTCTCTACAGCCTCCCAAGGCGGGGATCTCGCTGCCATTCGCTATTGATTTTGACCACCGTATGTTCTCCCAACGCACGGCATGGAAATTGACTCCGAACCGCTTCACGCAGGCGCTGGCGGAACTGCGTGCGGCCGGGGTGGAGGTGCTGGAGCTGAGCGTATCGAATCCGACGCGTGCGGGGCTTCACTATGAAGAGGAGACGATTCTGCAGGCGCTGACCCAGCCTGAGGCGATGGACTACGATCCGCAGCCCAAGGGGCTGCTGGCGGCGCGCCAGGCCGTGACAAGGTATTACCACGATGCGCACGATGCGTACGAGGTCGATCCGGAGTCGTTGGTTCTGACGGCGAGTACGAGCGAAGGGTATTCGTACGTCTTCCGGTTATTGTGCAACGGCGAGGACGAGATCCTGGTGCCGAAGCCGAGCTATCCGCTGTTTGAGTTTCTCGCAGACCTGCAGGATGTGAAGCTGGTGCCATATCCGCTGATCTATGACCAGGGCTGGCAGATGGACTTTCCGTCGGTGTACAAGGCAGTGAATCATCGCACCCGTGCGGTGGTGGTGGTGCATCCCAACAATCCGACGGGGTCGTATGCTTCGGCTGCCGAGGTGGATGGGCTGAACCGCTTTTGCGCGGAATATAACCTGGCGCTGATTGTCGACGAGGTGTTTCTCGATTATGCGCACGACGGGGCGCCGCGGTCGTCGTTTGTGACGGATGATGCTGCGTTGACCTTCACGCTCAGTGGGCTGTCGAAAATTTCGGGCTTGCCGCAGATGAAAGTGGCATGGATTGCCACCAGCGGCCCGAAGCAGCGGAAGGCGGAAGCCCTGGCGCGTTTGGAAGTGATCGCGGATACCTATCTGTCGATGAGCGCTCCGGTGCAATTGGCGTTGCCGGTTTTGCTCGATCAGCGCAAGAGCATTCAGCCACTTTTGCTGGATCGGGTGCGCACGAACCTGGAAGAGCTCGATCATCAGTTACGACGACAGAAGACGTGCGAGCGGTTGCGGGTGGATGGAGGCTGGTATGCTGTGCTGCGGGTCCCGGCGCTGCAATCGGATGAGGATCTCGCCATTGATCTACTGCGAAAGATGGCGGTGCTGGTGCATCCGGGACACTTCTATGATTTTCCGGCGGATGGGTATCTGGTGTTGAGCCTGATCACGCCGACGGAGGAGTTTCGGGAAGGGGTGAGCCGGGTTCTCCGAGTGTTAAGCGAATAGTTGTCGCCTACAAGAGCTTCATTTCCCCTGCAAGAACGGATTACTTTCCCTTTCCTCACCGATGGTCGTCAACGGGCCGTGACCGGGAATGACGATCGTCTCGTCGGGCAGAGCGAGCACGCGGTCGTGAAGCGAGTAGATGATCTTCTCGTAGGATCCACCGGGAAGGTCAGTGCGCCCGATGCTGCCTGCGAATAGCGTGTCGCCGGCGATCAGCTTGCTTTCGGCTGGGAAGTAGAGGCAGATGCTGCCCTCGGTGTGGCCGGGGGTGTGGAGGACTTGAGCGGAGAGCGCCCCTGCTTTCACCGTGTCGGCCTGCTCGAGGCTCTGATCGATTTCCACCGTGCCGGGATTGCGCATGCCAATCCAGGCGGCTTGCATGTCGAGCATCTTGAGTAGGGCGTAGTCGTTCTGGTTGAGGAGGATCGGGGCGCTCGTGGCTGCGCGCAGCTTCATGGCTCCGCCTACGTGGTCGATGTGGGCGTGGGTGATGACGATCTGCTTGACCTGCAGGTTGTGCTTCTTGATCAGCGCAACGATTTGTTCGATGTCGTCACCGGGATCGACGACGATGGCTTCGCGGGAGGTCTCGTCACCGATGATGGAGCAGTTGCATTGCAATGGCCCGACGGGAAGGATTTCGTGGATCATTCCCTCATTTTATTGGCGGGGGCAAGAAACCTTAAACCGCAAAATTCGCGAAGAACGGCCGCAAAGTTCGCAAAGAAAAGAGGCACAGCGCCTGAAGGCGCGCCCTGATACGGATCAAAAGAACTCGGAGATCTTTGAAAGGTCAAACGCTGCCGATACATGGGGAGATGCCCTCCATTGGAAGGCATCCGATCTTCCCGAGACCGAAAATCGTCCTACTTGGCCGGTTGCGAGGCGGGCGCGGCCGGAGTTGGAGCCGGGGTTGCGGGTTGCGAAGTAGAGGTTTTCACACCGGAAAGCACTGAACCGGTGCCTTTTGATCCAGTGCGGCGGACAGCGAAAATCGAAAGGGTGATCGAGGTCACCATGAACAGAACGGCGGACCAGGTTGTGGCTTTCGAGAGCGCGGTGGCTGCGCCACGGGGACCGAAGGCAGTTTGGCTGCCCATGCCGCCGAAAGCGGCGGCGATGTCGCCGCTTTTGCCGCTCTGCAGCAATACAACAACGATTAGAAAGAAGCACACCACAATGTGCACGGTGTAGATCAGGCCGATCACAATATTCATGAGAATACAAACCAAACCGGCCCTCGAGGCCGGCCTTTCTCAGCAATAGAATCTGGTGCGGAAGGGGGGATTTGAACCCCCACGCCTTTCGGCGCCACCCCCTCAAGATGGTGTGTCTGCCAGTTCCACCACTTCCGCAGGGTTTGGGTGCGACCGACACAATCTTATCATGGCGGTGGTTTACGGGACGTCGCTGCTGCGGCTGAGGCGCAGTAAACCACAGAGGAGCATATGGAGACGCGCAATTGAAAACACAAGGTCCCTCGACTGCGCCGCTTCGCTCGGGATGACAAATTGAAATTAGGCTGTTTCCTTCTTGTCAGCACACTAGTACTTCACGATGGCGGCGAACGACATCGGATCGAGGCTAGCGCCTCCCACCAGGGCTCCGTCGATTTCCGGCTCGGCCATGAGGGCCTTGGCGTTTTCCGGCTTTACCGATCCACCGTAGAGGATGCGCAGCCTCTCGGCAAATTCCTCGCTGAAGGCCTTGGCGGCTTCGGTGCGGATGAGAGCGTGAGCGTCGGCAGCTAGTTTTGGGGTGGCAGTCTTGCCTGTTCCGATGGCCCATACGGGCTCGTAGGCCACGATCAGCTTGCCCGCTTTCTTACCCGAGATGGCGTGGAAGGCGCGCAGGCACTGGCGGCGGAGAACGTCCTCGGTGAGTCCGGCCTCACGCTCTTCGAGAACTTCGCCGACGCAGACGATGGGCGTGAGATCGTGTTCGAGGGCGGTTTTCAGCTTGAGGTTCACCACGTCGTCGCTCTCGCCAAAGTACTGGCGGCGCTCGGAGTGGCCGATGATGACGTGCGTGACTCCGACTGCGAGCAGCATAGTGGCGCAGATCTCTCCCGTGAAGGCACCTTCCTTTTCCCAGTGCAGGTCCTGGGCCCCAATAGCGACGTCGGAACCCTGGGTGACCTCAATGGAGCAGGGGATATCAAGGTAGGGCGGGCAGACGACGATCTCGTCGCGATCGTGACCGGCGACCAGCGGAAGGAAATCCTTGAAGAAGGCAAGGGCCTGGTCGGGCGTCTTGTACATCTTCCAGTTGGCAGCGATGACTTTTTTTCTCACGGGGATTTCCTCTCAATGTTGACCGGAGTTACTGCGCCGGCGGCGTGCAGCTTTTCGAATTCCCGGACGTACGTGCGAACCGACTTTGCATCGAATAAGACAAATCGTATGTGTCTGACTTGTGATGCCGAGTGCAAGGCCACGATCGCAGCTCGGACGGAAACTTCAGCGGCTTCCTGTAGCGGATAGCCGAATGCTCCGGTGGAGATAGCGGGGAAAGCCAGCGAGGCGATGGCATGGTCGTCGGCGAGCCGAATGGATTCGCGGTAGCAACTGGCAAGCGTCTCGGCCTGGTGGGGGTTTCCATCGCGGTAAACCGGGCCTACGGTGTGGATCACGTACTTCGCGGCGAGGCGCCCGCCGGTGGTGAGGACAGCTTTGCCTGCGGGAAGCTGGCCGATTTCAGCGGCAATCTTTTCGCACTCTTTCAGGATGGAGGGACCGCCGGCACGGTGAATGGCACCATCGACGCCTCCGCCACCTATGAGATAAGAATTGGCAGCGTTCACGATGGCGTCGGTGGTTTCTTTCGTGATGTCAGCGGGTCCGTGGAAGTCGAGAAGCTTGTCGCCTTCAAAGGAGACCCGCACAGCGAAGTCATGCACGCGAATGTCTCCGGCTCAGCGCTTTTCGGTGAGGGCCTCCACGCCGGGAAGTTTCTTGCCCTCGAGGAATTCCAGGGACGCTCCGCCGCCAGTGGAGATGTGCGTGATTTTGTCGGCGACCCCAGCTGCACGCACGGCTGAGACCGAGTCACCGCCCCCGACGATCGTGAGTGCGCCGGCGTTGTCGGCCACGGCTCGGGCGATCTGGAAGGTGCCGCGCGCGAAGGGCGAGACTTCAAAGACGCCCATGGGGCCGTTCCAGATGATGGTGCGGGCGCGGGCGATCTCCTCCTCGAAGAGCGCGATCGTCTTGGGGCCGATGTCGAGAGCCATGAGGTTAGCGGAGATCGCTTGTCCCTGGTCGACCTTGGTGACGTGGGCGTTAAGGTCGATTTTGTCGGCGGCCACGTGGTCGACCGGAAGCAGCAGTTTGAGCTTCCGCGTCTTGGCTTCCTGAAGAAGTTGTTTAGCGAGTTCGAGCTTATCTTCTTCGACGAGCGACTTCCCGACCTGTTCGCCGAGTGCTTTGAGAAAAGTATAGGCCATGCCGCCGCCAATGATGAGCGAGTCGACTCTATCCATCAGATGAGTGATGACCGGGATTTTGTCGCTGACCTTGGCGCCGCCCAGGATGGCGATGAAAGGCTTTTCGGGATGGTGCAGAGCCTTTCCCAGGTACTCGAGTTCTTTTTCCATGAGCAAGCCTGCGGCGGACTTCGGCACGAACTTGGTGATGCCAACGGTAGAGGCATGCGCGCGATGTGCGGCACCGAACGCATCGTTTATGTAGTAGTCAGCCAGGCGGGCGAGTTGCTTCGA
>Ga0306922_10001000_pt1 | contig 24618 bp, 26 predicted proteins | sample sta12Cox44000082_FD_203758 | JGI IMG/M metagenome (GOLD analysis project Ga0306922, IMG submission 203758) | Lab enrichment of tropical soil microbial communities from Luquillo Experimental Forest, Puerto Rico - statoxic.12C.oxic.44.000.082 (v2)... | ecosystem: Environmental > Terrestrial >... | reverse complement strand
CAGATCGCACGACCCCTCCGCTGCGCGTGGGACAGGGCCCGGCGTCAGGAGTTGAGGTAGGCCAGCACGGCGAGCACGCGCCTGTTGTCATCATCTGACGGGACGAGGTCCAGCTTCGCGAAGATGCTCGTGCTGTGCTTGCTGACCGCCTTTTCGGTAACGAACAGGCGCTGCGCGATGGCGCTGTTGGATCGTCCCTCAGCCATTAGCTCGAGCACTTCACGCTCCCTGGCGGAGAGTCTGGCCAGCGGCTCGTCCTTGGCGCGGCGGCCGAGAAGCTTGGCCACCACGTCGGGATCCATCATGGTGCCGCCGGCCGCGACCGTACGGACCGCGTCGATGAACTGGTCGTCGTTGAAAACCCGGTCCTTGAGCAGGTAGCCGACCCCGCCCGCGTCATCAGCCAGCAGCTCTCTCGCGTACAGCTGCTCCACGTACTGTGACAGCACGAGTACCGGCAGGCCGGGAATCTGCTGCCTCGCCGCCAGCGCTGCCCGCAGCCCGTCGTCGGTAAAGGTCGGCGGCAGCCGCACATCCACAATCGCGACGTCCGGCCTGCACTCAAGCATGGCCTCCAGCAACCCTGGTGCGCTGTCGACAGCAGCGGCGATCTCGAGCCCGTGCGCTTGCAGCAGGCGCACCAGGCCCTCCCTCAGCAGGAAGAGATCTTCTGCGACGACAACGCGCACGGCACCTCCATGACGACCATGGTCGGACCGCCGACCGGGCTGCTAACAGCCAGGATCCCATCAAAGGTCGCGAGCCGCTTCTCCACTCCAGCCAGGCCGGTGCCGTGGGCAGGATCGGCGCCGCCCACACCGAAATCCGTGATCGCGATCCGCAGCAGCCCGTCTGTGTGCGACACCGTGACGCGAGCGTCCCGCGCTCCGGAGTGCTTGACCGCATTGGTAAGGATCTCCGCGGCCGCGAAGTAGCAAGCAGTCTCCACCGGGTCGGCCAGCCTGCCTTGCAGGTCTATCTCGGCCTCGACATTCATCGGCGTGTCCAGTGCCAGCGCGCGAATCGCGTCACCGAGTCCGCGGTCGGCCAGCACCGGCGGGTGCACGCCGCGGACCAGCTCGCGCAGCTCGGTCAGCGCCCGCGCTGATGTCTCCCGCGCCTCGGCCACCAGCGCGAGCGCGGCCTCCGGGCTGGTCGGGATGAGCCGCTCCACGGCCCGCAGGTTCATGCCCAGCGCAACCAGCCGGGCCTGCGCCCCGTCATGCAGGTTCCGCTCCAGCCTTCGCAGGTCGGCGGCCGCGGTGTCCACGGCCGTGGCGCGGCTCTCGGTCAGCCGCTGCACGCGCTTGATCAGCTCGCCATCAGACGCCCAGCCGAGCAGCTGGTGCACTTGCGGGATGGTCCGCGGCGCCAGCCACAGTCCGAAGCCGATGAAGATCAGGCCCTGCACGCGCGCTGCCGAGGCCATCGTCTGGCTGGATACAGCAATGGCTCCGTAGAGCTCGTACTGATTCGGAGTTTCTGGCAGCCCGAGCCCGTAGCCCCAGGTGCTGGTCACGAACAGCCCGACCACGCCCAGCAGGATCAGCCCGCCGGTCGCGACGCTCGCGGCCAGCCGTGGTGACCGCCTGACCAGCATGGTCGTGCCGGCCAGCAGCGCCATGGTCCACACCGCCGCGGTCACGCCCGCGCCGAACCAAAGATTCGGGCTGAGCAACGCGGCGGCCATGAACACAACGGGGAACAGCAGCAGGCTCCACAGCAGCGTTCTGCTCGCCGGGTCCGCCACCGGGCCAAGCACCAGCCGGGTAATGGGCGAACCGAAGTTCAGCCCGCGCCACAATAGCCAGCCGCCCAGCAGCAGGAGTGCGTAGGCCAGCGGCAGGACAAGGTAGTACTGCATGGAATAGTTGCCGAAGTGCAGCGGGCCGTATTGCTGAACTGCCGGGAAGAGCTTCGCTGGCGCGGTCCAGAAACCGCCGTCCCGCGCCATCACGAAGCCGTAGAACCCCAGCGGAATGAGCGCCGCTGCGATGATCCACGTCGCCGGGCGGCGCAGCAGAAGGGCCAGCAGCCCAATCGCCAGTATTACGACCAGGATCCAGCTGCCCGGGCCGAGTCCCCGCCACGGCCAGAACGAGCCGATCGCCAGGATGAAAACTGCCAGCAGCGTCGTACGCCAGCAGGACTCCCAAAGACGCCCCCGCAGGGTCTTCGGGGGCTTGCTGGTTCCGGACCTGACCCAGATCGCCACCACGCCTGCCACAAACGTCCCGGCCAGCACCAGCTGGAAAACCGTGATCATGTCTGGTCCCTCCGTGCTCCGGGCCTATTGCATCATTAGCAGCCGTGGCGGACGGCCAGGTAGACGCGCTCGGCGCCCGCCAGCGTCAGCAGCGCCGCCGGCTCTGAGGCAGATCTCACCGCTCTCGTCGCCAGCTTCGCTGGCGGCGTCCGGCATGGTGAGGGGCCAGCACAGCTCCGCACGGTCGGCGCCCAAGTCCACAGCACCCATGTCCGTCAGCACCTTCCCGCCAGCCAGCAGCAACCCGCACGCACTGCCACCATGCCCCCTACCGCGGCCGGCGCGCGATGGGCCAGCGCCCACTTCCCGGGTAGGCGTAGCCCTACGAAAACCTCCCGGTGATCCACCGCCTCGGGGGGAATGTCACGATGCTGCTGGCTGGGGGCCGGCCCCGGCGGTCAGCCGGCCTGCTGCTGGCGGACCGTCTGCCGGATCAGGGCGACGCGGTCAGCCAGCGGACCTGCTGGCACCTCGACTAGCTGGAAGCCAAGGTCGCGGTATACCTGCTCGTGGAGTCGCTCGAAGATGAGCGAGTCGTCAAAACTGATCTGCCGGGCCGCGGTGGGTTGCACGAAGCCCTGGTTGCGGATGAAGAAGACCACCGGCTCGTATGTTCCATCCGCGACAACCCGGCTGATCTCTTCGTTGAGCAGGCACGATGCGGTGAATCTCAGATAGCGGCTCAGGGCCAGGGTGCATACCGGCGACCGATCGAAGAAGACGGTGGCGCCCCCGGCCGCCCGGGCCGCGTCCCGCCGCTGCCGCTGCAGGGCGACGACCTTATCGATGAAGGCAAGGTCATGCCACGGCTCGGCACGGCCCAGGGCGTTACCGAGAGCAATGACGTCTGTCGCGGCTTCCTCAACGACCCGATACCCGCTGATTTCCAGCAAGCGCAGGATGGCCGTCTTCCCGGCACCGGGAGCACCGGTGAGAACGTATGACGGCACGGCAATGTCCTCTCGAGCAGATTTCGTGTCGGGGTGGGCAGGCAGAAAGTCCGCAGTCAGCTGGATGCGCTTGGCAGGGTGGAAACCTCATGATCGGCCCAACGGGAAACCGAGAGCAGACGGCTCGATCGGCGGGCCACGGCCAGCTTACGTGGGCGGCAACCTGCCGTCATCGGCGGGCGTGACCGGAGTACATCGCAGGGCCGGGCGTCACCCTCGAGCAGGGCCCAGGCACCACCACACCGCGACGGCGCTAACCGTCGGGTGGGTACGCCAGGTTCGCGCTCTCGACAGGGGCGGGCCGATGCGAAGATGATCAGGGAGCCCGTCCTGGCGGCCGGGGGAGCCGGACAGACAGTGAGTTCACGGTGAGAGATCGGCCCGATGTGTGCTATGCGCACAACGGCGCCGTCGCGATCGCCTATCAGGTCTTCGGGGAGGGGCCGATCAATCTGGTGTGCGTCCCGGGCTTTGTCTCGAATCTCTACTGGAACTGGGAGCTGCCCGAGTTCAGCAGGATGCTCACCGGGCTGGGCTCGTTTGCCCGGGTTGTGATCTTGGACCGGCGCGGTGTCGGCCTGTCCGACCGGCTCTACCCCGAAGACCTTCCGCCTCTGGAGGTGGTGATGGACGATGTGGTCACCGTCATGGATGAGGCGGGCATCGGACGGGCGGCAGTGTTCGGGTGGCAAAGCGGTGCCACACACGCGGCCCTGCTGGCAGCGACCTACCCCGGCCGGGTCACGCAACTGGTGACCTTCAACCTCGACCCGTGCCCGCTGGCCAAGCCCGGCTGGCCGCACGCCTGGACCCGCAGCGAATGGGAGAGCTACCTCACCGACCTCCACCAGGGCTGGGGCATCCGTGAATGGGTTAAGCAGCACAACGCGAGGTTCGCGCCAGACGCCACGTCGTTGACTTTCGAGAACTGGGCGCTGGCGATGTTCCAGCTGTCGGCAAACCCGGCGACGGCCGAAGCGGTCGAACGGCTCGACATGGAGACCGACATCAGGGCGGTGCTTCCGGCGATCCACGTCCCCACGCTGGTGCTGCACCGCCCCCTGGCTGGGATCACACCGCCGGAGATTGCGGCCTACGTGACGGCCCAGATCAGCGCTGCAACGGCGGTAGCTGTCCCGGGCCGCGACGATTCCCCTTACACCAGTGATGTGGATGCGATCGTGGACGAGGTGGAGGCGTTCCTCACCGGCCAGCGGCACCAGCCGGGCCTGGACCGCATCCTTTCCACCGTCTTGTTCACCGACATCGTCGGGTCGACCACGCGGCTGGCCGAAGTGGGCGACGCACGCTGGTCCGATCTCCTCGCCCGCCATGACGATCTCGCCCGCCGGGAGATCGAACGGCACCGGGGCCGCTACATCGACTCCACCGGGGACGGCCTGCTCGCCACCTTCGACGGGCCCGCCCGGGCCGTCCGCTGCGCCCAGGCGCTGGGCGCGGCGCTCCGCGAGCTCGGCCTGGACATCCGCGCCGGGTGCCATACCGGGGAGATCGAACTCGCCGGTGACCACGTCCGCGGCCTGGCGGTCCATATCGGCGCCCGGGTCGGCGCGCTCGCCAGCGCCGGGGAGATCATGGTCAGCTCCACGGTCAAAGACCTCACCGCGGGCTCAGGGCTGCAGTTCGAGGATGCCGGCGAGCACGAACTGAAAGGCGTCCCCGGCCTGTGGCATCTCTACCGGGTGCGCAACTGACCGGCGGCGCCCGCTGACGAAGCCCTCCGGCACGCCACCGTGCCAGCCAGCTCACCTGCCCAGGAACCCGCGGGACGCCTCCGCCGCGACGGCCAGGCCGGGCAGTTGGTGCCATGCGACGTGGCCACTGTCAGGCGGTCTCCTGCCGGACCAGGACGTCGTAGTCCCGGCCATCTGCGAATCCCTGGAAGCATCCCGCTTTCTGGAAACCCAGGGCCTTGACCACACGCTGGGCCCGCTGGTTGAAGCTGGCAATGGTGACCCGGAACGCAGGCGGGCAGAACTGGCTGCGTCCGAAGTCCAGCCCGGTCTGGATCGCCAGCCTCCCGAGCCCGATCCCCGTGAGATCGGGGCGCAGGCCGCCCCCGGTGTCGAGCGCGGTGTTGTCGTAGTCCCAGCCCGGCACCTGGCCGTCCGTCCCGAACGAGCGGAAGCCGATGAGATCGTCACGGTCGAGCAGTGCAAAGAAGCCGCTGGCCGGGTCAGCCAGGAAATCAGGGTCGGCGCCTGTCATGTCGTAGCAGTCATAGGGGGGCGGGTAACGCCAAGCGGTCATGGCCACGGCGTACTGCGTGGTCATGGCCACGATCCGCATACCCGCCTCCGAGTCGACCTGACTTCGCCGCGCTGCTGCTGCCCAGCCTCCTCGCAGGACAGATCCTCGGTGGGACGTTGCGAGCGGACAACTGAATTAGCATCACCGTTGGGGGTGTTCACCGGGCAAACGTTGCCGGAGGCGGCACTAGGACACCGCCGGCAGCCGGTAGACCGACACGTGGGAGCGGGACTCGGCGGTGAATTCGGCCCCGGCCCAATCGGCGTCCCGCGCCTCGAGCTCGAAGCCGGCGAGCTGCGCCATCAGGTCCAGTTCGGAGGGCCAGATGTAGCGATGCGGGCTGCGGGTGAGCCGTGCCTGCTTGCCGGCGCCGAAGGTGAAGTGGTGCGAGACGATGCGCTGGTGCAGCACGTCATAGGTGTCCAGGCCGATGTAGCCCGGTTCGGAGGTAAATACGGTGGCGTGCTGCCCTGGTGGCAGTTTGCGCAGCTCCGGCACCCACAATTCGATGACGAACCGGCCACCGGGCACCAGGTGGGCGGCTGCGTTGCGGAAGCACGCCACCTGCTCCGCCTGGGTCAGCAGGTTGGAGATCGTGTTGTAGACGAGGTAGACGAGTGTGTAGCTGCCGGGGGCCCGGGTGGTGGCCATGTCCCCGGCAACCACCGGGATCGCCTGGCCGACCTTGGTGCGCAGCTGCTCGATCATCGGATCGGACAGCTCGATACCAGTGACCGGCACACCCCGCCCTGCCAGCGGAATAGCGACCCGGCCGGTACCGATGGCGAACTCCAGCGCCCGGCCATCACCAGCGAGTCCGGCGAGGCGGTCCACGGCTGGCCCGAGCACCTCCGGGGCAAACATGCCCGTGCCCGGCGTGTCATACCGCTGGGCGGCCTCCTGATCCCAGATGCCATCTTGGCGCATGACATCCAACCATGTCAGCGCACGCCTGACGCCGTCCAACGGCTTCCCTGCAGATGATGCAAATGCCTGCTACGTCGCTGACAGCGGCCAGCGCCGTCGGCACGGGGGAGAACGCCGGCCCGTCCGGCGCGGAACAGTCTGGTAAGCCTCGGGTGAGCACCGGGGTATCACGGTGGCGGCGGCTTGGGCTCCAGCGCGTTAGCAGCCGCCCGGCGGATGGTCCCCGCGCCGCCCATCGCGGCCCGCCGCCACGGCACAACCCCCTCGATCTCAGTTTCCAGCGAGAAGCTCAGGAAGGTCCTGATCACCACGATCAGCCCCAGCACGAGGACATTGTCGAGGGTCGGCGCGACCGCGACGGTGCGAATCAGGTCGGCGGCGACCAGGACCTCCACCCCGAGCAGCAGGGTCCCGCCAAAGGACTGGCGCAATACCAGGTAAGTCCTTGCCGACCAGCCGAACCGCCGCGCGGCCATTCCCGCGAGCACAAACGACCAGATCACGCCCACAATCAGGATCGCAGCTGCCAGAGCCTCGAAACCCTGGGCAACGTGATCCATCAGTTCGGTGAACGTCCCGGCCGACGCCTCGGCAGCAGCCGCAGCGAGGATCATATGCCCGTGTCCCGCATGCCATCCCCTCAGCTAGCCCAGCGAGCCGCCAAGCAGTATCCCACCCGCCGGGCACGTCCGGCCTGCTTACCCGAGCGGTCGTGGGTGCCGTAGCGCGCCGCCTTGATGGGTAGCTGGCCCGCCACCATCCCCGGCCTCCCGGGACCAAATGCCAGGCACGAGCGCCGGGGTCGCATCCGGCATGACGCTGCCTAGTGCCACACGCACCGTCCTGTAAAGGGTGCTTGACATCTGGGCGACGTAAAGGTACCTTGACATCATGCGGAACCGGGTCCGGGAGCAGCGCACCCAGCGGGAGATGTCGCAAGCCGAGCTAGCGACTGCGCTGGGCGTGTCGCGCCAGACGGTGATCTCCATCGAGAGCGGCCGCTACCTGCCGTCGCTGCCGCTGGCGTTCACGATCGCGCGGTTCTTCGGCCTGACGGTCGACAAGATGTTCGACCCAGACGAGGAGGAGGCAGGCGCATGATGGCATTCATCCGCCCACGGCTGCGCAAGCCGCTGGGGGTCGCCCTGGCCGGGACGGTGTTTGCCGCCGCGTGGGCTCTCCGCGGCGGCCATGCATGGTGGCTCTCGGTCGCCATTGAGGTGACCGTGCTCGTCACCGCGGTGACCACCTACGTGCGGGCCGGGGAAGACAATGACGAGGGTGCGCTGGCCGGATCCCGCGCCGACGAGCGCCAACAGCTGCTCAGCGTGCGGTCGCGGGCCCTGGGCTGGAATTTCGCCATGGTCGCTGCCTTCATCGGGGTAGCGGCCGGGGTTGCGGTCAAGGCCACCTGGTGGTGGACGTTCCTGGTGATCCTCGCCGTGGGAGGGTTTGCCTACCTGCTCGGCCTGTCGAACTACGGCGTCGCAGAAGAGGACCCTGCCGACGATGCCGGCCCCAGGCCCCCGGCACGGTTCCCGGCCAGTTGATGACCTGCTACCGCCCACCTCGCGCCAGCGCGGCGTGAGGTGGGCTGACCGCCTCTCACCCGGGCCCGGTTCCGCAGCCCACCCAGGTGGCACATCTGTGACGGGTCACGCTCGCTGCGAGAACTGGGCCGGTGATTGAGGTCAGGCCGCTGGCTGGCCCATTCTTCCCGGGGCTCGGCGGACGAGCCGGCTAGCGCGCCACGCGGTAGCGGAGGTAGACCACTCGCGAGCTGAAGGTGCGGGTCTCGACGAGTTCGAGATCCCCCCGGCGCTGACGCTGAGGGAAGAACGGAATGCCACCTCCAACCAGCACTGGATAGACCCTGGCACGGTACTCGTCGATCAGGCCCAGCGCGGCCGCCTCGGCGGCGAGGGTCGCGCCGCCGATGGCGATGCCGCCCTCAGCCGGCTCGGCTCGCAACCGCTCGATCTCCTCCGCCAGGCCACCGGAGGCCAGGCGGGCATTGCCCTGCACCTCCGACAGCGTGGTCGAGAACACCACCTTAGGGAGCGGCTTCCAGATCGCGGCCCACTCGAGCTCTGAGTCGTCGAGCGATCGATCCTGGTCGGCGGTCTCCCAGTAGAGCATCGTCTGGTACAGCTTTCGTCCCAGCAGGTGGACGCCGACCTGCCGGATCTCGTCGGTGACGAAGCGGAAGACCTCCTCGTCGGGCGGCGGCGCAGTGATGTCGCCGCCCGGCCCGGCGATGTAGCCGTCAAGTGAGACGCCCATCGAATAGGTGACGCTGCGCATCAGAAGTCCTCCTCGGCAAGTGGTTCGACGCTGCGACTGCCGGCCGCCGCAGGACTGCCGACGAACATCATGTCGTGCCGATGAGCGGACGTGACATCCCGAGTTCGCGTCAGCGACAGCCAGCTCACGTATTCGAGTCGAACACCGCTGGCCAAAGGCCGTTCTCGGTGTACAGGGCGTCGACATCGGCCAGTTCAACGCCCGCACTTTGCGGGGCGCCGCAGGCACTGCTAGCGACCCACCACCCGGCTCCTGGAAGCCCCGCAGACGCATACGCTCGCGACCCCGGATCCTGCTGCTGGTACGACGCCCGTGCCCGGGCGATGACCTCCCCGTGCGCCGGCTCCCACAGCCGGACCGAACCGTCGTCCTCCGTGCCCAGCACGACTGCGTCGTACCATCTCCACACCACGACACCGGTACCGTCCGTCCCGGTAGCAATCGCGACCAGGTGGCCGGGTGACACCCGCTCGGCCCGCGGGGAGGGGAACATGGGGGCGAACCCGGCCGAGCTGACTTCGCCGTTGCTCCAGACTTCACAGGCATGTTCGCCGGTACGTATCACCCGAGCAGTCCGGAGGTGGTGCGGAGTTGCGGCATCGGGCTGCGGAGTCGGCATGTACCCGAGTCTCACAGAGTCACGGCCAGATCAAGAACGGATTTGCCCGCCGATCTCGTGACGTCCAGGACGATCACCCTCAACGCCGCCGGGGGTGCTCCGTCTCCAGGCCGACGATCTGACCAGTGAGCAGGCCTCACGGTGGTTGATCGACTACACCTTTGATACCCGTCGTCTCAGTAGGCAGAATTCGTTACCTTCGGGGTCAGCGAGCACATGCCATGACTCGGCGCCGGTCTGCCCAATATCAGCCGTACGTGCGCCAGCCGCGAGCAACCGCTCCAGCTCATCGTCTTGTTCCCGGTCGGTGGCATTCACATCGATGTGCAGACGCAACTTGCCGGCCTTGGGCTCGTCAGTCTGGCTGAACACGATCGTGGGCTGCGGGCCGCCGAAACCGACGCCCGGCGGCCCGATCTCTATGCTTGTCTCATCGCGTTCCAGCTCGACGTAGCCCAGTACCTCGCACCAGAACCGCGCCAGCAGTTCGGGATCACGTGTGTCCAGAACCAATTCGGTTATGCGACATGCCACTTGATCACCGTAACCGCTCGTGCCACTGCTCGCCTGCTAACCGCCATGCGCTATGGGCTCTGAGCCGCGGTGCTTCTAGTACGTTCGGCGCCTATGGCACAGTCGTGGCTGTGCCAGTGGAGGATCTGCCGAGCTGGTTGTCGGCTTGGTGTGCGGATCATCTGGGTGGCGAGCCCGCCGGCCTCCTGTTCCAGCTGCAGCAGGTCTCCATGGTGTTCGGTCTGCGGCTGGCCGGCGGCACGGACGTGGTCGTCAAGGCGCGCGCCGACGACGGCCGGGCCGTGTCGTGTGTCGCGGTGCAGGCGCGGCTGGCCGGGCGGGGGTTTCCGTGTGCCCGGCCGCTCACGCCGGTGGTCGGTGTCGGTTCGCTGGCTGTGCATGCCGAGGAGTTCCGGCCCGGCGGCGAGGTGTTGCACGGGGACTCACCGGACGTGGCCGCCCGCTACGCGGAGGTGTTCGCCCGGCTGATGGCCGAACTGGCAGACGTGACTGTCGCGCCGCCGCTGCCGAATCCGCCTTGGGTGCGCTGGGACCACTCCGATTCCGGGGTGTGGCCAGTGATCGGATGCCACGCTAAACCGGACCACAGCGCCGTGCCCGCCTACCTCGTGGACACGGCTATGCGGGCCCGGGGGCGGCTCCTGGCCGCCGACCTGCCGTGCGTGCTGGGCCACGCCGACTTCGAGGCGCAGAACCTCCGCTGGCACGGCCGGGAGGTGTGGGCGGTGCACGACTGGGACAGCCTGGCATGGCAACCGGAGGCGGCGCTGGTGGGAGCCGCGAGTGGAGCGTTCGCCAGCGCCGGGCCGCCCACCCTGGCGCCGATCGAGAGCTCCGAGGCGTTCCTCGTGGCTTATCAGGACATCCGGGGCCGCTTGTTCACGGCCGTGGAGCAGGAGATCGCGTGGGCGGCCAGCTTGTGGATGGCGGTGTACAACGTTTGGGAGGCACTGCACGGCGACACGCCGTTGTCCGACGATGCGCTCCGCGCACAAGCAGCCGAACGCCTCCGCCGGGCTCATGCCTAGCAGCAGCATGCGAGTTCAGCGAACGCCTACCCGCGCGGCAACGTCTGGCCCCACCCGCTCTTTGAAATCCCAGCCAATTCCGCACTCAAACGCGACGACCTGGTCGTCAGAACCATCCGCCTGTCATTCCCGGCGCGTGGCGTTGAGACGCAAGACAACCTCGACGATCGCGCCCTCCCCGATCGCCTCCGCTCGCTGCACTGCCACCTTGAGAGGCACCAGATAGCGCCCGTCCTTGGGGAACAGCGCAGTGGTGAACTCGGTGCCGCCGATGGTGACGCGGACCGGCACCTGGCCCCAGTAGATCAAGCCGCGGGCTTCCTCCCTGAGATCCTCACTTTCCTCCGGCGTCATGGCCACAAACAGGTATGGCGCCGGTCCACGCCACTCGATCACCTCGCCGGTGAAAATCCAGTGCATGCGCCCATCATCGGAGATGCGCCCATGCGCCGGGGACGCGGCTCCATGCCGGAAGTGCATCAGTCGCGCGTCAAGGCGCGCATCCTCATGCCGCTGACGGTGCACGGTGACCAGGCCCGCCGATGTTGCCGATGCGCGTGGTCTTCTGCCATCTTGTGGGCCGCCCAAGCGGCGGGAATGCGTGCCCGTCAGCCGCGGGGATTGCGGTCTGCCTGGGCTGGCGGTGTGCGTTGATGGTAGCGGGCCTGGCCTGACTGCCCTGGTATGTCGCATAGTGGGCTTCGCATTGACTGTGCAGCGCTTGCTGGGCTCACCCAGCCGAGTTCACCCGGGGGTGCGGATGAGTTTGCCGGAGCGGACGGCAAGTCATGCCGTCGGCGGCGACCTGTGGCGCCTCGATGGCCGGATCGCGCTGGTGACCGGCGCCTCCACGGGCCTGGGCGCGCGGTCCGCCCGGGTGCTGCATCAGGCGGGCGCGCAGGTCCTGGTGACCGCCCGCCGCGCCGATCTGCTCGGCGAGCTCGCCCGCGAGTGCGGCGAACGGATCGAGATGATGCCCGGCGACATCACCGACGCCGCGCACCGGCAGGCGCTGGCCGCCCGACTGGCCTCGCACGGACGCCTCGATGTGCTGGTGAACAACGCCGGGATCTGCGATGAAGGGCCAATCGAGGAGGAGTCCTTGGAGGACCTGCGCCAGGTCATCGAGGTCAATCTGATCAGCGTCTTGGACATGTGCCGGCTGACCGCTCCGCTGCTGTACGCTGCCCCCGCCGCCAGCGTGATCAATGTCGCATCCATGTACGGCATCGTCTCCTCGCGTGGCCCGATGGCTGGCTACAACGCCACCAAGGGGGCCCTGGTCAACCTCACCCGCCAGCTGGCCGCCCAGTGGGGCGGACGCGGGGTGCGGGTCAACGCCTTGGCGCCTGGCTACTTCCCGACCGAGCTGACCGGCCACCTGGCTGACGCCGACTTCGCCCGCTTCATCCGTGAGCGCACCCTCCTTGGCCGCACCCCGGCGCTGGAGGAGATCGACGGCCCTCTGCTGTTCCTGGCCACCGCCGCGTCTAGCTACATGACCGGACAGGTCCTGGTCATCGACGGCGGCTGGACCGCGATCTGACTCTGCCCAGCCAGGCACCCGCGTCGCAGGCGGCGCGCCAAAGCGCAAAACAAGCCCGGGGCGGCGGTCACCTGGTTCCGGTGATTGTGCGCGGGCGCGGCCGGAGGGCGCCGAGATTTCGAGGCGTCCATCATCAGCCGCGCAACAGCACCAGCACGGGCCCATCACTACCGGTCGGTGTAGGTCGAATCGTCCCAGCGGACAACTCGATGGCCTGTGCGTCGGTGCGCTCTATGTGTGGTCCACTCGTTGGCTGCCTAGTGCCCGGCTCGTTGAGCTGCCGTTCTGATCGTGGTGCCCGTGAGGTTAGCGCTGCAGCGCCCTCACTGTGAGCGTGTGGTGGCCGGGTTATGGTGATGGGCGGTCCCGGGTGAGCTTTCGGATCTCGAGCAGGTCCAGGCCGAGCGCCTCGATCTCTGCCAGCACACCGTGCCGTGCCGGGAAATCCAGCAGGACAGCGTCGCCAACAAGGGAACCGGCGACGTAACTGACCAGTATGCGAAGATTATCGATGGCCTGCCGGCCCAGCCGATCTTGGCCGGCCACTCCTCGCGCCTGAGCGCGGAGAAGCTGCTCGGCAAGGGCCGCGGCAGCGGCGATGGCCATCGAAGCGGCGCAGACCAAGGGCGTGCTACAGCTGCTGCACCACAGGGGGTATCGGATGACCTCGGCGACCGTAGCCCTTGCCCCGGCGTACAACCCGGGCTCGTGGAGCACGTTCTTCGTGCTGACCGGTACCGTCGCGGCCACGCTCACGGGGCTGTTTTTCGTCGCCTTCTCGCTGCGCGTGCGGGATCTGCAGCTCAGCGTGGTGATCAGGACGCGGGCAGCTTATCTGCTTGTGCTCCTGGTCGTGATCGTGGTCTATTCGGCGTTCATCCTCATGCCGGGCCAGTCGCGTGCCGCCGTGGCGGCTGAGATCCTCATCGTGTCAGTAGTCAGCATGGCTTACCTCTGCGGCTGGTGTCTCCCGCGGCTGATTCGGCTGGCTGTGTTCTCAGTCGATCTGGTCGTCCGGTGGATAGCCGGGGTGACAGGCTTGCTGCTCGGCATCGGGGCGGGGATCAGCCTGCTTATCGGGAATGGAGGCGGGCTGTACCTCCTGGCGTTCGGGGCACTGCTGCTTATCGCCAATGAGGTTGCAAGCGCCTGGAGCCTGATCGTGGGGATAGGCAAGGACACCGGTGCCAAGGACATCATGCTCGTGGGACAGCCCGCGGCCGAGGGGACGCCAACTGGACAGCTGGCGGCCGGGGAGGACGGAACTCGCGCGGTGCCTGGGCAGTGACCGGGTGGCCTGCTTGATCTCGTCGGATCCTGTTGCGTCAGCTTTTGGTGGTCGGGAGCCGCCGCAGTGCCAGACTGGACGATCTTGAGGTCTGCAGGCGTGGGCGGACTGTCCAGCCCGTCCGGCAGTCGCTGTCTGCTGGCCGACGTCCAGAGCTAAGGGGACTCGAACCCTGACCCCCTGTTTGCAAAGCGACGTATTCGCCCGTTGTGGCCACGCTGACCTGGGCAGGCAGTTGTCCGTGGCTAGCCGTGCGATACCGCTGGCGACCCCTGCTATGGCACGTTAATGGCATGTGATCTTGGGTGCCGCCACATGGATCCGTGGTGTCGGACGGGCCTGGGCCGCACTCACCGGCTTACCGGGACCGTTCCTGCCGCAAGGGCGCCAGCGGCGCGGGGACCACGAACCAGCCATGGCGGCCAGGCGAGATGCCTGCGTCCTGCTTCGGCGGTGCGCCGGTGTCCCTGATCGGCTGGCGGGAGGTCTCCGCCCGGGCCGACTGATGGCAGCCGTCGGGATGGCTGATCGCCGACGCCAGGTGCGCGGCGCCGCTGTGGCTGCCCACCGGAGCGCTTCGCCCGCTGCAAGGCGAGCACATTCCCCACAATCATGATCAAAACGAGCAGGTAGACCAAAGAGGCCGAGAAAATCAGCGCGCTTGCCCCACTTGGATCGTCGCCGACCCCCTTAGGCAAAAGGAACGCGAGCCGCCACATGCCTGCGTAAAGCACCGTGGCCGCCATAATCAGCGCACCGGGCCGCCGCAGAACTGGCCGCTGGCCGTGCGCCCGGGCGGGCTGGGATTGCTGGGCTGGCGTCAGCCCGGCTGGGAGGTCAGCAGTGACGGCGGCCAGATCCGCGTAGGTCCGCGCCGCGAACGTCTGGCCCACCCGCAGGTCGAATTCGTCCTTGGCCAGCATGCCCTGCACGAACGCGACCTTGAGGGTGCCGATCACCTGCTCGCGGTCAGCATGGGAGGCCCGGAGCTGACCGCGGCCCGCAGCAGCTGGCATGTGGTTTTGCGGTTCTGCTATCACCGGCTCCTCTGCTAACGAACGCAGGGCATGCAAAGAATAGTGGGTTGCCTGGCCGCGAGCCAGCCTCGGAGCGGCTGACGCTCATATGTTCGTCAAGGCGCCTGCGGTCCTTGGCTCAGTTGGTTGTTGGGGCGCGGTAGAGGTGGCGAGCGCGGCGGCATGAGTGGTTCGTCCTGGTGCTCCTCCCGAAGCTTCCGTTGCCGCCCAGGGCCTTCGTCGTGTGACCATGAAAATGCAATTGGCCTGGCGGGTGCGCTGCAGCACACTGATGAGCGTGACGGAGATCCGGCCCGCCGCCAACGCGTACCCAGCACGATGGTTGCTGCGATCCGATGTTGATTGGTGGGATCTGGTCCGGTATGGCCCGCCAGGCCTTGATGCCTATGTGCGTATCGCACTTCCCCAATATCCCGAGCCGGATCCCGGCAACCCGCCAGGTAAGGTACCAGCCGATCCCGTTCGCGCAGCACTCGCCACCCTCGGTTCCTTCACGGCCACACCTGACCAGGGGTATACGGCTATCTGGGAGGGCTGGGTGAGCGGGCCACCGGCTCCGCGGGCGCCGCGCGTAGACATTCCCAACCGGGCGATGCTGCTGTTCACCGGCCCGGTCGAAGCACTCAGAGACGCACCAACTCTGGCTTGGTTCGGCTCTGTAGCGGGCGGCGGAACGGCACCGCACCTGGTATGGCCACAGGATCAAGCCTGGTGCCTGGCCTGCGAGGTCGACGAGGAGATCGAGTTCACCGTCGGCTGTTCTGCGGAGGCGAGCCAGGCTTTGGCCAGAGCCCTGCCGGGCGCCGTCCGGCGAGCGCATTACGGGGAACCAGCTCCGCTGTACCGCAACCCGGCCTAGCCCCAGCATCCGCTCACCGGCTTAACCGGTGTGTTCAAGCTCTGACAGCCTGCCTAGGTCCCCGGCAGATGACGCTCACGGGGTGAACGGCGGAGGTCCCGTGAGATTTCGTTCTGCCAATAGCGTCGGATGCGGGGCGAGGCGTTCGTAGCTGAGGCGAGAGGCGGCTGGAGGAGGCCGCCGGGACAAGGGAGTCACGCAATGACGCAGTACCTGATCTCGTTCGATGCCCACGCGATGGACTACATCCCCGACGAGGAGGGGCCCGCTGTGGGCAAGGCCGCGCACGCGGTGGTCCAGGAGGCCATCAACGCCGGCGTGTACGTGTCCTCCGGCGGACTGGAAAACCGGCCGGCGAGCATCGTGGCCACCGACGGGACGGTCACCGATGGGCCGCTCCCGGAGGCCATCGGCGGATTCACGCTCGTCGAGGTGCCCTCACGCGAGGAGGCGCTGGCATGGGCTGCCAAGATCGCCGTCGCCTGCCGCTGCGCGCAGGAAGTCCGTGAGATCGGGTTCGACCCCGAACTCGACGCGATGCTCCGCCAGGCAGGTAGCCGCCGGTGACCGTCCCGGCGACATCCGGACGTTGCCCCATCGCGGGGACAGCAGGCTTAGCCCTGTCGCGCACTTGGCGGAGATGTGTCGAGAATCTGTCGGCGGATCACACGGGGCAACGGGGCAATGCTGATCACACAGCTGTCCTCCGTCGGTAGATGCGCGACAGGTCGTCCGCCAGCTGATCTACTGCACATGGAACGCGGACTGTGCCACGAAGGTGCGTTCGAAACGCACGCTCAGCAGCCGATCTGTACGGAACATCCCCTTCGGTCCGGTCGGTTGGGGGCCCGCTGAACGGGATCCTCTGTCGCGCCGGCTATTTCTGGCGAATACGCGGGCGGGGACCGGATGGCGAGGGGAAGGTGATGTCAATGGCGAGGCCGCCGTCGGGCAGGGCGCGTGCCCCGATGGTGGCGCCGTGGGCGGTGGCGATGGCGCGGACGATGGACAGGCCGAGGCCGTGGCCGCCGTCGCGGCGGGCGGGGCGCGGGCCGAGTCGCTGGAAGGGCTGGAACAGGCGGTCGACCTCGGCCGGCGGGATGACCTGCCCCGAGTTCGCCACCGACAGGACGGCGTGACCGCTGCTGGTCCCTGTGGCGACCTGGATGTCCCCGCCGGAGATGTTGTGCCGTATGGCGTTGTCGATCAGGTTGGCGGCCAGCTGCTGAACCAGGAGCGGATCCCCGTCAACGATGGCGGGCTGGATACTGGCGTGGACGTTCAGGCCGAGCTGGCTGATCGCGGGGCGGGCGGCGGCCAGGGCCGCGCTGGTAATGGCGGCCAGGTCGGCGGGCTCGCGGTCGCTGATGCCCGCTTCGCTGCTGGCCAGGGTGAGCAGTGCCTCGATGAGGCGTTCTTGCTCGGCGTTGGAGGCGAGCAGTTCCCGGCTTACGGCCTGCCAGGTTCCGGTGGTGCTGGCCGGGTCGGCGAGTGTGACCTGGAGCAGGGCACGTTCCCGGGTCAGCGGGGTGCGCAGCTCGTGCGAGGCGCTGGCGGCGAAACGCCGCTGGGCGTCGAAGGAGGCCTCCAGCCGCGCGAACAGGTTGTCGAGGGTGTCGCCGAGTTCCTTGAGCTCGTCGTCGGGTCCGTGCAGCGCCAGCCGCTCGTGCAGGCTGCTGGCGGAGATCCGGCGGGCGGCGGTAGTGATCGTGCTCAGCGGGCGCAGCACCCGGCCGGCCAGGAGCCAGCCGAGCAAGGCGGCGGCCACCACGAAGACCGCCAGGGCGATGGCGGATGCGATTAGCAACTGCTGCCTGTCGAAGGTGATCTGCCCGAGACCCGCGACGCGGATCGTCATCCCGGCCTGGCGGGTGGCCTGGGGGACGATATGCGTTATGTGCGTCGTGTGCCCGTGCAGGTGGGTAGTCAGGTCGGTAGCCACGTGGGGAGTCAGGTGCCCGTAGAGCAGGTAGGTAACGGCGAGCAAGGCCGCGCCGCATGCACCGCACACCACGAACGCCGCGCCATACAGGGCGGTAAGGCGCAGCCGGGCAGTGCGCCGGGGCAGCCGCAGCCGGTGCGGGGGACCGGGGTGCGAGCGGGGAGCACGCATTAGGGTTCTCCGATGCGGTAGCCGCTTTCCCGGACGGTCTGGATCACCGGCGGGTCGCCGAGCTTGGCCCGGAGCCGGCCGATGGTGGTCTTCACGGTGCTGGTGAACGGGTCGGCCGCTTCGTCCCATACCCGTTCGAGCAGTTCCTCGGCTGAGACCGGCCGCCCGTCCTCGGCCAGCAGGCATTCCAGCACAGCCAGTTCCTTGGTGGTCAGCGGCAGGCGCCGCCCGGCGCGGACCGCGACCCGGCGTGCCGGATCCAGGCTCAGGTCACCGTGCTCCAAGGTGGCGGGCAGCGGGGCGGCGGCGCGCCGGCCCAGGGCCCGGATGCGGGCCACCAGTTCCGCGAAGTCGAACGGTTTGGGCAGGTAGTCATCGGCGCCCAGCCCGAGGCCTTCGACCCGTTCCCTGACTGACCTCGCTGCGGTGAGCATCAGCACCCGGGTTTCGGATCTGCTCTCGGCCAGGGCCCGGCAGACGTCGTCGCCGTGCACGCCGGGCAGGTCCCGGTCCAGCACCAGCACGTCATAGCGGGTGACCGCCAGGCGCTCCAGGGCCGCGGCGCCGTCCAGGGTCACGTCGACGGCCATCCCCTCCCGGCGCAGCCCAGCGGCCACCGCCGTAGCCAGGATCTCGTCGTCCTCGGTCACCAGGACCCGCATCGCCCGCCCGCCGCTTTGTGTGCCCTGCGACATGTCAGCCGCCCGTTCTCCAGGATCGCAGGCCGCAGGTGACAGCCAGGTGACATTTCCGGTCACCGTGCTGTCACCTCCCCTTCTGTACAACAGGACGCAATGACAAATCCAGGCTCTTGAGGAGGTCGCGATGAACGGCAAGACCGGTGGTAACCGGCGCCCGAGGCGCGCGGCGGCCCTAGCTGTCGCGGCAACCGTCGCCGTGCTGACCACGGCCTGCGGCGTCGTCCATGTGCATTTCGGGTCCTCGGGCGGCTCTGCCTCGACAGGGCCGGCGACCTACCGGGCGGAGCTTGCCTATGCGCAGTGCATGCGAGCCCACGGCCTGCCAAGCTTCCCCCACCCCCCCCCCCACCCACCCGGCGGCCCCAGCGAGCATGTGAACGTCAACCCCAACAGCCCCGCAGGGCGGGCTAATGACGCCTGCCAGCACATGCTGTCTGCGGGCGGCACGGGAACGGGCGCCACGGCGCCGGCGACCAGCCCGTCCGGTGCCGTGTCGATCGACTGCCTGGCCTCCCGGCCGCCGTGCTACGCCCCCCGGCAACTCCGGGTTGCCTATGGCATCCAGCCGCTGCTGGATCGCGGGATCACCGGCCGCGGGCAGACCGTCGTGCTGCCGGAATTTCCCCCTTCCGCGGCAGGATCGCCGTCGAAGTTTCCCGGCAGCCAGGTGCCGGTGGTTACCGACATCCGGCAAGACCTGGCGCGATTTGACGCCCTGTTCGGCCTGCCTGCCGTGCGGCTGCAGGTTGTGAACACTCTCGCGCACGCGGCCTCGCCCTGGCTAGCCAGCCCCGAGGAAGTGGGGGACACCGAGATCGTGCACGCGCTCGCACCCGGCGCCGCCGTCCGCGAGGTCCTGATTTCCTCGCCGTACACGGCCAGTCTTGGCAGGGTGGCCGCAGCCGTCACTGCCGCCTTGCGGCTCGGCCTTTCGCAAGGTGGCGTGATCTCGCTCAGCGCCGGCACCGGAGAGCAGTACTTCACCGCGGCCGAGGTAGCCCAGGTGAACGAGGTCTTGCAGGCCGCGCAACGCAACCGGGTGACCGTGGTCGTCTCGACCGGTGACTCTGGCGCAGCCACCACTGCCTGGCCCCCCGAGACAGATTCCGCCGCGGTCAAGGGTGTGGACCTGCCGGCCTCGGACCCGCTCACGCTGGCCGTCGGCGGCACCAGCCTGCAGGCCAGCCAGGCAACCGGTGACTACATCGGCGAGATCGCATGGAACACCCCTCCCTCGGCGGGGGGACCTGCGGCCGGCGGCGGCGGGTTCAGCCGGCTGTTCCCCCGGCCTGCCTACCAGGCTGGCATCGCCGGCATCCGGGCCACCCGGGGCGTGCCCGATGTCGCTGCCGACGCTGACCACCATCCCGGCATGGCCATCTCCTTCAGCGGCGGCAAGGACCACATCCTCCTCGGTGGCGGCGGCGTCAGCGTCGCCGCTCCGCTGTGGGCCGCTGTCATCGCCCTAGCCGACCAGTACGCCGGCCGTCACCTCGGCTTCGTCAACCCCGCCCTCTACCGGATCGGCCGCAGCACCCACTACCACCAGGCGTTTCACGACGTGACAATGGGCACCAACACCGTTACGTTCCCCACCCAGACCATCACCGGATATCAAACCGCGCCCGGGTGGGACCCGGTCACCGGCTGGGGAAGCCCGAACGCGCAGGTGCTTGTCCCCCTGCTCGCCCGCTATGCCAGCCCCTGACGGCCGGCCACTCAACCCCTCGGCTGCTTAGCGACGGCGCTTGGTCATCACGATCCGGACGGGCATCGATTCCCCTTAGCGATGTGCCCCTCGACCCGGTAACGCTGCTGTCGCGGAGAGAGCGTGCACATGACCGGGTAATCGGTCCGCGGGCACGCGTGCTGCTGAGCAGCTAATGTCCCGGCCCTAATAGGCGATCCGCTCGTGCGTCGAGCCGAGGTCTGATCACACTCGGTGATTGTGCTTGGTCAGCGCCAGCGCGCGAGTAACCGTCTGGGCGCGCATAATCCTTTCGGCGCTGACCTCCTCTTCTTAACCCCCGAGTGACAGGAAGTGCGGCTTGACGCCCGCGCCGTAATTGGTCGGCGTTCCGCTGTAATCGGAGATCAGGCCGGGTCCGGACGAGCAGTTGAAGTCGGCGTTCCAGGCCCAGGCCAGGTAACTGGTCTGCTGCGAATCCAGCCAGGTCATCAGCGGGGTGACGTAGCTGCTGGCGCAGTCGTTCTCGCCGATCTCGCCCGCGATGACCGGGACCTGGGCGATGACTGGCTGGACCTGGCTGGTCCAGCACGATTGGTTGTTGCAGGCGTTGAAGTTGTAGCTGTGCCAGGACACGGCGATGTCGTGGTCGGGGTCGGTGGGCAGGTAGTTCAGGACCGACGGGTCGCTGGTGCTGCCCGGCGTGCCCATGTCGTTCGCGTACTCCTCGCCTCCGACCATGATCACGTTGTTCGCCCCGGTGGAACGCACCGCGTTGACCATCGCCTGCATTCCGGCCACCTGGTAGGAGATCCCGGGGCACGTGCCGCCGTTCAGCCAGCACTCCCAGCCGGAGGTGGCGCTGCCAGTCGCGCGGGACGCGTACGGCTCGTTGAACAAGTCGAAGATCACCGCGTCGTTGCCCTTGAAGGTGTTGGCTACCGAAGTCCAGAACGCGATCGCCTGCGCGGCATCGGGCATCGGCTTCTGGCATACTGCCCGATCCGACGTGCAGCCTGACGACGGTCCGGTGTACTTCCCATCGGTCCAGTGCAGGTCCAGGATCGCGACGATGCCGTTGGAGTTCAGCAGGTTGACGTAGGCAGTGACTGCGCTGATGTAGTTGGCGCCCGCGTAGGCGGAGTTGACATAGGACTCGCCGTTCCAGCAGGCCTCGTTCAGCGGCACCCGGACGGTGTTCACGTTCCACGACTTGATCGCGCTGACCGCCGTCTGGTCCATGGGGCCGTCCCAGATCCCGGTGCCATTCACGCATGAGTACTCGCCGCCGGACCGGTCCACGCCGTGCAGGATGACCTGCTGGGCGGTGGCCGAGTTCACCAGCTTGTTGCCGGACACCTGCAGTTGCGGCGCGGGGCCGCTCGGCGGGGTGATAGTCCAGGTGAAGGTCGCAGATCCGGAGTCGCCGGTGCTGTCAGTGACGATAACGGTCACGGTGGCGGTGGCGGCGGTGGTCGGGGTGCCGGTGATCAGCCCGGTGGAGGAGCTGATCGACAGGCCAGCCGGAAGCCCGGTGGCGGTGTAGGTCAGGGTGTGCCCAGCGGCCTGGATCTGCAGGCTGGCCGCGGTGCCGACGGGGCCGGCCTGGTTGCCCGGGTTGGTGACCGTGACCGTGTGGCGGCTCGACGCCATTGCCGACACAGTCGGTCCGGCGACCAGGCCGATCAGCGCCGCAGCGGATGCGAGCACCCCGGCCATTAGGAGCGCGGTCAGGCGCTTGCGCAGGCGCCAGGTCAAACGCCCCATGACACTTCCCTTCGCCAGAACCAGCCGGCCATCCGAGCGCATGGAGCAGCCAGCCTGGCCGTCACCAGTCGATGCGCCAAGCCAGCGTTGAGGCCCGGCCCGCCCTCAAACCACACCGGGGCGGGGCCGCCTGGTATCACCTCAACGCTCGCCTCGCCGCCGGGCACCTGCACCAGCATGGCAGCTGTGTCACATGCGCCGATGTGGACCGGTAGCGGTGCCGAGTGGGAGGTCCGGGGCGAGCGGGCGTCGTCTTCTGGACCGTTACCGCAACGGCTGCCTGGCCCGCCGTGGTCCTCTCGCCGGAGGGGGCGACCCCGCAGGCGGGCGGGCCGCGGCGAGTTCTGCTCTGCGAGCCTGAGTGGAGGCCGGGTTGGCCTCGCCGCCGACCGGCCCTGCTCCGCTGACGCTCTTCACGTGCACTGGGCGGTTCCGAGACCCGGCCTGCTGATGGATGGCCAGCGCCCAGGCTGCGGGGCAGGTGTGTCATATCCGTGCAGCGAGGGAGCTAAGGCCCGGGCCGTGCAGTTCGCCAAGGGCGGCGGGCCGCCCGGCCATGGCGAGCAGCAGGGCTTCGATCGGGCCCTGGATCAGCGGTCCGGCGCCGAGGTCGAAGTCGGTGTCGGTGGCGACCAGGCGGAGGCCGCGGATCCGTTTCTTGGTGCCGATGGGATAGCCGACCCGGGCGAGCCGGCGGGCGGCAAGGCCAAGAGGCTGATGATCGAGGGGCGTGTACTTTCCGAGCGGGCGGAAGATGTCGCTGGTGTGGCAGACGACATCGACGAGAGCGTTTGCTGGCGTGTTCCCGGGCGGCCCGGTGCGCAGGTTGATGGTCGAGCGGTAGGCGGCGGCAAGCCGGGCGGGCGGCTGGCTGCCGCGGCGCAGCGCGTCGGCGCGGATGAATGCGTCGAGCCGGAATCCGTGGCGGACGACGCCGGCGACAGCCCGGGATCTGGTGGTGGTCGCCTCGCCGATCATATGGGCGACGACGTGGCGGACTTGCCAGCCGTGGCACAGCGATGGCTGGTACCACTGGTCCGGGGCGAGCCGATCGAGTTCGCCGGCCAGAATGGCGCGTTGAGCGGCAACGGTGGCCCAGGTGACGGCCGCGGCTGCGCTGTCGTTCAATGGCCGCTCGCACCCTGCTGAGCGTGCCGCGGCCCCAGCGGGCTGGTGACTGCACCCGGGCGCCTCGGTCTCTGCCGCGTCCGCCGGTTGCTGCGGCCGGGCGGGCGCCGTCGGGTGTGGTGGCTGGGTGCTGGTGAGTTCTCCCGATGGCATCGGATGCTCCTCTCTCGGCTGCTGGCCGGGCCGGATCACGGAGCACAGGAGCCAGGCGGGTTCCTGCAACTGGCCCGGTGATGGCGGTCCCAGGCGCTCGGGCCGTTCTTAGTACAGGTCACTATATTCGATACAGAATTATGGAACAGAATATATCAAGGTGTCAACCTGGTTACCGCAGGACGTATCAAGCGTGGTCTGCACCAAGGCCGGGAAGAACTCGCGCCTAGCCACCGATCTGCTAACGGCTGGCGGGTCACCCCTCGCCACCCTCGGCCGCTTCGTGACCACCACAGGCGAGCTGTTCGCCCTCGTGCGCGACCGGCTGGCCCACCGCCAAGGTTCGACGTCCACCTCCCGTATGGGCCGATGGACTGGACGATCCTCCTGCTCCATGCCTTCTGGGACTCATGGCTCCACGAGCGCGACGTGCTGCTGGCCCAGAGCGAGCAGCACCGCACCGACGGCGACGCGACCGTCTACGCAACCTGCGTGATGCTCGCCGAGCACCTCGCCCAGCGCATGACCGCACCTCACGCCCAGACGGTGGACTCCCTGACCAGCGCCGGGCCGGAACAGCCATCGACCTGGTCAACGTCCGCGGCCGGCCGGAGACCCGCCAACTCACCGACCGCATCACAACTGAGTGATCGAGAAGCCGCCATGAGAACGCGCGCCGAGCAGCCGCGTTCTGCCGGCGCGCAGGCGCCGGCTTTGTCCCGCCGTTGCCGCGCATAATGAGGCGGTCTCACCGCGAGATTAGGGCTGCCGGCTTGGCCGGATTCCTGCCTGGTGATGTACGTCCAGCACGACGAGCCCTGGACCGGTGGAAGCGAGTGTGCCCACCGGACGGGCTGGTGGATTGGTTCAGGCGCGGGGGGCGGGGAGCAGCGCGGCGGTCAGGGCCTGAGCAATGAACTGGCCGTACTGTTCGGGTGTCCACCCGCGGCGGAGGACGAGCAGCTCGTAGAGTTCGGGCGAGCTGTAGGCCCACGCTATGTCGGCGGCTTGCTCAACTGGCAAGCCCGGGCGGAGGTGGCCGGCCTTGGCCAGGCCGCGGGCGTTGACGGTCATCCGCTCGTGGCGGGCGGCGCTGATCTCCTCGAGGGTGGCGGCGATCTCGGGGTCGCCGACGGCGGCGTCGCGGGCGAGCAGGAAGATGGGGGCGACGCGGGGGGCGATCTCGGCGGTGAAGGCGCCCGCGGCGGCCAGGATCTTCCGCGGGTCGGGTTCGGTGTCGCGGATGTGGTCGGAGCGCTGCTCGGCGGGGACCGGGCCCTCCCCGGCCAGGCCCTTATCGATGATGGCCCGGACCAGCCCGGGCTTGCCGCCGAAGCCCTTGTAGATGGTCTCCACCGACACGTGGGCCGCGGCGGCGATCGCGGCGACGGTGGTGCCGGCATAGCCATCGGCGAGGAACATTTCCTTGGCGATGCCGGT
>Ga0306922_10000999_pt1 | contig 24624 bp, 25 predicted proteins | sample sta12Cox44000082_FD_203758 | JGI IMG/M metagenome (GOLD analysis project Ga0306922, IMG submission 203758) | Lab enrichment of tropical soil microbial communities from Luquillo Experimental Forest, Puerto Rico - statoxic.12C.oxic.44.000.082 (v2)... | ecosystem: Environmental > Terrestrial >... | reverse complement strand
GCATTGACCTCGCCCTCTCCGGAAGTCTCGATGGGGAGGAAGATCATGTCTTTGAATTTGTTGACCACGGCGGATTGCACACCATCCGACTGCGATGACGGCATGCAGCCGAATGGCTTGAGCGCCAGCACCATGTGGCAGAGCTTGTGCACGGTGTAGTAGACGTTCTTGCCGACCTCGAGGTGGCCTTCACCGCCGCGGGCGAACTGGTTGTAGAACGGGTGCGCCATTTCCGCGAGTTCGGTCTGGGGAACCAGGTGGTGGGTAATGCCGCCCAGGTGCTTGATCGTCCGGTGGTAAAAGAAGTTCCACATGCGTTCGCCCGCTCCGATACCCCATAGCTTCTTGCGCAGGCCGATGTAGTTGGCGAACTGCTTCTTGAACTCGTGCCACTCCGGATTGCGGTGCGGCCGATTCACGGGCCACTTCGCAATCGCGTGCGCTTTGGCCTGGTACAGGAGGTAGGCGACCCAGGTGGCGATCGGCTCGACGATCACCTGCGCGCCTTCGCGTTCGAGGAAGTCGAACATGTGGAAGTTTCCGTCGCCCTCGGTGATCTGTGCCCAGAATTCGCCGGTGATCTTGACCATGGGCTTGACGCGGGTGCGGTCGACTTCAATGGTGTCCATCTTGTCGCGGGCGGCTTTCAGGGCTCCTATGTAGTTCTTGCCCCACATGTTCTCGTGCCATTTGCCGAAGACGTTGAAGGTGTTACGCAGAATCTTATTGCTCTTGAATTTCGGCTTGGCCCAATCGGGGGCGACCTCTTCGATTTCGAAGGCCTTGCGGTTCTTGAGGTCTTCGCAGAGGCCATCCACGGCATCGCGGAAAACGCGGTCGGTCTCGCCCTTGTTCAGTTCGAAGGGGCGGATCTGGTAGATGAGGTCGTTGAAGACGTCGCCAAGATGCATGGCGTTGAGCATGCCAAAGCCGAAGTCGATGGTGAACTTCAGGCCAGGCTCCCCGGAGGCCGCCTTGATCCCGTCGCTGTCTTTGAAGAGCAGGACGCGGAAACCGTCGAAGCCGGCGTTTTTCAGCGCGAAACGATACTCGGCTTCGTACATACCGAAGCGGCAGGGGCCGCAGGATCCGGCGGTGAAGAAAACGTAGTTGTCGAGAATCTGCTGGCGGTTGAGGCCCTCTTTCTCGAGGAACTGCAAATACTGAACAAGGTTGCCGACGGTGAAGTAAGTCGGATTGCACTGCCCGTTGTTACCGAATTCCTTGCCAGTCTGGAAGGCGGCGACGTTGGGGACGGGGAGTTTTTCGCAGCGGTAGCCGCAGCCTTGGAAGACAGCGCGGATCAGGTCCTCATGTTTCCAGGTGAAGCCGCCGAACAGGATGGTGACGTGCTTGCGCTGCTCCGCCGTGAAGGCACGCTCGACCGGGCGATGAAAGTGAGTGGGCTGGTCGAGACCAGCAATCTTGCGCAGGCGGGCGCGCTCCGCCGCCAACCGCTCTTTAATCTCAGCATCGTTCTCAATCTGGACGAGATTCGTCGCCATGTCTGCCTCCGCAGCAAAAGGTTTCAGTGTGAGTAGAAGACGAACGAGGGAGGGTACGGAAACGTGCAGGCGCACAAACGGCGGGGGCCCTACAGAAACCAATACACCTGCCAACTACCAACATCCGAAACTCCCACAGTGGGCTAGGAGGTTCGAAGTCGTACACCGGCGGAACTGCTACCTGGGAGTTCCGTGGGCGCCGGATTGAGCGTGGGCGTTGCCCCGTTGGATTTTGAGAAACGTAGACCGATTAGCTCACCCGTGCCTCCCCAGAAGACGGCACAGGTATCTGCTTTTTCTAGCAGAACGCGTGCCGCGATTCAAGCGACCCTTGTGAAAAACCACATAATGTGGCCAAGCGGATACAGTGAACACTGTAGGAGAATCGATTTGGTGCAGCCGGATGAATTTTCGTCAACTATGAAGCCGGTGGAAGAGATCGAGGTTTTCGTTGGAACGGTGCGGCGCGATCCGTGAATCACGGCGTCAAGAATGCCGCCGGAGCGGAGCTGTTCGGCTGCTTTTTGAATTGCGGCTTGGCCGATGACGTCGGGTTGCTGTTCCTCGCGCAGGCTAAAGTTTGGTCCGCAGACCGGGCAGGCCACGGGCTGAGCGTGGAAGCGGCGACTGGCGGGTTGTGGTACTCAGTGCTGCAATATTCGTCGAGCAGCCAGCTCTTCATGGTGGTATTGCAACGGTCGTGGGGAAGGCTGAGGATCACCGAGTAACGCGGGCCGCAGTTGGTGCAGTTGATATAGGGATATTGGTGGCGCGGGTTCGACGGATCAAACAATTCTGTGACACACTCGTCACACACGGGAAGGTCCGGAGAGATTCGGACCGTCGGGCGATCGCGGCGTTCGCTTTCGCGGATGGTGAAGCCGTGAAAGCCTTTGGGCTCGACGTTTGTCGTGTCAATTTCGCTGATGCGAGCGGCGGGCGGGGCTTGCGCCCTCAGGTCAGGGAGAAAGGCGTCGAGCCTGGCGTTTTCGCCCTCAAGAAAGATCTGGACTCCCCCTTCGCCGTTGAGCACCCAACCGGCAAGCTTGTGAGTGTGGGCCAGGCGATAAACGAAGGAACAAAAGCCGACGCCCACGATGCCGCGCACACGGATAGAGAGGGCTGAGGGCATGGGTCGGGTCAGGTGGTGAGGGATCGATTCTAGCGGATTTGGTAGGGAGCAAGCGGGACGCGATCTATTGAGGGCGGGGCGCCGGCGCTACAGAAAATACTGGACGGTTGTACTCTCAACAGGACACACTTTTATTGTGAATAAAAACGTGTTTGTGGCGGGCCTGGTCCTGACTGGGACGGGGCTGATTTCGCCGCCATTCGCTCTTTTAGGTGGGCTGCTTTTCGGCCTTTTTTTTGATCACCCTTTTCCTTCCCAAAGCAAGTGGGGTTCGAAGTTTCTCTTGCAGGCCTCGGTCGTGGCCTTGGGCTTTGGGATGAACCTGCGCGAGGTGCTGCGCGCGGGAAGTTCGGGGTTTCTCTACACCGCAGTAAGCATCACGGCCGCGATGCTTCTCGGCTTTGGGTTGGGATACGTGTTGCGGGTGGCTCAGAAACCATCGTTCCTGATCAGCGCGGGCACGGCGATCTGCGGGGGAAGCGCGATCGCGGCGGTCGGTCCCATTGCGGACGCCAATCCAGAGGAGATGGCAGTGGCGCTCGGTACAGTGTTCATCCTGAATTCGGTGGCATTGTTTCTGTGTCCGGTAATCGGCCACGGTTTTGGCATGAGCCAGGAGCAGTTTGGACTGTGGTCGGCGCTGGCGATCCATGACACGAGTTCAGTGGTGGGCGCGACAGCGAAGTATGGAGCTTCTGCGCTGGCGGTGGGGACGACGATCAAACTGGCGCGGGCGTTGTGGATCGTTCCGCTGTCGGTGGCGACTGCGGTGATTCTTCGCAGCAAGGCGCGGATTCAGTGGCCGTGGTTCATCCTTCTCTTTTGCCTGGCAGCATTGATGAATACGACGCTGCCCTCGCTGGGGCAGGGGTTTCACGTTCTCAATTGGATCGGGAAGCTGGGTCTGACGATGACGCTGTTCTTGATCGGCAGCGGATTGAACAGGCAGACGATTCGCGAGGTGGGCGTTCGGCCATTGTTGCAGGGGCTCTTGCTTTGGGGAGTTGTGGGAGGGGGGACTTTGGTGCTGGTGCTGTTTGGCTGGATTCGGATGTAGCGGCCGCTTCCCGTCCACGATCTCGGTAGCTTGTCGGTGCGATGCTCAAACCTCAGCGCCATAGATCGGAATCGCGCCTCCGTTGACTTCCCTGCCGACGTCGCCGGCGAGCCACAAGATCAGACCGGCAATGGCATCGGGGTTCACCCACTTGCTGAAATCGGTGTTGGGCATGGCTTTCCGGTTGGCGGGCGTGTCGATGGTGCCGGGCAGAACGACGTTCGCGCGCAGGCCAGCTACCTTGTATTCCTGCGCCACGGTCTTCATGAGCGAGAGCATCGCTGCCTTAGAGGCGCTATAGGCGCTGACGGTTGGGCCGGGGTCTACCGCAGCCCGGCTTCCCACGGCGATGATGCGGCCGTCCTCTCCTTTAAGAAGGAGTGGAATTGCGGCCCGGAGCACGTAGAGCAGCGAGTTGAAATTCAGAGCGAACATTTGCTGAAAGACGGCCTCTTCTGTTTCGGCGACTCTGGTTCCGCCTGCGAAGCCGCCTACCGTGTGAACGAACACGTCCAACTTCCCGAAGCGATTCTGCACCTGCTCAATCACACGGCGGGCGCCTTCTGAGCTGGATAGCTCGCCGGGCAAAGCGGTGAAGGCCTTTGAGCTGAAGTCGGAAGCTTGAATTTTGCGGGCTGTTCCGACCACAGTTGCACCCGCATTCAAGAAGGCCTGCGTTACGTGAACACCCAGTCCTCCGTTCGCTCCGGTCACGAGGACCACTTTTCCCTTCATGTTCTTCTCCGTGGTGTCGACCATTCGATTCCCAGAACGCAAAAACGTTACGATCCCGACGCGGCGAGGTCAACCATTTCGGCGGGTGGTTACGGTTCGATTGACCTCGAGAGAGTGAGCTGGCAGGTCTTTGGCGATTCGCGGGAGCGCGCAATTCTTCGAGGCTTGTCTTGAGGAAAGCAGGAGTCCAAGACCGGGCAGGCCTGAATGACTATCCGCCGGGCTTGGCTGTGATGGCGACAAAGACAGGTGGGACAACGCGAAGCCCGTTAAGGAAGTCGATATTTTACTGAACCGTTATCCATGTTCATTCTTTGTGCGTGAGATGGACCGCACCTGCACTTCGGTTTGCCCGGATGCGAATGGATGAAGAGAACTTGCAAGGAAATTGAGCCCGAGTCATCGCGGGGTTCGTGCACGGACTACGGGCCTTCGAGGAGATTCTTTAACTGGGTATGCGTAAGGCGGATCGAGCCCGCCGGGGGGTGAACTACGACCGTCGGCGGGCGCCCACCTACAAAGGGTGAAAAACGCTCAGTATGAAGCACACCACAAATGGGTAGACGAGTAGTGCGCCTAAGATAAAGGTAGTTTGGGTCAGTCCATCCATCCGTTCCTCCAGCGCTTTCTTGCAGCGCAGTGCCCTCAATCCAGCAGTTCGGTCGCCAGAAGCAAGCCATTGAAACGATTGGAATTAACCCGAAGACGCAACCGCTTCCCAGATTGCACTGCGCATCTCTTTGCGGGGAAATACGACAAAAGTGGAACCGAGCGATCCCGGCAGCTCCAGCGGGAGCGAGAGGGCTGCCCTACCGGCAAATTGTCCCGATTCCCTACATCGTCTGGAATCCGTCGCTGCACTCTTCAAGTAATTCTTTGGTTTTCAACCGCTTATGGTCGGTTTCTGGCTTGTCGCTCTCTTCGAGTTCCGACGACGGTGATTGCCGTTTGCAGTGGCACGACTGTGAGTACACGATTTGCACTACACTCGAGGGCTGCAAGGCCTGCACCGCCACCTTCAATGTTTCACGAAAGTGGATGACGTTCCCTGTCTCCGCCAGAATCGACCTTCCTCCCAGGTTCGACGGCAACTCGACCAGCAGCTTTCCCTTTAGGACAATCCAGCTCGAGATTTGAACTGTCTCCTGGCTTCGACCGGTTTCTACGGTACACCGGTCCGCAGGCGAAAAGTTCTGCACGTACGGATGGAGATAGTGTGAACTACTAGGAGCATAGAGCACGGGAGCAGAAACTTCATTGCTCTTTGCGTTGAGTTCCGCGCTCTCGTGGATCCAGCTTCCAGACGCAATGCGCTCGCCGATCCCGATGCGAAGAACCCGGCACACCTTGGCAAGCATTTCAATCGAGACATTGGCCTTCGCTTCTTCGAGCCGGGACAGGGAAGAAGGATCGATTCCCACGTGGCGGGCGAGATCCGTGGTCGTGAGCCCGGTCTTCTGGCGAGTATCCCGAATCAACTCCGAGATCCCCCATGCGATCATTGCGTACGCACCGGGCTTGCGCAGTTCGTTCGCCGTGACCCTCCGCCGCATTGGAGCGCGGGCAGCGGATGAGGTCCTCGCGTTACCAACCGGCAGAGATGTATGCGGTCCACCGGAGCCTTTGACGGCAACCGACGCAACTCCATCCATAACCAGGGTGACGGGGGAGTTCGTGGCATGTCGCAAGACCAGCCAGGCCACCGCTTCTTCCTTGGCGCCCCAGGCGTGATGAGGAATCTGGGGATTGATACGCAGAATCTTGCCCGTGCCGATCGGAGGATGAAGCACAATTCGTTGGGGGAGGCTTGACCCGGGACTCCAGAAGAAGTGATAGGCGACAGAGCCGCGGGTTGGAATCACAAGTTCCTCCCCGGGGTGAAACACAAACTCACTCTTTTCGTTTGGCCCTAGACGCACCCTCTGGATGGAATAAGCTGCGTTCCACGAGGCCGGGGGGCTGAAACTCTCGTAAGCAATCTCATCTTCCGGGGCAATGTCCATTCCGACCGAGGGCTGGCCGGTATCACACAATGCGTACGGACGGACATCTTGCTCGGGGCCCAGCAAACGTTGCAATTGCTGTTGCGCAACGCTGGCGCCCGCACAGAAGTATAAGCTCTCGATGAGAGCGAGCCCTGACAGTTGAGAACTCTTGGGTTTGCGATGAGGAGTTAGTTCGCCTGCCTGGTACTCAAGTCTCAAAACCGTACCTCGGGCACCGGGCATTGATCGCAAGGTCCGACTGCCCTACGTTGTCCAGTGTAGGTACCTTCCCTGCAGTCGTCAATCAGGCCGCCTCTCCGGCCCCTGTGGGGGATTCCCGGAGTAACGCTTTTGCTTACAGGGCCTCAACGCCTTATCCTTTCAACCAGATCGGTTTACCCCCAATGACCTCACTGGTGGTCATGCTAGGACAGACGTTGACTCACTGAACAAATTTTGTTGCAGAAGCACGAGGGAGAGTGGATCGCAACCCGGGGTGCGTCAGTGCAGAACAAATTCATTCTTGACGACCTGCCCATCTTTCATCACGAAGCGGACACGCTCCAGCTCGGTAATGTCGGATAGTGGGTCCCCAGCCACGGCGACCAGGTCGGCAAGCTTACCTGGCTCAAGGCTCCCGATGCGGTCCTGCCAGCCCAGCATCTGGGCCGCGCTGGTCGTGACCGCACGAATGATCTCCAGCGGAGGCATGCCCGCGTGCTGCAGGTTCGCGAACATCACCGCGCTCGCCTGACCTCGCGTCTTGCCTGGATAAAACCAGCACATGTCCGACCCGGCGGAGACCTTCACCCCCGACTGGAGCACCCGCTGCACCAGTGCTTTTGCCCGCTGCCGGCGCCGTTCGTCTGAAGCCGCAAGTGCTGAACGAAAGGCGGGAGAAATGACGCTCGTCTCGTGAATCTTTGTCCAGAAACCATCGAACCAGGTTGGTGTCAGATCAAGAAAGATGCCCTTATCGCGCATGAGCTTCAATTGCTCGTCGGTGACTTCGTTGCCATGCTCGATCGAATCTGCCCCGGCGTCAATCGCCGACTGAATGCTGGCCTTGTCGGCGGCGTGCACAGCGACCTTGAGGTGCTGCCGGTGGGCCTCGTCGACCACAGCGGCTAATTCCGGAAGCGAGATGTCATCTCCCACCGTAATTTTGATCACGTCGACATTCTGAAAAACATTCTGTCGCACCGCTTGCCTGGCCTGGTCAGGCCCGTCAATCAACAGAAATTCCTGCCGGAGGATCGCGTCCGCCAGAGCGGGATTGAGATTCTGAACGTAGGAGCCTTGGGCAATCAGTTTGCGCCCCGATGCCAGAATCCTCGGGCCGGGAACGCGCCCAGCGTTGATCGCATCGCGCAGTTCCGTGTCTCCGTCGATGCCCGAGTGGCCAAGATTGCGGACCGTGGTGAAGCCGCTCTCCAGATCTTCGCGAGCAGATTGCGCAGCCATCAGAGCGCGCTTGCTGGGCGACTCCACGATGGCCAGTAATAGTCCTGGAGCGAACTCTCCATTGGAGTGGCGCTGCAGCTCGGCCTCCGGCGGCACAATGATGTCCAGGAACAGGTGTGTGTGACTGTCGATGAGCCCCGGAAGAAGTGTCGCTGTTCCAAGATCGATGGTCTTTGCGCCGGCAGGAGCGGGGATTTGGGAAGGTGGTCCAACCTGTTTGATTTTGCCATCTTCGATCAGAACGGCCGCAGCCGTGAGTACGTTCCCAGTGCGCGGATCGAGGAGTCGCGCGGCCTTGACCAAGGTGGCGGAGGGAGACGATTGGGGCGTCTGCCCGCTTGAGGCCCGTAGGAGCAGGAAGGCCGTCAATACCACTGCAGCCACGAACTCCTTGAAGAATTGCCTGGTCAGCACGCAATGACCTCCTTCTTGTTTCTCGCAAAGCGCTGCAACCAGATCAGCCTCAAAATGAGCCTCGGTTGACTGGGAACAACGTGATCACTTTTTCAGGATGAAACAGCAAGCGGTGTGTGTCACGGTCGCATAGACACCTGCCGCGGCCGTGACGCTGAACAAAGCCGCGAGCAACGCGTTTGCGACGATTGCCGTGCCACCCGGCTGAGGCGCATGCAGCCGCGCCAGCCGTCGGCTCATGAACGACGAGGCAGACGCTTGCAATAAGGGCGCGGTGTCCCAGCTGGTTAGTTTCGCCAGCGCCGAAATCAAATCTGGGCCCTGGGCCCTTTCGATGACGCGCTCGTCGCAAGAGAATTCTCGATACAGCGTCAGCCGCGACCCGGCGATCCACATCAGGGGATGGAACCAGAGCAGGCAGAGCCCGACTTCATGGACCAGCCGTATCAGATTGTCGCGCCTCTTGGCGTGGGTCACCTCGTGCAGTAACACGGCGTTCAATTCGGATTCTGTCAGCAGTTGGTCGATGCCTTCGGGCAAACAGATACGCGAGCGCAACACCCCATTCACGGCTGGGACCTGGTTTCCAGCGAACTCAACCGGCACGCCTTCGGCGAGGAAGGCTCGATCGTCCAAGCTATGCCTGCGCAATAGTCGACGTTCCGCCCGAAGACGCAACCCGAGGCGCGTCAACATGAGCGAGACACCAAACAACCACACGGCCCCGATCGCCGCGACATTCTCTGCCACAGTCAGCCCAAACGCTCCAACGAAGGTCAGCGGTCTGGCTCCTGAAATATGTGTCGCCAGAGCTTTATCGAGAAGTGCGCCGACCGGGACTACCAAATTGAGTGAAGTCGCCACCCAGATCCAATACTTGGCCGTGGCGCTTGCGCGAACCAGGGTGGTCAAACCCAGGGCGACGAACCATACGAGCGAGGCATAGAGAAAATGCACCCCGAGGTAGTAAACGAAACGGGCGATATGCTCAATCATCGCGCCTTCCCCCATGCTCGCGGCCGCTCCGCCGCTCGAGCGGCGCCGCGGCTTGCAAGGCTTTGAAATCCTTCAGCGTGAGCGCCCCCGTTTCGAGAAGGTTCGAGACCAGGAGGCGAGGCGATCCGCCGAACAGGTCGAGCAGGTCGCGCATTAGCCCGCGGCGGTACTGGCGCTGATCCAACGCCGGCTCAAACAACTGGGCATTGCCGATTTTCTTGACCTTTCGCAAGGCCCCTTTTTGCTCCAAGCGGTAGACGAGCGTCTGCACCGTGGTATAAGCGACCTGCTCGTCATCGGGCAGGCTCTCGAGAATTTCCCGCACCGAGCAGGTGCCGAGTTTCCAAAATTGTTCCAGGATGCGAGTTTCCGCTTTGGAGAGACGCGTTTTCATGGCTTACGATCCATGTAGGCATTTCTACTACATGCCACGTAGGAAACGCAAGCCGTGGTCTTGCCGCAATCAGGCCTATCGCAAGACACCCCAAAAGCGCATCGGGTCCGATCAACATCGGGTGGGCGTGAACCGGAAAAAGTGGTCCCGGCCCGAGCATGTATCGGCGCACGGCAGTCGCGGCCCCACTCGCCAGCGCCACTGGGATGAAACTGCGTGGCTTCCACTCGAACAGGGGCAATTCCACTGCGAGAAGCGTGGCCGCACCGGGGATGCAAACGTGGCCGACATGCCGCCGGCGACCCCAGCCACTAGCAGGGTCTTGCGTTCGGCGCTGTTACAGCGCATGAACTGCGCCAACAGGGAGCCAAATGCGCCTTTTTCTGCGTCCACTACGGTCACCACTGGCCTCTTGTCTTCTGCCTGCGATCCGTTAGAATGGCGCCCGCTTTTCCGAGGTGCTCATGAAAGAACGGTTCCTTGGATCACTTCTGTTCGCGATTTGTCTGACGATTGCCTTCACATTCGCTTTCGGGCAACCCTCTCAATTCCCCGCCCTTGTTTTTGCTCATGTAAATGTTCTAGACGCAACCGGCTCACCCATGCAGCCAGATATGACGGTAGTCGTGCAAGGTAATTCCATTCGTCAACTCGGGAAGAGCATGGACGTGCCGGTACCGAAGGGCGCCAAGATTGTGGACGGCCACGGTAAGTATCTGATCCCGGGGCTTTGGGATATGCATGTTCACGAAATCTTTGGCGCGTGGCTGCCCGAAGACGAAAAAGTGATTCCATTGTTATTTGTCGCCAATGGTGTGACCGGTGTGCGCGACATGGGCGGCGACCTGGAGCCCTTGAAAAGGTGGCGCTTGCGCATCGCGGCGGGCGACATGCTCGGTCCGCGGATGATCATTGCCGGTCCAATGCTGGATGGTCCGGTTCCACAGTTCCCTAGTTCGGCACCCATCAAGAACGCGGCCGATGGCCGTAATACAGTGGATGAGCTAAAGAAGAATGGTGCTGATTTCATCAAGATCCAGTCGCTGATTCCCCGGGACGGATATTTCGCGGTTGCTGAGGAAGCCAAGAAACTTGGAATCGTTTTTGCTGGTCATGTCCCAGATAAAATCCGAGCCGTAGAAGCGTCGAACGCTGGTCAGAAAAGTATCGAGCATCTCACCGGCGTCTTTGAGGGATGTTCGAGCGCTGAGGACGAATTGATGTCCAAGCCGAGGGGACCCGGACGTGGCCGCTTCCTGGCCACTTACGATTCCGACCGCGCGAAGGCGCTCCTTGCATTGTTCGTGAAAAATCAGACTTGGCAGGTACCGACCCTCGACTGGGAACAGGGCGAGTGGCTGATCGAAAAAACCAATTCTGGTTCTGACCCTTTGGCCCAATACGCTCCCGCCGCCTGGCGAAACAGAACCTGGCCAATGTTTACACACGACATCAGCCAGGGCTGGTCGTCGGATCCTCTGACGGATCGCGAAAGGTTCGTACAAGCGGAATTCAAGATGGTCGGTGATATGTACCGTGCAGGTGTGCCGATTCTCGCCGGAACGGATACGGCGGCCGGCGTGCGCGTCTACCCTGGTTTCAGCTTGCATGAAGAATTGCAGTTGTTGGTGAAGGCCGGTCTCTCCCCCATAGCGGCCTTGCAGAGCGCAACTCTAAACGCCAGCAAATACTTGGGGCTTGCCGACACCGGAACGGTCGAGGTCGGAAAGCGCGCCGATCTGGTTCTGCTGGATGCTGACCCTCTGGAGGAGATCAGTAACACGAGGAAGATTCAGGGCGTAGTCTTGGCCGGACGATATCTCTCTCGGGCTGACCTCGACCGATTGCTCCAGCAGGTTGAAGAAGCAGCCGCGCATTCAAAATAGCTCTCATCCGCAGAAGTAGTTTTTTCTTGGAAACTTCCGAACAATACCCGTCCGCAATGATCGTTAGTTCAATGGTCTGCCCCAGCCCAAGCCGAAACACACCTCCCCCGGATGCGGCGTTCTTCTTATTTAGCTAGAATGGTCTGCGCACGAAAGGAGCGCTATGGCAAAGAAGAAAATTGATCCCTTGAACAAGAAGGCTTACGGAGCGGTCTCGGCCGCGCTCACGGTGGCAGACATTCCCGCGGCAGTCAGTTTTTATCAGAAGGGGTTTGGCTTCGCGAAGCGAGTCATCATGAACGGCCCCGATGGCAAGCCGATGCACGCGGAGCTCACCTTGCGCAGCACAGTGCTCATGCTTGGTCCTGAGAATGCTGCCATGGGAATGCGCACCGCCAGGAGCATCGGGGCCTCGCCGGCTACCTTGTACCTCTACGTCGAAAATGTCGACAAAGTGGTCGAGAAGGCGACCAAACTCGGCGCCACCGCCCGGGGCCCGGTGATGGATATGTTCTGGGGTGATCGCTGCGGCACTGTCGTCGACCCTGATGGTTATACCTGGATGGTCGCTACACATAAAGCTGAACCGTCGGTGAAGGAAATGAAGAAAGGAATGGAGGAGATGATGAAGCAGCAACCGGCCGGTCAACCTACTGCCGCTTAATGTCTCCAGGCAAGGTTAGTCGTCAAACCTGAGTCGTGTCCGTTCTTTTTACAACGCGCTCAACCACCGGGACGAAGCTGCACTGGCTGGGGCGACGGATCCTGGATTTGAGTTCCGGAAAACCGAGCAGCTCCCGAAAGGAGGCCATTACATAGGCTTCCCCCCGGGGCTTCTTGGTTCTTCAGCACACTGCTCGCTCACGTATATCAGCGACAGGAGATGCCTCCGAAAGAGCAGCCAAGACAAGGCCTTTGCCACGCGCTGCCTTAACGCATTCCTCCTACGCGAATCTAATGAGAATCACGCGCCACCCGTGCTCCGCTGCGGCCTACGAGGAAATCCAGGTCTTCGCCCCGTCGCCGCCTTTCGAAATCTGGACCCGGCGGCGGCGAAGGCTGTCTTAGTCACCAATCACCTTTTTGCTGGGGAGCCGACGCTGCGGCGGCCGCGCATAACGCTGTCATCCTTGAGGCAGTGGCACGGATGGCGTACTTTACCCTTCGCATCAATGAGAGCGCGGAACAAGTAGGACGCACTCTCCACGACAAGCACTTCTTGCGGAAACATGGTTCGCGTGCTTACTACGGGCAGGTGAAGGAATCCTGATGATGCCAGCTTTGGTGGTCGCCACCAACAACCGCCTGGTTCATTTGTCGGGTGTTGATCTGGTGATTGTCGCCATCTACTTTGCTCTCGTCCTGGGAATCGGCTTCTACCTGAAGCGGTTCGCGAACACGGGCGAAGACTTCTTCCTCGCCGGCCGCGAAATGACGGCATGGGTAGCCGGTCTGGCATTCGTCTCCGCGAACCTGGGATCCCTCGAGTTGTTGGGTTGGGCGGGCAACGCCTATCAGTACGGAATCATGGCATCGCACTGGTACTGGATCGGCGCCATTCCAGCGATGGTCTTCCTGGGCATCGTCATGATGCCCTTCTATTACATCTCCAAAACACACTCCGTGCCTGGATACTTGCAGCTGCGCTACGGTCCAGAGGCAAGCGGCCTTAGCGCAGTTACCTTCGCATTCATGACCATCCTGATGTCGGGCGTCAATATGTACGCCATGGCAGTCGTGATGCAGGTGGTTCTCGGCTGGAACCTGCATTTCAGCTTGATCACCTCGTCGGTCACGGTGGGCATTTACGTGGCAGCCGGCGGACTGTTCTCGGCAATCTTCAACGAAGTGCTGCAATTCTTCCTAATCTGGTTCGGCGCGCTGTTGATTCCGATTCTCGGGTTGATCGAAACCGGCGGGTGGAGCGGAATGGTGGCGCGCATCCACAACAACTTCCCGGGACAGGATTTCACTCATTTGTGGGGGCCCATGCATTCGTTCTCCGCGAACCCGATGGGCATCCACTGGACAGGCATCGTATTCGGGCTGGGTGCGGTACAAGCGATGGGTTATTGGACGACTGACTTCCTGGTCGTGCAACGTGTGCTCTCCGCCAAGGATGTACGCTCGGCGAAGATGGCACCCATTATCGGGTCGTTTTTCAAGATGGCTGTGCCATTGATCGTAATCGTGCCAGGCCTGCTGGGGCGCGCGGTGCTGCCCGTGCATCTTGTTCCGGGTAGTGAAGCGGTCGCTGGACAATACAAATTTGACGATGTTCTGCCCCTGATGCTCGCTCGCTATTGTGGCCCCGGTTTGCTGGGACTGGGTATCACCGCACTGGTGGCCGGCTTCATGGCGGGCATGGCGGGAAACGTCAGTGCCTTTGCTACCGTGTGGACCTACGACTTGTACCGCCCCTTCATCCGCAAGCAGGCTCCCGATCAGCATTACGTTTCCATGGGTCGCTGGTGCACGATCATCGGTTTGATTGTCAGTATCGGGACCGCCTACTTGGTCATGCGATTCGCCAGCATGATGGACTACGTGCAGGCCCTGTTCGGATTTTTCATCGCACCGTTGTTTGGGACGGTTCTTCTCGGAATGTTGTGGAAGCGCGTGACCCGGGCTGCCGGTTTCTTAGGACTGCTCGCCGGAGTCCTTTCGTCGGTGGGTATGTTCATGCTCATGAAGTTGGACACGCACTGGGTGAGTGTGTTCGCCCTGTCACCTTACGCAAAAGGCCTTGCACAGGCCATGTACCAGGCGTTGTGGTCCTGTCTCACCTGCGTGGTCGTTACGGTGCTCGTGACGCTCGTCAGCAAGCCACGGCCCGACGAGGAACTCCGCGGCCTGGTGTACTCGCTGACAGACGTGGCTCACGAAGAGCATGCGAGCTGGGTTCGGCGGCCGGCGCTTTGGGGTGCGGTCACCCTTGGCGTGTTCGTGGTTCTGCAGATTATCTTCTGGTGAGCGATGAGCGAGAAACATCACATCATCCCAGTCTGGTTTTTTGTCGGCGCCCTCTTCCTGGTGTACGGGCTTCTAATTTTTGTGAGCGGCTTGGCGGAATGGTCGCATCCAGCCAACACCGTCGAGGCCGAATTGCACGCTCCAGTGTGGTGGGGAGCTCTGTTAACCGCCCTGGGATGCGTGTATTGCATCCTGTTCCGTCCGGGAAGAACTAAGCAATGAGCCTGCCGGCCAGAGGCGGGAACTGCTTTTATGGCGAACACACAGAAGATGGCGATGGGCCTGATCGTGGGGAACCGCGGTTTCTTCCCCGATCACCTGGCCAAGAGCGGCCGTGAAGAGATGCTGCGGGTGCTCGACGCCGCGGACATGGACGTCGTGGCGCTGACGCCGGAGCAAAGTAAGTATGGCGCTGTTGAGACTCGCGAGGAATCACGGCGTTGCGCCGAACTGTTCAGGAGGAATCGTGAGCGCATCGACGGTGTCATCGCCACCTTGCCCAACTTCGGCGAAGAGCGCGCCATTGCCGACGCGCTGCGGCTGGCGGATCTTCGTGTCCCCGTTCTTATCCAAGCTTCTCCCGATGATCCCGGGAAGATGACCATCGCGTTCCGTCGCGATAGCTTTTGCGGAAAGATGTCCGCCTGCAACAACCTTCGACAGTACGGCATTGCTTATTCCATCACCACGCTGCATACGGAGAATCCGGATTCGCCCGAGTTTGTCCACGACCTGCAATGGTTCGCCGCGGTGTGCCTGCCCACCTTGATTCGCATCGCCGAGCAAGCTCACCAGACCCAGATGGCCATGACGTAGCCGGACCGGAACAAGCTTGTTTGACGTAGCATGAAGGGCATAATCGCCATCGCTGCAGAACGTGGAGAGCAGAAATGAAACTGCGGTTTCTCTTATTAGCGACCCTGTTGGCCTGTACGCTGGCAACCCTGTGTGTTACGGCCGAGGTGAAATCGACCATGAAGAAGCAGTCGTTCGGAAAGCTCAGCGACGGGCGCGATGTCGATCTTTACATCCTCACCAACAACAAGGGTATGGAAGTGGCAATTACCAACTTCGGCGGAATCGTGGTCCGGCTCAAGGTTCCAGATCGCGCTGGCAAGATCGACGATGTCGTGCTGGGCTACGACTCCTTGGATGGATACCTCACGAACAAGGCCTTCTTCGGCGCAACTATCGGTCGCTATGGCAATCGCATCGGTCACGCTACGTTTCCGCTTGATGGCAAGACCTACACTCTCCCGAAAAACGATGGCGACAACACGCTACATGGCGGGCCGGAGGGATTCAACAAGCGGCTGTGGAAGGCCAAGGACGCCTCGGGTTCGCGCGGGGCCGCGCTTGAGCTCGCCTACCTCAGCAAGGACGGCGAGGGAGGATTCCCCGGGAATCTCTCCGCGAAGGTTGTGTTCACCCTCACCAACACAAATGAGCTCGTGATCGACTATTCCGCGACGACCGATAAAGACACCGTCGTGAACCTGACCAACCATTCCTACTTCAACCTCGCTGGGCAGGGCAACGGCGACATTCTCCAGCACATTCTGACGATTCCCGCTGACAAGATCACTGCGGTGGATTCTGCGTTGATCCCGACCGGAGAGCTGCGCCCGGTTCGCGGCACGCCGTTTGATTTCACGAAAGCTACGCCGATCGGAGAGGGTATCAACCAGGACGATCCGCAGATCAGAATCGGCAAAGGCTATGACCACAACTGGGTGCTGACCGCTGGTGGAAGCCCCACTCCGGCATTAGTCGCAGAAGCCTACGAACCGACCAGTGGGCGTGTGTTGCAGGTACTCAGCACCGAACCGGGATTGCAATTCTACAGCGGAAACTTTCTGGATGGGACTATCCATGGCAAAAGCGGCAAGACCTACAAACATCGATTCGGGTTCTGCCTGGAAACTCAGCACTTCCCGGATTCCCCCAACCACCCCAGCTTTCCCTCGACGGAGCTGAAACCCGGCAAGACCTACGCAACAACGACAATTTTCAAGTTCTCTACGCGCTAGTCCAAGTCAACGAAGTGCTTGAGCTTGGCGTCCGACATGGTTTTGCAACCGAGATCTATCGCACGACCAAAACCTGTTTGCCATCGAGAAACTCCATGACGATGAAAGCGAACGCGGAACGATAGCGAGACGATACCGACACTCGGCCTGTCCAGGAAAATTGACGTGTCATGGGCTGCCGGCGAATGCGAGGGCGTCTTAGAATGGGCAAAACTCACAAATCGCTTCTTGAAGAGTGGACCGGGAGTAGGACGGTCCGCTGGCCCGCGTTGTTGAGACTCCCCCAGGGCGCGAATGCTCCGACGCGGGCCTCCTGTCCCGAAAGCTTTGCCTGGCGACCCATTTCAGGGATACGAATCCTCGCGGACTGTAATGGACGCCACCGGCCATTACGTCGAACCGCTGTCATACACGGTACTGGGGGAGAAGTCTGTGACGGCGGCTTCACTTCTGACCACTGGAGCTAGGCAGCCACGCGTATTCTCAGCCGCCGCGAGTTCTATTCAGTAACGGGAATATCGGGGGCGAAGCTACACTCCGCGACTGGGCTCTCTGGGGTGGAAAGCAATGGCAATTCCAGGGGCACATCCTGGCCTAGGTTGTTCTACACGCACCACCGCACCCCTGAAATGAAGCCGCGCTAGGGTTGCCCCGTTCAGATACTCTACGAGGAAATCGAGCTCCTCGCCGACAGCTGGAAGGAAGTCCGAATAGAAAAAGATTCCCTTCGTTGAAATGTCCCTGATGTAAGCGACGTGCTCTTTCCTAGCCGTGGATTGGACGGTAAACCATGCGCTGCGACACGTGGGCAGGCGCAGTGCCGACCTTCGCTGCGGCTGGATACCCAGCATGAGAGCTTCGCCGGGAAGGGCAGACCGCTTCGCCCTGGAACGCTTTTTCGACATAACCGAGTCTCCTCCTCCCAATGTTGACCCTGGGGCTTGCGAGACACCGATCTTGATCGCTGATGGTAGCAATCGTCGCCGTGCCGGAATAATTACGTCGATAATCGGTTGGTAACCCGTCGGACCAAACAGAGGTAACACGCGACAAAGGCTGAGCCGGAATAGGGCTCCATCTAGGAGCCGCCGCCCCGCCGGTTGGAGACGGCGCAAACAATTGATCCAAGCGGATGCTGACCCTCGATCGAAATTACTTTCCGCAAAAGTAATGGCGTTTGCTTTACCACTGTCATCTTCTGGCCTGATCGCTCTTGACCTAGCATTTCACCAGTGGGGCGCATCATGAAGGGGCAATCGTGGTACCGGGTAGAGCTCTCGCCAGCAGAATGCGTGGAAAACGGGAAGGCGGATCAGCTCCAAAAAGCCTTTGAAGTAATGTTTGTCAGCATGCTCCAGCCAGGGGGCGCTGCCTTGTTCGAGTGGTTCGACGACAGACTCGAAACCAATGTCTTCTATTTCTCGCCCGAAGCTGCCTTCTTGCTGAGGCCGCTGATTGGACACTTAGGTGGGATGGACGTGCTCCTCCTCTCGCTTCCCATCGGCTTGTGTTTCTGTCGGGCGACGAACGGGTTACGGAAGGATTGGAGCTCGGCGTTGGGGACAGGAGGTAGTGCGCCAAAGGCTATGCGGCTTGCGCTGGTTGCCTTGCTGTTCGGATGGATGTGGATAACCGGCCTGTCCAGCGGTAATACCCTGGGCGGGTTTGTTCATCTCCTCCTTGTTCTCGCAATAGCGGTCGGCCTGATCTGCTTTATGCGCCAACCTCGCGTTCTTGCAATGACAAAGCTGCTTCTGGAGACCATGCTCCGTAAATCAAAGAAGCAGTCTTCGAGCTGGACGATGCGCGTCAAGGGGCAGAGCTTGATTGGCAAAAAATCCCCACTATACTCAAAACCCCTTCCCGTGAACCTGACTGGCGGTAATCGCTAATTACAACATCTCAGAATCATGCTGAAAATTGTTGAAATGCGTCCATGAGAAAGGCCGCTGTCCCGTTTCCCCTCGGACGGCGGCCTTCGCGGCTTCCCCGTGAACAACCAGTCGATTCAAGCGCGAACTCTAGTGCCGGATCAGTGGAGCGGTCAATGGCACTTCTTGCAAAATTGCGCTTACATTTTCGCTTTGTTCGGTCGCTACTCCTCTGGCTGAAGGGTCAACGAGTGTAACGCGACGCTTCATCAGCTAACGTGAGAAACTGAACGCGAAACCCTGTCTTGGGTAGCAGCCTCTGCGGTGACAACCAGCGAGCTGGTCAATGGGTGCCCAATATAGCCGCGACCGCATCGCCATAGGCGGTGTTTTCGCCAGCGGTCGGCAGCAGGTGACTGCCTTCTCCGAATTCGTTCCAGGCTTCCATTATGACCAGCGGAGGAGCGGGAGAAGGTTCCGGGCGAAGCACGGGGTTGGCAGTGGCCCAAGTGATGGCTGCGTCGACAAAGGTCGCCACATCCTGTGGGCTCCGGCTGAACCAGACATTCCCCTCGTTCCAGGGTCGCGGATCCCATCCGTCCATGACGACGGGAACAAACGGCAAAGGGCTCTTGCTTGCCGCCTGGGACCAGATCCACTGACCAGCCTCCGAGACCAGCGAGAAGCTTTGTTGCCCGGAGACTGTTCCGAAGGAATAGTTGTAGAGGGAGACAGCGTCGTAACCGTCGGCCACGGCCTGGGAAAGATCAGGAAACGAACCCATCTGGGTATTGTGGTCATAGCCCGACTGAAATCCTCCGACGACGTAAACCCCGGGCAAGCCAGACGCAACCGAAGCCGTACGCAGTTGATTCAGCGCGCCCGCCACCCCGGCCGAAGACCCAAAAGTCTGCCGCATGTTCCCCATGTCAATCACGATCAGCAGCGGCTTTCCGTTCACCGTCACATAAGCCGGGTCGCTCATGTAGCCAATCCATTGATTGATCGCGGTGGGCCAATCCCCGGGACCGGCGACAAATGGCGGCGAATTGACATAGAGAATGGCGTACTTCATGCCGTGGCGATCTACCAGCTGATGTGTAATCTCGATAGCCGAATTGAGATTGTCGCTGGGTTCGTTCACGGTTGCGTTGAAGTACCAGTCGAAGACGAAGAAATCGATGCCGAAATTGTGCGCGACGGCAAGTTGCTGTTCCACCGCACACTGACTGTTGTCCTGCCACCCCGAGAGCGGCTGGCGATCCTGGTACGGGCCCAGTGGCAGACCCTGAAAATGGAAGTTAGTGAGCAGACCTGACCATCCGTCGAAGTAATAAGCTCCAAGGCGGGCACGAGTCTGCTGCGAGGATCCGCCCTGGGGTGGAATGACGCAGGGCACCGCGAAGCTCAGCGCATTGGACCTACCGCCTGTATCAACCACCGTGACATTGTCAGGTCCGGGAGGAGCCACTTCCGCAGCCGGAATTGTGGCGGTGAGCAGGTTCGCGTTCACCGAGGTAGTTGGCTGTGTCGCTCCATTCCACTGGATGGTTGAGTTCGTGGTGAAGTTCGAGCCCACCACGCTCAAGGTGAACCCCGGCCCGCCCTGCGTGCTGCTGTTGGGAGATATTGCGCTAACGGCCGGAGTGGGGCCTGGATTCATTGGAGGAGCTGATGTTCCGCCACCGCATGCTGTGAGTACGCTGAAAGATCCGAAGACTGCGACCTGAAGAAACAGTTTCATCGAACCCCTCCTAAAGGCAGCCACTTCTTCCGCCTGCCCCTATTCAATGAGTCGTCGCAAGATGGCCTCTTTCGTCGTTGTGAAGGGTTGGCGCCCGAGTACCCGCTTTTGCCTGGCCCATGTAGCGGTGGAGCAGAAGCAATTCCTTTGGGTCCAAACTTAAGTCGAGGTTATTCGTCTTCTCCCCAAGCGGTGTTCCAGAGAAATCGGACGGCTTGTCGAGGAGGATCTTGAGGCGAGGTATGAGGTCGGTGCTCTTCTGAAGCGCAATGCCGCGAACCTCGTTCCGTGGCACTTTTACGCCAAAGCATTCTACAGATTCAGCCCCTAACACGAGAGAACCGACTACTCGGTAAGCTTCCTTATGCTTCTCGTGAACCCAGTATGCGACCGAGTGGACGGCAATCGGAGAGGACTGGTCCAGCACGGGGGCCGCAGAATCCACCGAGTCAAGCTCACGCAGCAGGTGGGAGTCGCCGACAACGACGAAAGTCTTGACGACGCTGTTTGCATCAAAACTAACCAGCAGGTTCTCGACACCCCACATGCGGTCCAAAGGCCCTACGGGGACATACCCGACCATAAGGATCTCGCGGTATTTTGAGACGCGCGGCCGTCCCCAAAAGAATTCCATTTGATTTACGCCGGTGTCGATAGGGGCGAGCTTTTGAGACACTTCCGCGCGGGTGGTCGAGCCTGCCTTGAGAAAGCTCAGGTCTATTTTTTGAGATGCGGCGTCCGTAGTCCGGGTGGGAAACCGTACTGGCAGTGGAAAGCAACCAAGGAGCACCCAACACGCGCAGACAGGGATGCAGGCGAGGGCTGCCGTTCGCATGCGAAGCGTAGCATGTAGTTTCATCCCATTGCTCTGGCGACCGTGGAACCAGGGTCAAGGCCACTACACGGGCGAGCAGTGTGATCTCAGAAAGCGTGCCTGTCAACGGGAATTAACAGACAGTCCGATTTACAACGTTGGCGACAACTGTTGCAATCAGTCATCAGCGCGTTCTTGCGCGCATCACAGACCACCAGCCGGTTGCCCGGAGCATTCTTCACGGTAGCGGAGATGCTGGCGTCATGCACGTCCATGCCGATATACTTCTCTTGATTCATAAAGGCGCTCCTTTCCGGTAGCTGTGTTGTTCCAACCACTCACAACTTACCGCAAAAGTGGGCGCCTTTTGATATTGCGTGGAATCGCGACGTTTCACCAATCAGACTGAAGCTAAACTCGCATCACGAGACCAACAAGTTTGCGCTGAGCATTCAACGGTATATTCCCAATGACGAAATATTAATTGGTCGGTAATAACGGCTCAGCCGCAGAACCTTCTGTGAGCCTGCGCAGGTCATCTTGGGGAATCGAGAACCCCGTGAAACCGCAACCCAAGCAGACTAAGAGACTAGAAAACACGAAAACGTGTGGTACATTCAGATTCGCCCTCCCCGGAAAATGAATTGCAATCTCAGATGGAAACTCTTTTTGAACCTCTGAGTCGCACAAGTAGCAAGACATGTTCGCCCTCCCAAGAACTGTTTTTCCACCGCAATCCCGATGGGACTATTGTTGTATTTGAAACAGGTCAGCACGCTCGAGCTTGGCAATCCGGGTAGGGCCCTTCGCCCGGAGTGCTTATCAGGCGCACCCTATCATTCCTGGCTTGTGGAGTAGACGGCTCCATAACCGTCCCCCGCTATCCGCGAAAAGATAGTTAACCATAGTGCGGGGAAAGGGCGGGATGCAGTTTGTGCCAATTCGACGACCACAGTCCTCATCTGACGCTTCGTGTACTCACTGATGTAGAGCGCAAGGTCTCTGACGGCGTCTCGCCAAAAAGGGCCCGATAGTAAGCGGCAAACCGACCCGTCTGCGGAAACCCGTACTCGAATGCCAAATCACCTATCGAAATTGACGCAGTATCGCATCGGCTTAGGATCGATCGGATGGCTGAAAGGCGCCTACGACGCAGATAGGCGGAAGGGCCAATGCCCAATGTATCGGTAAAGGCCCGATGAAGACTTCGTCGCGATACTTTCAATGTGCAACAGAGTTCGGAAATGTGAACGGGACGTCCGCCACACGCATCTATGTAATCCTCTGTTTCACTGACGAGGCGGGCACCGGTAAGGGCACATGTATGGGAGCGTGCACTGGCCGGCGGTAAGGCGCTCATCAGGGCCAACACAAAGGACTCGACAATTGAACGCTGGAGAAAATCGGCAGCCTGGTCAGAAGAAGCGGTGAGTCTGTGTTCGATGCCCGAGATGATCTCAATGAGCCGTTGCAGCATCTTGGCGCTGATGAGGGAATCGGTGTTGTAGACGCGCTTCGTATTCCAGAATGCGGGATCAGCCAGATGCTCCTCACCACCGAGCATCGCTAACAGCTCAGGCAAAGCAATGGAGACCAGCAAATAAGATGCGCCCCCGCCATGAATTGCATCAAATTCCACAAGCGCAGGAAACACACCAATGTCGGCGGGTCGGACGTCCTTCCACCATTGCGTCACGCGGCCCGCGCTATCTAGTATTGTTCCGAGGACAATTCTCTCTTGATGCAGGCTTCCCCTCATTCGAATTGCAGAGTCAAACCGTCCCAGGCTGACTCCAAGATTCCCGATGCCAAAATGCTTGATAGAACCCAGCAACTTCCCAGGCTTGAGCTGCACAATCTCCACGTCTGAGCCACGAGTGGTCTCGCGCAGATCATCTGGGCCGTTGATCGGCACGATTTCCGCTGACCATGTTTTCTTGTCAAACCTCGGATCCACGCGCCTCCGTTCACCCACGCCCCCTGAGTCGTACATCCCTGTGACCGTCGGGGCCGATCCGGCTGGGCAAATTGCCTTTGCAACCGACTATCTCCAGCGTTCGAAGCTTCTCCGCAGTCATGTTTTTACAGTTGTATATTGGATTCAAGTGCCAGCTCATTGATTCCCAAAAAAGACTTGCGATGGATGACTCTCGGATGACAAGCGAACCGAAGGCCAACTGATGACATAACGACGTCGGCCCCGCGACGACCCGAGTAGACTTTGCGGTCGGCGGGCCGAAGGGCGGTAGTCGATCGTGGGGGCGAAGAATTGCGCCGCCTGTTCGCTTTTTTGAGGTCTTCAAGAGAACTTCACTCAGCGCGCCAGATCAGCCGTTCTGAATCCTAATCGGACATCAGGAAGATGAGGGGACGGACATCTTCCTCGGCCGTCGAGTCCCAGTAGCGCAATAGCACTGTATAGACCATCAGCCCAGTCTCGCCCTCTCCGAACAGGATGTATCGAATGGCCTGCCCCATAAGATTGCGCCGCGTGAGACCGATGAAAATGGATATTGGGTCAATAGCCTCGCTGACGAAGGCGATCGCGTTAGCGACAGCAACGGCCCCAAAAACCTCCCCCACGTAATCTTTGCCGCATTTTCGCAGGCTCACCTCTGGCGGCGCGGTGAACTCACTGCGGTTATCGAGCAGGTTTACGTGAAGGAACAGAAACGGTCCGCACGCGTTGTAGTGCCGCGTAATCTCGGTTCTCTTCTTGCTGCAATTCTCCTCCGAGGAGTTCTCGATCGGCACCAGGTGCACTTTCTTGCCCGTCAGCTCCCGCCCGATGCTCCAGCTTTCGATGTCCGCGAAGTAGCCATGCGGAATGCGGAGTTCCACGGAGCGCACGGAACGACTGATCGCACAAACCAGCATCAGAATCGCTGTGAAAACAGTGCCGATAATCAAACCGTCAGGACGCTCGAGGCAGTTCTCCGCTAGAGTGTAAGCAAACACGAGGCACACAATCCCGGCGTAAAAGGCCAGACCCCAGCGGCGCTCGCGACGCAGCGCAAGTGTGGCGGCGATTGCGGCCGACAGAATTAACACCAGCACACCGGTAGCGTAGGCGCCACTCTGTGCCTCCACGTCCGCGCCGAAGATCAGAGTGATGATGATGTCCGTGGCAAACAACGTCAGCACGAGCGGACGGGAGAGGGCGGCCCATTGCGGAGCCATGCCGAAGCGCGGTAGGTAGCGGGGGATGAGGTGAAGGAGCCCTGCCATGGCAGAAGCACCAGCAAGGCCGAGGATAAGGATCGTTGACAGGTCGTAAACCGTGCCGAAGCCGCCGCCGAAGTAACGATGCGCCAAGAACGCTATGGCGCGCCCACTCGCCTTGCCGCCGTGCTGGTAATCCTCGTGAGCGATTAGAAGTGCAGTGACGAAGCTCGAGAGTATCAACATGACACTCATGATCAAAGCCGCCGTCAATAGGAGCTTACGGGTGTTCCTGACTCGCCCCCTTGGTGGAGTGCCCCGACGCGAGTTGTACTCTCTATCTAGTGTTGTGTCCAGCAAATAACTAGACATACTCGATGGAGTGCGCTATGGTTTGGGTATGCTTGCGACTGTGCCTGCCTTAACACTCAGCGGCAAGGATGAGCAACAGCTTCAGCAATG
>Ga0306922_10000998_pt1 | contig 24630 bp, 25 predicted proteins | sample sta12Cox44000082_FD_203758 | JGI IMG/M metagenome (GOLD analysis project Ga0306922, IMG submission 203758) | Lab enrichment of tropical soil microbial communities from Luquillo Experimental Forest, Puerto Rico - statoxic.12C.oxic.44.000.082 (v2)... | ecosystem: Environmental > Terrestrial >... | reverse complement strand
GGCCTCCTTCTCCGCAGCTTCGCGGCGCTGATCCTCCATCTTGCGGCGGTTGAAGCCCATGGCCGATGCTCGCCGATACACGCTTGAAGTCAATCGGAGCGACTCGGCCAAGATGTCAACTCGCGGAACCGGGCTAAAGTGATGTCCGCTTTCGGGGGTAAAGCGGACATTGGTTGGGAGGTGCAGCAATTTCTGCTTTTGACCCAAAGCGTACATTGGCCACCTGAATTTGCTGTGATGCACACCGCTCTGGCGGTGTGGTAGGTTCAAGCGTCGGCCTGAGGGAACACATGAGGCGGCGCGAGTTCGTCACGCTAGTCGGTGGTGCGGCGGCATGGCCGCTCGCGGCGCGGGCGCAACAGCCGGTGATCGGTTTCCTCAACGACCTATCATCCGACGCAATCGCAAATCGCTTGGAGGCATTCCGCAAAGACTTGAGTGAACTTGGCTATGTCGAAGGTCAAAATATAGCGATTGAATTTCGTTGGGCTGAGGGTCGCTATGATCGGTTGCCTGTGATGGCTTCATCGTCAGGTAGCGGTGATCGCCGCGTGCGCTACCCCGTCTGCGGTGGCAGCGAAAGGAGCGACTTCTACCATTCCAATAATATTCGCGGTCGGCGGCGATCCGGTAAAATTCGGGCTCGTCAAGAGCCTTGCGCGTCCGGATGGAAATGCAACCGGGATAAATTTTTTCACCACTGCTCTGGGTCAAAAGCGACTAGGGCTCCTGCACGAGCTTGTGGCGAAGGGAGCGGTGATCGGCTTCCTGGCTAATCCGAGTAATCCGAATACGACACGCGATACCGAAGAGGCCCAGGCGGCAGCCGAGCAACTTGGACACAAATTAGTCACCGTGAAGGCTAGCACGGTGGCCGAAATCGATACGGCGTTCGCGACGCTTGTTCAAGCGAACGTCGGCGGTCTGGTTGTAGACGCCGATGCTTTCTTTGTCGCGCGACGCGTTCAAATCACGACTTTAGCAGCTCGTCACGGAATTCCTGCAATTCATCCAAGTGATGAATTCGTCGCGGTTGGCGGCCTAATGAGTTATGCCAGTAGCATTCCGGATGCTTATCGAAGTATGGGGAACTACACTGCACGGGTTCTCAAAGGCGCAAAACTGGCAGACCTGCCAGTTCTGCAACCCACCAAACTGGAGCTTGCAATCAGCCTCAGCACGGCGAAAGCGCTCGCTCTCACAATTCCACCGGGCGTGCTGGCGATCGCCGACGAAGTGAATGAATGAGGCGGCGCGAGTTCATCACGATTGTGGGTGGCGTTGCTGCCGCCTGGCCGCTCGCGGTACGCGCGCAGCGGGCGGCACTGCCGGTCGTCGCCCTCGTCAACCTTAGGTCGGCCGAGGCGGCCGTGGGGCTTGCTGTTGCGTTTCGTAAAGGCCTCGACGAAGCCGGCTACATCGAGGGCCAAAACGTGACAGTGGAGTACAACTGGCTGGACGGTCGATTTGACCGGCTTTCGTCAGTTATGGCGGACTTCGTGCGGCGTCGAGTAGCTGTCATCGCCACGCCTAGCGGCACCTATGCTGCCCAGGCGGCAAAGGCGGCAACCGCAACGATACCCATCGTATTCGGCGTCGGAGACGACCTGGTCAGATTGGGCCTTGTCGCCAGCCTCGCTCGGCCGGGCGGAAATGCCACTGGCTACAATATGTCCGTCTCTGAGGTTCCGACTAAGCGCATAGAGCTTTTTCACGCGCTGGTGCCGAAGGCAGTTCGTGTTGCGATGCTGGTCAATCCGGAGAACGTTCCAATCGCCGAGCGTATGTTACACGACGCGCCCCAAGCGAGCGGCGCGTGCTTTTGGACTGCAAATGCAAATCCTCAACGCTAGCACCGAGAACGAAATCGAAGCGGCATTCGACACCCTTGTGCGCGATAGGATCGACGCTCTGTTCGTCACCCCCGACACGTATTTCATTAGCCAGCGCGACCAACTCGCCGCACTCACGGCGCGCTACCGGATTCCAGCAACCTTTCCACTCGCGAAGAGGCCGAAGCTGGCGGGTTGATGAGCTATGGGGCGAATAATCACGAGATGTGGCGTCAGATCGGCGTCTACACCGGTCAAATCCTCAAGGGCGCGAAGCCCGCCGACCTGCCAGTCCTCCAGTCCACCAAATTCGAGTTGGTCATCAACCTCAAAACCGCAAAAACGCTCGGTCTTACAATTCCGGCGGGCGTGCTTTCCATCGCGGACGAGGTAATCGAATAGGACGCTCTTTTTGCTGCGGTGCATGAGTCCGCTTTTGGCACAACGCGGACATCGCGATCGTGCTGAACCATGTCCGCTTTTGGGGGGTAAAGCGGACATTGAGCCCAAGCTGCTCACCAAGGACGAGGCGCTGCGGATTGCGGCGAATATCGCGAGGCGGCCAAAGCTGCTACGTTTAAGCCGTCAAGGCAGGGAGATGTGCGTAGTGAGAAAAAGACCGGCGCTTTCAAGGTGGAGCATGCTCATACCGTTGGTAGGAGCGTTGGTCGTAATACTCTCAAACGCATCCGCACAGGTGCCGGAGCCGAATGTTTCTCCCTGGCAGAAGAAAGCCCTCACACCGTCCGAACAAAAAGAACGGCAGAAAAAACTCGATGACGCTTATAAAGCAGCGACTAAAAATATCCCCGATCAAAAATCGAACGACCCCTGGGCCACCGTTCGACCGACGACGCCTCAACGGTAGCTTATTGCAGCGCGGCGGATCGTGGCGAATATCGCCAAGCTGCCGGAGCTGTTGCGTTAGACTCGACTCTTCAATCAGGGCTTTCTATTAGCTGGGGCATGTCGTTGGGTAACGATCCCGAATATTGGCGAAAGCGGGCCGAGGAGGCGCGTGCGGCCGCCGTGCAAATGATGGACGCTCACACCAAGGCGATCATGCTCAGCATTGCGCAAGATTACGAAAAGCTCGCCAAGCGGGCGGAGCAAAGGGCTGCGAAGCCGCTTTAGCTACCTTGAACGCCGCTTCCCGCCGCCCTGGTCTGTCGAAGAACTGGCCGCCCGCTTCGTTGTGAAAGGACAGCACGGGGCAGCTCGATTGTTACGCGCATTAACCAAGAATGAACGATTTATTTGGTGAGCAAGGCAAGCCTCTCAGTTTTGCACTTCTAAGAAAGTCTCCTGTTAGGGATATGCTTGGTATGCGAGTAACGATCCTTGCTTAGGGGGCATTCCATGAACAGGTTTCTGCCGCCCGTCACTTGCGGATTTGTCGTAATAGCTGCGATTTTCGTCTCATCTTGTGCGCAAGATTGTCGGCCACCGGGGGCTGCCTACGCCGCGCCGCCGCCTCCTGATCACGGCTACGGATCCGGTCCCGGCATCCAACGATACGACCTACCTCCCCCCGCACCGCAATACGGCACGCCTCCCGGCACTCCCCAATATGAGCCGCCTCCCGCTGGCCCATACTACGGCCGATAGCTTCCCGCTCTGAGGCACTCTTTCAGCTCGCCGGCGCTCAGCGGCCAAGCTGCTCACGGCGATGAGGCGCGGCGGATTGCGGCGAATATCGCCAAGCTGCCGGAGCTGTTGCGGAAGCCTTGATGAATGGGCAGGCCTCGCACTTAGCAAAGCGGTCACGCATTGAGCCACCGCCAGTCCAGCGCTTTCCGCATCTCACGGCGGCTCACGATCGCTGCAGCAGGCTGCACCACACGCGCCACGGCAGCACGACCAGTGGCTCGGCATGACCACCTGACTAGTGGGCCGGGGGATCCCCCAAGGCGAAGCGTTGCACCGGGCAAATCCTTCCGGTCCGCATTTAACGTCTCTGACATGAATTCCCGGTACGCTTGTCCGGCGTGTACCGATGGACGCCGGAAAGGTAGCAGATGACGGCGTTGAACAATTTCAATGAGCAAGTCCGTGAGTTTTACCGGCAGGCGGTGGACTGTGCGCGGCAAGCCGATGCTCAGAACGATCCAAAAGTGAAACAGCAATTTTTGGAGCTTAAGCGGCTCTGGCTGTTATTGGCGCAGTGTTGCGAGTTCAATAAAGCCTAACAGTGTTACCCGCCCGCCGCTTCCCGCCGACTTGATCTGTCGAGGAATTGGATGCCTGCTGAGGGATTCATCAGGTGTAAACGGTAATGTGGGATTGCTTAGGCAGTAAGCTCGGGGTGATGACATGAGACAGATTCGGAACGGTCTGGTCGCGGCCGCAATCGTCGGCGCGACAGCAATGGCAACGTTGAGCCCGGCGAATGCGTGGCGGGGAGGCTGGGGACCCGGTCCGTTTTGGGGCGGAGTGGCGGCCGGGGTCGTAACCGGCGCCGTCGTCGGGACCGCAATCGCATCACGGCCCTATTACCCTTATGGCTATTACGCACCACCGCCTCCGCCGCGGTGTCCACTCGTGTGGAACGGTTACGCCTGGGTGAGCAGCTGCTACTGAGAAAGTAACAGTTCCGGGGTGCGGGGTTACCTCAAGTCGGGCAGCGCGGGGCTCGGCTTCCAGAAAGGCAATCTGCGGCCTGCTTCCCGGTGACTCTCATACACGTTCAAGGTTGCCGACCCGCGCTCTACTCCAATCCGTCCAATTCCAGCGTCGCCGCCCTGTTGCAATTAGAACAGCGCGAACTGGCCCGATTGGTCAAGGTTCATGTTTCCACTCTGGTCCGGCTCGAAGGTGCGGGATGGAATGTCGCGCCGAGCGGTTGCGAGCAATTGGCTCACCGCCTTGCGCCACTTGTTCCAGTGGTGCGGTCGCCGCCTTGTCGCCTAAGACGCGGAAGGTGACGCTACCATCTGGCCCGAGAACAACCTCCATCGCGGCCGGGCGGCTGGCGCGATCGGATCACGGCCGTCCTGGAAAATAAGGGCGTCGAGTTTATCGAATTTGGTGTGCGCCTCACTTAAACGGCCGCGTCGATAAGCCGGCTTTCATGAATTTGCGGCGACGTTTGGCATCAGTCGTCGTCGAGAGCCATCCGCTGCCGTGAAAGTTTTTGCCTTGTGCGGGTTTCTGCGCTCCAGAAGTCCTTCGACCCACGCAAGCTCCGCGGCTTGCTGGTGAGCAATGGCGCGATCACGTCGGTCTTGCGCATCGCGCTGCGCCGTGAAGATGCCGAGCGCCAGCCGTCGGCTTCATGGTGTCGAGCAGCGCGACGACAAACTCTTTCGGCAATGACGCCAGCGGCATGTTGCCATGGCACGGCGCACGAGATCGCGGCGCTGACCGGCCATGCCAGTTTGCGGGAGATCGGGCGTTACACCCGCGCCGCCGATCAGGCGCGGATGGCACGCAGCGCCATGGCGAAGACGACGGCACAAGAACAAACCGTGATGAAAAGTGTCAAACCCGACGTGGCCGAAGTGTCAAACCCGTTGAAACCATTGGCTAATGCTTAGGGCGGAGGATTAAAGTTAAATCGTGCGGGTCGACGTAATTGAGAAGCGCCCGCGCACGCTCGTCGAGCATATCGGGATCGACATCGGCTGATTTGAGGAGCGCAATGCGCCTTTCCCATTGGCGGTGTTCGGCGTGTAGCCGGTCGAGTTCGCCGGTCAGATCGGCCATTTGCCGATCAATGTCCTCTTTTGCTTTGAGCCCGCGGTCGCCGTTATAGGCGTTGACGCCGAAATAACCGGTGAGCAGCGCCGCCAGCGCGTAGAGTGCAAGCGTGTTGAGAATCGCGCGCAGGCGTTTGCGGGTGACCATGCCGCAGCATGCGAGGCGGTCACTTAAAGCGGCATTAATGCCGGCGATTCACGAGGCGCATCGCCGCACGAAAGTTTGCCGTGCACGCCCGGTTCCGCGCCGCTCACTCGGCAAAGCGAGCGGCGCTACGGCAGCCGGTTACGGACTTCGTTGAGGACAAAATTTCCGAACCGCTTGCTGCGGTTGCGTAGAAAACGTAGCGCCCCGGCATCGACAAAGTAGGTCAGCAGGATGCTGTCGCGGGTGCGCACTTCCGGCCCCACCGCGTCGGCGGAATGCCAGGTATCCGTCCCGACGGCAAAAGCGTAACCGCTGTTCGGCGCAAACGACATCTGTTTGCGCTTCGGCAGCGAGCCGTCTGCAAGCTTTTCATGGAAAATGGTGCCGATATGCGTAGTCGACCGATCGCGCGGCAGGTAAAGCTGGACGGTAATCCCCTTCCATCGCGTATCGGTATGCGGAGTGATCAGATATCCGGGAATGTCGCGAGTCAAAATCGGGATCGGGTACATGCCGACTTTAGCATAGCGCGCGCCGAAGCGGCGTTCGAGCGGCGCAGCCAGACGGCGCATGAACACCTCTTTCACTGCGCGTGTGCACAGTGCCCGCCCCACCATGTCCCATAGCGCGCGTTTTTGCGGCGGTAGGTGCCGGATATATTCCGGAAACAGATCGATCTTGACCCGTGTATGGGTGCCGTCGGCGAGATCGTGGCCTTTGCTGCGGCCATGCATCGGCCGATAGTCCGCCACCTCCGGCATGTTCGCCAGCATCAGCGCATAGATGTCATCGGGAAACACGCGCTCAAAAACCAGATGCGTAAACGGCGCGTCGGATGCCGCCGCGGCGTCAACGGAGGAAACAATGAAATCTCCCAAGCGGTCGACCGCGAGCCGGCTGTCACCCGGCTTTAATTCAAGCGTCTGTTCCATCGTACATCCCCGACCAGAACTGTGATGGGTATAACGCCGAACCCAACCGCCGGACAAGCGCGCGAAATCGCACTTATCCCAGCGCCTTAAAGGCTCTACGGCCGGGATAGGCGCCCTGGGCACCGAGTTCTTCCTCGATGCGAAGGAGCTGATTGTATTTCGCCGTGCGGTCCGCGCGCGCCACCGAGCCGGTCTTGATTTGTCCGCAATTGGTCGCCACGGCCAAGTCGGCGATGGTGGAATCCTCCGTCTCGCCCGAGCGGTGCGACATCACCGCTGTGTAGCCGGCTTTGTGCGCAGTTTCGACGGCAGCAAGCGTCTCCGACAGCGTTCCGATCTGGTTCACTTTGATCAGAATCGAATTGCCGATGCCGTTCTTAATACCGTCGGATAGCCTCTCCACATTGGTCACGAAGATGTCGTCGCCGACAAGTTGACAACGGGCGCCCATTTTCTGGGTGAGCTTCTGCCAGCCGGCGAAATCCTCCTCCGCCATTCCGTCCTCAATCGATACAATTGGATAGCGCTTGGCGAGATCGGCTAAATATTCGACTTGTTGTTCGACCGAGCGGGTCTTGCCCTCGCCTTTGTAGTGATAGGCACCATTCTTGAAAAATTCGCTCGACGCGGGATCGAGCGCCAAGGCGACATCCTCGCCGGGCCGGTAGCCCGCCTTGTCGATTGACGAGACGACGAAGTCGAGGGCGGCTTCGGCCGATGGCAGATTGGGAGCAAAACCGCCCTCGTCGCCGACATTGGTATTATGACCGGCGGCCTTGAGCGCGGCGCGCAGTGTGTGGAAGATTTCTGCGCCGACGCGCAAAGCTTCGGCGAATGATTGCGCGCCGAGCGGCACGATCATGAACTCCTGAAAATCGATTGGGTTGTCGGCGTGAACGCCGCCATTGACGATGTTCATCATCGGTACCGGCAGCAGTCGAGCTGCGGCGCCGCCGACATAGCGATAAAGCGGCAGGCCGTTCGCCGCGGCCGCCGCCTTTGCGGCGGCGAGCGAGACGCCGAGAATGGCGTTAGCGCCGAGCCGGCCTTTATTTGGCGTGCCGTCGAGCGCGATGAGGGTCTCGTCGACTTTGATTTGAGCCTCAGCGTCCATGCCGCTGAGCGCATCAAAGATCTCGGAATTGACCGCTTCGACGGCGATACGCACCCCTTTGCCCTGGTATCGCGCCTTATCGCCATCACGCAATTCGACGGCTTCATGGGCGCCGGTAGAAGCTCCTGAGGGGACTGCCGCGCGTCCGCGCGAGCCGTCAGCCAAGATCACATCAACCTCGACAGTGGGATTGCCCCGGCTGTCCAGAATTTCACGGCCGATTATGTCGACTATGGCTGTCATGCAACGTCCGGCTCAAGTCTCAGGGAGCGCCGCTCGCACGGCACTGGCTTGCTGCGGGGCTTCTACAGGATCGAGCCCGTCATTGTCAGCCCGGCAAAGTGGATATTGGCCTTGGCCCGCGGCGGCCTGATTGACGGCCGCGAAGAAACGACCCAATACGGTCGGATCATGACCAAAGCGCCCCAGCTTGGCCGTTCGGCGCCGATCCCGGCTTCCCCAGTTGCTGCAGTGCTCGATCGCGTGCGCAATCCGCATCCGGGCGCGAATTTCGTGGCGCGCTTTACGTTTCCCGAATTTACCGCGCTCTGCCCGATTACAGGTCAGCCGGATTTCGCCACGCTCATGATTGATTACGTTCCGAATGGATGGCTGGTCGAATCGAAGTCGTTGAAACTCTATCTCAACAGCTTCCGCAATCATGGCGCTTTTCATGAGGATTGCACGGTAGCCATCGGTAAGAAACTGGTCGCGCTTCTCAAGCCAAAATGGCTGCGCATCGGCGGTTATTTTCATCCGCGCGGCGGCATGCCGATCGACGTGTTCTGGCAGGCCGGCAAGTTGCCGGCCAGGATGTGGGTTCCCGATCAGGGCATTGCCACCTATCGCGGGCGTGGATGAGTACTTTGGACGTTCTGGCTAATTTGCGCGTCGAAGAATCCGGAGGCTATTCATGTCGAGAAAATCGGTTGCGATCGTCGGCTTTGGCGACAGTCTTTGCGCTCTATCGCTGTCCGCTGCTTCCGCTGCGAAACGTGCGCGCGTAAGCGAGCCGACCGGAGCCTGCGCTCAGCAAAACGGCCGCTGCGTCTCCGACTACGATCAGTTCAATTGGTGCACGGTGTATACCTGCCAAAACGGCAAATCGACACCAGTGCCATTCTGGCGCTGCTATCAGCCCAGCGGGCTGTGCCTCGCGCCGCACTGTTGATTGTAAACCTGAAAAATAACCTGCTCAGCGACCGGTCGCTGCGTAGCTCGTGATCGGGCCCGGCACAGCAATCGGCGCGAGATGACGCGGAATGATGACGCGTTGACCCTCCGCCAGCACCGCGCGCGCTGAGACCGAATTGATTTCGGCAAGCGCCCACAATGGCACACGATAGGTCGCTGCCAATGATTTGAGCGTATCGCCGGCATGGGCTTGGACCGGCAGACCGGAATCCCACAATTCGACCGCCGCATCGCCTGGGACTTCGAGGCGCAACGGGACTGCGTCGCCTTGGGCACTGGCCGAGGTTGCGGCGAGCTGGGCGATCTTGCCGACGAGCTGCTCCTGGATGCGCTCAGCCTTTTCGATATTAATGTGAATGATTTCACTGTGATATTTCAGATTGAAGCTCACATAATGGCCATGGAAGTGGGAGCCCTGCACGACATTGCCGCCGCCCATGATGTTCGACGATTGATAGATATTGATGTAGCGCTCGACGTTTGGCGGCACATTATCGGCGATGCGAGTAGGATCGTAGGTTACAAGCAGGCTCACCGGGATATTTTCGGCATTGAGAGCGCCGGCAAACGACAGCGCCGCGTCACCGCCCATGGAATGGCCAATGAGCGTGATTGGGGCAGGATCGCGTCGATAATCCTGGATCGCCTGATCCGCCGCGCCGCGCCAGGTCAGATAGGTTTGCACGCTCGCCGGAATCCCGGCCAGGCGGATGCGTTCGGCAAGGCTGTCCATGCCGCGCGAATAGATCAGGCCGGCGACGCCGCGGAACAAATAGGCGCGCCCGCGCGGTTCAAGGGTTTCCTTTGGCGGTGTAGGCGATGGCTCCCCGGCAAAGTCCGCGGCGCTGGCAAGCTCGGCCGCCGGCATTGTTCTGTCATCCGATCGGCCTTGGGTTGGACCTTGGATTGGACCTTGGGTTGCACTGGCAAACAGCGCGTTCAACGTCGCTGCGTCTTTTTTGCCGGCCGCGCCGGCTACCGAGGCTGGATTGTGGTTTGTGGAAGTGCTTGAAAAGAAAGTAGCGCTGGTACTTTCAGGATCGAATGTCGCATAACCGCTGCAACCGCCCAGGGTGGCGGCAAGCAGCGCGACCGCGATATATACTCGTCGAACCATACGCTACCGAACGATCACACCGCGCACGCCCTCATGCGCTACCCGGCAATTGACAAAGAAGGGTCGGCAACCCTCTCTCTGCTAGTCGAATGAGACCGCGAAATCCTTAATTTCCGGCGAAGGAAATGCCGTTCGAGCGAGGTGAATTGAAGTGCTGGGCCATCCTTTTCGTGGCGGAATAGCGGCCAAGCTCTTATTTCCGTCTCAGCCAGCGAGCGCCATCTCGCGCCAATGCCATCTATGACCGGCCCGCAATGAACCGCCCGCCTCGCATCTCTTTTATCTCGCTCGGTTGCCCAAAAGCCTTGATTGATTCCGAGCGCATCATTACCCGCTTGCGTGCCGAGGGTTACGAACTTGCCCACGAACATTCCGGTGCCGACCTGGCGATCGTGAATACCTGCGGTTTTCTCGACAGCGCGCAGGCGGAATCGCTTGCCGCAATCGGCGCAGCGATGGCGGAAAATGGCAAAGTGATCGTGACCGGCTGCATGGGAGCGGAGCCCGAAAAGATCACTGCCGCGCATCCCGGCGTGCTCGCGGTCACGGGGCCGCAGCAATATGAAACTGTGCTCGAGGCGGTACATCGTGCCGTGCCACCGGTGCACGACCCGTACACGGAGCTCACTCCACCGCAGGGGATAAAACTCACCCCGCGCCACTACGCTTACCTAAAGATCTCAGAGGGTTGCAACAATCGCTGCACCTTCTGCATCATCCCCAAATTACGCGGCGATCTGGTGTCTCGGCCCGCTGGCGACGTCTTGCGCGAAGCGGAAAAGCTCGTTGCAGCCGGCGTGAAAGAGCTGCTCGTCATTTCGCAGGATACGTCCGCCTATGGGACCGATCTCAAATATTCGGCCAGCCGATGGAAGGATCGCGAAGTCCGAGCGAAATTCTTCGATCTCGCCCGCGAGCTCGGCGAGTTCGACGTCTGGGTGCGGCTGCACTATGTCTACCCTTACCCGCATGTCGACGAAGTCATCGCGCTCATGGCGGACGGAAAGGTGCTGCCTTACCTCGACGTGCCGTTCCAGCATGGCAGTCCGGCGGTACTCAAACGCATGCGCCGGCCGGCGGCTCAGGAAAAGACGCTAAAGCGTATTGCCAGTTGGCGGCAGCTTTGCCCGCAATTGACCATTCGTTCGACCTTCATTGTCGGCTTTCCCGGTGAAACCGATGACGAGTTCGCACAGCTCCTGGATTGGCTGTCGGCGGCGGAGCTCGATCGCGTCGGCTGCTTCCGTTATGAGCCGGTTTCCGGCGCCGTGGCCAATGATGTCGCTGCGGCGGTTCCGGACGAGGTAAAAGAAAAGCGCTGGCATCGCCTGATGCAGCACCAACAGGCGATTTCGCAAAAGCGCCTGAAGCGCAAAATAGGCGGACGAGAAAAGGTCATCATCGACGAAGTCGGATCAGGCGAAGCAAAGGGACGCAGCAAGGGCGATGCACCGCAAATTGATGGGACGGTTCATGTCAGAAGCCATCGCCCGTTGCGGATCGGCGAAATTGCCACGGTGAAGATTGAACGCGCCGACGCCTACGATTTGCACGGAAGTGTTGTCGGCTACTGAAGTGCAAGCACGCGCCGGACCGTCCCAATAAGTTTCAGCAAATCCTGCTCGGATATTGTGAACGCTGGGGTCAGATAGACGATCGAGCCGAACGGCCGGACAAAAACTCTCTCATCGATGAAACGTTGGCGTAGCCCATTGAGATTTTTGATACGCTCGAGCTCGACCACACCAATCGCCCCTTTCACCCGTACATCTTTGACGGCCGCAAATTGCCGGCACGGCTCGAGACCCTCACCCAGTAGCCGCTCGATTGCGGCGACCTGCGCGAGCCGCGGCTCCTTCGCAAACAGATCGAGCGAGGCGTTGGCTGCCGCGCAAGCCAGGGCATTCGCCATAAAGGTAGGGCCGTGCATCAGCGCTTTTGCCGGGTCGTCCGACCAGAAGGCCTCGAACACTTTTCGCCGCGCGACAGTCGCCGCGAGCGGTAGCGTGCCTCCGGTGAGTGCCTTGGACAAGGTGACGATATCCGGCACGACGATTGTTTGTTGAAAAGCAAGCATAGTCCCGGTGCGGCCGAAACCGGTGAAGATTTCATCGAAGATCAGCAACAGTTCATAGCGGTCGGCGAGCGCCCGCAAAGTTTTAAGGACGCGCACATCATAAAAGCGCATGCCGCCGGCGCCCTGCACCAAGGGCTCGACGATGAGTGCCGCAATCTGATCCGAGCGCTGCGCCAAGAGGGTATCGAGTGCGGCCGCAGTCGCTTCATCGACGGGCAAATCAGCGAGGATCTGTTGCGGCAAGTTGCCGGCCAGATTGCCATGAAAGCCGCTCTGCGGATCGGATACGCTCATCGCTCCGGTTGTGTCGCCGTGATAGCCGTGTCTGAACGCAATGAACCGATTGCGGCCGTGAACACCGCGATTGCGCCAATACTGCAACGCCATTTTCAGCGCGACTTCGACGGCAACAGAGCCGGACTCGCTGAAGAAGACACGATCGAGATCTTCCGGAGCGAACAAGCCGGTGAGCCGGCTGGCCAATGTCAAAGCTTGTTCGTGAACCAATCCGCCGAACATGACATGCGGCATCGCCGCAAGCTGGCGTTCCACCGCGTCGCGGATATGTGGATGATTGTAGCCGTGGCACGCCGTCCACCACGAAGCGATGCCGTCGATCAGTTCGCGCCCGTCGGCCAGAACGATCCGGCTGCCGCGGGTCGTCGTGACTGCAAGCGGCAGCGGCGCCGTCTTCATTTGCGCATAGGGGAGCCAGATGTGATCGAGACCAGCCGCATGGGAGGCGGGATTAATACGAGCTAGACCATTGTTTTCACTGGCTTTGCGCGGCATTCGGGGCTTTCATGGAGTAGGATTCGCGCATGATCTCACTTGAGCCATTAAAGCCGTCTTTGCGAGCTCAAACGGCAACGGGCACATTGTGCCCCTCGGCAATGCCGAGGTCACGGTCGTTCGAAAGTAAGCGGAACCAGATGCGTTCGCTCGACCAATTCGCTGGCGAAAAGCTTGCCGCGCTTGAGAGCGCGCAGCTTCGTCGCATGCCCGCGGTTACCAACCGATCAGGCGTTTGGGCCGAACGCGACGGTCGCCGCCTGCTCTCATTCTCCTGCAACGACTATCTTAATCTGAGCCAACATCCGGCCGTCGTAGCAGCCGCTATCGAGGCGACGAAGCGTTATGGAGTGGGCGCCGGTGCATCGCGGCTGGTAACCGGAAACCATCCCCTCTACGCCGAACTTGAAGAACGACTAGCCCGGCTCAAGGGCACAGAGGCCGCATGCGTCTTCGGCTCCGGCTATCTGGCCAATACCGGAATCATTCCGGCCTTGGTAGGTCCCGACGACCTAATCCTTATCGACGAACTTTCTCATGCCTGCCTGCATGCCGGTGCCAAGCTCAGCGGTGCAACAACCCAGCTCTATCGCCATGCCGATGTCGACCACGCGGAAGCGCTGTTGGCAGCTAATCGCGACCGCAAAAAACGTGCGCTCATTGCCACCGACGGCGTATTTTCGATGGACGGCGACACCGCGCCGCTCGCTGCGCTGTCGGAGCTGGCGCAACGTTTCGATGCGTGGCTCATCAGTGATGATGCGCATGGACTCGGCGTGGTGGGCGGCGGCCGCGGTTCCGCCTTCGTCAACGGCGCCGCGACGTTGCCGATTGAAGTGCCGTTGCAAATGGGAACGCTGTCCAAAGCGATCGGAGCCTATGGCGGCTATCTGTGCGCCTCTCGCGCCGTCGTGGATCTCATGCGCACCCGCGCACGAACGTTCATTTACTCGACGGGCTTGCCGCCTGGGGTGGTCGCCGCTTCGATCGCTGCGCTTGAGGTGATCGAGCAGGACCCTGCCTATGCGGCCAAGCCATTACGTAAGGCGCGGCTTTTCACGCGCTCACTGAATTTGCCGGATGCGCAGAGCGCAATCGTGCCCCTGATCGTCGGCGATACCGCAGCGGCGCTGGCTGCCTCCGACCTTCTTCGCGACAATGGATTTCTTGTCATCGCCATCCGTCCACCGACCGTCCCCGCAGGCACTGCGCGGTTACGATTCTCCTTTACCGCCCTGCACGATGACGATGATATCGCCCGGCTTGCCGAGATGGTCCGACGGCATGTGTTAAGGCGCTGAGCCGGTGAGCGCGATCTTTATTACGGGGACTGGAACCGAAGTCGGAAAAACTTTTGTCTGCGCCTCGCTAATCGGCCATTTACGCCAGATGGGCCGCTCGGTCGAAGTGATCAAACCAGTCGTCAGCGGCTTTGATCCCGATCGGGCCGCGGCAAGCGATCCAGGTATCTTGCTCCGGGCACTCGGCTTTCCGGCAACCTTGCAAAATATCGAGCGCATCTCGCCGTGGCGGTTTCGCGCGTCAATCTCGCCAGATCTCGCCGCGCGCCGCGAAGGGCGCCGTATCGACGTCGGCGAAGTGGTGGCATTTTGCAAATCGGCCATCGATCAACGGCGCGAGATTTTGCTGATCGAGGGTATCGGCGGGATCATGGTGCCGCTGGATGAGCAGCGCACGGTCCTCGATATCATGATGGCGCTGCGGCTGCCGTTGATCCTGGTTGCCGGATCCTATCTCGGCACGATCAGCCACACGCTTACCGCGCTCGATGCGTTGTTCCGGCGCGATCTGTCGCTTCTGGCAATTATCGTCAGCGAAACGCCAGGCTCGCCGGTGCCGCTCGACGAAACCGTTGCCGCCATTGCGCGATTTGCCGAGCCGGTTATCGGCCTACCACGCCAACCCGCCGGACCGGCCGACAAGCCGACGAGCGGCACGCTCGCTGCCTTCGATCGGATCTTCGGTGCCCGGTAAGTCGCGATTTTTAGGAGTTCATTTGGCGAAATGTACAACGGCCACTGTCTCAATCGTACCTTCCAGATTGAATAAGGCATGCAGCAGAAAGGTCAGGAGCAGCGATCCGCTACGCCAGCGCATCCAGCCAAGGAACAGACCGATGACGAAAATTTGCAGCATGCCAGTCCAGTCATATTGAATGTGCAGCATCGCCCAGAGCAGCGAAATCGCGATGATCGCCGGCCAAGCAGATTGCGCGGACCGCACCCATCCGCGAAATAAAAATCCACGGAACATGGCCTCCTCGCCTGCCGGAGCGACCAGGATTGCAGCCGCGAACATCGCGGGAAGCCAACCTGCTGCCGCCGCTGTCGTATAGGACTGCAATTGAAAGGCGGTCACGAGATCGTGGCCGGTAAGGTAGAGAAGCGCATCCCCCGTCACAATCAGTGCGATCAAGGCAGCGATCCCAAAGTCGAGATCGCGTCGCGATGGCCATTTCAAAGCGAAAAACTCGGATAGATCGGCGCGCGCGAGCCGTGCCGCAAGCACCAGAATTGCAATCGAGATCGGGTTGGACAGTACGACGAAAATCGTGACGAACACCCCGTCGTAAGGTGTCTGCCACAGCGAATCCAAATCGCCGCGGCGGAGCCAAAGGAGGATGCCGAAGCCGGCGAACTGGCCGGCGAGAAAGGCGAGCACGCTCCAGCCCAGCGTCGTCCAGTAACCCCAGGGCTTCATGGGTCCCGACTTCTGTGCAGTACCGTGCCGCGCGGCCGCGAATGATGCCTAAGGGATCAGGATCGAAGACCCGGTCGTTGCGCGGCTTTCGAGATCGCGATGCGCCTTCACCGCGTCGCGCAGCGGGTATTTCTGATTGATCGGGACCTTGACGGCTCCTTTGCCGACGACGTCAAAGAGGTCGTTGGCGATGGCGAGGAGGTCTTGGCGCTTGGCCGCATAGGTGTTGAGCGTCGGTCGCGTCGCGTAGAGCGAGCCCTTGGTTTGCAGAATGTTGATATTGAACGCGTCGATCTGTCCAGACGCACTGCCGAAACTCACAAACATCCCGAGCGGCCGCAAGCAATCGAGCGAGGCCGGGAATGTGGTCTTGCCGATCCCGTCATAGACCACCTCACACAATTTACCTCCGGTGATTTCTTTGACGCGCGCTACGAAGTCTTCGTCACGATAAAGAATCGTGTGATGACAGCCGTTCGCCTTGGCAAGCGCAGCCTTGTCCTTCGATCCGACCGTGCCGATGATATTGGCACCGAGATGATTGGCCCATTGGCACAGGATGAGGCCGACGCCGCCGGCGGCCGCATGCATGAGAATGTTCATGCCCTTCTCCACCTTGAAGGTGCGGCGCAGGAGATATTCCGCGGTCATGCCTTTGAGCATCATCGCGGCGGCCTGCTCGTAGCTGATATTGGAAGGCAGCTTGACGGCGCGGTCGGCCGGCACGAGCCGCTCCGCGGCGTAGCATCCGAGCGCGACAACATAGGCCACGCGATCGCCGACCTTTAGGTCGGTAACTCCTGGACCGACCGCCGTCACCTCGCCGGCAGCCTCATTACCCGCGACGAATGGCAAACCGACCGGCGACGCGTACATGCCCATGCGAAAATAGGTATCGATGAAGTTCACGCCGCACGCGTGTTGTCTAACGCGAATCTGGCCCTGCCCGGGAGCGCCGACCTCTATCTCTTCAAAGGTCAGCACCTCTGGTCCGCCGACTTTGTGAACACGTACTGCTGCAACCATTTGTCTTCTCCTGATCGTAACCTATGCAGGGCTTCTGGCTGGAAATCGGAGCGCGACTATAAGTGCTCGGCAGGTCGGCGCAAGCCCATAGGCAGCGGCCATAACCGCTGCGCCAATCAAGGATGGTGGCGGCGAAAAAAACCAACGGCGATGAAATACACAGCGAGAAGGCACAATGCGGCGCCAACCCACCAGGGCGGGTTCAGCTTAAGTGCAACCGCCAGGATCGCAAGCAACGCCCAAGCAATCAGGGCCGCTGTCGTGATCCCGCGCAAATGCGCGATCCGTACCGGATGAACGACATGAAACGGAACGAAAGTCAGGGCTGCGAGCGCGACGACAGTCGCAGCGCCGACCCATGCCGGCAGTTTGAAGATGAACAGATAGAAGGCCGCGACATTCCACAGCGCCGGAAAACCACGAAAATAGTAATCGGAGGTTTTCATCAGCCGGTCGGCGAAATAAAGGGTGCCAGTGACGACGATCAGGATGGCAAGCGGCACGGCGGCAAAGTTCGGTAGCAAGCCGCTGGCCGCCAATGCATAGGCTGGCACAAAGACGTAGTTGAGGATGTCGACGACAAGGTCGAGAGTGTCACCGGACCAGCGCGGCAACACTTTTGCAACGTCCAGCCGGCGCGCAAATGTCCCATCGACCCCGTCGATGCACAATGCAAGGCCGAGCCATACGAACATCAGCGGCCAGTGCGCGTTCACGGCGGCTAGCAGAGCCAACAATGCGCATGCCGCGCCGCAGGCAGTAAAGACGTGGACCGCAAAAGCTGCTGTGGAAACCGTAACTCCGGGTGGTTCGTGAGGCCGATGCGAATCCATGCCGCAAGCTTACATATTAGGTTGTCAACGGTAGCAATAGCGAATAGCTCGTTTTGGGCGGCGCTCGCTATCGCGCCATTCACCCATTATTGCGAACTGCTTGTAAAGTTGACGCACTCGACGCCAGGAGCACCGTGAGCCCCCGTTTTACCGCCGAAGCGGCTGTCGTTGGCGCCGGCCCGACCGGGTTGGTGAGCGCCATTGCACTCGCGGCTGGCGGCATCGACACGATCCACATCGCACCGCCGGCGCAGCCCGATCACCGCACCACCGCCCTGTTGGCCAGCTCGGTCACGGCACTCGATACGCTGGGCATATGGCAGAGCTGCCAGCCGCATGCCGCGCCATTGAAAAAACTGCGTATCGTCGACGATACCGGTCGCTTGCTGCGGGCGCCGGAAGTTCTATTCGACGCCGCTGAAATCGAATACAACGCGTTCGGCTACAATATCGAGAACCGTTATTTACTGGCCGCGCTACAGGCGCGCGCCGCTGCGCTCGGTTTGACGTCGATTGCGTCGCCGGCACTCGCCATCGAGCGAGACTCTGCGACAGTCGCTATCAAACATGCGCAAGGCAAGGCGTGGGTGCGACTTGCAATCGGAGCGGACGGCGCGCGCTCGCTGTGCCGCACGGCAGCGGCGATTTCGACGCAGCGGCGCGCCTATCCGCAGAGCGCGCTTACGGTGAATTTAGCGCATGCGCGCCCGCATGAAGAAACCTCGACAGAATTCCACACCGAACAGGGTCCGTTTACGCTCGTGCCGCTTCCAGGACGCCGTTCGAGCCTCGTCTGCGTCGTGGCACCGGCGCAATGCGCCGCGCTTGTCTCCATGACCAACCTTGAACTATCGGCTGAGATCGAACGGCGATCGCATTCTCTCCTCGGCTATCTGACCGTTGAAGCGGGACGTGGGCTGTTCCCGCTTGCGGTCGAGATTGCCGAAACAGTGGCGCGCAATCGCATTGCGCTGGTCGGTGAAGCGGCCCATGTGGTGCCGCCGATCGGCGCGCAGGGACTCAATCTTGGGCTCCGTGACGCGGCCAGCATTGCCGAGCTTGTCGTCGAAGCACACCAGCAGAACCGCGACATCGGCGGTGCTGACTTGCTCGATCGTTATGAGCGGGAGCGCCGCGCCGACATCGCGAGCCGCACACTTGCCGTCGATCTCTTGAACCGAAGCTTGTTGACCGAATTTCTTGCGGCGCAGGGCGCGCGTGGACTGTCGCTCTATATGGTGGACCATATAGGTTCGTTGCGCCGCACCTTGATGCGCGAAGGCATCATGCCGGCTGCCTCGCAACCCAAGCTGATGCGTGGCGAGATGGTGTAGGCTGCGCCGGCCATGACTGGGTTGATTGGGACTTTGCCATGAAGTTACCGCGCAATTTTTTCAAGCCGCTTGCGATCGGCGCACCGGCGCCCCTGCACGAATTGCCGCTTCGATTGGAGCGAATGATCCATTTCATTCCTCCGCATATCGACAAAGTTCGCACCAAGGTGCCGGAGCTCGTCTCCCAGGTTGATGTTATCCTGGGCAATCTCGAAGACGCCATTCCCGCCGAGGCAAAGGAAGCGGCGCGCGCCGGCTTCATTACCATGGTAAGAGCGTGCGACTTCGGCGCCACCGGATTATGGACGCGGATCAATGCGCTTAATTCGCCTTGGGCGCTCGACGACATTTGCGAGATCGTCGGCGCGATCGGCAACAAGCTTGACGTCATCATGCTGCCAAAAGTCGAAGGCGCATGGGACATTCACTATCTTGATCAACTCCTGGCGCAGCTCGAAGCTAAACACCGTTTGAAAAAACCGATTCTAATCCACGCCATCCTGGAAACGGCGGAAGGCGTCAATAATGTCGAGGCAATTGCCGCGGCCTCGCTGCGGATGCACGGCATGAGTCTGGGCCCCGCCGATCTCGCCGCTTCGCGGGCCATGAAAACGACACGTGTTGGCGGCGGCCACCCCGAATACAAGGTACTGGCGGATGGCGCTACATCCGATGCGCCACGTGCCGATTTTCAGCAGGACCTTTGGCATTACACCATCGCCAAGATGGTCGACGCTTGCACCGCCGCAGGGATCAAGCCGTTCTACGGTCCATTCGGCGATTTCGCCGACAGCGCCGCCTGCGAAGTGCAATTCCGCAACGCATTTCTGATGGGCTGCGCCGGCGCCTGGACGCTTCACCCGAGCCAGGTGGTGATCGCCAAGCGCGTATTCTCGCCAGACCCACGCGAGGTTGCTTTTGCCGCGAAGATTCTCGCTGCCATGCCGGACGGCAGTGGCACGGTCATGATCGACGGCAAGATGCAAGACGACGCCACCTGGAAGCAGGCCAAGGTGCTGGTTGATCTGGCAAAACTCGTGGCGCAGAAAGACCCGACAATGGCCCGGCAATACGGGCTATGAACAGGCATTCAGCGCATCGTTGCATTCTCGCCCTAGTCGGGCTGTAAATGAGTTCGCAATATGAGCAAGATTCGGAACGCGAAGTTTCAGATCGGCCAAGTCGTGCGCCACCGCCTTTATCCGTTTCGCGGCGTGGTGTTCGACATCGATCCGGTATTCGCCAATACCGAGGAATGGTACCAGGCGATCCCCGCTGAAGTTCGCCCGCACAAAGACCAGCCGTTTTATCATCTTTTCGCGGAGAACGACGAGACCGAATACGTTGCTTATGTTTCGGAGCAGAATCTGTTGCCCGACACCACCGGCGAACCGGTACGCCATCCGCAGGTCGCGGAAGTCTTTATCAAGGACGGCAAAGGCGGCTACCGTCCACGCGCGACGATGCGGCACTGAGCTTTTAAGCGCACGGAAACTTTAGCCGAGTCAATTCACGCAATTTGCTTCACGCGTTCGCGCGCGTATCGCCAACATGCCCGCGCGTCGACACGTGCGCTTTCGTTATTGCTTGCCGGCAGCCTGCGGTACGGTTCCCGGCGCAGCGTTCGACTGCGGCTGCTGGCCTTCCAATTTTTTGCGTGCTTCGTCGGCGCGCCGTTGCAGCTCTTCCTGAAGTTTCTTCTGCTGTTCCTCGAACACTTTCGGATCGGTCGGCGGACCGTCATACGCTTTGGCGAAATCGGCGAGCGGCAGCACAAGGCTGATCGGCTGGCCGGTGGAATTTATCGCCTGAATGACGAGCCCCTGCCCTTTCTTCATCTTCCCGACCATGTCGACGTTTGCGTCATAATCGGCCATGCAGCCATTGGTGAAGCAAATAACGTATGGCGCGGTCATCGGCTGGTTCTGATCGACGATCACGCGGGTGCCGTGCACCAGCTGCATCCCGAGCGGCAGCGTCACGCGCAGAATTTTCTTCGGATCGCCTTCCGGTTCGATCAGCACGGCGGCGACGACCGGCATGCCCGATTCGATGCGCGCATCCTTGCCGGTAAAGCAGACCTGCTTGGCATTGGGGTCGTTGTTCTGCCCTTTCAGACAGAACTTGGTCCACGGCGAATAGATGAGCTGCACCTGCTGCTCGGCCTGACCCTGTGCGGGCGCTTGCTGTGCTTCGGGTGCCGGCGCGGGAGCGGCCGGTGCCGCGGGCTTCGGCGCCGCCGGTTTTTTCGCGGCGGGAGCCGGAGCGGGTTTCGCCGCGGGCGCCGGCGCGGCAGGCTGCTGCGCGAATGCCGCTGAGCTTGCGAGCAATGTCAGCGCGAATGCGCTGAGCGCGAAAGAGTGGGCGATGGCAGCGAGCGGCCGGTTCGCCGGGCGCGCGAGCGCCGACGCGTGCGAATAAATCATGAGATGCAGTCCCTCTTTGCTGCTGCCCGCCGCAAATCGCTTCAAACGAAGTCGATTCGCCTGGTCAGACTGGCGTGTTGGTTCGATGCTGCGGCAGTAACTGTTCCGTTTCCGCGCCGTGCGGGCCCCTCCGGTCAATCGGCGCAGATTACGGCAACACCGTGGCCCGGCCCAATACCGCAATTGCGCCGCGAGATCAAAGCCCATTCGGTTATCAAAATGGCAAGTTTCACGGCTTTCCGTGTCGCTAAGGGGAATTTGAGCGGTAAAGCACCACCGATGATGAGTTCCTGGCGTGACGGGCTTCCGGCACGAATTGTTTGTGGCATGACTTGCTTGTGGCATGGCCGGCCTACGATGAGATTGCGAATACCATGATAAATTTGCATCCGGTGAGTCGAATTCTCCCCAGCACTTATCGTCGAGGCACAGCCCCGCGCCTGCGAACTGCTGCGCCGTGCGCTCGTCTTCGTTCCGCACTGTGGGGTCTTTTCCTGGCTGTCGTGCTGGCGTCGGGCCACGCCGCGCACGCCGCGCACGTCATCGCCATGCATGGAGCGCCGGCCATGCCGGACGGTTTCACGGCGGCTGCGTATACTGATCCCGGAGCGCCACGAGGCGGCCGCATGACCGAGGGTGTGCTCGGGACTTTCGACAGCCTCAATCCGCTTATCGTCCAGGGGCTCGCCGTGCAGCCTGTGCGCGGCTACGTGATCGAGAGCCTGATGGCGCGTGGCTATGATGAGCCGTTCACGTTGTACGGCCTCTTGGCCCGAGACGTCGAAACCGACGATGCGCGAACCTTCGTGACCTTTGGTCTCGATCCGGCGGCGCATTTCTCTGACGGCGCGCCGGTAACTGCCGAGGACGTTGTCTTCTCCTGGCAGCTCCTGCGCGATCACGGCCGGCCCAATCACCGTGCTTACTACGCTAAGGTGGAAAAAGCCAAAATTCTCGATCCGCGCACCGTCCGCTTCGATTTCCCCGACGCCAATGATCGCGAATTGCCGCTCATCCTCGGCCTGATGCCGGTGTTGCCGAAACACGCAATCGATCCCGCGACGTTTGAGAACACAACGCTCGTGAAACCGATCGGCAGCGGACCCTATATCGTCGCCGAGGTCGACGTCGGCAAACGCGTGACTTTCAAACGCGATCCAAACTATTGGGGCCGCGATTTGCCGGTCAATCGCGGCCTGTGGAATTTCGACGAACTGCGCTTCGATTTCTACCGCGATGAGAATGCCTATTTCGAAGCGTTCAAGGCCGGCCTCTACGACGTGCGCAGCGAGAGCGATCCGGCGCGTTGGCAGACCGGTTACGACTTCCCCGCGGTGCGCGACGGTCGAGTGATCAAGGAAACGTTCTCCAACGGCCTGCCAAAATTCAGTTCGGACTACGTCTTCAATACCCGCCGGCCGGTTTTTGCCGATATTCGCGTGCGGCAGGCGATCGCGATGTTGTTTGATTTCCAATGGATCAATCGTGACTTTTTTTTCAACCTCTATCGCCGCAGCGCGAGCTTCTTCGACGATTCCGAACTGTCCGCCTACGGCCGTCCCGCCGATGCGCGCGAGCGTGCGTTGCTCGCGCCTTTTCCAAACGCGGTGCGTGCGGACGTGCTCGACGGCACTTGGTCGCCGCCTTTTGCCGACGGTTCGGGGCGCGACCGCGCCATGCTGCGCCAGGCACTCGCGCTGTTCGCCGCTGCCGGTTACGAGCTCAAAGGCACCGTGCTGCGCAATCGCTCGACCGGCCGGCCGCTGAGCTTCGAAATCATGGTGACCAATCGCGACGACGAGCGACTGGCGCTCGCTTTTTCTTCCAGTCTCGCCCGCGCCGGCATCGCCGCGCAGGTGCGACTGGTCGATGCCGTGCAATATCAGCAGCGGCTCGGCACTTTTGATTTCGACATGATCGAATTTCGTTGGGAGGAGTCGCTTTCCCCCGGCAACGAGCAGAGCATCTATTGGGGCGCGGCAGCGGCCGACCAGCAGGGCTCGCGCAACTACATCGGGATCAAGAATGCGGCGGTCGACGCAATGATTGCGGCGCTGCTCCGCGCGCGCGAGCGGCCGGACTTTGTCGCGGCCGTGCGTGCGCTCGATCGCATCCTGATCTCGGGCGCGTATGTGGTGCCGCTGTTTTACCTGCCCGAGCAATGGGTGGCACGCCGCGCCGCGATCAGTCATCCCGCCCGCACCTCCTTGTTCGGTTTTTTGCCTGACACCTGGTGGCGAGTGCCGGGCGCGCCACAATAAACAGACGCGGCTCCCCATTCTGACGCCGGCGAGAGAAAATCGCCGCGCTGGCCGGTCCCGATCAAGCTTCGTTAGCGAGGCGTCAACGGCAGTGCGGTCATCGACCCCCTACTTGTTCAATGTTTTCGGGCACTTCTGAGCTTGCTGCTTCCCCGGATTTTTGCCGGGAAGCGGTCGGGAAGCACGCAGATTAGCGTCGATTAGCGTCTGCTTCCCGGGCTGCTTCCCCAGGCCCGAACCGGATTCGAACGCATGGGCAGCCATCTCTAGGGCGCGTGCACGCTCGAAATCGGGGGAATAGGAGGGCGCATGCCAGCAGCTCGCCGCTTCCCGCCACCCCTCTGCCGAGGAATTGGACGCCTGCTTTGTCGTGACGGACAGTGCAGACGGGTCGCAAGAACGAGCTATGATGTGAGGTTATCGCTTAGAGTGCGGGGCATGAGGACGAATCCCAAACGAATTTTAATCTTCGCATTCACTGCGGCCGTTGTGATGGCGATGGTTCCTGACGCCCGTCCGCAAGACGCCGACCAAGGCCAGATTGAGTTTTTGCTAAATTGTGCGCGTTGCCACGGCACTGATGCCAAAGGTTCAGGTCCAGAAAGCGCCAAGCTCCACATAAAGCCCATAGATTTGACTGTGCTGGCCAAGCGAAATCATGGACGGTTTGATCCTGGCGCGGTTTATCAGATGATTGACGGACGGAATGCACGCTTAAGTCACCACAGCGCTGAAATGCCGATTTGGGGGTGCCGCCACCAAAACCCACTTCCTACTCTTCCGACGACCACGAAGCCCAAACATAAAATTCCAAAGAGAATTTTATCGGAGATGAAGCCGCACGAGGATGAACTTAATGCCCTTCTCGATCTTCCCTGCGGCTCCGAAGCAGCCATCAGAAAGCAGTTGCTCGCCATTGTCAGCTATCTGAGCCTCGTGCAGGAGAAATAACGATCGGCACGTGCGCGGGGAGCCAAATCGCTCAGCAAGGATGAGGCACGAAGGATCACGGCGAATATCGCCAAGCTGCCGGAGCTAATGACTGCTAAAAGAACAGGCCCACCGAGTTCTGCGCCCGGTGGGCCGTGCTTTATAGAAGCCTGAACTACTGTTGTTTGGTTTCGC
>Ga0306922_10000993_pt1 | contig 24669 bp, 18 predicted proteins | sample sta12Cox44000082_FD_203758 | JGI IMG/M metagenome (GOLD analysis project Ga0306922, IMG submission 203758) | Lab enrichment of tropical soil microbial communities from Luquillo Experimental Forest, Puerto Rico - statoxic.12C.oxic.44.000.082 (v2)... | ecosystem: Environmental > Terrestrial >... | reverse complement strand
TGCGCGAAAACAGCAATAGCTTTCTGGCTTGGCCGGCCAAGTGAACCACCGCGTTCTAATTCCATACTGGTGCGCGCGCCTGGCGAGTTACAAGATCCGAATCGTGCCGGAACTCGTCCTCAATTCCACTCGAACATTGCCGCCGGTGCCCACTTTTCCACGCAACTCGTGCGACCCGATGTTTCCCTGCACGGAAATCGTGTGCTTTGTCTCGATATTGCCGGAGCTGGTCTGCGCGTACAGCTCAAAAGCTGCATTCTCTGGAAACTCCACGGTCACGCTGCCCGAGCCCGTGCGCAATTTCCAATCGCCCGACGGGACGCCCTGCACGTTAATCTCGCCACTGCCCGTTGTTACGCTCACGGCGTCCTTCGCGCCCATGATATCTACATTGCCCGAACCTGTGGAGATCTCCACGTCGCCTGCCGCTGTCTGTTCCACTTTCACTTTGCCGCTTCCGCTGGACGTGTTCAAACCGCCCGCGATTCCGAGCGCGCGAATCGAACCGCTGCCGGAAATTGCCCGCGCTGGACCCTTGATCGAATCGAGTTCCACGCTTCCCGAGCCCGTTCGCACATGCACTTCGCCGCCAATGTTCGCCACCCGCAAATCTCCCGATCCGCTCGTCGCATCCACGGGCCCGGCGATGCCGCCTATTGATTCGTCGCCCGAGCCCGATTCCGAATGCAGTTTCGTCTGCTCCGGAACAGTCACCTCAAAGCTGATCGAAATGCCCCGTTCGCGGCTCCGGTCATCGAAGTGGCCAAGACGAATCGTGTTGCCGTTCTGCTCGATCGGCGGGTTGGTTTCAATATCGTGAATCCGCGCGCTGGTGTCGCCATTCAACCAGGAGTGGTCCGCACGAATGGTCGCATGAATCTGCAGGTTGCTTGAATCTCCCGGCTTCACCGAGATATTGCCCGACCCCGTTTGAACTGTGAGATCCACTGCGCCCGCCACGCTCAAGGTCCTGTCAAAATGCCCTTCTTGGGCCGCAAATGCTGATCCCGCGGCCACGGCTGCGGCCATCGTCCAAATCAAAAGAACACCGGCAACGCGCAAGCGCTTCCTCATTTCCATGCCTCCGGTCAGATTTACTTCAATCTGAAATGGAATACGCAAGGCGGGAGGGAAAGGTTCATTTCACCGAAGTGCCTGCCAGCATTTCTTCTCGGTTCCGATCTTGTGCCTGCTTCCACAACCAAACAGCCAGCGAGCCGTTAATCAGAACCGTGGCGGGGAAATAGATGGCGTCATTCACAGGAGCAAGCCACGCTTGTCCCATGAATCCCTCTGCGAGCCGTCCGGCCGATCGCACAGCATTGGCTGCGAATACGACCGCAATAAACTGGTTCCAGCGTTCGCGCCTGTCCCATGTGGCGATCGCAAAAGCCGAGCACCCGAGCAGCAGTCCGATCCTGATAAGGAAGTAGTATCCGGAAAAACTCTGGGTCCACACTTCAATTCGTTCCGCGATCGCCTGTCTGGCCGCCATCGAGGCTGTAGCCTGATACTGCGCCGCCCACTGCTTGCTGATCACGAAAAGGTCGATCGATCGGTTGACGATTTCTGCGATGACGAACAAAAGCGAGAATGTAAATCCCAGGACCGAAGCGGCAGGACGCATTCTCACCTGGCGCAAGGCGACGGCGGCAAACGCCACCGTTATCGGGAAAAAGCTCAACAGCAGTAACGTCAGGCGGAATTGATCGAGCGGCATTAGCCGTTGCAAAATCGCTTGCTCGCCGGCAGGCGAGTCGCTGATTCCGTGGTGAAACGTGTAATCCTGGATGATCTGCGCAACAAGGTAGACAGCCGCGCAAACCGACGCGAATCGGTAGAAGTTGGCCGAAGTACAAGATTTGATGGGAGAACTCATCGAAGCGCTGCCGAAGATCGAGAAAGCATACGATGCTTCGACTCAGCGTTGCCAGGAATGTTAGCCGCGACGCGCGACGGCTAGGACTCCACGCCGTGGCACTTCTTGTATTTCTTGCCCGAGCCGCAAGGACACGGATCGTTACGCCCGACTTTCGCCGCCGCTCGCACCGGCTTCGGAGGCTCGGCCTGCGCAGGTCCCGTTTGAAACTGCAAATTCTGTTGCTGCTGCCGCTGCCGCCGCTCGATCTGCCTGGCTTCGTCCTCTGGTTTTGCGGGCTGCACCAGGAATAGAAAACGCACCGATTCTTTATCGATGCGATCCATCAAATCATCAAAAAGCGTGAAGGCTTCCTTCTTAAACTCGACGAGCGGATCCTTCTGCGCATACCCGCGCAGCCCGATGCCTTCCTTCAAGTGATCGAGGCTGAGCAGGTGATCCTTCCACTGCCCGTCCACGATATCGAGCAGTATGCGCCTCTCGAGCCAGCGCATCACCTGCGCCCCAAACAGCGTTTCCTTCTCCTCGTATCGCGCGTTCACCTTCGCAATTAAAGCATCAGCCAACGCATCGTGATTCAAGTTGGCAATATCGATTCCCGCCGCTTTCGGCTCAAAACCGAACTGATTCAGCACTTCGTTCGAAAACTGCGTCAGATTCCATTGATCCGGATGCTGGTCACGCGGGCAATAAATATCCACCAACTCATATGCAATCTCTTCCGCTTTCTCCAGCACCAGCTCCTTCTGATCCGCGCCCTCCAGAATTGCGCGACGCGTGGAGTAAATCGTCTCGCGCTGCTTGTTCATTACGTCGTCGTATTCCAGCAAATGTTTCCGCGCTTCGAAGTTCTGCGCTTCCACAGCCTTTTGCGCGTTTTCGATACGCTTGCTGATCAGCCGCGATTCGATCGGAATCCCCTCGGTCATGCCCAGCCGGTACATCAGCGCCTTCACGCGCTCCCCGCCGAAAATTCGCAGCAGGTCGTCCTCGAGCGAAAGGAAAAATCGCGACGACCCCGGATCGCCCTGCCGCCCTGCGCGCCCTCGCAATTGATTGTCAATCCGCCGCGCTTCATGCCGCTCGGTTCCCAGAATGTGCAGCCCGCCCATCGCCACCACTTCGTCGTGTTCCGCGCGGCACTGTTCCGCAAACTGATCGTAAATCGGCTTCCACTGATCCAGCGGCACCTGATAAATCTTGCCTTCCTGCTGAAATAGCACCATCGGAGCGCTATTCGCCCCGCTCGCGCCATTGCCCGAAGCACCCGCACTCGCATTCGTAGCAGCGCCGCCTCCCGCAGTCGCCGCGTCCGCCTGCGCCGCCGTCTCCGTTCCCGCAGCCGCGCCAATCACGGCGCCTGCCGGCATGTACGGCATGGCGAGCTTATTTTTCAACGCATACTCGCGCGTCATCGCTTCCGGATTCCCACCCAGCAAAATGTCCGTACCGCGCCCCGCCATGTTTGTCGACACGGTCACCGCGCCCTTGCGCCCCGCCTGCGCGATAATTTTTGCCTCGCGCTCGTGCTGCTTCGCGTTCAACACCTGGTGCGGAATTCCAGCCTTCTTCAAGTGCTCGGCAATTTTCTCGGATTTTTCAATCGAGATACTCCCCACCAGCACCGGCTGCCCGCGCTCGTAATATTGCCGGATGCCGCCCTCTTTCGTGTTGTCTTCCTGCAAAATCCCGTTCACCGCCGCTTCGAATTTCTCCGCTTCCGTGCGGTACACCACATCCGGATGCTCCACGCGAATCAGCGTCTTGTTCGTCGGAATCGCTACCACTTCCAGCTTGTAGATTTTGTCGAACTCGGGCGCCTCGGTCTCCGCCGTTCCGGTCATGCCCGCCAGCTTTTTGTACATGCGAAAATAATTTTGAAACGTGATCGTCGCCAGCGTCTGGTTCTCACGCTCGATTTTCACGTTCTCCTTCGCTTCCACCGCCTGGTGCAGTCCGTCGGACCATCGCCTCCCCGGCATCTGCCGCCCGGTGAATTCGTCGACGATGATCACCTCGCCGTCTTTCACCACGTAATCCACGTCGCGCTGGAAAAGCGTGTGCGCCCGCAGCCCTTGATACACGTGATGAATGATGTCCATGTGCGCCGGATCGTAGAGGTTCCCCAGGCTCAACAGTTTTTCCGCCTTCGATACGCCCTCTTCCGTCAGCGTCGCCGTCTTGTGCTTCTCATCCAGCGTGTAATCGATGTCCTGGATGAGCTTCGGAATCATCTTGTCAATCTTGTAGTACTTGTCCGTGGATTCTTCGGCAGGCCCGGAAATAATCAGCGGCGTGCGCGCCTCGTCAATCAAAATCGAGTCCACTTCGTCGACAATCGCGAAATGATGCCCGCGCTGCACGCAATCCTTTAAATCGTATTTCATGTTGTCGCGCAGGTAATCGAAACCGAATTCGTTGTTCGTCCCGTAGGTAATGTCCGCGCCATACGCCGCGCGCCGCTGCGAATCCTCCAGGTCGTGAACGATCACGCCCACCGTCATCCCCAGCATCTTGTAGATCGGCCCCATCCATTCCGCGTCGCGCCGCGCCAGGTAGTCGTTCACCGTCACGATGTGTACGCCGCGCCCCGCCAGCGCGTTCAAGTATGCCGGCAATGTCGCCACCAGCGTTTTTCCTTCGCCGGTTTTCATCTCCGCGATTTTGCCCTGATGCAGCACGATGCCGCCGATCAACTGCACATCGAAGTGCCGCATCCCCAGCGTCCGCCGCCCCGCTTCGCGCACCGCCGCGAACGCCGGCACAATCGCCGGCTCCAACGCTTCCTTCAGCCTCTGCTTGGTCTCCGGGTCGTTGTCCTCCACTCCCTCCAGCCGCCCCTGCACCTCGGCCTTTAGCTTCGGCGTGTACGCCGCCAGCTCTGCGTTGCTGAGCTTCTGCATCCCCGCTTCACGCGCGTTGATTTCCGCCACGATCGGCTGGATCACTTTGATGTCGCGCTCGTGCTTCGTCCCGATAAATCGCGCGACGACGCTGTCAACTATTCTCTCGACGTCCATATTTCCTTGTTAGATGCCTCTGGGGCGTGAAGCGCGTTCGACGAAAGGACGCACAAGCAACAAGCGTCTCGCCATTCCACTAATTTCTCAGCCTACTATTCTATCCGCTCGCGCGATTTCGCGCAAAGCGCGGTTCCCGCTCCGGTTGCTGCGACGAATCGCTATGCCCGATTCATCCTGAGCCGAACCTTGCTGCCTCGATGCTGCCGGTCTATGATTGTTATTCGCAATTAACTCAGCCCTCTATCTGAAAGGACTCCATGCCGCCCGCACCCGGACAAGGACCAGGACAAATGCCAGGCTTCGGCCCCAGCCAGCCGATGGAAAGGAAAGCCCCGATCCCCGGCATCAAAAATCTCGTCGCTGTCGCCAGCGGCAAGGGCGGCGTCGGCAAGACCACCGTCGCAGTAAATCTCGCTCTCGCCCTCAAAGCCCTCGGCGCGAAAGTCGGCCTCCTCGATGCCGACGTCTACGGTCCCAACGTCCCCGTCATGCTCGGCACCGTCGAGCAGCCCCGCGCCCTCGACGAACGCACGATCATTCCTGTCGAAGCCTACGGCATCAAAATGATCTCGATGGGCCTGCTGAATCCCGGCGATAAGCCACTCATCTGGCGCGGCCCGATGCTCCACAGCGTGATCCAGCAATTTCTCCGCAGCGTGCAATGGGGCGAACTCGATTACCTGATCGTCGATTTGCCTCCCGGCACAGGTGACGTTCAGCTCACCCTGATTCAAAGCGTCGCCATCACCGGAACCGTCGTTGTCACCACGCCGTCGATCGTTTCGCTCGCCGACGTGCGCAAGGCCGTCGAAATGTTCCGCCAGGTGCACGTCGAAATCCTCGGCGTGGTCGAAAACATGAGCTACTTCGCCTGCCCTCATTGCCAGGGCCGCATCGACGTCTTCGGCCACGGCGAAGGCCGCCGCATGGCCCAGCTCTTCGGTGTCCCATTCCTCGGCGAAATCGAAATCGACCCGCAAATTCGCATCGGCGGCGATAGCGGCAAGCCCGTCGCCGCCATGGGCGAAGACGCCCCCGGCGGCAAAAGCATCTTCGCCATGGCCCGCAACGTAATCGCCGGCGTAGATCGCGTCAACGCCAACGCCACCTCCCCCGTCGTCCAGATCCTGTAGTTCAGGTAGCACAGGCATTCCTGCCTGCGCCCACTTAACAACAAGTTCGTTCGCCAATCTCAGCACAAACCGCCCCATCGTGTTTGCAGGTCCTGAATGGTTTCAGTCGTGTTTTGCTTTTTAGGGGGCCGGACCTTTAGGTCCGGCAAAAATTCCCGAGCGAAGCGCGCACCAAGAACAGAGCGAAGCGAGGCCCGCCGTCGCCCTTGCTTCCATTTGAAATTTCAAATTTCCAATTTCAAATTCGAATTTCAGATTGTGATATTTCCCGCCACCACACCCGCCACCCGAAGTATCATCCTGAAGCCAAATCCACCCATGACCCCCGAAACCTTCCGCCGTATCGCTCTCTCGCTCCCCGAAACCACCCAAGGCTCCCATTTCAGTAAGGCCGACTTCCGCATCGCCGGCAAAATCTTCGCTACCCTCGCCCTCGAACATCAAGGTTTCGGCGTCCTGCTCCTCACTCCCGACCAGCAATCCGGCATGATTCAGGACGCCCCGGAAATTTTCTCCCCCGTCCCAGGCGGCTGGGGCGACAAAGGCGCCACCCGCGTACGCCTCGCCAAAGTCCCCGCCGATATTCTAGCGGCCGCCCTCCGCGTAGCCTGGAGCCGCAAAGCCCCCAAGCGCTTGCAGGGTCGGTCTTGAGTAGTCCTCTCCCCCTCGTCCCATTTTTTAATTTGCACAAAAAAAAGCGAGGCACCTTGGCGCCTCGCTTTTCCATTGCTTACCTATGCTCGGCCGTGGCTGTTACCTGCCGTGCCCTCCAAAACCGCCACCGGAAAATCCGCCTCCGCCGAAACCTCCACTGTGGAAGCCGCCTCCGTAGAATCCGCCTGCGTCACCGCCACCTCCAGCACGGAAGCCGTTACTCGCGTGTCCGCCTTGAGGCGTCGCGTATCCGTGACCTGCGTGAAAGCCGCCTCCGCGAACACCCGCGGCGTAATGCGGCCCCGGACCCCATCCTCGAAGGTCATGATCGAAGTGGTGATGGAAGTGATCGCGATCGCCGAAAAAGAATGGAGCGTCGAACGCAAAGAATGGCGAATAGAATCCCCAACCGAAAGGACTGTAGAAGATTCCATCGCCCGGAATAAAGGTGTAGGCGCTAAACCAAGGATCCCAATACCAGCCGGCCCCATACCAGCCGGGACCAAAGCCGTCAGCATAGATGTATCCGGGCGCCGCATCCACGTTCGCTTCGGCCAGATACGCCGATCGTAGAGCTGCTCCAGCCGGGCGTGAGCAGCACCTCTGCTTTTCCATTTTCGGTTGTGATCGATTGGCCGGATTCCAAAACGGCCGAACCGATCGATTTCGAATTGAGCGGCTGAGAGCCCAGCGAAACTTGCCCTTCCACGTAATTTAAAGTGCCGGGAACTGCGCTGCCCCTTGGCTGGGTGTCTCCTCGCGCCGGCATTGCCAGCGCAGCTGCCAGAAGGAAACTTGCTGTTAGAGTTGATCTTAGATACCTCATTTTTGTTGACCTCTAAGCAATTAGATGCGGCGCGATTTCCGATGATGCAATCGGCAAAGGCGCTCCGGATCGCACTCCAATTCCTAACCTCTTACCTCTTAACTCCTAATTTATGCTAGCGTTTGCGGCGCAAAGGAGAATCAATTTGATCCGCTCTTATCAAGGCCGCACGCCACGCATCGCCGATTCCGCCTACATCGATCCGCAGTCCATCATCATCGGCGACGTCACCATCGCCGCCGACTCCAGCGTCTGGCCCGGCACCGTCATCCGCGGCGACGTCCATTACATCCGCATCGGCTCCCGCACCAATGTCCAGGACGGCTGTGTCCTCCACGTTATGCGCGACACGCACCCGCTCATCCTCGGCGACAACGTCACCATCGGCCACGGCGTCGTCCTCCACGGCTGCACCATCGAATCCCGCTGCCTCATCGGCATGGGCTCGATCATCCTCAACGGCGCAAGAATCGGCACCGGCTCCATCGTTGCCGCCGGCACTCTCGTCCCCGAAGGCACCGACCTCCCCCCCGGCAGCCTCTTCATGGGCCACCCCGGCAAATTCCGCCGCGCCCTCACCGACGCCGACCAGCATTCCATCGACAACTACGCCGAGCGCTACGTCGAATACAAAGAAACCTACAAGCAGGAAAGCAGCTAGCACCATCGACGAGCGACAAGTGACGAGTGCTTGATCACAGTAGGGGCACGGCGTGCCGTGCTCGAACGCGCGCCCAACACACGCCTGCCATCAACCTCGCTCCCAATCCCAACGTTGCCTCCGCGCGGCCAACGGGTCACCGCTTCGACTTTGTACCGCTGGCCTCCGGCCGGCGTTTTTGATCCTCCGGGGCACGGCACGTCGCAGATCCCGCAGTTTTCGCGGGGCCGTGCCTGAACGCCCACCCAGCACCACTCGCCATCAACCTCCCCATCGCCCAGATCGTCGATTTTGCCTTCTAGGGGGTCGGAGCTTCAGCTCCGACATAAACCTCACCCGCGAAGCGCGCACCAAGCCCAGAGCGAAGCGAGGCCCCCAGCGTCGCACACGCCCCAACTCACGCCACAGCAGGGGCACGGCATGCCGTGCCCGAACGCCCGCCAAGCACACGCTTGCCATCAACCGCGCCCTGCAGCGTCGCACACGCCCCGATCGCCCCCCATCGGCACGCCTTGCCGCCCGCTGTCATCCTGAAGCATCCGACCAGGATGCCCGCCCTGAAGGATCTCTCCGAAGCTTTGCCCGCGCATCCGCAACGACCACCCCGCGCCCACACAAGCTGCCTCTCCACCGTCACCCACGCCGCCATCATTCCTGCTATATTTAACGATTCACCGTCAGGGCACGGCTTCAGCCGTGCCGTAACGCAAGCAATCTATACGCGGCTTCAGCCGCTGAGGGCAGATGTCCGAAAAGAAACAATTTCGCGCCATCAAAGGCACCCGCGACATCCTCCCCCCGGACTCCGCCCGCTGGAACTGGTTCGAAAACACCGCCCGCGAAGTCTTCGAATCCTACAATTTCGGCGAAATCCGCCTGCCAATCTTTGAGGAAACGGATCTGTTTGCTCGCGCAATTGGCGCTGACACTGACATCGTTTCAAAGGAAATGTTTACTTGGAACGAAAGCGGACCATCCGTTGAATCGACCTTACAGCAAATGTGGTTGCTAAAGCACTCGGCCGAACTTCATTCTGCAAGTTCGCATCCTGTCTTTGCCAATCGGGCAAGGCCCGATTTAGTTGTTCGTACTGATGAAGGCGTATCTATCATTGAATTTAAGCGGCGAACGATTAACCAGCTTACAGTCGCGAACGTTTTGCAATATAGGAAAGCGTTTGAAGAGCAGTTTCCGAAGGAAAAGTCCGCAAAACTTCTTCTAGTCTTTGCAGAGGAGCCATCCGCATTTGTTGACAAGCTAGCGCGTGAAAATGGAGTTGAAATTGAGGTCTTGAGCATACCTGACTACGAGCCGCAGCAGGTCTCTCTTAGGCCCGAAGCAACAGTGTCCGTCTGCCGCACCTACATCGAACACAATATGCAAGCACTTCCCGGCAACCAGAAGCTCTACTACATTGGCCCCATGTTCCGTCGCGAGCGCCCCCAAAAAGGACGCTACCGGCAGTTCTACCAGATCGGCGCCGAAGTCCTCGGCCAATCCGACGCGCCCGCCATCGACGCCGAAGTCCTCGAAATGCTGCTCGTATTCTTCCGCCGCGTCGGCCTCACACGCACCACGCTCTACGTCAACTCCATCGGCGACAAAAACTGCCGCCCCCAATACGTCGAATTGCTCCGCGAAGAGCTCCGCAAAGTGAAAGACAAGCTCAAAGAAGACTCGCAGCGCCGCATCGAAACGAATCCGCTGCGCGTCCTCGATTCCAAAATTCCCGAAGAGCAGCCCATGATCGAAACGCTGCCGCGCATCTCCGATCACCTCTGCGACGATTGCCGCGCGCACTTTGCCAGGCTCAAAGAAGAATTGAATCTGCGCGGCATCGCATACAAAGAAAGCTGGCGCCTCGTCCGCGGTCTCGACTACTACACACGCACCACCTTCGAGGTCACCGCCGAAGGCCTCGGTTCGCAGAACGCCGTCTGTGGCGGCGGCCGCTACGACGGCCTCATCGAACTCCTCGGCGGACCGCGCACAAAAGGCATCGGCTTCGCCATCGGCACCGACCGTTCGATCCTCTCGATCGAAGAAGGCGGCGAAGCGCCCAAGCTCGGCGGTCTCACCGCCTACATCGCCTGGATGGGACAGGCTTCCTATCCCGCAGCCGTCAGCATCGCGAAAAAGTTGCGCGCCGCCAGCCTCGCCGTCGAACTGCCGGCCGAGGAAATGAAATTCAAGAAATCGCTCGGCCTCGCGGATAAGCTCGGCGCTCGCTATGGTGTCATCATCGGCGAAGACGAAGTCGCCTCGCGCACCTTTACTCTGAAGCGCCTCGCCGACGGCGACCAGCGCAAGCTCTCGGAAGGGGAATTGCTCGAGTACCTTGAATCCGAGCGGCGGAGCTAGGATATAAATCTAATCTACGGTACCGCGATTAGAACGCCGCCTAAGCTATGTATAATGAGCAACTTGAGATTTTCTAATCGGCGGTAAAACGACTGCTTAAAAGACGCTGGGCGAAACAAAAGCGAACCAAAGTAGCTAAATTTAATTTAAAGGACGGAAAATTGCTCGAATCTCTCGGAAACCTGAAACGCACAAATTATTGCGGCGCATTGCGTGCCTCCGACGCCGACAAAGACGTCGTCTTGATGGGTTGGGTGCAGCGCCGCCGCGACCTCGGCCAGCTGATCTTCATTGATCTGCGCGATCGCGCGGGCATCGCGCAGATTGTGTTCAGCAACGAACTGCATCCCGAAGCGCACGCGAAAGCCGAAGAGTTGCGCTCGGAATTTGTCGTCGCTGTGGAAGGCCGCGTGGTGCGCCGCCAGAAATCGAATCCGGAACTTCCGAGTGGTGAAGTGGAAGTGATCACCACGCGCCTGCACATCCTGAACAACGCGAAGACGCCTCCATTCCAGATCGAAGAAGAAGTGAATGCCGCCGAAGAAACTCGGCTGCGCTACCGCTATCTCGATCTGCGGCGGCCGCGCCCGCATCGCAATCTCGAGCTGCGCCATCGCGTGATTCTCGAAATGCGCAAGACGATGGACGAGCTGGACTTCTTCGAAATCGAAACGCCGATGCTCACGCGTTCGACGCCCGAAGGCGCGCGCGATTACCTCGTGCCGAGCCGCATCCATCACGGCCAGTTTTACGCGCTGCCGCAATCGCCGCAGATCTTTAAGCAGATTCTGATGATCTCCGGCATGGATCGCTACTTCCAGATCGTGAAATGCTTCCGCGACGAAGACTTGCGCGCTGACCGCCAGCCGGAGTTCACGCAGATTGACGTCGAGATGTCGTTCCCGCGCCAGGAAGATATTTTTCATGTCATCGAGAAGGTGATGGAACGCGCCTGCGCTGTCGCAGGCGTCCAAGCGAAAGGCCCGTTCCGGCATCTCGATTACAAGGACGCGATGCGCCGCTACGGCTCGGACAAGCCAGATTTGCGATTCGGCATGGAACTGCACAACATTACCGAATATTTCGAAGCAGGCCGCGCGACGATGCACATCGAAGGCAACGTGCAAGCCGTGGTCGCGCCGGGCGCGGCGGCGTGGTCGCGCAAGCAGCTCGACGAACTCGGCGAGTTCGCGAAGGGCGCAGGCGCGCGCGGAGTCTACACCGTGAAGGTGACAGCCGAAGGCGTCAGCTCGCCACTCGAGAAAACGCTGGGCGCCGACACGCTGAAGAAGCTGGCCGAAAAACTAGTGGCGAAGCCGGGCGATCTGATTGTAGCCACCGCGTCGAAAGAGCAGATTCCGCACACGGACACGTCGCTCCACGTGGCCGGGCAGATTCGCCTGTATCTCGGCGACAAACTCAACTTGATTGACCGCAGCAAATGGGAATTTCTGTGGATCACGGGCTTCGCACTTTTCGAATGGAGCGAGCGCGACAAGGCGTGGGTGAGCGCGCAGCATCCATTCACCGGAATCGTCGAAGAGGACCTCAATAAGCTCGAGAGCGCGCCCTGGGAATGCCGCTCGAAGGGCTACGACCTGGTGTTGAATGGAGTCGAGCTGGGTTCGGGCAGCATCCGGATTCACCGCCAGGACGTGCAGACGCGCATGTTCAAGGCGCTCGGCCTTTCCGACGAGCAGGCGCGGCAGCGTTTCGGATTCTTTCTCGACGCGCTCACTTATGGAACGCCGCCGCATGGCGGAATCGCGCTGGGCGTCGACCGCATCGTGATGCTGCTGGCCGGCGAGAAATCCATTCGCGAAGTAATCGCATTTCCGAAAACGACAGCGGCGCAGGATTTGATGGCGGATTCGCCGTCGCCGGTCGATGCCGACCAGATCGAAGCTCTCGGCATCGCCATCAGGGAAGAGAAAAAGGCAGCGAAGCCGTAAGCGATTTGGGTGAGGCCGTGGGCCTGGCTTAAGCTGCGTCACAAGTCGCGCTCGCATGTTTGCTTTTCAGGAGGCCGGGGCTTCAGCCCCGGCGTAAAGCGACGAGAGTACTTGCGCTTTAGCCCCTGAAGAAAGTTTTCGAATGGCGACGCCGAGACATCGAACGGCTCAGGGATGATCGTATTTTGTGACTTCGAAGTGCTGGGAGGGGCGGTCCGTCTTTCAGGTACCTGAAATCGCAGAGATACTATTCCGAGAGATGGTAAGGCATTGCGATCGTGGCGCGTACCTGCTACACGAGTTTGTGATAATGCCGAATCATTTTCATTTGTTGCTTACGCCCTCTGCGGCTACGAGCCTGGAGAAGGCGGTGCGCAACACGCCCGCTCGCGGAAGAATAGCTCCACTCTGATCCTGTGCGGAGCGCTATCGGGTCGGCTGCTTCAGGGGCTAAAGCCCGGGGTTGAGATGGGCTTTTGACGCCGGGGCTGAAGCCCCCGGCCTCCTGAAGAGAAGAGCGAGAAGCGGGCGTTTCGATCCTTTGAGAGATGCGGACGCCCAGGTGGCTTGACGAATTGTAGATGATGATCGAGGACAGGTTTTGATGAGCCGGATTCGGATACTGGCGGAGAATGTGGCGAATAAAATTGCGGCGGGCGAGGTGGTGGAGCGGCCTGCTTCGGTGGTGAAGGAACTGCTTGAGAATTCGCTGGATGCGGGGGCGCGCTCGATACGGATTGAGGTGGAATCGGGCGGGAAGCGGATGATTCGGGTGATGGATGACGGCGGCGGGATGAATCATGACGATGCGTTGCTGGCCTTTGAGCGGCATGCGACTTCGAAATTGCGGACGGCCGACGACCTGCTTTCGATCGCGACGCTGGGGTTTCGCGGCGAAGCGCTGCCTACGATTGCGGCGATCTCGCGGCTGCTTCTCGAGACCCGCATGGGCGAGGACGGAGAGGGAACACGCGTGGAATTCGCGGGCGGCAAGCTGCTGGGCGTGAAGCCGGCGGGCGTGCCGAGCGGAACTTCGATCAGCGTTGCCGATATTTTCTATTGCGTTCCGGCGCGGCGCAAATTCCTGAAATCGGAAACCACCGAACTGGGGCACATCGCTTCGCTTGTGACGCACTACGCGCTCGCGCATCCCGAAACACAATTCCTGCTGAAGACTCCGACACAGGAAATCCTGAACTGCGCGCCGGTGGAAAAGCTTTCCGAGCGGGTGTACCAGATTTTCGGGCGCCAGGCTCTGGAGGAACTGGTAGAGATTCCGCCCAACGAAGCGCCGATGCGCAGCGCGATCACCGAGCCTGCGATTGAATCGGACGAGCAGGCGGCGACGCTGCGAGTGACGGGTTTTACGTCGCGTCCTGAAGTGCAACGGACGAACCGCAATGGAATTTATATTTTCGTGAACCGGCGGCTGGTGCGCGACCGGCTGCTGTTGCACGCGATTGGCGAGGCGTATCGCAACATCATTCCGCCGGGCGTGTTCCCGGTGACGCTGCTGTTTCTCGAGATGCCCTACCAGGAAGTCGACGTGAACGTGCATCCTGCGAAGATCGAAGTGCGCTTCCGGCATCCGCAGTTCGTTCACGATTTCACGCGGGACGCGCTGCGGCATGCGCTGTCGCTGGCGCGTCCGATTCCCGGGTTTCCCGCTTCGCGCGCCGCTGCTGCCAGTTTTGCGAATGGCGCGGGCGATGCGCCGGCGAATGCAGCCAGCGCGAGCGTGGGAGCGAGTTTCGCGGGGCCGCCACGGGCCGAGATTCCGGTGGGATTTTCGCCTGGAGGATTCGGCGAGGAATTGGAGTTGACCGGGTCGCCAGACCGGCCGCTGCCTCAGCGGTTGCATTTTGGCTCCGGCGGCGGCACGAACTTTCCGTTTCCCGTACAGCAGGCCGTTGCAGGCGAAGCTGGTTTGACGGATGAAGCGGCTCCGGAATCGGGCGGCGCGCTGCCATCGCCGGAAACGATTGCGGATTTGAAGCCGCTGGGGCAGGTGAACAGCAGCTTTATCGTTGCGGTGAACGGGGAAGGGCTGTGGATCATTGACCAGCACGTGGCGCACGAGCGCGTGCTTTTCGAGCAGCACCTGCGGGCGCGCCGCGAAGGCGAGCTGGGAGGCCAGCGCATGCTGGTGCCGCTGATTGTGGAGCTGTACCCGAGGCAACTGGTGACGTTTGAGCAGATCGGCGACGAATTGCGCGCGAATGGATTCGAGGCCGAACTGATGGGCGCGCGCGAAGTGGCGATTCAAGCTGCTCCGGCGGGAATCGCGAGCAGCGACGCTGAGAAGCTGCTCTTTGAAATTCTCGACGGCATCGCGCGCGAGAATCAGGCTATCTCGATTGATTCGCTGCAATCGAAGATTGCGGCTTCGACGGCTTGCCATGCGGCGATCAAGGTGAATACGCCGCTCGACTCGAAGAAGATGGAATGGCTGCTCGGCGAGCTGGCGAAGACCGAGTATCCGATGAGCTGCCCGCATGGAAGGCCGGTGGTGTTGCGCTATTCTGTGCGGGAAATAGAGCGAGCATTCAAGAGGATTTGATTGATACTGAATGCTGCGAGGGGCGTATTTCACGGATATCTTGGCGGCCTCTGTTTTGTCGTGGGATTCGGCGCCTTTTGGGCTTTCTTGAGCTATTTCGGTTCGATGCGGAAGGAACTGCTCCGCGTCTCCCCTTTAAGAACAAAGGGTCTTCGCAATCTTTTTGACGCGAACAACGTCGAGTTGATCTGGGATAAGCATCGCCAGCACTTCAGGCAAAGCCGGCTCAGGAAAAAAGCAAAAGCGGCGGCATGTGTTGCCGCGGTCTTCTTTGCGGTGGCTTTCGTCTTACAACTGTTGCGGATATGAAAAAGCTGATCATTGCGATTGACGGACCGGTGGGTTCGGGGAAGAGCACGCTGGCGCGGCGGGTGGCGGAGCTGATGGAGTACGTGTACATCGACACGGGTGCGATGTACCGGGCGCTTGCTCTGAAGGCGTTGCGAAAAGGAATTTCGTTTGATCGTGATGAAGACCTCGAAACGCTGGCTTGCGACACGCATATCGACTTGCGCGCGGCGGACGGAACGCAGCTGATCTTTCTGGACCATGAGGACGTGACGACGGCGATCCGCACGCCGGAGGTATCGCAGGCGGCGTCGAAGATCGCGGTGGTTTCGGGGGTGCGCCGCGTGCTGGTGGCGGAGCAGAGGCGGGCGGGGCAGCGCGGCGGGGTGGTGATGGAAGGGCGAGATATCGGGACCGTCGTATTTCCCGACGCGGATTTGAAGATTTTTCTGACGGCGTCGCCGGAAGTGCGGGCGGACCGCCGTTATCACGAGCACCAGCAGAAGGGCGATGCGATCGACCGGGCGCGCACGCTGGATGAAATTCACGAGCGCGATCAACGCGACCGCGAGCGGTCCACGTCGCCGCTGGTGCGGGCGCCGGATGCCGTGGTGGTGGATAGTACGGCGATGGAAGCGGAGGAAGTGGCGCGGCTGGTGGTGATGCTGGCGAAGGGCAAGTCGGCCGGGACAACCAGTTGAATTGGGACGATTCTAGGCGCCGGCCAAGAGGCTTCTCGCCCATTCGACTGAATTGACGTAAAGCTCAGGAATCGCATTTTCCGGGATTTTGAGGCGCCTGGCGTCAGCAGCCAGCGCATCCCAGCAGCCCATTTCGTACTTCACAGCCAGATCGAAGATATCGCGCAACTTGTTGTGCTCTCCCAGAAGCGCCGTGCGGATTTCGGCGCCTATGGCAATTTCTTGAACCACGTCCTGCATTTTCATATCGAGAATGGCATCCACGGCGGAAAGCAGGCCCAGCAGGAAAAGATTGTTGGCGGAGCCGCGAAGTCCGGCGAGCGGGGCCAGGGATTCGCAGAAATGGGCCCGGATCAAGGGAAGCATGATGAGTTCTTCCGGCTTGTTGTCGCCCATGCAGGCGATGGACACCAGAGAAACACAGCGGCGCACGCCGCGCTCGCCGAGGAGCGAAAGGGCGTGAGGAATTGAATGGACTTCCGCGATCAGCGGAAACGCCGGCGAATTCAGATAGCGCAAGAGGCGATAGCCGAGCGAGGCTTCGGATTTTATGCAGTCGCTCACGGCGTGAATGTTCATCTCTTTCTGGTTTACCGCCTGAAGAATTCGCAGGTAATTGAGCTTGTTGGACGGAATATCGTGGCGGGTGAGCATTTCGGGGCGGCTGAAAAAATATCTCTGAAAAAAGGAATAGCCCCAGCCGAGAGTGCGCTGGAAGTCGTCATAAGATTCGACTTTTTCGGCGATGAGCCGCAGATGTTTTTTGGCGAAGGTCCTGGAGAGGCGTTGCTGTTCGAGTTCAGAGGAAAGCAGCACATCGACTTTTATGAATGCGGCAAGCTCCGTGAGCGGCAGCCACGCCGGGGATTCCTGAAAATCATCGAGGGCGATCAGATAACCCATGTTCTTCAGGCGGCGGCAAGCGGCGACGACTTCATCGTCGGGCTGAACCGTCTCGAGGACTTCGAGAACGACGCGATCCGGGGGGAGTGTCACAGGAAAATCACGCAAGAGAAAGTCACGAGTGCAGTTGATGAAGGCGCGACGGCCGTGCGTGAGGCGGTCAATGCCAAAAAGAAACAGGCCATCAACCGCGGAAGCGGCGGCGGCTTCGGGACGCGAGCCGTCAAAGAAATTCTGGGGCCCGGAGCGAAAGAGCAATTCGTAACCGTAGACGTCGCGTTCGGAATTGAAAATAGGCTGACGCGCGAGGAATTTTTCCAAAGACACTTTCTCCTTCCCGATGGAGAGGCCGCTCACATTCTCGGAAGGGGAAAGGGCCGAGACTGCCAGAGCTGGTTGTTGCGTCGGGTAGTTACACCTGGTACCTACGCCGGACTCGACATGGAAGACAGGAACTCGGCGTTCGTCTTGTTCTTCGACAGACGGCCGAGTAGCAACTCCATGGCTTCGACGGTTGAGAGAGGACTCAGAACCTTTCGCAGTACCCAAATGCGGTTGAGCTCTTCCGGCGGAAGCAGCAGTTCGTCCTTACGCGTGCCGGAGCGATTGATATCGATCGTGGGAAAAACGCGCTTATCAACCAGTCGGCGGTCGAGGTTGATTTCCATGTTGCCGGTACCTTTGAACTCTTCGAAGATGACGTCGTCCATGCGGCTGCCGGTATCGATGAGGGCGGTGGCGATGATGGTGAGCGAGCCGCCTTCTTCTACATTACGAGCCGCGGCAAAAAAACGGCGCGGGCGCTGCAAAGCATTGGCATCAATACCGCCGGAGAGAACTTTGCCGGAGGGCGGGGTGACGGCGTTGTAGGCGCGGCCGAGACGAGTGAGCGAGTCGAGGAGAATCACGACGTCGCGCTTGTGCTCGACGAGGCGCTTGGCCTTTTCGAGGACCATTTCGGCCACCTGAATGTGGCGCTGGGGCGGCTCATCGAAGGTGGAGCTGATAACTTCGCCCTTCACGGTGCGCTGCATATCGGTGACTTCTTCGGGGCGCTCGTCAATCAGGAGAACGATGAGAGCGACTTCCGGATGATTGGTGGTGATGGAATTGGCGACGGATTGCAGCATCATCGTCTTGCCGGTACGCGGCGGAGCGACGATCAGGCCGCGCTGGCCCTTGCCGATGGGACAGAGCATGTCGAGCACGCGGCCCGTGAGATTTTCTTTCGTCGTCTCGAGGCGAATGCGCTCCTGCGGGTAGAGGGGCGTGAGATTGTCGAAGAAAATTTTGTTGCGGGCGACTTCGGGATCTTCGAAATTAACCGCTTCGACTTTGATCAGCGCGAAATAGCGCTCGCCGTCTTTGGGAGGGCGGACCTGGCCGGAAACGGTGTCGCCGGTGCGGAGGTCGAATTTGCGGATCTGCGACGGCGAGACGTAGATGTCGTCCGGGCCGGGGAGGTAGTTATATTCGGGCGCGCGGAGGAAGCCGAAGCCGTCGGGGAGGCATTCGAGAACGCCCTCGGAGAAGATGAGGCCGTTCTTTTCGGTTTGGGCGCGGAGGATCTGGAAGATCAATTCCTGCTTGCGCATGCCGGAGGAGCCGGGGATATTGAGCTCTTTGGCGATCTTCGCGAGATCGGTGATGTTCTTATCCTTCAGTTCTGCAAGGCTAATACTCATCGCGTTTCTTTCCTTCTTCAGCCCGTGTTCGGGCACGATTTTAACTGTCATAGAATAAGGACCGCGGGCGGGCACAGATTCGAACCAGCCACTTTGTCCAGGTAGTTTCCAGGCAATCTAAATCCTTCGGTAATTTGCCAAGCCCTGCTTAGCGGATTGTGGGAGAACCGAAGGAATTCAATTGGTCAATTCATTGTCCTGCGCGACATCCGTACCGAACTTGGAATCGACACCGTCCATAGGCGGGTAAATCGGCAGCGGGTGTTCCAGCGCGAGCTGCAGGACATCGTCCATCGACTCCACAAAATGGATGGACATTTGCACTTGGATTTCCGGCGGAATATCCGCCAGATCTTTTTCATTGTCTTTCGGAAGAATCACGGTGCGCAGGCCGAGGCGATGCGCGGCCAGGAGCTTTTCCTTCACGCCGCCGATCGGCAACACTTTACCACGAAGCGTGATTTCGCCGGTCATTGCGATATCACAACGAACCGGGATGCGCGTGAGGGCGCTGACAATCGAAGTGCAGAGCGTGATGCCGGCCGACGGACCGTCTTTCGGAATCGCGCCTTCAGGGACGTGCACGTGAATATCGAGATGGCGATAGAAATCTTTCGGTAGGCCGAAGAGATGGCTGCGCGAGCGAACGTAGCTCATGCCGGCTTGCGCGGATTCCTGCATGACGTCGCCCAGCTTTCCAGTGAGCGTGAGGCGGCCCTTGCCCTGCATCAATGTGGCTTCGGTGGAGAGCACTTCGCCGCCGACTTCGGTCCAGGCGAGGCCGGTGGTGAGGCCGATTTCGTTTTTCTTCTCGGCGAAGAAATCGCGGTATTTGATGATGCCGAGGTAATCGTTCACGTTGGAGGGCGTGACTTCAAGCGCGAAGTTCTTGTCGGCGACGACTTTGCGCGCCACCTTGCGGCAGATATTGGCGACTTCGCGATTAAGATTGCGAACGCCGGCTTCGTGCGTGTAGTGGCGGATGATGTGGGTCATCGCTTCGTCGGTGATTTTCAGGTTGCTTTTCGTGAGGCCGGTGGCTTCGAGTTGCTTGGGGACGAGGAAGCGCTGCGCGATCTGATGCTTTTCCTGCTCGGTGTAGCCGGGGATGCGCAGGACTTCCATGCGGTCCTGCAAGGGCTGCGGGATCGTGTGCAGCACGTTGGCGGTACAGACGAACATGACCTTGGAGAGGTCGTACTCGACGTCGAGATAATGGTCGGTGAAGGAATGGTTGAGCTCAGGGTCGAGCACTTCCATTAGAGCCGCTGACGGATCGCCGCGGAAGTCCATGGACATCTTGTCCACTTCGTCGAGGACGAAGACCGGATTCACGGTGCCGGCCTTGCGCATCATCTGGATGATTTGGCCGGGAAGAGCACCGATGTAGGTGCGGCGATGGCCGCGAATTTCGGCTTCGTCGCGGACGCCGCCGAGCGAGACGCGGACGAATTTGCGGCCTGTGGCTCGGCCGATGGACATGGCGAGAGACGTCTTGCCGACGCCCGGAGGCCCGAGGAAGCAGAGAATCGAGCCTTTGGGATTTTTTACAAGCTGGCGAACGGCCAGATATTCGAGTATGCGGTCTTTAATTTTTTCCAGGCCGTAGTGGTCCTGCGAAAGGATTTCTTCGGCGCGCTTGATGTCGCGAATTTCCTTGGAGCGCTTTTTCCACGGCACCGCCAGGAGCCAATCGAGATAATTGCGCGAGACGGTGGATTCGGCGGACATGGGCGGCATCATTTCGAGCCGCTTCAGCTCCTGCATGGCCTTTTCCTGCGGGCCTCCGGGCATGCCGGAGGTTTCGATCTTTTTCTTCAGCTGCTCGATTTCGTTGGCTTCGCCGCGGCCGAGTTCCTTCTGGATGGCTTTTAGCTTTTCGTTAAGGTAATACTCTTTCTGGGCGCGTTCCATTTGGCGCTTCACGCGGGTATTGATCGAGCGGTCGACGTTGAGCTTTTCGATTTCGACTTCGAGGATGTCGCCGATGCGGTTCAGACGCTCCATGGGCTCGAAGAGTTCGAGCAGTTCCTGCTTTTCTTCCACTGGAATCTGGAGGTTGGCGGCAATCGCGTCGGACAGCTTGCCGGCGTCTTCCACGCGGACGGCGGCAATCATCGTGTCGTAGTTGAGGCTTTGGGAGAGCTTCACGTACTGCTCGAAGAGATTCGTGACGCGGCTCGCGGCCTGTTGCAATTCCGCGGAAGGCTCCGCCTTCACGGGAACGGTGCGAATTGTGGCGCGGAAGAAACCCTCTTCGCTGGCTACCTGGACGATCTTGGCGCGTTCAGTGCCTTCGACGAGAACTTTGATATTGCCGTCAGGAAGCTTCACGCTCTGGACGATATTGGCGAGCGTTCCGACCTGGTAGATTTCTTCGGGTTTGGGATCGTCGATGGAGGCATCGTGCTGCGTGACGAGGAAAATTTTCTTGTCGCCGGCCAGCGCATCTTCGAGAGCGCGCACGGAGGCTTCGCGTCCTACGATGAACGGGTGCATCATCTCCGGGAAAATGACCATATCCCGCACCGGCATCATCGGAACTCGCTTGGTGTCGCCTTTTTCCCGATTAAACATTGAATCGCTCAGTTTCAATCCTTAGCCCGCTTTCTCCAGCAGGCTCCAATTAATTTCGCGTCCCTTCACCATGTCGGCGGTCACGACAAAGTCACGAAGTTTCCGTTGCGCTGGCAGGTGGTACATCATTTCGAGCATCAGGTCTTCCAAAATCATGCGCAAGCCGCGCGCGCCAACTTTTCTTTGCAGCGCGAGGTCGGCGACCGTTTCGAGAGCGTCGTCCGTGAAGCGCAGCCGGACATTTTCGAACTCGAAGAGGCGCTGGTACTGCTTTACAAGCGCATTCTTCGGCTCGGTGAGAATGCGCACAAGAGCCGACTTATCCAGATCGCTCAGCACGCCTACGACAGGGAGGCGGCCGACAAACTCCGGAATCAGGCCGTAGCGAATCAGGTCGGTGGGCTGCACCTGTTCGAGGACTTCGATATTGCGCCGCGTTGCAGTGGAAGGCTGCGTATCGGCGTGGAAACCAAGCGACTTCTGGCCTACGCGCCGCTCGATCGTCTTTTCGAGTCCCACGAAAGCGCCGCCGCAGATGAACAGGATGTTCGTTGTGTCCACCGGAGTAAACTCCTGGTGCGGATGCTTGCGGCCGCCCTGCGGGGGAACATTGGCGATCGTGCCTTCCAGAATCTTCAGGAGCGCCTGCTGAACGCCTTCACCCGAAACGTCACGGGTAATCGAAGGGTTCTCGTCTTTCTTTGAAATCTTGTCGATTTCGTCGATGTATATGATGCCCTGCTGGGCCTTTTGGACGTCGCCATCTGCGGCCTGCAGCAGTTTCAAGATGATGTTTTCAACGTCCTCACCAACGTATCCGGCTTCGGTGAGGGTAGTGGCATCGACGATGGCGAAGGGAACTTCGAGCATTCGCGACAAGGTTTGCGCCAGAAGCGTCTTGCCCGTGCCGGTGGGGCCAATCAGCATGATGTTCGACTTGGTGAGCTCGACATCACCAGGCTGGCGATTCAGGAAAATGCGCTTGTAGTGGTTGTAGACGGCTACGGCAAGCTTTTTCTTTGTCTTGTCCTGGCCAATCACGTAGCCGTCGAGAAAGGCCTTGATCTCGGGCGGACGCGGCAGGCGGCGATTCGCCGGGCTGGCCTGTTCGCGCTTTTCATCCTCGAGGATCTGCTGGCAAACGCCGACGCACTCGTTGCAAATGTACGAGCGCGGGTACTCAGAAGGAGAGCTGATAAGCTTCTCCACCTGCTCCTGCGTCTTATGGCAGAAGGAACAGCGCAACGGCTCTTCTGGTGTGAACCGTTTCACAGAATTTGCTCCCTCCCAGGGAGAACCACCACACCATTGTAATGCTTAAGCCATTCTAAGTCGGAAACGCAACCGTCGCGGACGTAATCATCGCCCTGGCTACTAACCGTTTGGAACGCTGTCCGCGCACCTTTCGCACCGGTTTCGACTAGCGATGCTTCGCGATAATTTCATCGACAATGCCGTAGGCTTTGGCTTGCTCTGCGGTCATGATGAAATCGCGTTCCACGTCTTTTTCGATCCGTTCGAGCGGCTGGCCGGTGTGGAACGCAAGAAGCTTGTTGAGAGAATCGCGGGTGCGCAAAATCTCGCGAGCGTGGATGTCGATGTCCGTTGCCTGGCCGGAAAGGCCGGACATCCAGGGTTGGTGAATCAGAACTCTGGAATTCGGCAAAGCGTAGCGCTTTTTCGGCGTGCCGGAGACAAGCAGCAAGGCCGCGATCGAGGCGGACTGGCCAATGCAGTAAGTCACCACATCGGGCCGGACGAACTGCATCGTGTCGTAAATCGCCATTCCCGCGGAAATCGAGCCGCCCGGTGAATTGATATAGACCGAAATGTCGCGCTCAGGGTCTTCGGATTCAAGGAACAGCAGCTGGGCGGTGACAAGGTTGGCGACGTGATCGTCGATCGGCGTGCCGATGAAAATGATGTGGTCTTTCAGCAGCCGGGAGTAAATGTCATAGGCTCGTTCGCCCCGGTTGGTCTGTTCAACCACCATCGGTACGAGCGTTGTGGCACGCGGACTTGCGTCGTCAGTATGTCTCATTAGGAATTTGTTTGCGCGCTGAGGACCCCGAACCAGCTTTTACTTTTCACTCTTGGCCGTCGTCTCGATTCGGGAATTGCGGTAGAGCCACTCGATCGTTTTGTCGCTACGCAACTTCGATTTCATCCTATCGAGCGCTCCCTGCTTTGTCAAGCGAGCCCGAATCGCAATTGCCGATTCGCCACTGCGTTCCGCCAGCGTGGCAATCTCTTTTTCGACGTCTTCATCCGTCGCTTCGATGTTTTCGGCCGTGGCAATCCCGTCGAGCAGCAACTCGGCCTTCACGTCGTTCACGGCGCGGTCGCGCTGATTGCGGCGAAGGGTGACCCAGTCCACATTTACGGCCCGGGGATCGACGCCTTGCGCGGCAAGGGAGCGAACCACGCGCTCGAGGCGGACGTCCATCTGGGCTTCGACGAGGGCTTCGGGAACAGGGAAGTCGTGACGCTTCACGAGGGTCTCTAGAATCTTCTCGCGCGCCTGGGTCTCTTGCTGCTGGCCCTTCGCCGCTTCCAGATTCTCGTGAATTTTCTTGCGCAGGTCCGCCAGGGTGGAAACCCCGCCGCCTTCGCCTACGGCGTCTTTGGCGAATTCATCGTTCAGCTCGGGGAGCTTTTTCTCTTTGATGCCTTGCACTTCTACGGTGTAGTCGAAAGTCTTCCCAGCAAGCTTATGGTCGGGATAATCGTCGGGGTATTTCGACCGGAATTGCCTGGTTTCACCCGGCGAGGAGCCTCGCAAGTTCTCGTTGAAGCTGTCGAGCGTCTCTTCGGCGCCGAGATGGCAGAGAATATTGTCGGCTTGGAGCGGCTCGCCGCCACCTTCGGGCATGCCGCTGAGCTTGATGAGGACGTAATCGCCATCTTTTGCGGCGCGGCCTTCGATCGGAACGTAGGTCGCTGCGCGCTCACGCAACTCTTCTAGCGTCTTGTCGATCTGCGCATCGCCGGTTTCAACCGCGTCAACCTGGACCTCAACGCCTTTATAGTCGCCGAGATCGAATTCAGGAAGTACTTCGAAGATTGCGCGAAAGCGAAGAGGCTCGCCTTCCTTGAATTCAACTTTGTCCACTTCCGGACGAGTGACGGGAATCAGATTCTTTTCGCCGAGGGCTTTTTCGAGATATTCGGGGACTAGGGATTGAACCACTTCGCCTTGGATATCGTCGGCAAATCGGCGGCGGATCAGGGTGACGGGGGCCTTGCCCGGGCGGAATCCCGGCACGCGGGCCACACGGGCGAGGTCTTTCGCGATTTTCTCGGTTGCTTTTCGAACGTTGTCAGCCGGAATTTCCAGCTCGAGCTCACGCTTGCAATTTGCTTCAGCCATTTAGAATTTTTCGGGGAATCTCGAGATTAAATTGAGGTATCGCACAGAGAAACTCTGCGGAACCTGTTTCCAATTCTGCCTTTCGCCTGTTCAGTG